>Ga0209060_10003346_pt1 | contig 13541 bp, 10 predicted proteins | sample Coa_R1_8_FD_187155 | JGI IMG/M metagenome (GOLD analysis project Ga0209060, IMG submission 187155) | Surface soil microbial communities from Centralia Pennsylvania, which are recovering from an underground coalmine fire - Coalmine... | ecosystem: Environmental > Terrestrial > Soil >...
CGGGTTGTGCTTCGACAGCACCTTCGTGATCGCCGCCGTCAATGTCGTCTTGCCATGATCGATGTGCCCGATCGTCCCTACGTTTACGTGCGGCTTTGACCGGTCAAACTTTTCCTTGCCCATGACTCTCTCCGTATTTCGCTACTTCTAAAGTGCTGCTTCTAAATTTGTGCGCCTTGCGGCACGGCCTACTTAGCGTCTTTGCCCTGCACCTTGGCAATGATCTCTTCCGAGACCGACCGCGGCGCCTCTTCATACTGCTTGAACTGCATCGAGTAATTCGCGCGACCCTGCGTCGACGAACGCATGTGCGTCGCATACCCGAACATCGTGCTCAGCGGCACCGTAGCCTTGATGGCCTGCGTTCCGCCAACCATCTCCATGCCTTCGATACGGCCGCGACGGCTGTTCAAATCGCCAATGATCGTACCCATGAACTCATCCGGCACCGTAACTTCAACGTCCATGACAGGCTCGAGCAGAACCGGCTTGGCCTTGCGTGCAGCTTCCTTGAAAGCCATCGAACCGGCGATCTTGAACGCCATTTCGTTCGAGTCGACGTCATGATAGCTGCCGTCGTATAGCGAGACCTTGATATCGACCATCTCGTAGCCAGCCAGAACGCCACGCTGCATCGCGTCCTGAATTCCCTGATCGATCGGCTTGATGTACTCCTTGGGAATCGCGCCGCCCTTGGTGTCGTTCGTGAACTCGTAACCCGCACCCGGTTCATTCGGGCTGATGCGAATCTTGGCATGGCCGTAGTTACCCGAACCACCGGTCTGACGGATGTACTTACCCTCAGCCTCGGCGTTTGCGCGGATCGTCTCGCGATAAGCAACCTGCGGCTTACCAACGTTGGCCTCGACCTTGTACTCACGCATCATGCGGTCGACGATGATCTCAAGGTGCAGCTCGCCCATTCCAGCGATGATGGTCTGTCCCGAATCAGCGTCCGTGTGAACGTTGAACGTCGGATCTTCCTGCGCCAGCTTAGCCAGCGCCATACCCATCTTCTCCTGGTCAGCCTTCGTCTTCGGCTCAACCGCGACCTCGATAACAGTCTTCGGGAAGTCGATCGACTCAAGCACAACGGGGTTCTTATCGCTGCAGATCGTGTCGCCGGTCACAAGATTCTTCAAACCAACAGCCGCGCAGATATCGCCCGCGAGAATCTCGGTGATCTCTTCACGCTTGTTGGCATGCATCTTCAGCAGACGCCCAATACGCTCCGTCTTGCCCGTACGCGGATTCAGAACCGAGTCGCCGGTCTTCAACTGACCCGAGTAAACACGGATGAAGATCAACTGGCCGACGAACGGGTCGGTCATAATCTTGAATCCAAGCGCAGCAAAAGGCTCACTGTCATCTGCCTTGCGAACAATCTTCTCTTCCATGTTGTCCGGATTGGAACCGATCACGGAAGGAATATCGAGCGGGCTGGGCAGATAATCCACCACAGCGTCGAGCAGCGTCTGTACACCCTTGTTCTTGAACGAAGACCCACACAGAACCGGGAAGATGTTCATCGCGATGGTCGCTTTACGGATGCCAGCTTTGAGCTGAGCTTCGGTGGGCTCCTGACCTTCGAGGTACAAATGCATGATCTCGTCGTCGCTGTCGGCAACAGCCTCGATCAGGAAATGACGCGCTTCCTTGGCCTTCTCGAGCAGGTCGGCAGGAATCTCTTCAACCGAGTACTCCGCGCCCATCGTCTCGTCATGCCAATAGATCGCTTTCATCGTGACCAGATCAACGACACCGGCAAACTTCGACTCAGCACCAATCTGTATATTGATCGGCACAGCACGCGCACCCAGGCGATCGACGATCGTCGAGGTCGCGTACACAGCATCCGCACCGGCCTTGTCCATCTTATTGATGAAGCAAATCCGCGGGACCTTGTACTTGTCAGCCTGACGCCACACCGTCTCCGACTGAGGCTGCACACCGGCAACCGCGTCAAAGCAGGCAACTGCGCCGTCAAGTACACGTAGCGAACGCTCCACCTCAGCCGTGAAGTCCACGTGGCCAGGCGTGTCGATGATGTTGATCCGGATGTTCTTCCAGGTGCAGGTCGTAGCGGCCGACGTAATCGTAATGCCGCGCTCCTGCTCCTGCTCCATCCAGTCCATAGTCGCAGTGCCCTCGTGCACCTCGCCGATACGGTGCGTGATGCCCGTATAGAAGAGGATGCGCTCGGTCGTCGTCGTCTTGCCGGCGTCAATGTGCGCCATGATCCCGATATTTCGGCAACGATTTAGAGGTGTAGTGCGTGCCACGGTCAATCTCTCATCTGCGAGCATCCGCTCGCGGTAATAACTACGTTGAACCTAAAATCTAGTAACGCTTCCCCGAACAACCGCCAACTACCAGCGGTAGTGAGCGAAGGCCTTGTTGGCCTCAGCCATACGGTGAACGTCTTCCTTCTTCTTCATCGCTGCGCCACGGCCATTGGCAGCATCGAGCAACTCAGCGGTCAACTTCTCGACCATGCCCTTCTCGCCACGTGCGCGGCCGTAGGTTACGAGCCAGCGAATCGCCAGCGAAGTACGACGCTCAGGATTAACCTCGATCGGCACCTGATAGTTCGCACCACCAACGCGGCGGCTCTTCACTTCGAGAAGAGGCTTGCAGTTCTCAACAGCCTTCTTGAAGAGCTTCAGGGCTTCATCGCCACCCTTCTGCTCGAGGTTCGTCATCGCCGTGTAGAAGATGCCTTGCGCGGTCGACTTCTTCCCGCCCCACATCATCGAGTTGACGAACTTCGTCACCAGGGTCGAGTTGTAGACCGGATCGGCTGCAACCTCACGCTTCGCTATGTAACCTTTTCTGGGCATTCTTTCTCTTCTCGTCTTCCTTCAGGACCGTCGACCTCTCAAGCCCTGAACCTAAATTTATGCAGCCCGCACCATGCGAACCGCGGAACATTGTTGCGCTGCCGTTTACTTGGCAGCAGCCTTCGGACGCTTCGCTCCATACTTCGACCGGCTCTGCTTCCGATTGGCGACACCGACCGAGTCCAGCGTTCCACGCACAACGTGGTAACGAACACCCGGCAGGTCCTTCACACGGCCGCCACGGATCAGCACAATCGAGTGCTCCTGCAGGTTGTGGCCGATACCCGGAATGTAGGTCGTAACCTCAATCCCGTTGGTGAGGCGAACACGGGCAACCTTACGGAGAGCCGAGTTCGGCTTCTTCGGGGTCTGCGTGTATACGCGGGTGCAGACGCCACGGCGCTGGGGCGAACCCTGGAGCGCGGGGCTGGCGGTCTTATAACGTGTGGGCGTGCGGCCCTGCTTGACGAGCTGATGGAACGTAGGCACTCGAACTCCTTGGTATTGCAAACCTAAACTTTTGTCAGGCGCGCAGAAGGGTTGGTGTCTTCGTACCTGCACGCAAACATGCAGATAATTGAGAACGCTGAAGCGTCTCACGCGAAGATCTTCCCTGCTTCACGTCTGTAGAACCTGAACAACCAGACGAAAACAGTCGACGGTGGCCGAGCGTCCTCAATCTTTCCAGAAGAGCCGACTCCGTTTCGCTGTCCCGGCCCGCATAGCCCATCCAAGGTGGAGGGTGTCGCAGGCACGCATTCGATGGGCCGCAGATTTCGGCTTCCCCAATTCCAGAAGCCCTGCGGTATCTTTCTCTGTATCCAGTGTAGCGCAATTCTGCTTTTTCTGCTTGCGCAGAACCTTCATGAATCGCTGGGCTTTTCTCCGCCCTCCACACTATGAGCTTCCCCACAACGTGGCCCGGATACTTGCGGAACCCTCTAACAATAGCAATTTACCCGCTCTGCGTCAACTTTTCGCGAGGATTTCCGGGCTCTTTACACGCAATCCACCAAATTCAGCCGCAAAAATCAGCCGAATTTGCATGCTAGGCTGTGGAAATGACGTTTGCACGGATTCGCCCGCTCTTCTTCGCAGCTTTCTTGACTTTTCTCCCAGCAGTTTTTGCCGTTGCTCCTGCCGCCGCACAAACTCACCCTTCACCCGCCACCAACCCCGCTCCAAAAGACCCTCGCATCGGCGCCTTGATCGACATGCTCGGCAAGACCCGCACTCCATCTCAGGCCGCCATCTCCCCCGACGGCGCCACCGTCGCCTGGTCCCTGCGAACACATAGCGGATATCAGATCCATCTCACCGACGTGGCAAATCCCGATCCCGCAAAAGAAAAAAACATCACCACTGCAACCATGTCCCCCGGCTGTGGAAGCTCAGGCCCAGTGTGGTCGCCAAACGGCGAGTGGCTGGCGTTCCAGTCAACCTGCACAGCAGGCGAGCAAGACTCCGAACAGGATCAAGTCTTCATCTGGTCCAAGAAAACCGGCCAGTCGAAGCAGCTAACGCACCTCACCGGCGCCATCGAGTCCCTCGCCTGGTCACCCGACGGCAAAGCCATAGCCTTCCTCTTCGTCGAAAACGCAACCCGCAGCGCCGGAGCCCTCGCCGCCATGAAGCCCTGGGCCGGAGTCATCGGCGAAGACGGCGTCGAGATACAGCGTGTAGCCACAGTCGATGTAGCAAGCGGATCATTCACACAAGTCACCCCTGCCAACCTCCACGTCTACGAGTTCGACTGGTCCCCCGACTCGAAACACATCGCCTTCGTAGCCGCCAATCCCCCTGGCGAAAACAACTGGTGGGTCGCACAGCTCTATACACAGCAACTCAACGGCAACCCGCCCAAATCGATCCTCGACACCACCAAAATCTCCGGCCCACTCCGCGGCCTGCAAATCGCCGTCCCCCGCTGGTCCCCCGACGGCACACAAATCGCCTTCATCGGCGGCCTCATGAGCGACCAGGGCTCCACCGGCGGCGACATCTACCTCATCCCCTCCACCGGTGGCGAGCCCAAAAATCTCACGCCAGACCGAGCCTCTTCCGTAGCCTTCATCCAGTGGGTCCGTCCTGACATCATCGGCCTCACCGAGCACGTCGGCGGCAACAGCCACATCACCGCCATCGACATGAACACCGGCAGCGACGTCGCTGAAGCCAACGCCACCTTCCCCGAATCCATCGGCTCCGGCACCGCAGTCATGAGCCTCTCGATCTCGCAAAAGGACACTATCGCCCTCATCCGTAGCTCCTTCGAGCGCGCGCCTGAAGTCTGGGCCGGTCCCGTCGACAACCTGAAGCAACTCACCCACCTCAACGAAGGCCTCAAGCCCGCATGGGGCAAGACCGAAAACGTCGAGTGGACCAACGACGGCTTCAAAGTCCAGGGCTGGCTCCTTTATCCCGCCAACTACGACCCCACAAAAAAATATCCAATGATTGTCAGCGTCCACGGCGGCCCCTCTAGCGCAGTCACCCCGCGCTGGCCCGGCGTGGGCTACGGCGGAGTTCCCTTCTCCGCACTCGGCTACTTCGTCTTCATGCCCAACCCACGCGGTAGCTACGGTCAGGGCGAGAAGTTCACCCAGGCCAACATGAAGGACTTCGGCTATGGCGACATGCGCGACATCCTCGCCGGCATGGACACCATCGAGAAGCGCCTCCCTATCGACAAAAATCGCGAAGGCCTCACCGGCTGGAGCTACGGTGGCTTTATGACCATGTTCGGCGTCACCCAGACACCGCGCTTCAAAGCCGCGGTCGCTGGCGCTGGCATCAGTGATTGGAAGAGCTACTACGGCGAGAACTCCATCGATCAGTGGATGGTTCCCTTCTTCGGCGCAACTGTCTACGACGACCCCACCATCTACTCCAAGAGCTCCGCCATCGAGTACATCAAAAACGTAAAGACTCCCACCCTCGTAGTAGTAGGTGACCGCGACGGCGAATGCCCCGCGCCACAGAGCTTCGAGTTCTGGCACGCCCTCCGAGCCGAGGGAGTCAAGACCCAACTCGTCATCTACCCCAACGAAGGCCACGGCTTCCGCGACCCAGAACACCGCCGCGACGTCCTCGAGCGCGCCCTCAACTGGTTCGAGACCGAGATGCCAAAAAACGGAGAGAAGAGCGGAGAGTAGTGAAACAGCACGTAGGGAGTATCAGGAGAATCTGAAAAATTCCGCAAAGTGTGTATACTTCACAGCGGTCTGGATTCTACCGGCTGCTCCCTACACCCTCTTCCCTACTCCCTGATTTGCTTACTCTGCTCACAGCCTTTTACACTGGAGCCTCGGGAATTCAGCGTTTGCGGTAAAACCGTTCAACTCAGATTCCGGTTGGACGGGGAGGTTCAATGCGTCGGTTTGTCACTCTAGCGGTACTGCTTCTTTTTTCGATTCCTTTCGGTATCTCGGTCTCAGGTTGTTCGAAGGGCACTCCGGTGGTGTATTGCAATGGCGGCTCCTCCGGCCCGATCGTCGGCCAGCCGTTTGCCATTACGCTGCAGCCCCGGATCTTCGGCATCTCGCTGAACTTCTCGCAGATTGGTCAGGTCAGCGCTCCGTCCGCAACCGACTGCAAAGGCACGGCGGCGACCATTAGCGCCTACACCTACGGCATCTTCGACGCCAACGGCAGGGCCGATATGACCATCGCTGACGTCGCGCCGACCACCGGCAAGCTCTGCGCCGGCACTTGGAACCGCAACTCCGGCGCCGGTATCGCCGATTTCACCACCTGCAACCCGACCAACAAAACTGGAGAGGTCTTCGTCGTAGCGACTGGAGGCGGCGTCAGCAGTAACCCGCTGCCCATCTTCGTCCATCCCGTCGTAACTGGTGTCGTGCTGGGGAATCCAACCCCCACAGAGAACTGTTCGACCGACCCCGATCCATCTTCGAACTGCTGCCCACTGGCCGCTCAGGCCACCGTCACTGCGCCGCCCTACCTCGCAGGCTCCTGCCTGTCACAGGGAACTACGGGCCAGCTTGTAGCAAGGGTCTACCAGAACGCCACCACCAACCCTGCAGACAACATCACCTGCCAGGTCGGTCACCTCTCCTACACCGCTCAGACAACGGGCGTCGTATCGATCGACGAGAACGGTGTAGCAACGGCGCAGGCTCCAGGCTCCACCATTGTCAACGCGAGTCTCGCGAACGCGGCCAGCTCGGCTGGGTTCTTTTCGACATGCCCCCCCGCCTCCATTCGGTTGACTATCCCCAATTCAACAGGCACCGGAGGCCAGACCAGTGTCGTCGTGAACCAGAACAACACGCAGCCCATCACCACAGTGGTGACAGACACAAATGGAACGATTCTCACTGGGCTGAGTCTTGAGTTCGTCTCCACGGCACCGACTACCATTCCGGCAGCCTCGGGCGGCACAGTAACGCCGCTTTTCCCCGGTGCAGCCTCGATCACGGCAATCTGCCAGCCACCGAGCTGCAATTCATCCTCCTTCAACCAGATTGGCCTCTTCGGCAACGGCAAACCCATCACCTCGAATCCAATCTCGGTGACGACGCCGGGCACCAACAGCACCCTGCTTTACATCGCGAGCACCAAGTCGCGCTACATGGTTCCAGTCGACTTCACGACGAACGTGATCGGCCAACCGCTCAAACTTCCCTTCGTACCAAACTCCATGGTCATCAGCAACGACGGCTCGTCGATCTACATGGGCAGCGGAAACGAGATCATGGTCTTGAACGCGCTCACCAACTCGGTCTCGCGCGAGGACGCAACCGTCAAGGGACTGGTCCTGGCCGTTTCACCGGATGGGACCACGCTGGTAGTGACCGATCCTACGCTGGGTCAGACCTACCTCTACGCCTCCAGCGGCGGCGTAACGTCGACCTACGGAGGAGTGGCAACGCACGCCTCGTTCTCGCCTGACAGCCAGACTGTCTACATCACCACCGGCACAGTCACCACTCCAGCCAACCCTCTCACCTTGACGCCTGCGGTCATCACGCCGAGTAACCAGCTTCTGGTACACGCCGCATTCACCGGATGGACGCTCGTATCCGCCACCACTCCGGCCTCCGATGTATCTGTAACCGTGCCAAGTGTGGGTGCCTACTTTGCCGGAGCGACAACAACCGCGCGCAGCTACTGCACCAGCACCACAATCTCCGCTGACAACCTGTCGGTGCTCAACAACGAGTTCTACCCGCTTGCCGACTCGGCCGTTGTGCAGACCGACCGGGTCGCCGCAACAGCCGATGGAAAACACATCCTCGGTGCAACTGTCGCCGGCGGCGCAACACTTGCGGACTTCGGCGTAACGCTGCCCGTCCAGTCCTGCCCCACTACCGTACCGCCGAACTTCTTTACAAGAACATCGACAACGACCGTTCCGCTCGGCGTCTCGGCCACCGCAATCACAAACATCGTGCCCACCCCCGACTCCTCCGTGGCGATCATCACCTACACAGGCTCAGGTGCTCTGCCGGCGTACAAACCGGCAACCGGAGTCCTAACGCCGGTCACGCTTACTGGCTCGGCAACGGCTCCGGTTTCGGGAGTAGCAAGCGCCGACGACACGACGTTCTTCGTCGGGACCTCCGGCGACAATGCTGTGCATCTGATCGACACCGGCACCCTAACCGACAACGCCAAGCAGACGATCCTGCCGAACCTGCCCTCGTTTATTCCTGCCCCGAACGGCCCAACCGGTTCAGGCACCGACAATCCGGCAACCAACGTCACGCCAGACATGCTAGTCCAGCGTCCACGGAGGCCAACCGCCTAACCTGTCAAGCCCCGCGCACTGTTATCTTGCTTGAATTCATTGAGATAACAGTGCGCAATCATTTCCCCGATTTGCTAGAAATAGATCTAAGAGCAAGAAAAATCCCGGTCATCCGGGGTTTTTCTTTTTTGGGAAACGCACATTACCGTACCGTTGTTACCGCTGCAGTTGCAGCTCCAGTGGCCGTTGCCGTTGCAGTTGTTGTTGGACACCAATACAGGGAAGGGGACCTAAGCCAATCGCTTCTTCAGAATGTCCCGAGCAATGGCATCCAGCACGCCATTCAGAAAATGGATCGACTCCGGAGCAGCATAACGCCGAGCGATCTCAAGGCTTTCATTGATGATGATGGCCGCCGGAGTAGTCGGATAGCCAAGCATCTCCGCCACAGCCGCGCGGATCAGGTTGCGATCGACCACAGCCATCCGCTCGATGCGCCAGTTCTGCGCATGAGCCTCAATCAGCTCGTCGATCTCCGGCTGCCGCGCCGTAGCAATTCGGTAGATGTCCTCGGCAAAACCGCGAGTATCGGCATCGATCTCGTCCCGCGAGGGCCAGAAGAGCTTGGCAACCTGTTCCGGAGACTGTTTCCCCAGATCGCCCTGGAAGAGCATCTGCATGGCGAGCTCGCGTGACTTACGTCGTGTCCCCATTATTTGCTCCTCTGTTCTTTGCTACCTTGCTCCACAAGCTTGCGCCCGATCGACACCATCTCGATAGCAGCAATAGCCGCCTCGAAGCCCTTGTTGCCAGCCTTCACCCCGGCACGATCCAGCGCCTGCTCCAGCGTCTCGCACGTCAGCACCCCAAAGGCATGAGGAACCCCAGTCTCTTGCTGCGACTGCCCAATTCCCCGCGCAACCTCGGTGTAGATCGCCTCATAGTGAGCCGTCTCGCCGCGCAGCAGACACCCAAGCGTGATGATGGCATCGAACCGCTTCGACTCAGCCAGCGTACGCGCCGCCGACGGAATCTCCCAGGCCCCCGGCACCCGAACAATTTCAACATCGCCCTTCACCGCACCGCTGCGATAGAGTCCATCCAGCGAACCCTGCAACAAACGGTCCGTAATCACAGCGTTCCAGCGAGCCGTAACAATCGCAAAGCGCATTCCCACAGCGCTCAAGTCTCCTTCGATCGCAACCGGCTTGTTATGTAGCGGATTCTCCGACTGCCAGAACCCAACCGTCAGACCCTCAGCAAGCTTCACAGTAAACAACCGCGAGTTCCAGTGGGTAAGCTCCGGCGAAGACAGCAGCGTCGCAACCTCCTCGCTCCGGTAGCTACCCAGCATCCACTGCTGCACCGCCGCGTGAACAGCATCCAGACTCGTAACCTCAACCAGAAGAGGCGGCACAGCCGGCGGACGCCCCGTAACAAACTCGAGGGTGCCAAGCGGAGCGAGCAGCGCAGTGCCACGGCCCTTATCGTCCTGCCAGCCCTTGCCTTGTTCAAAGCCGAGAGCAAGAAACAGGCTATTGAGCTTGTCAAAAGTGTCAGACGAAGCAATAGCGCTGACCACCGTAATTCCCTTAATCATGTATTCGATTGTATCGTCTGGAGTTGCAATCAAGATCCGGGAGAAAGCAATGAGCTACGAGACGCTGCTATGCGAAGTGCATGACCACATAGCGCTGGTAACGCTGAACCGTCCCAAGGTCCTGCACGCCCTCAACTCCCAGGTCTTCGACGAGTTGGAAACTGTCTTCCGCGCGCTCTCTGAAGACGCAGGCGTCCGTGTAGTCCTGCTGACCGGCTCCGGGGAAAAGGCCTTCGCAGCGGGCGCCGACATCAACGAGATCGCCGCAACCGACACCGCGACCGGAGCAGCCAAAGCCCGCCGCGGCCAAGCCGTCTTGCGGCTCATCGAGACATGCGGTAAACCAGTCATCGCACTCATCAACGGCTTCGCCCTCGGCGGCGGTTGCGAGCTAGCTATGGCTTGCACCCTCCGCATAGCCAGCGAGACTGCGCGTCTAGGCCAACCCGAGGTCAAGCTTGGCCTGATCCCAGGCTACGGTGGCACCCAACGTCTCCCTCGCCTCGTAGGACAGCCAGCAGCCCTAAAACTCCTACTAACTGGAGAGATGATCGGCTCAGCCGAGGCCCTGCGCATAGGCCTCGTCGACGAAGTCGTTCCCGCCGCAAGGCTGCTGGGGCGTGGCCACGAACTGGCCCGCAGCATCGCCACCATGGCCCCCCTGGCCGTGGCCGGATGCCTGGAGGCCGTCGACCGAGGCAGCGATCTGGACCTCGAAGCTGCACTGAATGTGGAGGCTCACATCTTTGGACGCCTTTGCGGCACAGAGGACAAAGCAGAAGGCACACGAGCCTTTCTAGAGAAGCGTCCCCCCACCTGGACCGGCAGATGAAGACGGAATCGAAAAACACAGCACCAAGACAATCTTTCAGGCAATTTTGCTGCGATCGGGCCTTTCTGAGCACCATCCGGCTTGGTATGCTGATATTCGTGCGTAGCCCCCGATTCATCCTCCAGCGAACTGCCGTCTTTACCGTCCCTGCCCTTCTTCTGCCTCTGCTCGCCGGCGGCTGTGCCCGCACCGCATCGCCAAGCACCGCATCGACACAGGCGGCACAACAGCAGGAGATCGAGGCCGCCCGTCAGCAGCTTGAACTCATCCCGCCGCCCTCGAAGACCCGCTACATGGCCGTGAAGAGCCTCTCCACCTGGGAGAACCCCTACCTGACCGTCCAGGGCGGCATGGTCACGCTGCATGTCGTCACCGCAGACACAAACACCACCACTTTGGGAGTGGGAACCATGCTGCGGCCGCTAGGCGCACGCCGACACGATCTGAACGTGAGACTAAGCGAATTGACGACCGCCCTGAACGCCGTGCCCGAGAGCTCATGGCCCTACGGCCGCGTCGTAGCGATCGAAGAGGCCCACGAAGTCCCCGTAAGCGCACGCCCCGAGGTTCGCCGCAACATGGAGACGGTCATCAAGACCCTCAACGACCTCGGCATTGTCGTCTACGAGTGGAACGAGACCGGCCGCAGCTAACGGATCGCTCCTGCCCATCTGCGGTACGATGAAATCCTAACCAGCAAATCTCTGATCCAGGTGAGCGATTGCATACAACGGCGCTGCTGATCTTCTGCTTCTTCTTTCTCCTGGTAACGTTCGCCGGATTCTGGGCGGCCCGATGGCGCAGACCAGCCTCAGGCATGGGATCACTTGAAGAGTGGGGCCTGGCTGGCCGCAGCTTCGGCACCTGGATCACCTGGTTCCTGATCGGCGGCGATCTCTACACTGCCTACACCGTCATCGCCGTCCCCGCAGCCCTATATGGAGCCGGAGCCATAGGCTTCTTCGCCGTACCGTACGCAATCATCGCCTACCCCTACATGATGCTCGTGCTGCCCCGCCTCTGGACGGTCTGTCACCGCCACGGCTACGTCACCTTCGCGGACTTCATCTCCGGACGCTACGGCAACCGCTGGCTCACGGTAGCAATCGCCCTCACCGGCGTCCTCGCGCTGATGCCCTACATCGCCCTGCAACTAGTCGGCATCCGCGTCGTCATCAGCTCCATCGGCATCCGGGGCGAGTGGCCCCTCGCCACAGCCTTCATCATCCTCGCCGCCTACACCTACTCGAGCGGCCTGCGCGCCCCCGCAGTCATCGCCATCGTCAAGGACGTGATGCTTTACATCATGGTCCTCGCCGCGCTCATCATCATTCCCATCAAGCTCGGTGGCTACGCTCGCATCTTCGAACTAGCCAACCAGTCCCTCGCCGCCCACACTCCACCGGCGACAATCTTTCTCCGCAGAGGACAATTCCTCGGCTACTCCACCCTGGCAATCGGCTCGGCAATCGCCCTGATGCTCTACCCCCACACGGCCACGGCAGTTCTCAGCGCAAAGAACGCCAACGTCGTCCGGCGCAACGCTGCAATGTTACCCGCCTACAGCTTTCTCCTCGGCCTAATAGCCCTCCTCGGCTACCTCGCTCTCGCCGCCGGAGTCGCCACCAAGGACACCAGCGCCGCCGTCCCCCTCCTCTTCCTCAAGATGTTCCCCGAGTGGTTCGCCGGATTCTGCCTCGCTGCCATAGCCATCGGAGCCCTCGTCCCTGCGGCGATCATGTCCATCGCAGCCTCCAATCTCTTCACCCGAAACCTCTACGGCGCATTCGTCCGCAAGAAGATGACCCCGCAGCAGGAATCCAGCATGGCGAAGGTAGTCTCGCTCGTAGTGAAGTTCGGAGCCCTCGTCTTCGTCCTGTGGCTACCCACCCCCTACGCCATCGAAATGCAACTCCTAGGCGGCATCTGGATCGGCCAGATGTTCCCCTCGGTCGTGATCGGCGTCTTCACGCGCTGGTTCCACCCTTGGGCGCTTGTCGCCGGCTGGGCTGCAGGCATGGCAAGCGGAACAGCAATGGCATTCTCCCTAGGCCTCAAGAGCTCCGTCTATTCCCTGCACCTTCCCCTGGCTCTCGGCGGCACCTACGCAATGTACGCAGCAGTTCCTGCTCTATTGCTGAACCTGCTGGTCTCGGTCGTGCTGACACTGATCTTCCGTCTGACAAAGATCGACCCCGGCACGGACGTCACAGATGCTTCCGCCTACATCGGATAAGCTTCAATCATGTGACACAGCCCCACCGTACTTACGCGCATCCTAAGCTTGAGACGAGGTACCTGTGAACAAAACCAAGAAGGTGCGGACAAAATCGCTGGCAAAAGGTCTAGTGGCTGGTCTGATCGGCGGTCTGATAGCCACAGCGGCCAAGAAAACGGTCGAGCGGGTCTACCCGCCACGGCCACACGGCGACCCCGACCCCTCTACCCTACTGGCTGAAAAAGCTGGCCGCGGACTGTCCCCGAGGCAAAAAGCAATTGCCAAAGAAGCCGCCCACTGGGGCTTCGGCGCAGCAACCGGAGCAGCCTACGGCGCAG
>Ga0209060_10003349_pt1 | contig 13537 bp, 10 predicted proteins | sample Coa_R1_8_FD_187155 | JGI IMG/M metagenome (GOLD analysis project Ga0209060, IMG submission 187155) | Surface soil microbial communities from Centralia Pennsylvania, which are recovering from an underground coalmine fire - Coalmine... | ecosystem: Environmental > Terrestrial > Soil >...
GCCCGGCCTCGAGCGCATCGTGCATCACTGCCTCGAGAAGCATCCGACGCAACGATTCCAGTCCGCAGGTGATCTGGCCTTCGATCTGGAAGCGTTGACCGGAGTGTCAGCCACGGGCAGCAAATCGGGTGCGCAAGCTGCCGTGCAGGCAGCCGAGGCCACAGGAAATCGCCGGACGCTCACCTTCGTAGGAGCAACCGTTGTCCTTGCTCTCGGGATGCTCGCGCTCGGCTGGTGGATCGGCAAGGGTCCCGCCGCCGCTCCGCCCGCTCAATATCAACAGATCACCTTCCGTACCGGCGAGATCGGTAACGTCCGTTTCACTCCGGACGGCAGCATCGTCTACAGCGCGGTCTGGGACGGAGGCGAACGCGAACTTTACCTGGCGCGCACGGACGAAAACGGTGCGCGTGATCTCGGAATCAAAAATGCAGAATTGCTCGCCATTTCCAAGACCGGGGAACTTGCGATTCGCCTGCGCGCCAGGAACGTGGGTGGCTATGCGCGTGCCGGAACCCTGGCGCGTGTCCCGCTGAGCGGCGGAACACCCCGTGAGGTTCTGGAAAACGTGCAGGACGCCGACTTCGCGGCCGACGGTCAGACCATGGCCGTGGTCCGCTTCGATCCGCAGAGCAGCCATTGGCGCCTCGAGTACCCCGTCGGACACGTTTTGCTCGACAGCATTAACTGGATCAGCCATCCCAAAATCTCCCATGACGGTAAGCGGGTGGCCTTCGCCCAACACGACAATCCCTCCGGCGATGACGAAGGTTCGGTGGCCGTCATCGACATGCAGGGTCACGAGCAGATCCTTGCGTCCAACTTCGTGACCGTGGAGGGAGTGCAATGGTCTCCTTCCGGTAACGAGATCTGGTTCAGCGCAGCGCATTCCGGAAGTGCTGCGGACCTTCGTGGCGTCACGCTTTCCGGGAAGGAGCGCGCCATCACCGATGTTCCGGGTGGCATGTGGCTCGAAGACCTGCAGAACGGCGTGGCGCTGACTGCCAGCCACCGCGAGCGCATCGGCATCCGCGGGCTCGCTCCGGGCGCAAAAGACGAAAAAGAGTTGGGATGGTTCGGCTGGTCACTGGAAAGGGATCTCAGCCGCGACGGCAAGAAGGTCCTGTTCGAAGAAGAAGGAAACGGCGGTGGGCCGAACTATACCGTCTATATACGTGATACCGATGGCTCCCCGCCGGTACGCATCGGCGAAGGGGTGGCGCAGGCGATTTCTCCCGACGGCAAGTGGGTCATCACGCACTCTTCCAAGGGAGGTCCCCTGCAACTCGTGCCCACCGGTGCCGGGGAAGTCCGCCAGTTGACGCACGACAATATCAGCTACGACGGAGTCCGCTACTTTCCCGATGGTAAACAGGTACTGGCGGCGGGAATCGAATCCGGCCACGGGGCCCGCGATTACTTGATTGACGTGAACTCGGGGAACTCGAAGCCGATCACGCCAGAAGGTATCGCCGGTTCTCTGTTGTCTCCCGATGCGAAAAACATCGCGGTTACGGGTCCCGACGGTAAGAACGCAATCTGGCCGCTCGACGGCGGCGGCCTTCGTCCGATTCCCGGCGATTCCAAGTATTACGTCGCTGGCTGGACGCCCGATGGAGCTGCTCTCTTGGTGGTCTCAACCGAAGGGCACGAACGCACCGCCAATGTCTTCCGCCTGAATCCTGCCACCGGAAAGATGGACGCCTGGAAAAAATTCGGCGAATCCCTGCCGCTCGGCGCCAATGCTTTCTTTCCGTTGTTCTCCAGCGATGGCAGTGCTTTCGTCTACGGATACGCCGAAATCCTTTCCGAAGCCTACGTCGTGAAGGGACTCAGGTAAATAATCGACAGCTTGCGAGGTCCACAATTGAACGTGAGTCTAGCTCGCGAGTCGTACTTCTTTCCTCAAGACGTTCAGTCCGGCGAGCGCCTCGGCAATGGCGTCTCTCTCCTCGCGCGAGCCGTTTTCCCCGGAACGCATTTCCTGAATGCGCGCATCCAGCGCGATCTCCGCCTGTCGGATCAATCGGGGAAGTTTTGCCCGATCGGTCTCCACCAGCGCCTCCTCGTAGCACCGGCGCCAGTCATTCTCTCTCGCTGCCCCGATCTTCTCCATACCTCATCTCCTGCAATAACTCGCCGTTCTCATCGGCGACATAAAATAGCCACTGAAAAAACCTAGCAGAACACTTCCCGTGTCCTGTACGCCAAAACACGCCAGCAGAGGAGTGCCTGTGAACAGAAATCGTTTTCTCGTTTACAGTTTCTTTACGTGGACACTCGTTTTTCTCGCGTGGGGAAGATTTGACCCGCTTGTCATCGAAACCTATACTTGTCGCGAATTGGGCCTGAGATGCCGAAATCACGGAAGAAGAAAACCGCGAAGAAGACGTCGCCCAGTAAAAAGAGGAGTTCCCCCGCGGCTCCCACTAGCAGTGCTGCATTTCCGATCGCGGCCATAGGCGCTTCGGCTGGCGGCCTGGAAGCCTTCAGCACGCTGCTTCGCGCACTGCCCGCTGAGCCCGGTCTCGCGCTGGTTTTCATCCCTCATCTTGATCCCACGCACGAAAGCGCCATGGTCGAACTGCTGGCGCGCACTACCAAAATGCCGGTGCATCAGGCAGCCGATGGGTCTCGCGTCAGCTCCAACACCCTTTATGTGCTGCCCCCGAACTCGGACATGACCATCGCCTCCGGCGTGCTGCATCTGGTGAAGCGCGACGCCGGCCGCGGTCATCACATGCCCATCGATACCTTCTTTCGCTCCCTCGCCGAAGATCAGGGGTCGAATGCCGTCGGCATCATTCTTTCCGGCACCGCCAATGACGGAACCCAAGGCCTCGCCGCCATCAAGAATGAAGGCGGTATCACCTTTGCCCAGGATCCGGAAACCGCCAAGTACGACGGCATGCCCAGCAGCGCCGTCGCCGCCGGCGTGGTCGACTATATTCTTCCTCTGGCTCGCATTGCCGAAGAGCTCATCCGCATTCAGCTGCAACCCTCCCGGCGCGAGCCCACTGCCGATACCTTCGACGGTAAAGATCGCCTTCTGAAGGAAGTCTTCCGCCTGCTGAAGACCTACAGCAAAGTCGACTTCGTCGATTACAAGGCAGCCACGATCCGGCGCCGCATCTTGCGCCGCATGCATATCAATCAGGTCTCGGACCTCGGCGAATACCTCCAGCTCCTGCATCGCAATCCCTCGGAGATCGAATCGCTCTATCGCGATGTCCTGATCAACGTCACCAGCTTCTTTCGCAACCCGGAGGTTTTCGAGAGCCTGCGCGAGGTCGTTTACCCCAAGATTCTCGCCGATCGTCCCGCCTCCGATCCGGTGCGCATCTGGGTCCCGGGATGCTCCTCCGGAGAAGAGACGTACTCGCACGCCATCTCGCTGGTCGAGATGCTTTCCGAATTGCGCCTCGATCTCCCCGTCCAGATTTTCGGCACCGACCTCAGCGAAAGCGCGATTCAGCGCGCGCGCGCCGGTTTTTACAAGGAGAACATCGCCCGCGAAGTCTCCGAGATACGCCTCCGGCGCTTCTTCCACAAAGTGCCCGACGGATACCAGATTTCCAAATCGATCCGCGACATGTGCGTCTTCGCCCGGCAGAATGTCTTCAGTGATCCGCCTTTCTCGCGCATGGATCTGATCAGTTGCCGCAACGTCCTCATCTATCTCAGTTCCGTGCTGCAGAAAAAAGTCATTCCCATTTTTCACTATGCCTTGAAGGAGCATGGCTTTCTGCTGGTAGGAAATACGGAAGGGTTGCTCGGTGCCGGCGCTGACATCTTTGATCTCGTGGACCGCAAGAGCAAGATTTATCAGAAAAAATCCGTTCCCTCCCCGGTTACGTTCGGCATGTCGATCAGCGCCCATGCGCCCGTCGAAGCAGGGCAACCGCGCCCCGATCGCGCTCCCGAAAAAGAGGAAGTTCCCAAAACTCCTGCTGATGTGCAGCGCGAAGCCGATCGCCTGCTGCTCACCAAGTACGTGCCTTCCGCCGTGGTCGTCAACGACGATCTGGATATAATGCAGACTCGCGGGCGCACCAATCGTTACCTCGAACTCCCCACCGGCAAAGCCACCCTCAACCTGCTGAAGATGGCTCGTCCGGGCTTGCTCTACGAACTCCGTACCCTGATCGAGAAAGCCCGCAAAGATGCCATCCCTGCTTCCAGGGAAGGCATCACCCTCGAAGATGGCGAGAATTCCGTTTCCGTGCGGGTCGAAATCATTCCCTTCCGCACCCCAGCCCGCGATCAGCGTCATTATCTGGTGCTGTTCGAAGCAACCGACTCACGTCCGCTCGCGCAACCGGTTCCCCCCCGGATGTCGCCGGATGAGATCTCCGACTTCAAAGATGTCCAGATTTCCCAGCTGAAGCAGGAACTCGCCAGCACCAAGGAATATCTGCAGTCCATCATCGAGGCGCAAGAGGCCACCAACGAGGAACTGCAGTCGGCCAATGAAGAGATTCAATCCGGTAACGAAGAGCTGCAGAGCACGAATGAAGAATTGCAGACCTCGAAAGAAGAGCTCGAATCCGCCAACGAAGAACTCAACACCGTCAACGAGGAGATCCAGCATCGCAACCAGCAGCTCGCACAACTCAGCAACGACCTCATCAACCTGCTCAACAGCGCGACCATTCCGATGGTGATGCTGGGCGAGGATCTCCACATCCGCCGCTTCACGCCCGAGGCCGAGCGCGTTTTCGGTTTCTCCAGCCACGACGTGGGCAAGGCGCTCATGCATCTGCCCCTCAGTCTCGACCTACCGCAACTGGAGCGCTGGATGCTGGATGTCATGCGCGATATCGCCATGCGCAGCGAACAAGTCCGCTCTCGCGACGGCAAAATCTACAAGCTGCGTATCACGCCCTACCGCACCATGGAGAACAAAATTGATGGCGTTGTGCTGACGCTGCTCGATATCAGCGATATCCTCGGCCACGGCGGAAAGGCGGGCAGTTCAGCCAGGAATTAGCGGAATGCGCGAAAGCTGCTTGATTCAGCAGCCAGGCCAATTCCTTTAGCAACCGCTCATTTTTTCTCGGCCTCTAACCCCCAGGTTGCGTTCTCTTGCCGCAATGCGGAGGCAGGCCAACATGCCGCGGCACGACATCGTTGTGATTGGTGGTTCGGCGGCCAATGCCCGCCTATCTGCGACATGATTTTCAGCCGCGATCAGAAATTGGAGTTGAAGAAAACAGAGCCCGGGCACGGGGAAACAGCGCAAGAAGAAGTTGCCTAGAGCTGTTCGCCCAGCCGGGTCAACTCCGATTTCAGGCGCTCCAGCTTGCCGGATATAACCTGCGCCTCGTCCTCGCTCAGCCTTACTTTGCCGAGCAGGCACAGAACCGTGTCGTATGCCCTCCGCGCCGCGCGCCGGTTTCGCTCTCGTTTTATCTCGCTATCACTTTGGAGAGCGGTCCCGCTGAAGGTGAGGGCTGTCTCGATATCGATTTTCAGAAATTCCGTGCTGGCCTTGTTGGCCCGCGCGCGCGTCGCAAGAATGTCATCCACGGTCGGCTTTTCGGCGGCGTGCCCGGGTGGAATCGCGCGGCTCGCTGTGCGAGACACAAGTTTCCGATGCCTCCGACAACAGTAGAGGTTGCGCCAGTATCCAGCTCGCTCCAGCGGGGACTAACTGGCCTTGCGGTTTGCGGGCAGGCCTTCCAGACTCAGGACCGGTTTGTCCACGGAATCCTGTTCCAGGAGTTTCAAGCCGCGTGGAAGTTTTGTTCGGGTGTCGTCCGCCAGGTTTCCTGAAATCTCCACCAGGCTGCGACTGATCATACGCTGGAGCATGCACACCGATGTATGCAGTTCCGCCCTTAATGCCAATGTCTGCTCGCGCAGCCGGTGCATTTCTGCAATGCCGTCTCGGATCGCGTGCGCCTGCGAGTTCTGGGCGCCGCTTCCGCTCGATTTCAGTTGATAGCCGTCCCGGATCGGACTCGCCGCAACCCACGCTTCCAGCTCTTCTCGGGTCGCGATTACCGATCCGCGTGGCTTTCCAGCAGGACGCCGCACCGGCAGTTGCAGCTCCCACTCATACCGCTGCACCGTGCGCACTCCCTTACCCAGGTAGTTTGCAATTTCTTTCCAGCCGCTCAGAATCTGTGGCGTGATTCTTGACACGTCGGAATTCATAGAACCCCCCAGATTCGACACCGCCCCCCAACCGTTGCCTTATTACTGATTCCGATTGTAGCAGTTTGTCCAGACCGAAAGTTGTCTCGACAGCGAACTTAGTTTCCGGCGCACACGCCGGGGTTGCCCTCGGATTTGCAGAGTCGAAATGGAGGGATTCGCGCGAGCCTTAGAGGTTCCCTTTGCAACGCGAGCTTTTTACGAGATCTGCCATCTTGCTTGCTGCCGACCGCAAGTGATCCAGTTCAGTCATCGCCGCATCATCCTCAGAGAGTCGCTTCGACAGCAGGTCAGCATAACCCAGCACAATATGCAGCCCGTTCTTCAGTTCGTGGCCCAGCGGGCATTGTGGTGAGCTCAGGGTGCGTGCGCTCGCCTGATCGGTGATCACTACCTGGAAGGCGGCGGGATCCGATGCAGTCGCCGGTGACGAGTGGAGCGCCATGTAAAAATGCTGCCGCAGTTTTTCGGCCTGCTCGATGCGCCGATGATAGGCCTCCCGCTCCTCCCGGCTCGGATTCGGGTTGAGATAGTAGCTTCGGTCGAGCTCAGCCTGTGCCCTCAGGTTTTCTTCGAAGATCTGTGACAAATCTTCGTTACTCATGCCCCCCAGCGTAGACCAGAAACTTCCGTTCGCAATGTGATCCGGGTCACCTTGCAGCCCAAACCAAAGTGCAAGGCCGCCGGGGTCTGCCTGAACGGCAGCCATATTTGGTATAAGTCGATGAAAAATCGATAGTTGGAAGGAAAAGCCCCGGTGGAGAAAGGTCCTGCCGGGGCTTTGCGGGGTATTACAGGGGGAAGGCTATTGCGCGGAAGATTACGGCCACCGTCGACCCGTGTCAATGATCCAGAGCAAATAGTGAAGCGTTTTTCAACAATTCTGTTTGCCTAAGAGCTGCTCTTAGGGTAAAACCCCTATGGACCGTTGCTGCGGTCCCAAGGTAGCTTTAACGCCGTGCAAGCACCCAACCCCCAGTGCTGGCGAGAGCTGTGTGAAGCAGCTGCCCGGGAGGAGAACTTCCAGCAGTACCTGCGGCTGCTGGAACGCATCAACCTCATCCTGGAATACCAGGACTGCCTGCTCGCAGGGCTGCTGCAAGACGGCCGGGTCGCTTCTTCATCGTCGCTGGTCCACTGACCCGCGCTACTCGTTCGAGCAAACCACTTCGGGCCCGAATAGTGAGCCACGGTCCAAACACTGCTTCAGCTTATGAACCGCCTGGTGTATTCCTCGGTACCGCTCAGCAATTTCGTCGTTGAACACAAAGCACGCGACAACATGCGAAGGCTGCCCTTTCCCTCCGATGGCCGACATTGGCGCTATCGTCATTCTCCCCCCACAGAATAGATTCTGGATACTTGGAGTTTCCATGAATGAGAAAGAAAGGAAAGAAAGAAAGAAAGAAAACCCGCCTAACCGCCTCCGGGATGCCTTGAGAAGCGAGGCCGAACTGCTCATAAGATTAGAGCTTCTCGCCAGCGAAAGCGAGAGCCTGATCGAGAGACACGACCGCGTGATGGAGCAGTACGCTTGCATTCGTCGCGAAATCAGAAAACTCCGCGAAACGCGCGACACTGAAAAGACCGGCAGAACGGTCGTCATCCCCGAGATTCAATACATACATTAGACCGACCATCCACGGCATTAAGCTTCGTTGTGTGTAGTAATCAGGATTGGCCGGATTTGGACGGCGCTGGAGCGAAGCCCGCGCAACTACTCAGTTTTGAAATGGTCGGGACGGGCAGATTTGAACTGCCGACCCCTCGCACCCCAAGCGAGTGCTCTACCAGGCTGAGCCACGTCCCGACTGGAAGGATTCCGCGGATACACCCACGGAGGGGTTCCCCGCAATTTTACACCAGATCGTGTAGGGGCGGACGCATTCGTCCGCCCCGCGGAGCGAAGCGACGCGTGCCCGGAAGCAACGCGCGGCCTGTCCCATGGAAGCCAGGCACGTCCGGCCGCGACGCGCGCCGGAAGCGACGCGTGCCTGGAAGTAATGCGTGCCCTCTCCCGCGGAAGCCACGCACGTCCGACCGCGACGCGCGCCCGGTGCCGCGGAAGCAACGGTGTTCGGCCGCACGAACCTCCCGAAACTCCATTCGCCGCCCCATTGCGCGCTTCGCGCGCAACCCCGGACGAATGCGTCCGGGGCTACACCATCGCGCTGAGCTTCATCTCGGCGGTCGGCCGATGTTCTCTCTTCCAGCACCACCCGTACTTGCGCCAGTCGTCAACGAGCCCCTGACGAACCGGGTTTTGGAGAACGTAATGGATTTTGGCGTCGAGTGATTCTGAAGACCGAAGGACATGATCAAACCACTCTTCCTGCCACACCGGACCATCCCGCCTGAACTGCGCATTGATCTCTCGTGCCGACGCCGACTTGATGGTTTGCATAATCTTTGTCAGAGAGAAGAACTCCTTTCCCTGATCGTCAATGAGGGGCGTGAAAATCAAATGCACATGGTCCGCCATAACGACGGCCACATAGAGCTCGTAGCGCTTTCAGTGATCATGGCAGCAGCACGCGAGCACAATGTCGCGCGCCGCCGGTGGCAGGATCCAGCGGAACTTCGTAACCAATGTAATGAAGTGCGGGGTGAAATCTTTTTGCAGATGCGGCAGATTTCGCCGGTAGAACCGCATGGCAGAATCGTGCCACAACAAAACAATCAGAACGCAGAATATCCAACAAAAAATCGCAATATGTTCCCACATCGGGAATCGACAACCCCCATGTAGGGGCGGACGCATTCGTCCGCCCCGCGGAGCGAAGCGACGCGTGCCCGAGGCAATTCATGTTCGGCCGCGACGCGGAAGCAACGGTGTTCGGCCGCACGCACCTGCAATAGCTTGAGAACTCCATTCGCCGCCCCATTGCGCAACCCCGGACGAATGCGTCCGGGGCTACACGATCACTCCAGATCTCGCCAGTTCGACCCGAGCCCCATCTCCACCTGCAGCGGCACCGCGAGCGCGTGCACTTTTTCCATGTGCTCGCGCACCAGAGCCTGCATCACATCGACCTCTTTTTCGGGAACTTCGAAGACCAGTTCATCGTGCACCTGCAGCGTCATGCGCGACTTCATCCCGCGCTCGCGAAGGGCCGCATCGATGCGAATCATTGCGATCTTGATCAAGTCCGCCGCCGTGCCTTGCAGCGGAGTGTTCACCGCCGTGCGCTCGGCGAACCCGCGCTGCGTGAAATTCTTGCTGTTGATGTCCGGAATCGGCCGCACCCGCCCGAACAGCGTCTTCACTTTCAATTCGCGCCGCGCTTCGTCCAGGGTCCGATCGATAAACGTCTTCACGCCCGCATATTTCTCGAAATAATTCGTGATGAACAGCTTCGCCTCGCTGGTCTCGATGCCAAGGTTCTGCGAAAGTCCAAACGGCGAAAGCCCATACACGATGCCGAAGTTCACCACTTTCGCCTGCCGCCGATGATCCGCAGTCACCATCAGCGGCGGCACGCCGAATACCTGCGAGGCGGTCAGCGTGTGAACGTCGTCGCCCCGGCGATATGCTTCTACCAGCAACGGATCCCGCGAGAAGTGCGCCAGCAGCCGCAACTCGATCTGCGAATAATCCGCCGTCAACAGCACGCAGCCGGGTTCGGCGATGAACGCCGCGCGAATTCCGCGGCCCAGTTCGGTGCGAATGGGAATGTTTTGCAGATTCGGATTCGCCGATGAAAGCCGGCCCGTCGCCGTTCCCGTCTGCCCGAAAGTCGTGTGCACGCGCCCAGTCGCCGGATTGATCAGCGCCGGCAAGGCGTCCACATAGGTCGATTTCAGTTTCGTGAGCTGGCGGTAATCGAGCACCATGCGTGCGATCGGATGGTGCTCGGCCAACTCCTCCAGCACGTCGACCGCCGTCGAAATCGTCCGCCCCTTGCCGTATTTCACCGGCTTCGGCAGATTCAGGCGGTTGAACAGCACGTCTCCGAGTTGCTTGGGCGAGCCGACGTTGAACTCCATCCCTGCGACTCGATGGATCTCTTTCTCCTTGGTGAAGATCTCTTTCTCAAGCTCCACCGACATCCGGGACAAAGCATCGGTGTCGATCTTCACCCCCGCCTCTTCCATCCGCGCCAGCACCGGAACCAGGGGCAAATCGATCTCGTCATACAGCTTCGTCAGCCCGGCCTGTTCCACCTCGCTGCGCAGCGCCGTGTTCAGCCTGCCGGTGATATCGGCGGCCTCCGCCAGTCCTCCCGAAAGCTTCAGATTCGACCGCCGCAGCGCGACTTCGCTCAAGCTGTGCGACGAATAAGTCGGATCGAGCAGGTATGAGTACAGCATCGGATCATGCCGTATCCCCTCCAGCGTGATTCCTAAAGGCGCCAGCGCGTGAATTGCCGCCTTCCAGTCGTGAAGGATCTTGGGTATTTCCGCCGCAGCCAGTGCCGCGCCTAGTTCTGCTCCGGCTTCTCCGGAATCCAGCTTCACCGTCAGCGCCGACCCGGCCGCCGCAGAAATGGCAACCCGGCATGTCTGAATGGTTGGGCCTGCAGCTTCCGGTGCGGCCATCAGCGAAAGCTGACCCTGACCGTCCGTGTCATCTCCTGCGCTTTCCTCAGCTTCGTCCTCCACCGATGCCGTGGATTCCTGCCGTTCTACCGCAACGGCCAGCGAGCCACCTTTCGCCGCCTTGAGCACGGATTGAACGTCCTGCGCCGACTTCGCCTCGCGATAATCCGAGTCGGTGACTTCCGCCAAAGGCAGCAATTCCTTCAGCAGCGAAGTGAATTCCAGTTCAGTAAACAGCCCCCGCAGCGCATCCACATCCGGCTCGCCCACGCGCATCGTGTCAACGTTGAGCTCAATGGCGACGTTCGTATCAATCGTCGCCATGCTTTTGCTGAACAGGATGGTGTCGCGGTTATTCTGCAGCGACTCGCGGTACGTCTTCTTCTCCACCTCCGACGCCCGCTCCAGCGCCTGCTCGACCGAGCCAAATCGCTTGATGATCTCAACCGAACCTTTGTCCCCGATCCCCGGCGCGCCGGGTATGTTGTCGATCGAATCGCCCCGCAGCGCCATCACGTCCACCACGCGCTCCGGCGGCACTCCCAGAATTTCCTCCACCTTCGCCGCGTCGCAGATCAGGTTGTCCTTCGGCGGATTCAGGATGTGTACCTTGTCATTCACCAGCTGCATCATGTCCTTGTCGCTGGAGACGACATACACCGGATGCGACGTCTCTGCCGCCTTCCGTGCCAGCGTGCCGATCACATCGTCGGCCTCGAATCCCGGCACCTCCAGCATGGGAATGCGATAAGCCTCGAGCGCCCTCCGAATGTAAGGCACCTGCTGCACCAGATCTTCCGGCATGGCCGCGCGGTTCGCCTTGTAGCCCTTGTATTCAATCTCGGTAAAGGTCTGCGTTTTGATGTCCCACTTGCGCACCGTGGTGACCGCTTCCGCCTGATGATCGCGAAAAGTTGGCCCCGGCGGATCGAACACGGCGGCGAGATAAAGAGGAGAGAAATCGTCCCGCAGCTTCCGCAGCATGTTCACGAAGACGTAGATTGCAGCGGTGGGCAGACCCTTCTTGGTCGACATCGGTCGCTGCCGCGCCATCGCGTGATACGCGCGGAAGATAAAGGACATGGTGTCGATCAGAAAGATGCGCTCGTGGGCATCACGCCCCTCATCCGGCGGGCACCCTGCGCGAGCGGTCGCTCCAGCAACCGGCGTAGGCCCGGCCGGCTTCGCCACGGTAGCCGTGGACTCAGCCTCAACTGCGGCATTCGAAGATTTTTTTCTGGGAGGCAACCAGCTAGTTTATCAGCCAGTCTGGACAGATGTGAGTACAGCCGCCCTCGGCTGTCCGGCGAAGCGAAGCTCCGCAGGTTTATTGCAGTGGCATAGCAAAGATTGCCCCACTTCTCGTGGTTTTGGAAGAAGCGGGATGTTCGTCCAGCGAAACTAAGCCGCGGCGATTCTTCGAATCAAATCTTCCTGTTCCGACCTGTTCTCGGCGCCAATCGTGAACGCGTCCAGTAAGCCGAGCGACAGCGCGTATTTGATGCCCTCATCCTGCCGCTTGCGCAACGCGCCCGCGCCCAGGATCTTCATACCGACGATGCCCTTGCCAGAGGCCTTCATCTCTTTCAGCACGCCAATCACAGTCGCCGGATCTGCATCCATCACCGCACCAACGGGATTGATGCGCGCCAGGTCCACTTCCACCCAAGGCGACTTCGCCGCCGCCCGTAGCGCCTCGATCGAATGGCACGAGCATCCGTGCGCGCGAATGATCCCTTTCTGCTTCGCCTCCGAGAGCGCATCCATCGCCCCGCGGTAGCGGTCGGTCCAGTCGGCTTCGGCCAGGCAGTGCATCAGGCAAACGTCCAGATAGTCGGTGCCCAGTTCGCGCCGGAATCGATCCAGATCCGCGCGCATTCCCGCCCCATCGCGCGCCCAGCTTTTCGTCAGCACGGTGACTTTGTCCCGCGGCACATGCTTCAGCGCCTCGGCCACATGCGGATGGCTTCCATACGAATCCGCCGCATCAAAGAATCGCAGCCCGTGATCATAGCCATTCAGCAGCATGTCCGACAGGCCCTTCACGCCCAGCGCCGTCTGGCGCGAATGGTGCTCAACTCCATTCGTGCCCGTGCCCATGGCGAGCCGGCTGGTCTGAATGCCCGAATTGCCCAGCGTGATCGTGTCGGACGCGGAGAATTTCTTCGCGAGCGCCTGTTGCGCGATGGCTTGGAAAATCGTTTGGCTACTGAGCCACGCTGCTCCTGCAGCGGTGGCCGAACGGATGAGGAATTCGCGGCGACGCATGGTCCCCTCCTCAGGATTGCTGTATGCATCAGCCTACACCACGGCTCAGGAGGAGGGAAACTGCTTTTAAGGTGAGCTTTTTTTCGTCATTCGGAGCGAATCCGGAATCGCTATTCCTGCCGCTTGTCACCTCGAGCAAAGCGGGAAAGACTGACTTCTGAAGAAAGCCCTGCTCCCGGCAGTGCATTTGGCGGAGCCCGTTTTGGTGCGGCCTTTAGAGGCCGGAGTGTGTCCCGACTTTACAAGAAGTTTACAGTCCAATGACACAGCTGAAAGTCGAAATCGTTTATCGTATGTGCAATTGGGCTCCCTAGACGGGCCCACTCTCTCTCCGGCCAAAAATCCGAAAGGGCACCGAAATGCGGTGCCCTCTTTTTGTGCTCCCTGGCGGTGTTCCGAAATGCATCTGGGTGCTTCAAGGTGCTTGAGGCCCGGAGTTTGAGTGCTTCTATGAGAAGGTCATAAAAGTCAAGCCGACGTGGCGGCCCTTCCACATTTATTTCCGCTCCATCTTGCATCGTGAAATCCTCCAGAGGGTGGAGAGCTGTCAAGGGCGTTGCCGTTAGGCAAC
>Ga0209060_10003350_pt1 | contig 13536 bp, 14 predicted proteins | sample Coa_R1_8_FD_187155 | JGI IMG/M metagenome (GOLD analysis project Ga0209060, IMG submission 187155) | Surface soil microbial communities from Centralia Pennsylvania, which are recovering from an underground coalmine fire - Coalmine... | ecosystem: Environmental > Terrestrial > Soil >...
TTTGGCACATCATTGGAGATGGTAATCAGGTGCTGGGCAAGCGTTTTTGCGTCTTTGAAGGCAAAGTACTCGCCACCGGTAAGTTGCGCCACGGACTCAGGCACATTGCGCTTGAGGCCATCTTTTGCGGCAAGGAACGCAATCCGTGCCAGCCGCAATGGCGGAAGCAGATCACCAGCGCAATCCAGTGCCTGCTTAGCGCGATTGCCGTGCGCGTCCGGATCGGCCTTTGGATCTTTGCTCATGCAGCCGCCCGGCTTGTATGGTTCGTTGGAGTAAGCAGTTCCTCCCGGCACCGGCAGCTTTGATTTTTCGTGCTTTACGGCGGCTCCTGTGGTGGAAAAGCCGAAGCTGTAGATCGCGGTGTTCGTCTCCTCGACTGCGCGAACCGCATCCTCGAGGCTCGTCTGGCTGCCACCGTCCGCAGTCTCACTGAAAAGCAGCACGGCGCGGCGGTACGCGGGCGGCTGATTGCGCAGCAACTGAATGCCGAAGTTGAGCGCGTCAAGAATGGCCGCGCTCGCGTCACCATCAGGAAGGTCCGCAATGGTGTCGGCAGCCGTGTCAGTATCCTCGGTAAAATCCTGTTCGATGCGAGGCTTGCTGTCAAATGCGATCACAGCAACGCGATGGGACACGCCACCAATGACCGCGTCCAGTATCGCCCCCAGATTGCGGTAGTCACGAAGGTGTGCCGCGCCCTGACCTCCGGTCTGCACGATGACGGCCAGCGCCAGCGGCTGCCCGAGCGCACCTTCTTCAATCCGCACAGGCTGAGGAATGCCGTTATCTGTAAGGATAAAATCATCCGCTGTAAGCGAAAAGACAATCCTGGCGGCTTTACTTTTTACGAGTACAGGCACAAGCACCAGATTCGAGCGCGAGGTGAGGGTGGGTAGCTGAGAGTTGGGGGATGCCGACGGCTCAGTGCTCTGCGCGTTGGCAGCGTTAAATGAGAACCAGAGGAAGATGGCAACCGAAAAAGCGAATTTCAATTGATTCATCTGAAGGCCCACTTACAGAGTACGCTCTGGGACTGAAAAAATTGCAATTATGGTCAGGAAGAGGTTCGCAAGATTGTTTGTGTTTCGCGCCCTTACGTCTATACCAGGCCGGCCAATTGGCGGGCGCGAGACCACTCAGAAGCGAGGCCGAGTTCGGCGACCCATTTTTCGATGTTGGGGCGATCGAGGCCCTTGCCACGTACCTTCAGAATACCCACTACGTCTTCAATCTGCCTAGCCGATTCGCCGAGCTTGGCCCACTCAAGCTTCGATATAACGACGTCTTCCGCGGTAGCTACGAAAAAATCGACGCCCTGGACTAATGCACTACGACGGCGACTAAATTCTTCTATGCTGAAGTTTCTAGTTTTGCGAAAAATGAAATCAACCTTAAGCAGAGTCACATTATCAATTGCGTTGAACATCGACTTACGTCGGCAAGCTTCCAGTGCCGCATGGGATTCGGCATAGAAATTATTCTGAGCAAGCCGATCGATCAACCTTTTAACCTGTTCCTGGTCGGCGGAAATTACAAGGTCGATATCCTGGGATGCGCGCCCCATACCGTAAAGAGTGCTGGCATAAGAGCCGGTGAGCATGTAATCAATTTGGGATTGCTCAAGCGAAGATGATATGCGGCGAAACAAATCCGGTAGTGTCATCGAATCCAGGCTGGTAATGGTGCCGGCAAGAAAGCCCGCCTAAGAACCTCAATCCGTACTTCATCTTCTGTCCAGTCCGGGTGATCCATGCGAACGCCTGTTTTCATGATTTCTCGCGAGAACAGACTCATTTCCAATGCAAGAAGCAAGCGCTGTTCCGCGGTCATTGATCGGATGAGGTGGATTTGCATGGCTTCGATCTCGGGAGTTGTATCGCTCAACGCCATAAACAGGATGTTACCACCGCACCCTCTATAATAGATGCGTGAGCTCTGATTTTACTCTTCGCAAAATGGCCGAGGCCGATTTTCCCACGCGCTGGGGACAGTTCCGCATTATGGGCTTTGAAGGCCATTTCGATACCGGGTCCACCGCCGACCGTCGCAAAGAAGAAGCCGTGGCCCTGGTATTGGGCGATATCCACGCCACGCCGCCGCTGGTACGAATCCATTCACAATGCCTGACCGGCGACGTGTTTGGGTCATTGCGTTGTGATTGCCGCCAGCAGTTGGAAATGGCGTTGTCAATGATCGCGCAGGCGGGCGCCGGAGTGTTGCTGTATGAAATGCAGGAAGGCCGCGGCATCGGGCTGATGGCCAAACTGCAGGCGTATGAATTGCAGGATCAGGGTCTGGACACAGTGCAGGCCAATGAAGAGCTCGGGTTCAAGGCCGATCATCGCGAGTTTCAGCTTCCCGCAGAGGTGCTGAAAGAGCTTGGGCTGAAGCATGTCAGATTGCTTTCCAACAATCCGCAGAAAGTAGCCGCGCTGGAATCGGCAGGGATCAAAGTGGTGGAACGCGTACCGTGCGAGGTGGAAGCGCACGCCGCGTCAGAACGCTATTTGAATACGAAGAAAGAAAAATTAGGGCATCTGTTCACGGAACGCTAGGTTTTAGGAATTTTCTGGACGCGTATTCTGTCCGATAGCTGTTTCTTCTGTCTGGCCTTGGTTTCTTTCTTTTTTCTGGAACGCACCAGGATGCGGTTGGCCTTCATCAACCATTGTCCCAGCGCCAAGTCAAGGCTGGGATTTCTCTTGAGCGCGTCACTTTGAAAAGTCGAACCGGCCGCAGCCAGATATAGAAAATAGATGGCTAAATCGCGGGCATTCTTCGCCGGTAGTATTTGCCTGAGCCCCTCGGTTGGGTTGGTGCAAACAAGATTGGCTTGAAGTACTGCTGCTTCCAATTCCTCGCCACCGAGCTCTGTGAGGAGTCGGATCGCCTGGGCAGCCTCCTGATCGTATTGGTGACGGCGGCGATCCTTCCGGCCTTCCGCCAGAGTGCGTTGTTCGAGATTGTGTTTGACTTTCTCCTTCAGTGTGACCGTCCCCATCTTTTTCAGCCGCTTGCGACTCACAGAATTTTGAAAACGGGCCGAAGTCAGATCGTCAGCCAGCAGTTCCACGTCATCCGCAGTGACTCCGATTTTGCTCTGGGCGAGAAGGGCCTCGCTCTGGTGGCGGTACTCACGGTTTGTCCACTTCTTTTTTCTCTTCCAGGTCCTGGGGAACATGCGCGAAGAATTCCAGCCAGGAGTGAAATGGTCCTTTGAATATTCCAGGGCTTTCTTTTCTTGCGGTGATTTGCGGGTTCTAGACATCTCGGTTCGGTCCTCGTTGCTAACAACTCATTATTTGTTGACGTGGCTGCCGGCCTGCAGAAGTCTCACCAACTCTCTTTTCCTTCCCGAAGGAAGCTCCATGAGCGCCGATTTCACCAACGCGCGATAAACTTCACTCGCTCCCGGCACGCGCCTGAGTTCTTTCAAGTGACGCAGCACAGTGTTCACGTCTCCGCGCTTGATTGGCCCGCTGAAGGCTGCTGCTGCGCCGCGTTCGGCATAGTTCTTCATGGTCTGGCGCAATATCGGTGCCATGACGCGGCGGGTCTGGCTGGCGGTAAGGCCTGCGCCGCGGCCCACGCGTTCGGCGGTGACCAGCGCAGCTACGATCAGCGGTGAAGAAAACGATCCCAGCGCGTGATAAAGCGGTTTGGCCGCCTTCTTGATGGCAAAACTTTCCGCGCCCAGGTCTCGAACAATCCTGCGCGCCACGGCGACAGCGCGAGTATCGCCCTCCACGGCAAATGGCACTTCTTCCATTCGCGGTGTTGCACCGGGAACAAACGTCATCATGGGGTGCAGAGAAGCGGTGCTAGCACCTTTGCGCTTCAATGGAGCAAGCACATCACTGCTGAGCGCGCCGCTGGAATGAAATACGATCTTGTTTGACCATCCGGGTTTGCGCGCCAGTAGTTTTGCAGTTTCAGCCAGCGCGTCGTCCGTATGGCAGATCCACAGGATGTCTGAACTTGGCCCCGCATCGTTCAGGGATTGCGTGCGTGCCTCCAGAAGTCGGGCAAGCATTGCAGCGCGCCGCCGAGATGAAGCGGTCTCGCGGGCGGCGACGAAACCAATCTGATATCCCGCCGCTTTCAGCGCAGGCCCCAGCGCCTGGGCAAGATTGCCCGCGCCAATGAGCGTGATGGTAGCCTTGCCCAACCGCCGGTGTGCCATTGAACGCGAGGATATCAGAAGACATCGCAGAACACCTTTGAAACACGGAGGAAAGGAGGAAACGGAGGATTAATATCAAAGGCGCGCGAGATCGAATCCGCTCATCCTGTAACAGGTGGAATCTGCTCAACCTGATTCGCTAGCGGATCCGCGAGTCCTTCGATTCCCAATTACTCTTCCATTCCTCCGCTGCCTCTTTTCCTCCGTGTTTCAAGCTTTTGTTTTTTTGCTGACGAAGACTTTATATTTGAACCATGTCTGCACAGCGCAAGAAGTCCATCTCAATGGTTCGCGTAATTTCTTCCAAGACCGCCTTCCGCGGCCCCGTCTTCAGCGTAATGACCGATGAAGTTGAAGAGCCCGGCAACGTTCGCGCTCGGCGTGATGTGATCCGGCATTCGGGCTCCATCGTGGTACTGCCGCTGGATGATTCCGGGCGCACGCCGTTGGTATTACTGGAGCGCCAATATCGTTACGCAGCAGGCCAACGCATGTGGGAGCTGCCTGCGGGGCGCGTAGATCCAGGCGAAAACCATCTTGCCGCCGCCAAGCGCGAACTGATTGAAGAAACCGGTTATACAGCTTCGCGCTGGCAGAAGGCGCTTTTCTTTTACGTGAGCCCGGGCTTTCTGGATGAGAGCATGACGGTTTATCTGGCCAGCGGACTCAAAAAAGGCGTGGCTCAACCAGAAGAAGACGAACGAATCGCAGTGCGTTTCTTCCCGCTGCGGCAAGCTGTTCGCATGGCGACTTCAGGCAAAATCATTGATGCCAAGACCATTGCGTCCCTTTTTTGGCTTGAAAAAAAAATAAGAAAAAACTAAATAATCGGGCTTCTTTTTACGATTTCACTTTATAAGAAGTCACACATTTAACGCGCAGGTGCAGGATGTCTTGTTTGAGCTAACTCATTGCTTTTTGAGTACATAGAACAAGTTGACATCACCCCTTTATGAGGGCAGAATAACCCCAAAGCCAAAGTATGGGTATAAGACGTGGAGAACGGGGAGAAGGTTAAATCTCCGGTGTTTACGTCCCTTCCCAAAAAGAGTGGCAAACCCAAGAGAAGAAACTGGTCCTCGGGCCACAGTGACTGTGTCCCCAGGGACAGCCCGGAGTAAGGAACGTGTCTCGAATTAAAGGTAAAGTGAAATGGTTCAATAACGCAAAGGGCTTCGGCTTTATCGGCCGGGATGACGGCCCTGATGTGTTCGTCCACTACAGTGCCATCCAGTCGGAGGGATACAAAAGCCTCCAGGAGGGCGATGACGTTGAATTCGAAATTGTTCAGGGACAGAAAGGCCCTCAAGCAGAGAGCGTAACCAAACAAGCAACAACGCAATCTGCCTGATCGATTGTTCCTCTGTTGAACTGCTTTCGAAGACCCGGTCGACCCCACTACCGGGTCTTTTTGTTTTGTCGCAATGCTCCGCACTGCTCGACCTCCGTTCTCGTGGATATATCTCCACGTTTCTAGTGCGCGCCGCTTGGCACCCCGACCTCGCGCCATAATCATTGCGCACTGATTCACCCCGCTCGGCACCCGCGCCGGCCTCGCTAGTCCTCTGGTATTAAGTCGGGCCATTCGTCGCCTACCCATTGGAGTTACAAGCTCTTTTTTGTGGAAGCAGAGTAGATGCGTCCCTAAACTCAACTTCGCTGCTTACCCCCAACAGAGAGAGATTACAAACTTGTCAAAAAAGACCGTGTGCTTGTGTGCGTTCATGCTGCTGCTGGTTGGAACATCATTTGCCGGCGTCACCGTTCAATCTCCGTCGACCACCAGCGTTACGTCGCCTGTCCATTTTGTTGCGACGGCGTCTTCCACTCACCCCATTACGGCAATGCGCATTTATGTGGATGGAATCAGCATATTCAATAACACCAGCTCCAGCCTTGATACCTTGCTGACTATCGCACCCGGCCAGCACAGCACCGTGGTTCAAGCGTGGGATTCCACCGGCACAGTCTTTAAGAACTCAATGGTCTTGACCGTCGGAAGTTCGTCTTCTCCCACGCCGACTCCGACGCCTTCCGCTTCGCCCACGCCAACTCCGTCAACTTCTCCCACGCCCGCTCCTTCAGGGGCCACCGTGAAAAGCGATATCGACCAGATGCCCGGCTGGGAAAACTGCACCGTCTGTGCGGGAGCCGGCGCTTCCGGACCTTCAGCCGTTTACTCCATGACGGAAAACGTGCTCTCTCCTTCGCTCGACGGCAAATCCGCGCAGTTCAATCTCGGCGGCAGCACGCCTTACTCTGACGCGCTTTGGTGGAAGCAGCTTGGCGGCAACAATGCCATCAAAAATTTCACCTACGACGTGAATTTCTACATCACCAATTCCACCGCGCCGCAGGCCCTGGAGTTTGACGTTAACCAGTCCAACAACATCTATAAGTTCATCTTCGGCACGCAATGCAACATCAAAGATGGCGCGCAATGGGACGTTTGGGGCAACGCTTCCGGCAACTGGATTCATACCGGCATTCCTTGCACTGCGCCCGCTGCCTATACCTGGCACCATCTCACATGGCAGCTTCAGCGTACGGACACGCAAGTGATTTATGTTTCACTCACGTATGACGGCGTTACGCACTACGTGAATCGCAGCTACCCGGCGCGTCCTAACAACGTGAGTGAAATCAACGTCGCATTCCAGATGGACGGAGACAGCAATCAAACTGCTTATTCCGCCTGGCTGGATAAAGTCTCACTCACTTACTGGTAAACAGCGCATCACTCGCAGTAAATCTCCCGGGACCATCGTGTCCCGGTTTTTTTATTTGTTGCCTGCGCGTTCGGTGTTCGATGTGAGGCTCACTCGCACCCAATACTCAGGCTTGGGCGGAGGCGTAAATGCGGCCTTCGCCAACTTCGGCCGCAGGCACGCATCACTTGCAGTCTCCGGCACCACCAGCATCTGCTGTACCGATCCGCTTTTGCTCATCTGCAGGATCAGCAGAGTTGGCGCGGGTCCGCTGGCGGTCGCGCTGCAATCCTTCACCGCGCGCAGATAGCGGCTGGAAAACTCCTGCGCAATCACGCTGTCATATTTCTGGCCTTCCAGCGTGGCCACGTTGGCAGCCACCGCTTTGTACGCGTCCATGATCTTGCGGAAGGGAACAGCGGAACCTCTGGCCCACGTTTTCACTTTGTCAAAATAATCTTTCGTTCCCCAGGTGCCTGGGTCCCAGTGATCGCCAATCTGAGTCATGGTTTCGTCCGTCACCATGTAATCGCCAAACCGCGCCGCCATCTGCGCCAGCTGGTTCTGCCCAGCGGAAGTCACGCCGTATTGCGCCACCAGCGCCTGATATCCCACCATGGCCCGCGACCATGAAAGATGCTGCACCACATTTCCCAGATCGCGATCGCCAATCAGGGACTGCGTAATCTGCCAGTAAAGAATATCGCCCGCCTTGCCTCCAACTTTATTGGCCGACTCTTCAACAAACTTTTCTACGTCGCCTTCTTTGCCGCGCCATTTCGGCATCAGTCCGCGCGCCACTTCCTGGTAGTTGTAATAAAACTCCGGCTCATACGAGATTGCGCGCTGCAAAAACGCGGTCAGGTCTTCGGCTGTCCAGCCGTCCAGCCGCCCGATCTGCAGCATCACGTAGTACCACTCCGGACATTTCCCTTCGGCCCGCTGCAACTCCACTACCGCCAGTTTCAGGCGTTCCTGCATCAGCCGGCCGCCTTCCGGCGTAACAGAAGCTGCGTCGCCATAGCCACGTGCCTGCCATGCATAGTTCAGGTAGGCATAACCCAGCGCCACCCGCGCCGTGGCAGATTCAGGACGCTGCGCCGCCCAGCGCTTCAACCGGTCCAGCGTGTCGGCCCATTCCGCCTCGGTCAGGGGCGGCTTATCCTTGGGTGACTCAACCGCGGAATAGAACGCATAAATCCTCCAGCCGCCGCCGGGAAATCTGGTTCTGCCTGCCCGCTCCGCCGCAGCTACGCTATCCAGGACCAGGAAGTTTTCCTGCTGCATCTGCGTTCGCACCCGTGTACCAAATGCCGTCTCGTCTTTTTCCTCTAGCAGCGTAGCGATGGCGTTCAAATCGTCAGTTGTCGGCAACGTTCGCGGCCCAGCCGTCGCCTTCTCTGCCGAGGAAGGCGAGTCCTCGCCCTTGGCCGCGCGGATCCTGCGCGCAACATCGCCCAATGAACTCTGGGCGGCCACCTTCACCCCGGACATCGCCAAAACCATCGCCAACAACATGCTTGGATAGAGAAATCTTCGCCGCATGCCCTCAAGCATAGGCCACCCAGCCCGCCAGCCGACAGTTACAGGAGTGCTAAGTCATTGACTGATAAGGCCACTGTCGAATGATCGCCTGCGCCATCTACCGGACGCAGCCTTATCGATGCTCTCTCCAGCTTTTGCAACAACTCCCCGGCATAATCCTCGTCGATTCGGTCTTCGATCAATGCCTGCGCCACCTTTCCAATCTCCCCCTGTACGGTCTTCAGATCAACCAACGGCGGCAACGTAAATTGCTCGCGCCTGAGCCGCTCGATATCCGCCTGCTCTTGATGCTTGTAACAGCGCGCCGCACCTTTCATCGCCGGGGCCTTGCACTGCTGCCCATTCCTGCGGAACCTCTGGCACCGCCGATAGTATCCGTACCGCTCCTCAACGATCTGTCCCTGCAACGCTTTGCTTCGACCTTGACCGCCCTCACGCGTCTCTTCCATCGCTAATTCCTTTCACGTCTAGAAAGCCTCATCACCAAAGCCATCCCAGGTTCCCGATCACGGCGATCACCCGATCTGCAGGGCCCCACCCCGGTACCCGCCAACTAGGATTCCACAGCACTTATGCCGACCCATCCCAGAGCCATTCTAGGTTCGATCACCGGATCTCCCGATCACGGCGATCACCCGATTCTGCATGGCCCCTCCCCCCGGTATCCCTCAATTAGGATTTCAAAGGGCTTAACCGATCCCATCCCAAAGGGTATCCAATCTTGACATTTGGCCCAGGCGGGTTTACCGCAATTACCTACCCCCCACCCCGGTATCCCTCAACTAGGATTCCAAAAGACTTAACTGGCCTCATCCCAAAGGCATCCCAAGGGCCTCCGTTGGACCACAAGATTGATTAGGATTCCAAAGGACTTAAATTGTCATTTACATCCACCAGTCTGCAGCTCTCCGATCACCGGATCAACCGATCACCAGCTCACCCGATAATCAGGCTCTTACCACTTGCGCGTCACCAATTGCTTATGTGAAGATTGCCGGGCAGCCCCGATCCCGCCTATGTTACTTCTCTTTTAATTTGCTTTCAAGATGTACTGAAGTACATGGGTAAAGCTCGCCAATTCCCAATCACGCTCTGGGGCGCGCTTTATCTGTGAGCTTGGAGAGCATGCGGGCGCAAAGGCGGGCGACAGGAGGACTCCGCAGGCGATGGTATGCTAGGGCGATGACAGCCAAACAGGAAGCCCGCTCATTACTGGAAAAGCTTCCCGATAACTGCTCGATCGAGGACATTCAGTATCACCTTTACGTGCTGGAAAAGGTGAGAAGCGGATTGGACGATGCGCGCCAGAATGGCGCGATATCCCAGGAAGACGCTGAATCACGCCTTGGCAAATGGCTAAGCGAGTAGTCTGGTCCGCACGCGCTCTTGCCGATGTGGAATCCATCGCGAAAGCGACCCAACCCTAACCTGCACAATTCTGAGCGAGTCGAAGGGTTCCGAGAATGTTTGAACCAATCTATATCGCATCAAGGCGTTCTCACGAGCTGTGGAGGTCAAAGATTGTCCCTATCGATGGTCTCCCCAGTCTTAATTTGCCGCAATAAAGCAGAGATTCCCGTCTTCCCTCCCACGTTTTCTCCGTGTCTCCGCGTTCTTTACGGTGAGATTTAGCGTTTCGATCCTTACAATGCTTTCGCATATCTCACAACGCTTTCGCATATCTCCAGCTCACATGCGCTGTATGATTCAGAAGCGCCAACAGGGCACCCAAAGTCATTTGGATTTGGTCGTCAGCAAATGGCGTGAGCCAAGTATCCAATGGTCGAAAATTCTGTTGTTACGGTTGGTGCTTCGCTGGAACAGACATCAGTTCTTCAAACCGTTGGGAACAAGATCCGACGCACATGTTCGCGCAAACGTGCAAGTTCGATGGCATTGTGTTGAAGCAGAGCATGGCCCCAAGTGTCATAAGAATCGTCACGGCAATCCGCCGCCAGTCTCGAACCGATTTCTTCGTAAGAGCCGAGATGCGGCTTGAGGGCTTCTGGTTCGATCAAGGCCCCGAGAACAAAAACCCTCTCAGTTAAATGCTGAGGAATTCTATCCCGTGCTCGTTCGAGCCTCTCTTCATGACCATCGAAGTCGATCAGTAGAACCATGAATCGAGTCGGACAACGGTCCATTTCCGCGATATGCACTGAACCAAAAAGGTTCAGGACCTCGTTCCACCCACCAGCTACCGAGAGCACCTGCATTTGTCGCTGGCGGGTCGGGTCCAGTTCCAGCCAAAACCCGTTGGCTAACTGACGGTTGGCTTTGTCTTCGGGAAGCACCAAGAGGTGCGGACGATCCTTGTTGACGCTCATGGTTCCACGTCGTCCCGAATCATCGCATCAGCAAACTCTCCGTGGATTTGCAATTCCTCGAGCCGCCGCACGATTGTTGGCTCAAGATGGCTCTTTCTGTACAGATAAAGTGTATTCTCGTCAGAAAAAGAGCCGATTGTTTGTTGGTTATGCGAGGTCGCAATGAACTGGCCGCCAGATTGGAAGGTTTTACGAAGAGCCAAAACAAAGTGCCCAACCTCGGACAGGGCAAGATAATTGTCAGGTTCATCCCAGAAACAAAATAGCGGCTCATAGGTGTTTTTGGCGGCAAGTACTAGGGCGCATATCATGAAACATTTCTCGCCGTCAGATAGCTCTTCGAAAGGAAGTCTCAGACTGCCTTGGTCGTTTGAAAACTGAACGATTAAGCTCCGAGCGTCCTTACCAACCGTGGGGTTCTGAATGTCTTTCCAGTCGCGCATCACCTGCTTGAGATATTCGTCGATCTTGCCATAAGCGGACGGGGCGAGCGCCATGAGACCTGAAAACCATGCGGCGAAGTCGGTGACAGGCAGGTTCGGTTTTAGCGTTTCTTCATCTGAGTCTCCTCGAATTAGGCTCGGTACCGGTCGAAGGATAAGCATGCGAGCAAGCCAATCTTTGAACACAAACAATGGGTCGTTAGGTGATTGCTCCTGAACTATTGGCAGAGCTACCATATGCCAGTCAACAGGGAACCGTGCCTCCCGGCCCGCTCTTGCAAACTGCACCTGCGCAACTTCGCGGGTGTAGATAGGCGTCCCATCAACGATGAGCTTTTCTTCATAGACGCGAAGCTCTTTGAAGCCTTCTGGAAACTCAAAAGCGATGGTGTATGCGTAAATCTTGCTAGCCAATTTAACCTCGATCTCAAATCGCAGGGGCACTCTTGTGTTTCCGCGAGTCAGATCTTTCGGCTTCACCAAGTCGCCTACGCGGTTTGTGCCTCGTGCGATCCTTTGGAAAATCTCAAGCGCAAGCCCAACCGTGGTCTTGCCTGTACCGTTCTTTCCAATCAGCAGAACAGACGACTGGCCTGAGATTGACAACTCGAAATTCTCCAGGCATCGGAAGTTATGAACGTAAAGTCGGCGTATCACAAAAAAGATGATACACGCTTGCAAGGCACATTGAGCTGGAATGTTGCCTGACACACTATCCTTGGTACCGCTCGACTGGTCTGTTTTTTCAATTTTGACAATTCTGCAGTCACTTCCTCGCTTTTTCCCACGCCTTCGCATACTTCCAGCTCACATACGCGGCGTGGTTCATCAGCACCAGCAGGCCTTCGCGGCCGTCGAGGAAGCCGCCGCGAAAAAAATATGCCCAGATAAATCGGACGAGAGGCCGCAAGACAATATTCACCACGCTGAAACCAACTTTGCGCTCGCGTACCACCATGTCCGCGCCCAGTGACGAATAGCGGTTCGCATGCTCGATAAAACTTTCCAGCGTTGGATACGCGTGATGGATCATGTCGCCCTTCACGTGGCCCAGTTCGCCGGCCATCTTCATGTCCTCATGCACGTCGCGCAGCTCAAATGTCGCTGCGCCGCGCTTGATCAGCCGCAGCTTGGGGTCGGGATAATAACCGCTCCGCTTGATCCACTTGCCGAAATACAGGTTGCGGCGGTTCATCGTGTATCCGGCAAACTGCGGCGTGCCTGACGCAAGCAGCGCCTTGATGCTGGCCGCCAACTCAGGGCTTACCTCTTCGTCGGCGTCCAGTGAGAGGATCCAATCGCACGTCGCCTTTTCCAGCGACGAGTTTTTCTGCCGCGCAAAGCCCTTCCATGGCTCCACAAATACCTTCGCCCCGAATGACCGGGCTATGGCCACCGTCGCGTCCGTGCTGCCTGAATCGACGATAACAATCTCGTCGGCAATGTCTTTCACGCTCTGCAGCGTGCGGCCGATGTTCGCTTCTTCGTTGAGCGTGATGATGCAAACAGAAAGACTCATGCGCGGAAGGATAACAGGAGCTGAAAGCGCTGGTCACGCGGAAGCGTATTGCACCCGCAGCATTGCTCGCGGCTGGGTTGCGATTTTTTTGCTGCTATCGCCCCTTTACCAGTTCGTCTGACAGCAGGCGCGCCTTCACAGCCAGCGTATGAGCGCGCGCCGGATCGTTTTCCGTGGTGGCGGTGCGGCTCTGCTTGATGAACTCCCTGATCTGCGCCCGCATCGCTTCTTCATCTTTTGATAGCGTTCGCGTGATCCCGTTCAGGTTTGCTTCCGCGCCTTGAAGCAGCTGGTCTGTTGAAGCCTGGCTGTTTCCTCCGTCAGCGGGCGTTGGGCCCGGGGAAATCTGTCCTGTCTGCTGCGGCGTAGGCGCGGGCTCTGCCGGAATGATTTTCTTGGGATTGTTGTGCGCCACTTCAGATTTCTCGCCCGGCTTCTTGGTTGCCGCATGGCGCGTGTGTTTGGGCTTGCTCTTTTCCGCCGTCTTGCCGGCGGTCTGGGGCTGCTCCGCCGGTGTTGCTGCTGGCTGGGCTTCTGGCGGCTGCTGCGCCGGTTGCGCTTCGGCCTCGGCGGGAGTGGGAGTAGCCTCCGCCGTCGCCGTTGGAGGCGGCTGCTGCGGCATCACCAATACCGGCTTCTTATGCTCGCAGCCTGAAACCATCAATGCGAGCAATAGCACGCCGGCGACTGCCGGATTTAGACGAAGTGTTTTCATGCCTTGCTGACTGAATCCTCTTTTGCTGCTGCTTTTGCTATGGCGGGAACGTCTCCGTTGGCAGCGGCCTCTGCCAGCGGAAGCGCAAATAAA
>Ga0209060_10003354_pt1 | contig 13525 bp, 13 predicted proteins | sample Coa_R1_8_FD_187155 | JGI IMG/M metagenome (GOLD analysis project Ga0209060, IMG submission 187155) | Surface soil microbial communities from Centralia Pennsylvania, which are recovering from an underground coalmine fire - Coalmine... | ecosystem: Environmental > Terrestrial > Soil >...
TCAAACGGCCGGAAGCTCGCGTCCAATTCCCGGATTGCCTTTGAGGAGTCTACCGCCACTCGCGCGTGCATGATTCGCAAGCCTGCGATTGTAATTAGAGACGGCGTGCCGGTGATTCGCGCCCAAGTCTGCGAGGCCGCGCCGACCGCGAGCGATAATCCATACGGAATCTTGCGCGTCGGAGCAGCTACGCCCGTGACTCGCTCGAGCGTCGCGAGAACTTGCGCTAACTCGAAATAATTCCCGCCGACGATATAACGCTCGCCGGATTTTCCCCGCTCCACGGCATTGATGGTGGCTGCCGCAACGTCACGCGCGTCCACCATGGAGCATCCGCCATCCACAACACCAGGAATTTTCTTGTTCAAGAAATCAAGGACCAACTTGCCCGCTGCCGTGGGCGCCGAATCGCTGGGACCCCACATCCAGGAAGGCAGAACCATCACAACCGGCAGCTTCCGTTCCTTGAGAAAGCGCTTAATAGCAAGTTCCGAATCGATCTTGCTGGCGAAATACAGATTCGATGTTGCGTGATCGTCCGGCAGCGTGCTTTCGTCACCCGGACTGCCGTCCGGTTTCTTGCCGATCGTTCCCGCTGAGCTGATATGGATGGCTTTCTGGACACCCTGCTTTTCCGCCGCAATCAGCAGGTCCACCGTTCCTTGCACGTTTATCTTCTCAAGCGATGCTTTGTGGTCGCCCGGCTGATAATATTCGCGGAAGTAGGCCGCCGTGTGAAACAGCACATCGCATCCGGCCAGGCTCCCCGAGAATCCCGGGACATTGCCCATGTCGCCAGTTATGAGTTCCACGCCGCCGCTTGGAAACACGCGCTGTGCTTTTTCTTTTGATCGAACCAGGCCTCGGACCTCATGCCCCCCATGGAGCAAAGCCTGCACCAGATTGCTGCCGAGCAGCCCCGTAGCTCCCGTAACAAACGCGCGCATGGACTATCGCGATGGTACAACATTCCGCCAGAACTTGAGCTTGTTCGCACTATGGGATGATGGTCGCAGAGCGACACTATGATTCGACCCATTGTTTGTTTTTCACTCCTCTTTTGCCTCTCCGCGGTGGCTGAAGAAAAGAACGCCTGCACGGGCGACCCCAATCAATGGCGGCAGATTTTCGATGGCAAGGATCTCAACGGCTGGAAGCATGTTGGACCTGGAAGCATGACCGTGGAAAAGGGTGAAATCCACACCCACGGCGGCATGGGCCTGCTGTATTGGACCGCCGGCCCCATCGAGAATTGCATTCTCCACGTAGTCTTTCGGATGCGCGACGAGAATGACAACTCGGGCGTCTTCATCCGCATTCCCGTCGAGCCGCGCGAGGAGTGGATGCCCGTGAACTACGGCTACGAAGTCCAGATCGACAATCATCCCGAACGGGGCGCGGATAAAGAAGACGATACGCATTCCACCGGCATGCTTTACTCGCTCACCAAACCTCTCGCCAAAGCGTGGAAGCCCGGCCCGGAGTGGAACACCATGGACATTACGCTCGATGGACCGCGCACCATCGTCACATTAAATGGCGTCAAGGTCACCGATTATAAGGAAGGCGATCCGGTGCCGCCGAAGAAATTGGATTACGAACCGCAGCGCGGACGCCGTCCGATTCTCGGCTACATCGGACTGCAAAATCACAGCGACAACGACATCGTGTATTTCAAGGAAGTGGCCATCAAGCCGCTGAAAAAGTAAGTTAGGAGGGTTCCACGTCATGAACTCAAATTCCTCTCGAAGACAATTTTTGCGCGCCGGCTCTGCTGCAGCGGGCGCGATTCTATTAGATCCCCGGCTCGGCGCTGCGCAGGATACCGCTGCATCCGGAAAAAAGCTGCGGTTCGCCATCATCGGAATCGGCATGGAGGGCTCGGGCGTGCTGGCCACAGCGCTCTCGCTGCCCAACGTGGAGTGCGTCGGCGCGGCCGATCTCTACGATGGCCGCCACACACTGGCCCGTGAAATCACCGGAAATCCCAATTTGCCTGTTACGCGCCGGTATCAGGAACTGCTTGACCGTAAAGATATCGATTGCATCCTCGCAGCCGTTCCCGATTTCTGGCACAAGCGCGTCGTCGTCGATTCCTGCAACGCCGGCAAAGACATTTATTGCGAGAAGCCGATGTCTCACACCATCGCCGAAGGCTTCGAAATGGTAGCGGCGGCAAAGAAGAACAATCGCATCGTCCAAATCGGCGCGCAGCGCGTCAGTTCCGCGCTATGTGCCAAAGCCCGTGAGCTGTACCACGAAGGCGCCATCGGCGAAGTGGAAAACGTGGAGCTGACGCTCGGCCGCAACGATCCCACCGGCGCTTGGGAGTATCCGCCGCCGCCTGATCTATCGCCGCAAAATCTCGATTGGGATACCTGGTTGAACGATGCGCCGAAGATCCCCTTCAATCCCGAGCGTTTCGCGCGCTGGCGCTGCTGGAAAGAGTACGGCACTGGCGTCGGCGGTGATCTCATGGTCCATTTGATCAGCGGAATGCAGGTCACGCTCGGCTGGAATGAGCCGCCCCGCTCGGCCAGTGCGATTGGTGGAATCTTCCGTTGGAAAGACGGCCGCAATATGCCGGACATCCACACCGTGCTATTCGATTATCACGGCATTCCAGTTTACGTTCGGCTGGGCCTCGGCACCGAGTCTCCGGAGTCCGCGCGCTACTACGGACCCAAAGGAATTCTCGACACCGGCGAATTCGAAATTCACCACAGCCGGCAGCGCGGCGTCGATACCTCGCCCAGCTACTACACGTCCAGCTATCCGCAAAAGCTGCGCGACGAATATACGAAGCAGTGGCACGAAGAGCACGACGTCACGCCCGGCCAGGAGCCCATGGGCAGCGACACTTCCTATCGCGGCGACGATTGGGACGACCTAAAACCGCACCTGTATAATTTCTTCCAATCCGTGCGCACCCGCAAACCGCCGGTGGAGGACGCGGTGTTCGGCAATCACGCCGCCATTGCTTGCCACATGGCGAACGAATCGTATTTCCGGAAAAAGACCGTGTACTGGGACGAAGCCGCCCACAATATCTCGGCGTAGGCGACGGCTAACTGTTCGAGATCCCCGGCGTCCAAACGCCATGGACTCACTCCTGGCGGACCTGAGATACGCGCTTCGTCTGCTTTCCCGATCCCCAGGATTCACTCTCGTCGTCATCGGTGTTCTCGCGCTCGGCATCGGATCGAACTCGGCGATCTTCACGGCTCTTGATAAAACTGTAATTCGACCTTTGCCTTATCGCGACCCCAATCGGCTAGCGATGCTCTGGGAGGATTTCTCCGCGTACGGGGCATCGAAATCGAGAGTGTCTCCAGCAACTTTCTTGGATTGGAAGAGAAAGAACCAAAGTTTTGAGGAAATAGCGGCCTACAGAAATGGCGAGATGGATTTTTCCGGCGGCGGATCTCCTGAACAGGTCTTCGGTGTTGCTGTCACTTCGAATTTGATTCCTACTCTCGGTGTTCCGCCTGCGCTCGGGCGAACGTTCACGCATCAAGAGGAACCACCGGGGAACAGGCTAGTCGTCCTCAGCCACCGCATCTGGCAAAGGCGATTCGCCGGCGACCCGCACATGGTCGGCGCTTCCATCCTGATGAGCGGAGAAAAGTATTCGGTGATCGGCGTGATGCCTCAGGGCTTTCACTTTCCGGATCGCGAAACCGATTTTTGGATTCCGCTCGGTTTGGAGCCATCACTGCTCGCGCGCCGCAACAGCCACTTCATGAAAGTGGTGGGACGTCTCAAACGAAATCGGGATTGGTCCCAGGCGCAATCGGACATGAGCGCAGTAGCGCGGCAACTGGAATCGGAATTTCCCGCGTCGAATGCGCGCATCGGCGTCAAAGTCGTGCCTTTGAAAGACGATGTCCTGGGCGATAGCCGGACCGCCTTCATCATTCTGCTGTCCGCCGCAGGCTGCGTGTTGTTGATCGCTTGCGCCAATGTCGGAAACCTTCTTCTTGTCCGGGCATCGGCCCGCCAAAGAGAAATCGCGGTCCGTATTGCATTGGGCGCAGCTCCAAGCCGGATCTTGCGCCAGGTCCTCACCGAAAATCTGCTGCTTTCCGGAACCGGCGGCGCCATCGGATTGGTCTTCGCGCAAGCAAGTTTGGCGGTGCTTCAAAAAATGGTTCCGGTGGGCTTGGCCGGCTCAGTCAATCTCCGGCTCGATTTCCGCGTCCTCGGGTTCACGGCGGCTGTCTCCATTTTCACCGCGCTTTTGTTTGGACTCGCGCCGGCGCTTCAACTATCGCGAATGAACTTAAGCAGCCGTGGAACAGTGACCCCCGCTCGAGGAAAGCTCCGCGACTTCCTGGTGGTTGCCGAAGTAGCCATCGCCTTGGTGCTCGTGGTGGGCGCATCGTTGTTGATTGAAACGCTGGTCCACTTGCGTTCCGTTGACCCTGGTTTTCGCTCGACCGGGATTCTGACAGCCAACATCTCTGTGCCGTTTCCGAAGTACTCCGATACCGGTAAGCGCCAGCGTTTCTTCAACGAAGTTCTGTCCCGAGTGCGCTCGCTTCCGGGAGTCCAGTCGGCCGGTTCGACTTCCGATCTGCCATACACGTCGCGCGGCAACACCCAGAGCCTGATCATCGAAGGAAAACCGGCGGCGCGAGATATGGACCAGGACGCACTATTTCGGCTGGTCAGCTCCGATTATCTGCAGACCATCGGGGCGCGTCTCAAAGAAGGCCGATTCTTGAGCGACGTCGACCGTTTGGAATCGGCGCCAGTGGTGGTGATCAATGAAACGCTGGCGCGCCAATTCTGGCCGAACGAAAGCCCGCTCGGCCACCGGATCGATACCGGCACCGGCATCGCGGGCCCGCGCTTCATGACGATTGTCGGTGTGGTCGCAGACATTCGCGAGCGCGGCCTGGACCTCGCTGTGAAGCCCGCCGTGTATGTTCCGTTCACCCAGACCGAGATCACCTATTATCAGCCGAGCGAAATCGCCGTCCGCACTTCCAGAGACCCGCTCAGCTTGTCGAAAGAACTGCAGCAGACCGTTTGGTCCATTGATCCCGAGCAACCCGTTTCGAACATCCGCACCATGCATGCGATCGTGGACGGCGAATTGTCCAATCGCACGCAGATCCTCGAATTCCTCGGCGCATTTGCGGCGCTGGCATTGCTGCTAGCCGCGCTCGGAATTTACGGGGTGCTCTCCTACGTCGTGTCCCAGCGGACCCGCGAGATCGGATTGCGCATGGCCATCGGCGCCAGCCAGTGGGACATCGTCCGAACCATCCTTGGCTATTCAGCCGGACTTATCGCCGTCGGGCTTGCGGCAGGAATTGCAGCCGCCCTCGGAGCCACGCGTCTCTTATCCTCGTTGCTCTTCGGGGTTTCTCCGCTGGACCCGGCCACATTCGCCGTCGTATCGGCGTTACTCGCGACAGTAGCGTTCTTGGCGTCTTATCTACCCACGCGAAGAGCCGCGGCAGTGGATCCGATGATCGCGTTGCGCGACGAGTGATGTGGTAGGGACGGGCAGATTCGAACTGCCGACCTGTCGCTTAGGAGGCGACCGCTCTATCCATCTGAGCTACGTCCCCGAGAGTGTCTTCCTTGATTCTAAAACACTTCAGCGTTCATCGATTTCTTCATTCCGTTATCTGTGCCACAAAACTGTATCAAAACTGTATCAAAACCCCTTACGTCGTCAGAGCTGTATCAAAACTCCTCCCAAGTTCGTTGGCCTGGCGGCTCATCTTCTGAAGTGCTTCTCGCTTCATCTGGAGTTTCATCTGAGAGTACTTCTTGAACACCTGTGAGTCCCCCTGACGAAGAAGCTGCGTTACCCATTCATCCGCTACGCCACCGGCACTTAGCCGGGTAGCGTAGGTCGAACGAAGATCGTAGAGCCGGAAGTACTGAACACCAGCTCGCCGCAGAGTCGTTTTCCAAACGTTCTTAAAGGTCTGCCGGTAGCCAAGCGGATTGCGGTCACACGGAAATAGCCATGGCCCTGTTCCTGAAATCTCTAACTGGCTGCGGAACGCCTTCACCGCGATCTCGGTGAGAGGAACTTCCGCGACGCCATTCGGAGTCTTCGATTCAGGAATCCAAACCACCGCGTTGACAAGGTCTACTGGGTCCTTGCGCATCGGCGTCAACTCCTTGTACACCCGCAACCCAGTTTCCGTGACGATTCGAATGACGTTGGCCAGGTACGCTGGTGCAAATGCCTCAATACGCAGTTGCTCCGACCACGTAACGTAGTGCGGACGAAAGAGGCCTTTGAGCGACGTGGGAAACTCCACCGCCGCACCCCCACAAATGAGACAGTTGCGATGGGTAGTGGAACATAAAGGAAACGTTTGACGTCTGGTTTGTTTTCCCGCCGCAAGCGGCGCGCGGTCATGGTTTTGAGTCGTCAAACGAAATCAGGGTTGTGTCGAACAAATGTTTGACGTGCGTCTCAGGGTTGGAAATCGATCTCGGAAATCTACTTAGTAAGTGAGGGAGCAGCTTTATGAAGCAGAACACAGGGGCGGCACGCGGAGCCAGAATGGCGGTCAGACTGAGCCGGGAGGATCGGGATCGCATAACCGAAGCGGTCAAGGCGAAAGGCTACACGAATCCCAGTGCGTTCATCCGGGCAGCTATCCAGAACGAACTGGATGGGCGGCCCGAGCTAACAGAGACCGAAGATCGCATCGCAGGAGGATTCGACCGGATGTCCCGTGACAATGCCCGAATTGTCCGTGGACAGCAGGCGCTCCACGCCTTGCTGGACACTTTCGTCAAAACTGTTCTAACGTGCATGCCGGAGCCATCCAGCGATGCGCGACCCCAGGCGATCGCTCGAGCCAAGGACCGGTACCACGTGCTGATCAAGACTGCTGGTCAGACAATGGCTGGCGACGCACTCGCTGCCTTAAAGGATCTGGTGGGACGTGGGACGAACTGACGAGGAGCGGAAGGTCCGGCTGCGGCCACAGAAACCTCGTCGCCCAAGGGACGATCGCCTGGCATGGTCGAGCGGCTTCAAGCTGCTCATGCATTACGCACGAAGCACGCGAAAAGCGGGAAACCGCCGCACCTCCGGCGGAAAAGGGCGAAGCACACGTCCGTACTTGCAGCGTTGTGCTGTCAGAGTGACTTATCTGAGCAACAAGACGCGTGGGCAGTGGAGGGCGCACGGGCGTTACCTGGCACGCGAAAGCGCGACACGCGAAAACCCGGTGGAGGGTGGGGGGTTCGGCCACGATGAGCAGAGAATTGATATTGCGTCGCGGCTTGAAAACTGGCAGAGATCCGGTGATGAGCGACTGTGGAAGCTGATCATTTCCCCGGAATTCGGGGATCAGGTTGAGTTGCGGCGTCTAACGGCCGCTCTGATGGAACGTATGGAAAAGGACCTCGGTACCAACCTCGGATGGGTTGCCGTGGAACATCACAACACCGAGCATCCGCACGTTCATATTGTGGTTCGAGGCATAAGAAGCGATGGCGCCGCCTTGCGCATGAGCCGGGAATACGTCCAGCTAGGGATTCGAAGCGTGGCTGAGAACCTTTGCACCAAGCAACTCGGGTATCGAACGGAACTCGATGCGGCAGAGGCGGAACGGCGTGAGATCTCGGAGTCGAGATTCACGTCGCTCGATCGTAGGATCATGCGGGAAGCGTCAAATCCCAGCGCGGATTTCGGGCCACGGTACTTCGAAGTTGTTCGGAATCCCACTGAGGCCGGATTGAGCGAGACGGCTCGCCTTTGCATCCACCACGAAGCCGCACGCCTCGCGGTTCTTCATCGAATGGGGCTGGCCGAATCGACCGGTGGAGCAAGCTGGCTGGTGCGGCGCGATTCGGAGGAGGTGCTTCGAGCGATGCAAAGGACTGCCGATCGACAGAAGACTCTAACGGTGCATGGAGCGCTGCTGTCGGATGATCGGCTTTCTATGACAACGCTGGATGCTCGTGATCTCACGTCCCTCGACGGCAGGATCTTAGTTCACGGCGAGGAGGAAGCTTCCGGCCGCAGCTACCTGATGCTGGAAGGTACGGATGGGCTGGTTTACCATATCTACCGCACGCCGGAGATGGAGGAGCTACGGAGTCAGCGCGGGTTGCAAACCAATTCGTTCGTTCGGCTCCGCAAGTTCGGTGCAGTAGTGGAGATCCAGGACATGGGCGATTCGGAAGCCGTGTTGCGAAACAAGGCGCACTTTCGCGAGCTGACACGCGAAATGATTCGACGAGGTGTTTACCCTCAGGATGGTGGCTGGAATGGGTGGCTCGGGCGGTATCAGAAGGCGCTGGTTGACGCCGCATTCGCACTCGAACAGCAGCAGGCCAAAGAACGCGAACGACGCAAGAGCCGGGACCTGGGCCGCTAGGCGCTCAAAAGTACCTGACTCTTGCGGAGCGATCAGTCACGTGGTAAATGGATGCTATTTCTTGGCCTAAAACCTGTGGGCCGCAATCCAATGGGCCGCTTCATTTGCGACCGAGAAGGCCGAAGTGGATCTTTGTTCAGAACGCTTTCCAAGAATATAAGCATTTCGTTCCAGCGGTATTCCCTTATATCCGCCACCCACCAGAAATTCCCGGAAATCCGGGGCAGGACGAAAAGGATGATCCCCACCGGGATGGCAATGTACACGAGAGCCGCCCAGATGATTGGCTGCAGAGCTGGTCCCGACATGCGTAAAAAGGATCCCAGTTCCTTCTTGTAGAGGTCGGATGCGAAGATTCCCAGCCACACATAGTCCAGCGCGAACAGCAAGGGGGGGGAGGAAAACGAAGATCTTCAAGGAATGCCACATGATCGACCTCTTTCAGTGTTTAGGCGGAAGCGGGAAGAATGCACTCGTCCGGCTCTTGTACTGCTTGAACTGGGTGTTTCCTTCATATTTCTTCTCCAACAGTGGGATGCCTGATACGAACAGGATTAACGCGGTAATGGTAGCCGGCCCGAAAACGGTCTTCCAGCCGCCGTGCGTAGAGCAGGCTATCAGCCACACACCCCACCAAAGAGCCACCTCGCCGAAATAGTTGGGATGACGTGTGTACTTCCAGAGCCCCGAAGTGATAATCCTGCCGCGATTTCCTGGGTCTCTCTTAAATCGAGTGAGCTGAAAATCTCCGATGGCTTCAAAAACAAAGCCCACCAACCAGACAGCTAGGCCGACTGCGTCCAGCCAGGTGAGATCAGAACTCCCACGCGCAAGGACATACGTCACAGGAATGAGAATCATGATCATCAGAAAACCTTGGAGCAGGAAGATCTGGAAATAGGCCCGCACCGTCGCATGGGCTCCCCATTCTTCGCGCCACTTGCGGTAGCGCGGATCTTCAGCCTTTCCTTGATTCCGCAGACCGATGTGCAACGAGAGGCGTACGCCCCAGACGATCACGAGCGCCGTGACTATCATTCCACGCGTCGAAATGGTAGCCGTCGAGAACTGTGCCACGAGGGTGAGAATGATAAACCCGACGCCCCATGCAACATCCGCGACGTCGTTACGCCGTAATTTCAGCGCGATCAGGAACCAGAGGCTCGCATGAAATGTAACTAGCAGGATTTGAACGAGGGTCAGAGTTAACATTGGCCTTTGCTCTTACGGGAATTTCTTAGAAGCCCGATTCCTGGCCGTAACAAACAACCTCGCCGCTCAAACATGCGATCCATTGTTCCGGGAAGGTATGAAGCCTAATTCTGGTGATTGCCGAGCGACCGCCTGAGCGGAGAGAGCGGCCGGGACGCCAACGCGATAGGAGGGATAAGCCAGCGTGACACCCAGAGCTTTTCGAATTGCAGAACCATCAACCCGGCGGTTATTCGCGAATCGCGGCATGCGTCCCGATCCCTTTTTGCCCGCGCCCCTTACCGGCACGTTGAGGAGCCGCGCGCAGAACTCTGCAACGTCGCGCGAAGTACAGGGTTCCTCGTCGGCCACGGGATACGCGCCGGTGACTGCAGACAACAGGGCAGCCTCCGCATGGGCCGCGAGATCATCCACGTGGATACGGCTCACGAACTTCTCGCTCAGGCTATGCTCACCGCATTGAATGGATTCCTGTACGCCGCGCCCTGGCCCATAAATCGCCGCAGGCCGAAGAATCAGCGACGACCAAGGCCCTTCCGCGACACCACGCTCGGCTTCCAGACGCGCGCGCGCACGTTCGGTGCTGGGGTCTACCTCCGTGACTTCATCAACTCGGCTCGCGGCTCCGTAAACAGTGGTAGAGGACAGATATACAACCCGCGCTGCTTTGTCTCTCAGCGGATCGAGCAGTCCTGCCGGGCCGTCCGGTGGGATCGAGTGGAGCACCAGCATCCCGGGACGGACGCATGCTGCGAGTTCGTTGGTGCGGATGATTTCAGCTCCAAGGCCAACCAGTCGCAGGGCATTCCGCGTGGTAGCCGTCACGCGCGCTCCTCGGGCCAGAAAGCGTTGGGCCACAGGTCGGCCGGTGAAGCCACAACCAAGGATCAGGACGTCTAATTTCACTCCGACCGCCGTAAAACCTCCAGGGCCGCCATTTCCTCGTCGCGACCGTCCGTGATGTCTTGCAACGTCGGAGTGACGATTAGGTCCGGAATCAGTCCGGCGTCGGGCTGAGGCGAGACCGGGAAATTGCCAATGATGGGAAGATCCATCTCGATCTGAGACTTGGGCGAGCGCAAGAAGAAAAATGCCCCCCCATTTATGCCGCGCTGATTTCCCCCGGTCGGCTGTCCCACGAGTTTTCCCCGTTTGTTCTGCTGCACCGCCTGGGCAAATTGGAACGTAGCAGAGCTGTTGTTGCCAGCGATCAAGACGTAGAGCTTGCCTCCGAGCGGGCGTCCCGAAGGATGAATCGTCTCCTCGCTGGACCGTTCCTCGAAGCGCACCATAGCATAGAAACGCACCGGTGGGGCCGTGGTCCACGGTTCCGAAAGCTCTACTGCAGCGGTTCCCCAATTCTGGAAACTCGCGTCCCACGCATCGAGGTAAGGATTCAGATCGGTCCGAGTCCGCCGATAGCGAACCAGGGGTTGATATCTCGAAACCTTTAGATCGGTCCGAACCAGACGTTTCAGGATTTCATTCCCAACGTCGTTGCCTCCCCCGTTGCCCCGAAGATCGACGATCAAATAGGCGCCGGCCCTGCCCGATAGTTCATCCAGGCGCGAATTGAGCCATGTCTTCCAATCCCACTTCATGTTGTAAAGCGCCCAAGTGGGCATCTTTAGATAAATGCGCTTGGCATCGTTCGAGCCGTCGGCCCGCGCGATCGTCTTGAGCCGGTTCAGGATCACTTGCGACGGCGCGCCGTTGATCGACAACACCCGGCTACCGCGCGGCAGTGATTGATTTTTCGTGAAATCTTTCGTGATCACGATTTCGCTGTTCATCCAGCGAAAGTAAAATGGAACCGGGTTGTGTCCTTGAAATAGGGCGGCCGGCAACTCTTTTCTCTGGTTGAAGAAGTTGGCATAAGTGTGACCGCACTTCACCTGAGCAGCAAAAACACAGAAAACGCGAGGTAGGCTTCCTTTAACGAGAGGTCGCGCCCGAATTGTCCCGCGCGCGACTCGAACCTCGCATCCATCGTGGCCTTGTCGCTATATCGATAAAGCCCGGAGTGCAGTTCTTCATGTGCCCTCCGACGCACAGCCAAATCCTGGCGAAAGTCGGCTGCTTTGATCATCCGGCCGGCTGTTCCCGGGATCGCGCGATTGACCGCAGTTTGCGCCAATGCAGACGAGAGCAGAAGGAAAAACGCAACCTTCATAGGGCAACGCCTTCACCGGCTGCACTCCCAACGGGAATTTGGAAATCCTGAGCGCCCTCCCGGCCGGTCCCGAACAAGTAATGCGAAACGATCCACTCGGCTCCGCGGCGATGACCCCACAATTCGGCGCAAGCCATGAAGAAGATGCGCCAGCGGACGAACCACTTTAGTGCCTCACCACTCCCATAGATGTCCGAGAACAGCTTTAGCAGTTCCCCGCGCTGCCGGTCCATGTTGACCAGCCATGCTTCCGCAGTTTTCTGATAGTGCAGTCCATTCACCACCCAGTGGTCGCGGATCTGAAGGTCCTCTTGAAAATAGAGCAGTAAATCGTGGCTGGGCATCTGGCCACCGGTGAAAAAATGCTGCGCCATCCAGTCGCTTCGATCCCGCACCTCGAACGGATACGCGAAACGGTGATGAGTAAAGATATGGACAAACAACAAACCTCCCGGATTCACCCACGAGGCAACTTTGCGGAACAGACGCTGATAGTTCCGCACGTGCTCCATCATCTCGACAGACACGATGCGGTCAAAACGCTGCCCGGCTTCGAACTCGTTGATGTCGGCGGTAACGATACGCAGATTCGTCAACCCGCGTTCCAGAGCTTGCGATTCGATGTATTGCCGCTGCGAGTGCGAATTCGCAACGCCCACTACGAAACTGTTAGGAAATCGCTGCGCGGCGTACAACGAGAAGGCTCCCCAGCCACAGCCTAGATCAAGAATGGAATGTCCGTCTTCGATTTGCGCGCGCTCCGCGCTGAGATCGAGCATGCGGCGCTCTGCCGCATCGAGTCCGTCGCCTTCTTGCCAGTAACAGCAACTGTATTTGCGGTGGCTTCCAAGAACCGAGCAGAAGAACTCCGCCGGAACTTCGTAGTGCTGCTGATTCGCCGTCGGCGCGTGAAGGGCAATAGGGCTGGCTTTCAACTGCTCGATGTAGCGCATGAGGTGAGCCTGCCGCTTTTCTACGTCGCCGCTGTCTTCCTGGCGGAGGCGCTGCCTGATCAGACGCCGGATGCCAGCCATCAGAATGCTGTCGGGGACGAGATCATGCTCGACCAGTGGTTGGTACCATGCGGGCCTGGTCTGGAGGGCGCTTCCTCCGGCTTTAGCTGCGATTCTCCTGAGCCCGACATTCATCGCCATAGCAAGGCCTCCGCCGACTGGTCCGGTTTCAGGCGGAACAGCTGGATAAGAACATATAGAGACATGGCGATGTTGCCCAAGCTGAGAATGAGCACTAGCCACACTAGACGGGACCAGAGGGTGTTTTCTTTGTAAGCCACCCATACCCAGAATGTGATGAAGCCGAAATAGGCGTCGTAGAGCGTGGCGACGGCCCAGGGGTTGGATGCAAAAGAATGCCAGGCGCTCCAAAGGCTGACCGCCAGACTGGTGCGGATAGTGAGCACGGTCATCCACAGGAAAATCGCCGCAAATAGAAGCTTGAGCGCCGTTTTCATAGCTCAGTTTCCCCAGCGCCGGCACTCGTTTTCGAGAGCCGGAAGATCCTTTATCCATAAAATCTTGCGGCCGAGGTTGGAGAACTCGAGACTGCCGCTGCCCGCGCCGCCGACCCACAGTTCGGCGCCCTCCGGCATGGCCGCGGCGAGGGCCCTTAACTCTTGCTGGGTCGTCTCCAGCGGGAATGTGATGCTGAGTGCAACCACCTTCGCGGATGTCGCCCGTGCCGCATCTGCAATTTCCCGAGCCGGTAAGTTCGGCCCCAGGTAGACTGGTTCCACTCCAGCTAAGGAAGCCAG
>Ga0209060_10003358_pt1 | contig 13510 bp, 11 predicted proteins | sample Coa_R1_8_FD_187155 | JGI IMG/M metagenome (GOLD analysis project Ga0209060, IMG submission 187155) | Surface soil microbial communities from Centralia Pennsylvania, which are recovering from an underground coalmine fire - Coalmine... | ecosystem: Environmental > Terrestrial > Soil >...
AAACATCCGCCGGCCCGATGAGGTCGGGCCGAAAGGCAATGAAGAGGTAGCCGTAGTCGCTGTCCTGCTCCGAGCCGACGCCGGCGAGCAATCCGAACGCCTGGATCATCAGCGCCAGCCCAAAGCCCTTGTAGCCGCCGAAGGGCAGCAACGCGCCGCGGCGCGCAAGTGCGGCGTCCCTGGTCGGTGCGCCGTCGGGCCCGATGGCCACGCCTTCGGGGAGCAACTCGCCGAGCCGCTCGCGCAACATCACTTCGGTCATCATGTAGGCGGAGGTACCGAAGTCGAGCACGATGGGCCCGCGCGAGGACGGAATGGCGATCGCCAGCGGATTGGTGCCAAGCACCGCCTTGGTGCCGCCGAGCGGCGCCACCAGTTTCGAGCTCGCGGCGGTGTGGATCGCAACAAGGCCGGCCTTGGCAATCAACTCGACGTAGTAGGCGCTGCGCCCGCTCATCCAGGCATCGTTCACGGAGACCAGCGCAATCCCATGCTTGGCTGCCTTGTCGATGGTGTCCATCGCCGCGTAATAGAGCGACAGCATCCCGACATTGTTGCCGCCGTCGAAGGCGATGGAGACGTCAGTCTGGCGCAGCGCCGTCATGGGCCGGCGCGGCAGCTTGAAGTGTTCGCTGTCCGCGACGTTGAGGATTTTTGCCAGGCCCGAATATTCATAGCCGCACAACGCGGCATCGATGACGTGATCGGCGATGATGCGCGCCTCTTCGGAATCATAGCCGATGCCGCGCAACGCACCCTCGGCCAGATCGCGGGCATCCGCGACGCTTAAGTGGACCCGTCCCGGCGCCATGGCGCCCGAGCCTCAGTTCAACGCGAAGCACGCCTGAGAGCGGGGGCGCCAGACATAGCCGTAGGGGCACGGCGGACGGGGCCTGGAGGTAACAGGACATTCGTTCCGCGGCGAGATTGGCGTGGCGGTCTCCCAGCCATCGACGACGCATCCGCGGCCGAACCCTATAGAATGGCAGCCGACGCCGCAGCCGTCCCAGGCCTGCGCCGAGCCGATCCCCATGACACCTGCGGCGAATAGAATGGCGACGAAAAGCTTCTTCATATTGTCCTCCCTGCGGTCCGAGACCGCGCGACCCGGGCGCACAATACTAGATCAAGGCAATTCGTCCAAGCATGCACGACCGGCGTGCCAGCGTTGACAACAGCCGGCTGCTTCAGTGCTTGAGTTGTCATAATCGGCTGTGGCAAGCCTAAAGGCCGATCCGCCTCCCGGCGGACATCGGCGCGCAGGCATTTTGAGGCAGAAGTTCATGTCACCACCCGTCGATCCCATCACACGCTCCGTCGTCCAGCATCGGCTGACCTCGATCGTGGCCGAAATGGGCGAAGCCATGCTGCGCACCTCCTATTCGCAGATCCTGAATTCGAGCCGCGATTTTTCACTTGCCATCTGCGACGCCAGGAGCCGGTTGATCGCGCAGGCCGATCACATCCCGGTCCATGTCGGCGCGCTGTCCTGGGCGACGCTCGCGGTCGAGGAGCGTTTCAAGGAGGTGGCGCCCGGCGACGTGATCCTGATGAACGATCCCTATCACGGCGGCAGCCATCTGCCCGATCTGACCATTTTCGTTCCCGTCTTCGATGGCGCGCGCCGGCTGTTCTGGACCATCGTTCGCGCGCATCAGAGCGACATCGGCGGCGCGACACATGGCGCCTACAATCCCGATGCCACCGAGATCTGGCAGGAGGGGCTGCGCATCCCGCCGATCCTGCTCTATGAGGCCGGCCGCCCGCGCGAGGACATTCTGGAGATGCTCGCGCTCAATGTCCGCAACGCCCACGATTTTCGCGGCGATCTGCTCGCCATGATCGGCGCGGCGCATCTCGGCGAGCGGCGGATGAAGAAGCTGTTTGCCGAGATGACGGCGGGCGTCGTCGAAGCCGCCGTGGAGGCTGTGCTGGATGCAGCGGAGGCGCAGACGCGCGCGGTGATCTCGACCTGGAAGGACGGCACGTTTTACGGCGAAGCCTTGCTCGACGACGATGCGCGCGGCCGCACCGACATCAAGATCGCGGCAAAGGTGACGAAACGAGGCAGCGACATCGAGGTAGACCTGACCGCGTCCGATGCGCAGGCGGCAAGCTTCGTCAACTCCTCGCATGCCAACATGCAATCGGCGGTCGCGATGGCGCTGGCCTATCTGATCGACCCCGATATTCCCAAAAACTCCGGCAGCTTTCGGCCGCTGAAGGTGATCGCCAAGCAAGGCACGATCGTGTGGTCCGATCCGGGACGGCCGGTGACGCTCTGCACCAGCCATCCCTCGAACGAAATCGTGGAGGCGATCATCAAGGCGCTGTCAGCGTCCTGCCCCGAGCGTGCGATGGCCGGCTGGGGCCGTCGTTTCCGCATCGCCATCCAGGGCGAGAATCCGCGCACCGGAAAAACCTTCATCTGGCATCTCTTTCACGCGCGCCCCGGCGGCGGCGCATCCTCGTTGGGCGACGGCTGGTCGTCGATCGGCGAGTGGCATTCGGTCGGCGGGTTGAAGTTCGGCAGCATCGAGGTTGCCGAAGCGCGATTTCCGCTGCATTTCCGCCAGCACGAGTTCTTGCCCAATTCCGGCGGCGACGGACAATATCGCGGCGGACTCGGGGTTGCGCTTGATCTGATCGTGGAGACCGAGAAGCCCGCATTCGGCAACACCGCGGGCGAGGGAACGAGGCATGGCTCGGCCGGCATGCTCGGCGGCGAGGACAGCGTGCCGCATCACTATCGCCTGCTCTCGAAGGACAGACCGCCGCGCACCTTGCGCACCAAGGAGGTCGGCATTGAGATCCTGCCGGGCGATTGTCTGGAAGTCCGCTCCGCCGGCGGCGGCGGATGGGGACCGCCGGCAAAGCGATTGCAGACGGCGCGGGAGCGCGACCGCCTGCAAGGCCTCGTCACTGACGGCGCGGCGAAGGCTCGGAGCGCCTAAACCATGTACACGATCGGAATCGACGTCGGCGGCACGTTTACCGATCTTGTCGCAATCGACACGGCGGGACGCACGGTGTTCGCGAAATCGCTGTCGACGCCTCAGGATCAATCGATCGGCGTAATGGCGGGGTTGGAGGAGCTCGCGCGGCGGCTTGGGCTTTCGGTCGGTGAGATGCTGGCGAGCACGCAGCGGCTGGTTCATGGCACTACGGTTGCGACCAACGCGCTTCTGGAACGCAAGGGCGCCAAAGTGGCGTTGCTGACGACGCAAGGCCACCGGGATGTCCTTGAGATGCGCGAAGGGCTAAAACCGAACCGCTACGATCTTCGCTCCCCGCCGCCGGAGCCGCTGGTGCCGCGCGAACTGCGCTTTGGCGTGCGTGGACGGCTCAAACCTAATGGCGAAGTGCTGACGCCTCTGGATGAGGCATCGCTCGGTGAGGCCATCGCCGCTATCAAGGCATCAGGCGCGACGTCTGTTGCGATCTGCTTCCTCCACGCCTATCGCAATCCCGCCCATGAGATCGCAGCCGCCGAGCGCCTCGCGCGCGAACTGCCCGGCATCAGCATTTCCCGCTCCAGCGACGTGCTGCCGCAGATCAAGGAATATGAGCGCGTCTCGACAACGGTCGTGAATGCCTATGTCGCGCCCGTTGTCTGGCGTTATCTGGAACGGCTCGAGAAGCGTCTCGCCGAGGCGGGTCTCAAAGGTTCGCTCTTTATCGTTCTGTCGCATGGCGGCATGGCGCCGGTTGAGGAAGCAGCAAGACTAGCGGCTGCAACCGTCCTGTCAGGTCCGGCTGGCGGCATGTCGGGCGCGCGACGCTGCGGTTCGCTGCTCGGTATTGCCGATCTCGTCGCCTTCGATATGGGCGGCACCTCGACCGACATCTCGTTGATTGCGGACGGCAGCGTGACCCTGTCGGCCGATGGCGGACTAGCGGGTCAGCGCATTGCGCTCCGCAGCCTCGATATCTCCAGCCTCGCCGCAGGCGGCGGCTCGATCGCCTCCGTGAACACCGGAGGCATCTTCCGCGTCGGACCGGAAAGCGCGGGCGCCATGCCGGGACCGGCCTCGTATGGCAATGGCGGGCGGGAGGCGACCGTCACCGACGCCAATGTTGTGCTGGGTCATCTCGACCCGAAGGCGTTCATGGGCGGCAGGCGCCCGCTCGACGTTGCTGCCGCGGAAGCTGCGATCGATCGGCTTGCGGTCTCGCTCAAGATCACGCGGATCGAGGCGGCCGCGGGCATCTTTCGCCTGGTCAATCTGAAGATGGCCGACGGCATTCGCCTGATGACGGTGCGGCGCGGCGTCGATCCGCGACGCTTTGTGCTGTTGAGTTTCGGCGGCGCGGCCGGCTTGCATGCGGTCGAGCTTGCCCGTGAGCTTGAGCTGACACGCATTATCGTGCCGACCACGGCCTCCGTGCTGTCGGCCTGGGGGATGCTGACGTCGGACTTGCGCTACGAGGTTGCACGCACGCACTTCGAGAGCGGCGCGCGCACGGCCGGCGCCGAGGTGCGCGACATTTTTGCTCAACTCGAAGCGCAGGCGATCGGTCGGATGCAGGATTGGTTCAACGGCCCGATCGCGGTCGAGCGCTCCGCCGAAATGCGCTACGGCGAGCAGATCTTTGAGATCGACGTGTCGCTCGACGGCATCGATTTTCATTCACCGACACTGATCGCCGACATCGAGGACCGTTTTCACAGGAGGCACGAGGAGCTCTACACCTACGCCTCGCGCGACCAGGAAGTGGTGTTCGTGAATGCGCGGCTCGCTGCCATCGGCGCGGTCACCGTCGTCGAGCCGGAGCAGGGGACAACCACATCGGTCGCGGCGCCTGCCGCCCGCTCGCGCCGCAAGGCCTGGTTCGGCAAATGGCTTGATGTGGGCGTCTACGCACTCGACGATCTCAAGCCTGGCCAGGCCCTGAAAGGACCAGCCATCATCGAGGCCGAAACCACGACGGTCGTGATCAACTCGGGCGACGAGGTTTCCATCAATGCATTGGGTTGGCTCGATATCAGGGTATCGAAGGCACGCGCGCCGTAGGCCAGTCTCCAAGGAGAGTTTGTCATGCACAAGGTTCATGAGACCGACGCGCCGGCTGCGCCGCAAATTAGCTTCGATCAGTTTCTCGCGGTCGACATTCGCGTCGGGACGATCGTTGCGGCCGAGCCGTATCCGGAGGCGCGCAAGCCTTCGCTGAAACTCACGATCGATTTCGGCGCGGCGATCGGCACCAAGCGGTCCAGCGCCCAGATCGCGCAGCTCTATCGGAGCGAGGCTTTGCTCGGGCGCCAGGTCGCCGCCGTCGTCAATTTCCCGCCGCGGCAGATCGGCAAGTTCATGTCGGAGGTGCTGACCCTTGGCTTTCCCGACGAGCAAGGCAATGTCGTGCTGGTTGCGCCGGATCAGAAGGTGCCGAACGGTGGGCGGCTGTTCTGAGACGACACACTTCCACCGATTGTGAAATATGATGTGACATTTCCGGGCTAATCTCGATTTCAAACAATCGAGCAGGTGCCCCATGAAACGAGAAGTCATTCGCGTCGAACCGATCTCCTCTTATCTCGAACGCTTCCGCGCGCCGGCCTCCGCGGTCACGCGCGCCGGCAACATGGTGTTCGTCTCCGGCCTGCCGCCATTCGACCCGGAAACCGGCGAGATCGCAAAGGTGGGTATCGAGCGGCAGACCGAGCTCGTCATGGAACAGATGAAGCGCTGCCTTGCGGCCGCCGGCGCTTCGCTCGACAACGTCATGAAGTGCAACATCTTCTGCACCTCGGCAAAGCACTTCGCCGCCGTCAACGCGATCTACGCGCGCTATTTCCCGAACGATCCGCCTGCGCGCATCTATGTCTGCATCCCCGAATGGACCGGCCCGTTCGACATCGAGATCGACTGTATCGCGATGGTGTGAGGTCCGGACCTCAGCCCCTGATCGCCGCCAAAAGCTCGTCCGGCCGTTCCATCATGAGCATATGGCCGGCGCTCGGAAGCACGACGGTGCGCGCGCCGCCAATCGCCGCGGCAAGTGCTTTGCCGGCTTTCGCCGGCGTCATCATGTCGCGCCCGCCGAGGACCACGGTCGTCGGCACTGCGACCTTGGCCGCAGCCGCAAGCGCGCCGGAATAGGCGTTGCAGGCGGCAAGGTCGGAATAGAGCACGCCGGACGCGCAATGTTGCAGCACGCGCTGTGCGCCGGCATGCATCCACAATCCCGGTGCGAGGCTGCCGCCAAGCTCCGCGGCGAAGCCCAGGCCCCAGATCGAGACCATGTCGATAGCAGCCGGCTCGTTCGCTTCCGCCGCTTTCAGAAGGTCGGGGCCAACTGTCATGGTCGCGGCGGTTCCAATCAATCCAAGCGCCGACACCTTGTCGGCATGCCGCGCTGCGGTCTCCAATGCAATCAGCGAGCCCATGGAGTGGCCGATCAGATGCGCCTTTGCCGCGCCCAGTGCGGCCAGGAGCGCGGCGATCCAGTCGGCCATCTCAGTGATGCTGCGCAGCGCCGGGCCGGCTGAGCGCCCGTGACCCGGCAGATCCGGCACCAGCACGGAAAATCCGTGATGGGCGAACCAGCGGCTGTGCAGCGCCCAGGCGGAATGATCGAAGCCCGCGCCGTGGATCAGCACCACCGCTGGCTCTTTTGAATCGAAATCGCGGCCGCCGGTCGCGACAAAGGCCTGCGCTCCGTTGACGGGTAAATCCATGACTTTATTCCTTTTGCGAGGCGCGCAGCGCGAAAGCAAGATCGTCGATGATGTCGCTGGAGGCTTCGATGCCGACCGACAGGCGCACCAGTTCCTCTCCGACGCCGGCGGCCTTCAACTGGGCCGCGTCCATCTGCTGATGCGTGGTGCTTGCGGGATGAATGACCAGCGTCTTGGCGTCGCCGACATTGGCGAGATGGCTGATCATCCGAAGCGACTCGATGAATTTGCGTCCCGCCGCGCGGCCGCCCTTGATGCCGAAGCTGACGATCGAGCCCGCGCCGCGCGGCAAGAGGCGCTTTGCAAGCCGATAATCCGGATGGTTTTCGAGCGAGGGATGCAGCACCCATTCGACCGCCTTGTTGCTCTTCAGAGCCTCAAGTACGGCGTGCGTGTTCTGCATGTGCCGCTCCATGCGAACCGGCAGCGTCTCGACGCCCTGCAGCAGCTGAAATGCATTGGTCGGCGACAAGCAGGCGCCGAAATCGCGCAGACCCTCGGTGCGCGCCCGCATGATGAAGGCGGCAGAGCCGAATTGCTCGTCAAAGACGATGCCGTGATAGCCGGCATAAGGCTCCGTCAGCACGCCGAACTTCCCGGAGCCGCGCCAGTCGAAGCGGCCGCCATCGACGACGGCGCCACCGATGGCGATGCCGTGGCCGCCGATCCATTTTGTCGCCGAATGCATGACGATGTCGGCACCAAGCTCGATCGGACGGCTGAGATAGGGCGTGGCGAAGGTGTTGTCGACGAGGAGAGGGACCTTCGCCTCATGCGCGATGGCGGAGACGGTGGGAATATCGAGCACCTCGAGACCGGGATTGCCGATGGTTTCGCCAATCACGAGCCGGGTGTTCGCCCTCATGGCCGCGCGGAACGCATCGTGGTCGCGCGGCTTCACGAAACTTGTCGTGATTCCGAAGCGCGGCAGCGTGTGCGCGAGCAGGTTGATGGTGCCGCCATAAAGCGATGACGAGGCGACGATATGGTCGCCGGCATTGAGCAGGGTGGCGATCGCCAGATGCATGGCCGCCTGGCCGCTGGCGGTCGCGACCGCGCCGACGCCGTTTTCCAGCGCCGCCAGCCGCTCCTCGAGCACGGCCGTCGTGGGGTTGGAGATGCGGGTGTAGATGTGGCCGGCGCGCTCCAGATTGAACAGCGCCGCCGCGTGGTCCGAATCCTGGAAAACATAGGATGTCGTCTGGTAGATCGGCACCGCACGGGCGCCGGTCGTGGGATCCGGACGCTGACCGGCATGAAGGCTCAACGTTTCGAACGCGGGTGGTTTTGGCGCGGGCATGAGGCAACTCGCTGATCGCTAGTGGTCCGATCCTAACATTCGCATCCCTTCTCGGCGCGCACTTTTGCGAATGTCAGAATCAAAGGACCACTAGCAAATTATTTGACCTAGTGGAGCTTTGGATTTGACGTTCGCCGTGCAAGGACTCGCGGCAAAGGGTTAGCGAACGTCAAATCCGCTCCACTGGCGCGGAAATTAAAGACGTTCTGCCACAAAGATCAGGGGGTGAGCAAAGGTCAAGTTCCACTCCGGCACGCACAAACAGGAACCGCCCACTCAGCCAACCGTTGATCCGGCATCTTTGCGGGGACGCGAGCTAGCACGAGGTGCGCGAATGGTTCACGGAAATGTCAGCCGCATGCACTGGCTTGTCGCGGGCGCTGTGATCGCTCCGTTCTTGCTGGTTGTCAGTTCGAGCGCGCAGGCGCTGGGCTTGAATGGGAAAAGTCAGGCACTCTCGACGGTGGCGCCGGCTCCATGGTTGCACCTCCTCACCCAAACCGGTGGGGATGGACCTGGCGGTTTTGCCGATGTTGCGGAGAAAGTTCAACCCACCGTCTTTACCATCACCTCCAAGAAAGCCGCGATGGAGGACAGGCAGTCTGAGCAGTCGTTCGAATTCGGCAGGCCCGAGCCGGACAGAAACGGCGAAGACACGCCCGCGCCCGATGATGGTGCTCAAGGCAATCCACCGAATACGGCTGCTACCTTTACGATGGGCTCGGGCTTCTTCATATCGTCGGACGGTTATGGCGTGACCGACAGCCACGTCGTCGAAGGCAGCGACACGGCGCAGATCCGCACCAGCGACAACAAGACCTACCTGGCGAAGGTTGTAGGGAAAGACTCAGTCAGCGGCATTGCCTTGATCAAGGTCGACGGCCGCGACTTCCATTACGCGAAATTCGCCGATCGGCCGCCGCGCGTCGGCGACTGGGTGCTTTCCGCCGGCAATGCCCTCGGACTGGGAGGCGCGATCACCGCCGGCATTGTGTCGGCGCAGGAGCGGGAGCTCGAGCAAGGTTCGGCGCAAACCTTTGTCCAGATCGATGCGCCGATCAACCAGGGCGATTCCGGCGGCCCGAGCTTCAACACCAGCGGCGAAGTCATCGGGGTCAACAGCTTCATCTTCTCTCCGTCCGGAGGCTCGACCGGCGTCGCTTTCGCGGTGCCGGCCGATACGGTCAAGGCAGTGATCCCGCAGTTGAAGGACAAGGGCGCGGTCACGCGCGGGTGGATGGGGGCGGAGGTTCAATCGGTTACGCCGGACATTGCCGAGGGGCTCGGCATGAAGAACAAGGACGCGGGCGGCGCGATCGTGGCAGGCGTTCAAGGCAACGGCCCAGCCGCCAAGGCAGGATTGAAAACGGGGGACGTGATCACGCAGCTCGACGGCCAGCCGGTCAAGGGTGCCAACGAGCTGATCAAGAAGATCCAGGCAATAGCGCCCGGCTCCTCGGTCGAGCTTGCTACGCTGCGGCAGGGCAAGGAGCGCAAGGTGAGCGTGAGTCTGGGCAAGATGCCGGACCGGCCAAAGACCACTGTGGGCGTTGCAAAATAGCAGCAAGCCAACTCCGCGCGGACACCGATTCCACTAGACTGCACCGTCGAACCCCGGCGTCGGCGCGCCCGTCGTGAAGGCAGCGAGAAACATCTTGCCGAGCACATGCTTGGTCTGACCCGTGCCCGGTTTGAGACGGCCCTCGCCGAGAGCGCTCTGAAACTCGGCAAGGCTTGGAGCCCTGACATCAATATCCGCAGCGGTGTGGGGAAAGGTCGCGGACGCGCTGAAGAAGACGCCGGCATAATAGAGCCGGGTGAGAGCGCGCGTCAGCTTTAGCCGCACGTGAAGTTCGTCACCCGGGGGCTCGCCGAGCCAGGCCCGCAGCAAGGCTGCCTCTAATTCGGGTGTGCGCGCGAGATTGTCGAGCACTATCGCAACATCCACCAGCGGATCGTTGCGATAAGCCGACTCCCAGTCCACCAGCCACAGGCGCTGGCCGTCGAACAGGATGTTGGCGGGGATCAGGTCATTGTGGCTCGAAACCGAGCCGGCGCGATCCCAGACATAGGCGTTACGAAGCGCGGCAAGGCGTTCGTTGGCTGGATCGAGCACGCCAGGCGCAAACAGGCCGGTGCGACAGACATGGGCCCAGAGCCGGGCAACGATATCGGGGTAATCGACGAAATAGGGAAAGAGCTTGGTTGATTGCAACCGCCGCACCATTTCGCCGGCGGCTCGTGCCAGTGCGAGCGGCCCGCCAGGATATGCGCTTAGCGGCCGCTGTTCGACGAAGTCCATCACGGCAATGCGTTCTACGTCGTCATGATAGTAAAGCCTCGGCGCGAGGCCGGCATCGGTAGCAATCCGCAGCGAGACATATTGATGCGGGTTGCGGAGCGGGCTTGGCGCGCCTTCGATCCGCAGGAGGTAGCTGCGCTTGCCCGCGTCGATGCGCAGGATCGCCGCCGCGGTCGCCCCGCCCTTGAGCGGTGTCACCGCATCAATGGGTACGGAGCCAAGGACATTTCGCAGCGCGGCGAATACGGCTTCGCGCTGCTGCGCCGACAGCCTATCGAAATGAGCGTTCCCCATGGCTTCATGCTGATAACGCAGTGCTCGACCGCGGAAAATGGTGTATCGCCAGATCGGTTCGGCCGCACGGACTTGTCCATGACGCCAGCCCACCGAAAATCCCGGAGGAAACCTTATGTCAGCCCTGCCGCTTTCTGGCATCAAGATTCTCGATCTGACGCGCGTCTTGGCGGGACCGATATCCGCGCAGATGCTGGGCGATCTCGGCGCCGACGTCATCAAGATCGAGCGGCCTGGCACGGGCGATGATGCGCGCGCCTTCGGTCCGCCTTATCTGGTCGATCCCGAAGGCAAGGAGAACAACAACAACTCCTTCTATCTCTGCGCCAACCGCAACAAGCGTTCCGTCACCGTCAATGTCGCGTCAGTCGAAGGGCAGGAGATCATCCGCGGCCTTGCCAAGGACGTCGACGTCTTCATGGAGAACTACAAGGTCGGCGATCTCAAGCGCTACGGCCTCGATTATGAGTCGATCAAGGCAGTCAATCCCGGCATCATCTATTGCTCGGTGACCGGATTCGGTCAGACCGGGCCTTATGCGTCGCGTGCCGGCTACGATGCAATTTTGCAAGCGATGGGCGGACTGATGAGCGTCACCGGTCACATCGACGGCGAGCCTGGCGAGGGCCCGATGAAGGTCGGCCCTTCCATCGTCGACTACATGACCGGCATGAACACCTCGATCGCGATCCTCTCCGCGCTCTATCATCGTGACGCCAATGGCGGCGAGGGACAGCGCCTCGACGTCTGCCTGTTCGACACCGTGATCGCCTCGCTCTCGCATTGGCTCCAGATCTATCTCGTCAACGGCAAGATCCCGCCCCGGCGCGGCACCTGGGGCAATGGCGGCATGCCGGCCGGCGTGTTCCGCTGTACCGATGGCGAATTGATGGTGGTGGTGGGCAACGACGGACAATTCGCCCGCACCTGCCAGGTGCTCGGCGCGCCAGAGCTCGCGACCGATCCAAAATTCGTCAAGAACAATGATCGCGTGAAGCACGGCAAGGAGATCATGGCGATCTACGCCGGCCTGTTTCTGAAGAAGCCGGTCGCCTATTGGCTGGAGGAATTGGAGAAGGCCGGTGTGCCCTCCGGTCCGATCAACGATTTCGCGCAGGTCTTTGCCGATCCGCATGTGAAGTCACGCGGCATGGAGGTGAAGGTCGATCACCCCTTCAACCATTCGCTCTCGCTGATCCGCAACGCACTCACCTTCTCCGGTACGCCGGTGAAGGAGTATCGCTATCCGCCAAAGCTCGGCGAGCACACGCGCGAGGTTTTGTCGTCGAAGCTCGGTTATGATGAAGCGAAGCTCGCCGGCTTGAAGAAGCAGGGGGTTATCTAAGGCGCGTTCGGTGGCGCTCCCTCCCCCTGAAAGGGGGAGGGTCGGGGAGGGGGTCTATTTGCGCCCGAGCTTGAGACTTGATCCCCTCTCGCTTTGCTCCCCCGCGATGCGAAGCATCGTCCGGTGCGGAGCGAAGCGACCTCCCCTTTTTCAAGGGGAGGTGAAGTCCTACACTTTGGCTGGCACCGAGGTACGCGCAACTTTGTCCTTCGCACCGCCGCCCACGAGCCCCATCACGGCAACGTCCACCACGCGGCCGATCACACCCTCGACGTCGTCGACGTCGCATTTGCCTTCCGAGAGCTTTGTCAGCCGCTCGCTGTCGCGCACGGTCTGCTGCGCCATGGCCAGCGCGAAATGCAGCCCCCAATAGAGCTCGACCTCCGAGCGGTCGGGCAGGGAGCGCTTCATCGCCGCGATGAATTTTCGCAAATGGTCGATCTCGCGGTTGCGGATGCGCCGGATCGCGGGCACGGACTCGATGCTCACGCGGATCATGAAGCGCGCAGGCGTCGAGCGCTGGTTCTCAGGGCCAAGGCAGCCCCGCAGGGTCGGACCGACGAGCGCGCGCAAAATGTCGGCGACGTCGGCGCGGCCGTTGCCGGCTTCCTCGGCCTCGCGCAATTCCCGCAACCGTTCCTTATTCAGCGCCAGGCTTCGCGTCACGAACAGTTCCGCGATCAGTTCGTCCTTGGAGCCGAAATGATAGTTCACCGCCGCAAGATTGACGTTTGCCTCCGATACAATGTCGCGAAGCGTCACGTCGCCGAAGCCGCGATCGGCGTAGAGCCGCTCGGCGGCGGCGAGAATAGCGGTCCTGGTCTGATCGCTCGGCATGGATTATCCCAAAGGAGCGAGTTGTATTTCAAACATTTGTATGAAACTATCGTTTCAAAGGCTGGAATGTCAATGCGAGAGAGCGTGATCCGGAGAAGCCTGCCGCACCTGGATGCGGGGGTCCCGGTCTTGCGATAGGATCACGCACAACAAGGCGAGAGGAGAGCGTCCATGGATTTCACGATGTCGGTGAAGCAGAAGGAATGGCTGGAGCGGGTGCAGTCCTTCATGACCAAGCATGTGCGCCCCGCGGTGCCGATCTACAAGCAGCAGGATGCGGAGGGGCCGCGCTGGAAGGTGATCCCGATTCTGGAGGAATTGAAGAAGAAGGCCCGCGCCGAGGGCCTGTGGAACATGTTCATGCCGCCGAACGCGTATGAGGACGACGAATTCCGTGGCGCTGGATTGACCAATCTCGAATACGCTCCGCTCTCGGAGGAAATGGGCCACATCAGCTGGGCCTCGGAGGTGTTCAACTGCTCCGCGCCGGATACCGGCAACATGGAAGTGTTCATGCGCTACGGCACCAAGGAGCAGAAGCGCAAATGGCTGCGTCCACTGATGGACGGCGAAATCCGCTCCGCCTTTCTGATGACCGAGCCGGCGGTCGCCTCATCCGATGCCACCAATATCGAGACCCGCATCGAGAAGAACGGCGACCACTACGTCATCAACGGCCGGAAATGGTGGTCGTCCGGCGTCGGCGATCCCCGCTGCAAGATCGCGATCCTGATGGGCAAGACCGATCCGAGC
>Ga0209060_10003359_pt1 | contig 13510 bp, 10 predicted proteins | sample Coa_R1_8_FD_187155 | JGI IMG/M metagenome (GOLD analysis project Ga0209060, IMG submission 187155) | Surface soil microbial communities from Centralia Pennsylvania, which are recovering from an underground coalmine fire - Coalmine... | ecosystem: Environmental > Terrestrial > Soil >...
AATGTTGTGGTTCAGCACGTCGGGATGCGCGTTCATGACCATCTCCATCGCCGCGTGGGACCCCTGAAAATCTGGCACCAGAACCTCGACCTTGCAGCCGGGGATGCGGCCGCGGATGGCGGCAATGGTCAGCGCGAACAGTTCCGCGCCGCCGTCCTTGCGGTCGTCGCGATTGACGCTGGTGACCACGGCGTAGCGCAGTCCCAGCGCCGCGCACGCCTCCGCAACACGGCGCGGCTCGTCCAAATCGACCTCGAGAGGCGCGCCCTTCTGCACCGCGCAGAATCCGCAACGGCGCGTACAGACATTGCCCAGGATCATGAATGTCGCCGTGCGGCGGTTCCAGCACTCGCCCACGTTCGGGCAGGCCGCGCTCTCGCACACCGTATGCAGATTGAGATCGGTCACCAATCTCTTCAGCTCGTGATAGTTGTCGCCGGCCGGAGCAGGCGCGCGAAGCCAGGCGGGGCGTTGCGGGGAGCTGGCGATCGAGACCAACACTATGCTTTCATTTTAGCTTTTGCGGCGGCTTCGAGTCGATTTTCGAGGATCAGAGCGGGATCGAGATCCCGCCATTGCGGCGATCGCGACGCGGCGTCGGCGATGGCTTGGCGCGGCACCAGGCCGACGATCTCGGTGCCCGCCACTTCGACACCTTGCTGCGCGGCCTGATCGCGTACGGCATCGAAGACCACATCCAGCGGTGTCCGCTCGAAATCGGTGAGATTCATGGAGACCTGTACCAGGTCCGATGCCGCCAGGCGGACGCCCATCGCCTTTACCGCCTTCAACCCGCCCGACGACTCGCGCACCGCGCGCGCAATGCTGCGGGCGACGCCGAGGTCGGTCGTTTTCAGGTTGACGTTGAAGGCGATTAGGAACTTTCGCGCGCCAATGCAGCAGGCGCCCGCACTGGGGTGCAGCGCCGGGCCGCCGAGATCCGGGGCCAGCCGCGGGTGTTCGAACCCGCCGCGGCGAACATTTTCCAAACGGACACGCTCGTGGCTGCGAGCCGCCTGCTCATAGAAATAGACGGGAACGCCAAGACTCGTCCATACCCGCTGCCCGAGTGCCTGCGCGATCTCAACGCACAGTTCCATCGTTCCGCCGGATAGCGGCACAAATGGCACGACGTCGGCGGCGCCGATGCGCGGGTGCGCCCCGGCATGGCTTCGGAGATCAATGCGCTTGACCGCAGCCGCGATCGCGCGAAAGGCTGCTTCGCCTGCCGCGAGAGGAGGCGCGGCGAACGTAATCACGGATCGGTTGTGATCCGGATCCAGCTCTTCACGCAACACCATGGCGCCCGCAACCGACTCGATGGCTTCCGTGAGCGCGCGCACAACAGAATGGTCGAGGCCTTCGGAAAAATTCGGTACACACTCGATCAGGGCGTCGCCCACGTGACCTCGGATCGTTTCGTGATTACTGTTCCGCGCTGGATCACCGCGTCCACAAGATTCACTCCAAAGTGATAGGGTAGCTCGCGGTAATCGGGGATGCTCAGCAGCAGTATATCGGCATCTTTACCGGTCTCGATCGATCCGATACGCGAGGCGCGCCGGAGCGCGTGGGCACCGTTTATCGTGGCCGCAGAAATCGCTTCTGCTGCGGTGAGACGGAAGGCGCGGCAAGCCAAAGCAATCGTCATCTGCAGGTTGAGGGAGGGGTTGCCGCCGGCGCGATAGTTCGTCGCCAGGGCGATCGCAGCTCCACCGTCGATCAACGTGCGCGCTCTGGAGTCATAAGAAGCGTTCGCCACGTCAGGCGTGGGAGAGAGCGTGGCAACAATTTGGGACGAGGCCAGCAGGCGGGCTTCTGCATCCGAGACTTCGACGAGATCGTCGATCACGGCTGCTCCGGCTTCCTGGGCCAGCGGCACGGCGTCCCTGGAATCCGGGCCGGCGTACACCTTCAAGCCAAAACCAAGATCGCGTGCAGCGTTCAAGAGCCGGGCGGCGTAAGGCTTCGGGACCTCCGCGCTGGGACGGATCTCGACAAACTCCGCGAACTTGCGGCGCCGCAGGCGTGGAAGCAGGCGGCCCGTGGTGGCGCCGACGTACTCGGCCAGGTCCTGGCCTAGGTGTGGTCGCACGCAAAGCAACGTAGAGACCACGGGAAGACGCCCCCGCATCGCTGCATGAACACGAAGTGTTTTGGTCTCACCCGCATCCGTTAGGCTCACGCCGGACTTGGCTTCGAGCGCTGTGGTGCCGTGTCGCACGGCCTGCTCCACGCGCCGGAGCGCGATGCTTTCTAACGCCCGGAACGAGAGGGCGTGCAGCGATTTGGCATTGGCAAGCGCGTGCAGCTCTGAACGCGCAGCTCCCCGAGAGCTGAAGCTGTTGGGGCCGTCCTCGCCGGGATGGAGCGGCCCGCCTACGATTTGCACGTTGGAATCGACGAATCCCGGCAGTACGACGCAGCCACTCGCGTCGATCTCCTCGGCCTGGCGTGCCAGGGCGAGATTCTCGACACGGCGGCTCGGGCCAACCTCCAACACCAGCCCATCGGCCAGCAGGACCGCACCGTCGTGAATGAGCCCCAGGTTGCCGAGCTCGGCCCCGCGGCGGGGTCCGTCCGGTCCACGCAGAGTGAGAAGCTGCCGGGCTCCCCGTATCAGCGTGATTTTACGCATCGTTTGGGGAGGCGAGGCCTGGCATGATCCAGGCCTCGCCTCCAGGCTACACGAATCCGACTGTGGCACCCAAGCCTGTCTCACGGGTAGTAGGGTGATGGTCTGACTCGATTCCGCCGATAAATCCAGAGAGAGCGCGAATTCGGTTGTGAGCCGCGCCCCGCGCCATCGCCGGGATGGCCGCCGCGAGAGTCTCGCTATCCGACAGTCACTAGAAATTAGAGGTAACGTGTCCCGCATGGAAGTGGAAACGGTTCCGGACAGCCGCAAACCCAGCTTGGCGTCATTGCAATCGCTGATGGACTCCAACATCATCGGCATCGTGTTCGCGGGCGAAGACAAGGTCATCCTCGAATCGAACGACGAATTCCTCCGGATTGTCGGGTATTCCAGGGCCGACCTGCGGGCAGGTGTAATCAACTGGGATGTGTTGACTCCGCCCGATATGCGCGAGTTCCCCGGGGAGGTGACGAATGCGCTCAACGCTACGGGTAAGCAGCCTACGTTCGAGGGAGAATATCTGCGCAAGGATGGCAGCCGTGTTCCCGTTCTAGCGGGAGTAGTTGCCGAGAAAGAGCGGACTCTCAGAATCTGTTTTGTTCTGGACCTGACCAAGCGCAAACACGCCGAGGGGGAGCGCGACCGGTTGCTGGTGGAGCGCGTCGCCATGCTGGATGCTGCCGGCGACGGGATTTACGGCTCCGATGCACAAGGCCGCTGTACTTTCCTGAATCGCGCGGCAGAGGAGATTCTGGGATACGAGGCGGCGGAATGCTTGGGCAAGGATCTGCACTCTCTAGTTCATCACACCCGCGCCGACGGCTCGCCCTATCCGGCCGAGGAGTGCCCGATCGCGCAGTCATCGCTGGCCGGCGTCGGCAGGCGCGTTGATCGCGAACTGCTCTGGAGGAAAGACGGGAGCAGCATCCCTGTCGAGTATTCGTCGCAACCGATCTGGATCGAGGGGCGCAGAGAGGGCACGGTCGTTACATTCAAGGACATCAGCGAGCGTCTCAGAGCCGAGCAGGCATTGCGCGAAAGCGAAGAGCGGTTTCGCGGCGCGTTCGCCAATGCGGCAGCCGGGCTTTTCATCACGGACATGGAAGGGCGGATCCTGGAGGTCAATCGGGCCTTCTGCGAAATGACGGGGTTCAGCACCGAGGAACTCGTCGGTACGGGCTACCAGCGCCTGGCGCACCCCGACGATCTCGCGCGCGACGCCGAAGTCCTGGGGCAGTTGATCGAGGGCGCGATTCCGGGTTTCGTAGGCTTGGAGCGTTTTTCGAGGAAAGGTGGCGCGTGGGCCTCGGTTCGCATCAGCGCTTCCGTGGCCCGAGACATTTCCGGCCGGCCGGTCAACGTCGTTTGCCTTACCGAGGACATGACCGAACAGTTACGCGCGGAGGCAGCTGTTCGGGAGAGCGAGCAGAAGTATCGAAGCATCGTCGAGAACACGCATGAAGGCATCTGCATATGCGACCCGGAGCGCGGGATCACCTACTGTAATGACCGCCTCCGCGACATGCTCGGATATCCCGATGGCGAGCAGATCCATTGCGCCGCAATTCATTTCCCCGAGGATGCCAAAGAATCCCAGGAACGCTTTGATCGAGTCCGACAGGGCATCAGCGATTCCTATGAAACGCGTCTTCGCCGGAGCGATGGAAGCCCCCTCTGGGCGCTGACTTCGGCGAGCCCTTTACATGACCAGGAGGACCAATTCAGCGGCGGGCTGTGTATGTTCACAGACGTCACCGAGAAGAAGAAGCTTGAGGAACAGCTGCTGCAGTCACAGAAGATGGAGGCGATCGGGCGATTGGCGGGCGGCATCGCGCACGACTTCAACAATCTGTTGACGGTGATCCTGGGATTCGGCGACGTCGTCGAGCGGAAGCTCGGGCGCGATCATCCGATGGCTGGGAACCTCCGGGAAATCCGCAGGGCCGGGGAGCGCGCCGCCGCGCTCACAGAGAAGCTGCTGGCCTTTAGCCGCAAGCAGGTTCACAGCCCCAAAGTTGTATCGATGAATCAGCTTGTCTCCGACAACGAAGCCATGCTGCGGCGCTTAATCGGAGAGAACATTATTTTGGACGTTGTTCTCGATCCGCAGGCCGGCAATGTGATGGCCGATACGAATCAAATTGAACAGGTTTTGATGAATCTTGCCATCAACGCCAAGGATGCGATGCCCTCCGGCGGCCGGCTGTTGATCGAGACCAAGCGCGAATACATGGCGGATTCAGACGCCTCTCTGCACTTGGTTCCACCTGGGGATTTCGTAGTGATGGCCGTCACCGACAACGGCACGGGAATGGATCCCAGCACAAAAGCCAGAATTTTCGAGCCATTCTTCACTACCAAAGCTCCGGGGGTAGGCACCGGGTTGGGCCTGTCTACCGTGATGGGGATCGTCAATCAAAGCGGCGGAGCAGTCACGGTTTATAGCGAGCCGAATATCGGCAGCTGCTTCAAAGTCTACCTTCCTGCCGTGGACCGGGCCGAGTCCGTCGTGGAGTCCGTGGTTGCTCCGCCCGTCCGAGCGGCCCACTGCTCCGTGCTCATTGCAGAAGACGACCCCGGCATTCGCAGCCTCGCGTCGGAGGTGCTGAAGGAACATGGCTACCGGGTAACCGATGTTGCCGGAGCCGAAGAGGCGCTGGCCCTGGACGCTGAGCAGCTGGCGGTCGATCTTCTGTTGACGGACGTAGTCATGCGCGGCATGACAGGCCCGCAACTTGCTGAGCGCCTCCTGGCTCGTCGACCTCGTCTGAAGGTCCTCTACATGTCCGGGTACTCGGAAAACGCGATTACCCGGCAAGGGGTCCTCGATCCGGGACTGAACTTCCTGCAAAAGCCGTTCCGCCCGGAAGAACTTTTGCGGAAGGTCGGCGAGGTTCTGTATGCTCCGGGAGGCGCCCGCCGGGTTCTCATCGTCGACGACGACGATCAAGTCCGGTCTTTTCTTGCAGCGCTGCTGGAGGTGGAGGGCTACGAAATCGTTCAGGCCTCCAATGGCCGGGAGGCGCAGGTACGCTGTTCGGACACCGAGCTGGACCTGGTGATCACCGATCTCGTCATGCCGGAACAGGAGGGCCTGGAGACCATCCATGCACTCAGCCGAAAGTACCCCAACCTGCCCATCATTGCGGTTTCGGGGGCATCCGGCGGCGCCTACCTCGATCTGGCTCGCCGCCTGGGGGCGCGAGCCATCCTCCGGAAGCCCTTTGAAGCGGCCACGATTCTTCAGGAAGTCCGGCGGTTGATGCACGCCTAGTCGACACGCCTGCTAGGCTGGTCTCGATGAAGTCCCCGCCCGGCCAGCGCCCCCTGAAGACGCTGGAGCGCGTCCTGTCGAAAGCGGGGCTGGGCTCGCGAACCGATGCGCGCAAATGGATTGGCGCCGGGCGTGTCGCCGTGAACGGAAAGATCGTTCAGACGCCGGATCGCTGGGTGGACTTGGAGCGCGATCGGGTCACCTTCGACGGCCGCCCCGTCCGGCCCGGCAAAAAGATCTACCTGCTGCTTTACAAGCCCAAGGGTTACATCACCAGTTATAAAGATCCGGAAGGGCGGCCCACAGTCTACGACCTGCTTGAAAAGGCGGGCGGCGGCGAGCGCTGGGTGTCGCCTGTCGGCCGTCTCGACCAGGACTCGAGCGGATTGCTCCTGTTCACCAACGACACGCAATTCGCAGAGCGCGTGATGAATCCGGACTTCAAGATCCCGAAAACCTATCTGGTGAAAGCTGCGACCCGGCTGACTGACGATCAGCTGGATCAATTGCACCGGGGCGTGATTCTTTCCGACGGCCCGACCCAGCCTGCCGATGTCCGCCGTGTCCGCGATTCGTCGCGCCACACGTTCTTTGAAGTCACGATTCGCGAGGGACGCAACCGGCAGGTGCGCCGCATGGTGGAAGCCCTGGGGAGCAAGGTCTTGAAACTGGTTCGGATCCGCATTGGAGAGCTGGGAATCGGCGACCTGGCGATCGGCGCATCTCGCGAGCTTACCCCCGCTGAGGTGGCGCTCATCGCACCGCCGGCCAAATTGCGCCAAACGACCAGCAATCAGGCGCGCCGGCGGCGCTCGATGAATCCGGCGTAGATCTCTCCCATGCGCGCAGCCGCGGCACGGGCAGAAAAATGGTCGTTTATGTAGCGTGTCCCCGATCGCGCCAGTCCGCAGCGTAGCGCAGGATCGCGAGCCAGGCGATCGATTACGGCAGCCAGCGCAACCGCATCGTCCACCGGAAACGAAAGCCCGGTGTCACCGTCGCGCACCAATTCCGGATTTCCTCCCACGCGCGACGCCACCACCGCGCAGCCGCATGCCATGGCCTCCATGAGGGAGTTCGAGAAGGCTTCCGAACGGGACGGCAGTACGAAAATGTCGATGGCGCGCAGCCAGTCGGCGACGTTGTCGGCGGCCGGCACGAACACGCAATCGCCGGCAACTCGCGCCGCTCGCGCTTGAGTCTTGAGAGGCCCCAACATCGGCCCGCTCCCCACGATCAGAAGCTTTGCGGCAACTCGGTCGCGGAGACGGGCGAAGGCTTCGATCAGGGTCGGCAGGCCTTTCTCGGGCCGAAGCGCGCACACCGTGCCGATCACCAGATCCGATGCCAGGAGCCCGGCCGGCCGGCCTTCCCGCCGCGCGTGGAACTCCACCAGATCGATTCCGTTCGGGCACACGTGGATCCTGGACGCAGGCACGTGCTCATTTTCTTCAAGATGTCGCCGCACGTAATTGCAATTGACCACGATTCCGTGCGCGAGTCGGTCGGTTACCGCCACCGCCCGGCGATAGACCGCGGGGATGAGTTCGCGATGTGAACGCTGGCTGGCCAAAGCCACCGCTCGGCTCAGGCCGCGAGTGACCGGAAGGGCGAATACATTCAACGGATAGTCGAAGGTATGGACCAGCCGAATGCCCCGATGTCGTATGAAGCGCGCGAGCGCAACGGCGCCGATCACCGCAGAAGGCGATCGAAAAGAGTGGACGGGGAATGTCTGGATGGGTACGCCGTCGCGCTCCAACTCCAGGACCCGCAGTCCTGTGGGACGCAAACAACCGGCCCACGGCTCGAAACGGGACCGGTCGAGCGATCGAGCGACCAGGGAAAGCTGCCGCTCGCTGCCTCCCTGATCGAGCTCGCGCGCCATGAGGAGAACCGGCCAGGGCATTGGTCAAGACCGCGCTGTTCCGCTCGTTGCTGCGCTGTAAAAGTCTTGTAAAAACCAGTTGAATGATAGAAATGCCAAAGGATAGAGTGCGGAAACTCGGCTACAATTCTCGGTAGCGCAGCGATGGACACCGTTCTTGTGATCGACGACGACAGCGCAGTGCGTGACACTGTCGGCGTGATGCTGGAGCGGGAAGGCTTTCGCGCGGTCCTGGCCCCGGACGGGGATCTCGGCTTTCAGCAGGCCCTCGCGGTAAAGCCTGAGCTCATTCTGGTGGATCTGATGATGCCGGGACTGAGCGGTGCCGAGGTGTGTAGACAGCTTCGCGCCACCGGTGTCCGCACGCCGGTGATCGTGTTGAGCGCTCTGTCGGGCGAAATGGACAAGGTGCAGCTTCTCGAGATCGGCGCCGACGACTACATGGTGAAGCCGTTTGGCACGCGCGAATTGCTCGCACGTATCCGCGCCCTGCTCCGGCGCGCCACTCCCGCCGACGGTCGTGTTCTGGAGTTTGCTGACGTCAAAATCGACCTCACGCGGCGTATCGTCGAAAAGTCCCGGGAAGAGGTGAAACTGACTCGCGCCGAATACAACCTCCTCACCTATTTCCTGCAAAATGCCGATAGAGTGCTCACGCGCGAAGCGATTCTCAATTCGGTGTGGGGCTATGACTGGATGCCGAATACACGCACCGTGGACGCGCACGTCGTACGCCTGCGCCAGAAGCTGGAGGCTGATCCGGCAAAGCCTTTGCATTTTCTGACGGTCCATGGAGTCGGCTACCGGTTCCTGCCGTGAACACATGAAACGCGTGGTGCTGATTGTCGAGGACGCCGAGATCTGCCGCGATACGCTCGAGATCGCGCTTATGAAGATGCCCAACCTGGTGGTGCGATCGGTGACCACGGCCGAAGAGGCCCTGCAATGCCTGGCCGCCAACGATGTTTCTGTGCTGGTGACGGATCTGCGCTTGCCGCGCATGGACGGCCTGGCGTTGATCCAAGCCGTCCGATCGCAACCCCGCCCCTGTCCTCTGCCGATCGTCGTGATCAGCGGAGACAGCGATCCTAAGATCCCGGCCCACGTGGCGGGGCTCGGGGTAAACGCCTATTTCTCGAAGCCCTATTCCCCGACGGCGGTCCGGAACAAAGTAGAAGAATTGATGCAGGGATCGGCCGCCTAAGTTCAGATCCTGGGCGTCGCGTGCGCTCCGCAGGCCCGAAAATGTTAGAATTGGGTCTTGATCACGGGAGAGCTGGAACAAATCACCCGCCTGCAATCGCTGGATCTGCGGATTGCCGAGCTGGAGCGGGAGGTGGCTACCCTTCCCAAACACATCGCGCGGATCGAAAAAGCACTCGATGCGCACCTCCGCCGCTTGGAGGCCGACCGGGCCGCGCTGGCCGCCAATCAAAAAGAGCGAAAGAACCTCGAGGATGAGGTCAAGGTGGAGACGCAGAAGATCTCCAAGCTCAAAGACCAGATGTTGGGGGCCAAGACCAATGAGCAGTACCGTGCCTTTCAGCATGAGATCACGTTCTGCGAACAGGCCATCCGAAAGGCCGAGGATCGCACGCTCGATCTGATGACCGAAGCCGAGCCGCTCGACGCAAACGTCAAGAAGGCAGAGGCCGCTCTCAAGGAAGAAAAGACGGTTGTCGAGGCGGAGAAGGCTAAGGCGCGCGAGCGCACGGCCGAAGACCAGAAGCAGCTGGAGCAGTTGCAGGCCCAGCGCACGGAAGTGGTGTCGAAGCTCAAGCCCCCGGCCTATGCCGCTTACCTGCGTATCCGCAAAAAATGGCATGGAACGGTGGTGGCCGAAGCGATCGAGGGACGTTGTTCTGCCTGTCAGATCGTTCTGCGGCCCCAGTTTTTCCAGGACCTGCGGCACACCGAACAATTGATGTTCTGCGAAAGCTGCGGACGAATCCTCAGCTACAACCCGCCCGTGAGTTTCGAACACGATTTGGCCGCCCAACCGCAAAGTTAATTCAGCGAATAGGCGTGCCGCGTTACCATGCTGAAGATGGTTCGCGTTCTTCTCGCGCTGCTGATTTCCTCCGCTCTGGTTCCCGCACAGACCGTCATCCGCATGGGCACGCTGGTGCCCAAGGGCTCGCCCTGGCACGACATTCTCCTGCACATGGGTGAAGAATGGAAGAAAGCCTCGGGCGGCCAGGTCGAGCTGAGGATTTATCCTGGGGGCGAGCAAGGCGACGAGCCCGAAATGATCCAGAAGATCCGCATCAAGAAGCTGCAGGCGGTGGCCGTCTCGGGCGCGGGCCTGAGCGGCATCGATCCGGACGTCACGGCGCTGGAAGTTCCGATGATGCTTTCCTCCTATGAGGAGCTGGATTACGTCCGCGACCATATTTCCGATCGCCTGGAAAAGGGACTGGCGCAGCGGGGTTTCGTCGTTCTGAACTGGGGCGACGCGGGCTGGGTGCACTTCTTCACCAAGCAGCCCGCCATGCATCCGGATGAAATTCGCAAAATGAAGCTATGCGTGCTGCAGGGCGACAATGGCACATTTGAGCTGTATCGCCAGAATGGATTCCACCCGGTGGCTCTCGCGGCCACCGATATTCTCACCGGCCTGCAGACCGGCCTCATCGATGCATTCCAGTCGCCGCCCCTGATCGCACTCAGCAACCAATGGTTCGGCGGCGCCAAGAACATGCTGGATATCCGTTTTGCGCAACTCGTCGGCGCGACCGTAATCGCCAAGGATGTGTGGGACAAAATTCCGCCTCCGGTGCAAAAAGAGATGCTTGCTTCGGCGCGTAACGCCGGCGTTGCCCTGCGCGACCAGATTCGGAAGGCGGAATCGGGCTCGTTACCGATGATGCAGCAGTTCGGATTGAACGTCGTACACGCTGACGCCAAAGCACAAGCCGAGTGGCGGCAGATCGCCGAAGGCATCTGGCCCAAGCTGCGCGGCGGCACCGTCCCGCCTGACTTGTTCGACCAGGTTAAGCGGCTGCGAGACGATTACCGCAAAACGCACCCTTTGACCGCCGCAGCGGGCATCGAGTGAGCGTCGCGGCTCCGGCGCCGGAAGTGCAACGGCCGGCATCCCGGCTCGAATTTTTCGAAGACTTCTTCTCGATCCTGGCGCTGTCTTTGATGACTCTGCTGCCGGTGATCGAGATGGCCGCCCGCGCGCTGCGCTGGTCCGGAATCCCTGGGTCGGCCGTCGTGGTCCAGCAGCTCACCTTGTGGATCGGAATGCTGGGCGGAATGCTCGCCTCGCGTTCCGACCGGCTGCTCGGCTTGTCGTCGAGCGAGTTTCTGCCGGCGTCCTGGCGAGGGCCCGCCAAGATGCTGACGAGCGCGGTGCTGGCTGCCGTCGCTACTTCGCTCGCCTGGGCCAGCTGGGTATTCGTCCAATCGGAGCGCGATGCAGGCAGCTACTTGCTTCCGGGCCTGCCGAAATGGGTAGCGCTCGCCATCATGCTGGCCGGATTTGCGGTCATCGCCTGGCGGGCTGTCTGGCACGCGGGTTCGCATTGGCAAGCTCGGGCCGTGGCCGCGCTGGGCCTGCCGGTTCCACTGCTGCTCGGGTTCTGGATTCCTCCCGCGTCGCCGGCAATTCTGCCGACAACGATGACGATTCTCATTCTCGCCGCCGTCCTCGGTCTGCCGATCTTCGCCGTCTTCGGCGGTCTCGCGCTGCTTCTGTTTTGGAACAGTGCGACTCCCGTTGCCTCGGTCCCGGTTGAAATGTATCGGCTGGTCGCGTCGCCCTTGCTGCCGTCGATTCCTCTGTTCACCCTGGCCGGGTACTTTATGGTCCAGGGCGGCGCTACCCGGCGCTTGCTGCGAGTCTTCACTGCTCTGTTCAGTTGGATTCCGGGCGGCCTGGCCATCGCCACCGTCGCCATTTGCACCGTCTTTACGTTCGCGGGCTCCGGTTTGACGATTCTTTCTTTGGGGGGTTTGCTGGTCCCGATGCTGGTGCGGACCCGCTATCCGGAGAACTTCTCGATCGGTCTGCTGACGGCGTCGGGTTCGCTCGGATTACTCTTTCCTACCAGCGTCCCGGCGATTCTTTATTGCGTGTATTCACAGACTCCCTTGCCGCGTCTGTTTACCGGTGCGATTCTGCCGGAGCTATTGATGGTCACCTGCGTTGCCACGATGGGTATTCGCATCGGCCTCAAGAGCGGGGCGGTTCGTGAACCGTTTTCCGGCCGCGAAGCGCTGGCCGCGATTTGGCACGCCAAGTGGGAACTGGTGCTGCCCGTAATCATGATCGTCGGCCTCTTCGGCGGATTCGGCACGCTCACCGAAGCCGCCGCGCTGACAGCCTTCTGCGCCTTCGTGGTCGAGGTCTTCGTTTATCGCGACCTCAAGCTCACGCGCGACTATCGTGACGTCTTTGTGGAGTGCGCCACAATTGTCGGCGGAATCCTTCTCATCCTGGGTGTGGCCCTCGGCTTCACCAACTACCTGATCGACGCCGAAGTTCCTTCCCGCCTGATCGATTGGGTGCAGGCGCACGTGCATTCGAAGTATCTCTTCCTGCTGCTTCTGAACGGCGCCTTGCTGGTAGTCGGCGCCATGATGGATATCTTCGCGGCGATCCTGGTTGTGGTTCCGCTGCTGAAGCCGCTCGCGGCCGCCTACGCCATCGATCCGGTGCAGATGGGTGTCATCTTCATCGCCAACCTGGAACTAGGCTATCTGCACCCGCCGGTGGGCATCAATCTCTTTCTTTCAGCGTATCGATTCAAGAAGCCCATGGGCACGATCATTTGGGCGACGCTCCCGTTCCTGTTCATTCTGATCGGGAGCGTCCTCCTGATTACTTACGTGCCCTGGTTGACCACGGCGCCGCTGCGGTGGTTCGGCAACTAAAAGCTGGTAGCAGCTAGCGGCGTTCGTCTCGGCGGTCCCCTCTGCGTTCCTCGCGACGGACATCATGGTGTTCGATCCGCCTTTCCGGCGCATAGCGCGGCACAGCGTAAGGATGCACATACTCCCGGCGTTCTACCCAGGTCCTGGTCCACGGATGATCGTTGATGATCACTGCGTGCCGGTCCCACGCAAGCGCAGCGTGCCCCCAACCCCACGGCGCGAAGCCGGCTCCGATCGTGACGCCCCCGCCGAAGTGAATGGCGCCGCCGACAAAAAAGCCCGGCCGCGGGGGAGCGTATACGACGTATGGATCGTAGGCAGGCACATAATAGTACGCCGGATTTGCCGGGGCGATCGCGATGTAAGGCCCTGGCGTGACAATCAGTTGCGGTCCGGTCCGCAGGTAGCCGTAATCGTAGGCATGATGCCGCTCGCGCTGCACGGCATCCATCACGTCCTGCTGCTGCGCCAGAAATGCGTTGCCGATCTGCGTAGTCCAGCTCATGTCGCGCGCCATCTGGTCGAGCACGGACGGGAAGGGAAGCAAGCTTTGCACGCTGGGATCCCAAGGAAGGTGATCGTCGGAAATGGCGCGCGCTAATTCGTCGCCGCGCAGATAGCTATGTTGCTGCGCCCAGTCGGCTGCCGGCGCGATGTCGTCAGGGTACGTCGCAGCCGCCAGAACTTGGGCGAGCAGCGCATCCGGGTACAGCGCGATACGCGCCACCAGGTTGTCCAGTTGTCCGGGGGGCAGCATGGGCGGCGGCGCCTCCTGCGCCACGGCCGCGAAAGGGGAAGAAATCGTCGCGGGGCCAGTAACCAGCACAGC
>Ga0209060_10003362_pt1 | contig 13505 bp, 12 predicted proteins | sample Coa_R1_8_FD_187155 | JGI IMG/M metagenome (GOLD analysis project Ga0209060, IMG submission 187155) | Surface soil microbial communities from Centralia Pennsylvania, which are recovering from an underground coalmine fire - Coalmine... | ecosystem: Environmental > Terrestrial > Soil >...
ATTCCACGCCGATGCGTTTAGTGAGCTTGTGGAGCACCACATCAAAACGATGGTCGAAACACCAGACGATCGCGGCATCGGCTTTATACCGTGCCCGTGGAGATTCGAAATGGAATACCTTGCGAATAAGGCACCTCGCCGTCGGGACATTATATAGTCGGATGCGTTTTCGCTGCCTGTGAAAATAGGCCAAGCCCCGGCTCTGCGGAGCAGCCTTGCCCTGAGCGGCCAGCGGCAGGAACCGAGAATCTCACCCCGCAAATGGATGGGAACAATTCCTTCCCGCCGTATACTTCCTTTTAGCTCCCCCGGAGAAACCATGAATCTTGATCGACGCTGGACCAAGTTCCCCATAGCCTATCTTTTTCTTAGCTTAGCTCTGTCAGCCACCGCCGCCGCTTCCAACATCACGTTCAAAATCACGCTTCCAGCCAACCAGCAGCCCATCACCGGAAGGATGTTTGTGATCATTGCCCGGGCCAATGACCCGGAGCCGCGGCTACAGGTGGGCTCATGGCGTTCGCGGACGGAGATGATTGCCGTGGACGTGCAGAACCTGCAACCGGGGCAGGCCGCCCAGCTTGACGCCCTGACGCTGGGTTATCCCTTGAAGTCGGTGCGCGAGCTTCCCGCCGGCGATTATTACGTGCAGGCGCTGCTGAATGTTTACACGCGCTTCCAGCGGTCAGACGGTCACACCATCTGGGCACATATGGATCAATGGGAAGGCCAGCAGTTCAATAAATCTCCGGGAAACCTCTTTACTGACGCCGGCCATTTCCATTTGGATCCCCTAACGGGATATGAGATCAGGCTGAGCCTTGATCACAAAATCCCCACCACGCTGCCGCCGGGCGATACGCAGTACGTAAAGCGCATCAAGATCCAGAGCAAGCTGCTGACGCAGTTCTGGGGACAGCCCATTTATCTGGGCGCCACGGTGCTGCTGCCGGAAGGCTATGAGGCCCATCCCAACGCGCATTATCCGGTGCTTTATGAGCAGGGACACTTCAGCTTGCGCGCGCCGCTCGGCTTTTCTACTGAACAATCACCGGCTGACCTGCCGGTGCGGGATGGCCGCATTTCCGGTCCGGAGTTATACAAGCGCTGGACGTCGAACGGCTTTCCGCGCATGATCGCCGTTACTTTCCAGCACCCGACCGTCTATTTTGACGATTCGTACGCCGTGAACTCAGCCAATAACGGCCCTTACGGCGACGCCATCATGAACGAGCTGATTCCTTATATTGAGGAACATTTCCGCATCATTCGCCAGCCGTATGCGCGCGTGCTCTCCGGCGGCTCAACCGGCGGATGGGAATCGCTGGCACTTCAGCTCTATCATCCTGATTTCTTTGGCGGGACCTGGACATTCTTTCCTGATCCCGTCGACTTCACCCGCTATGGAATTGTCGATATATATGCCGACGTGAACGCGTTCCTGGCCCCGAATTACGATCCGCCAATCCCTGAGCGGCCCATGTCCCGGACCGCCGAAGGCCAAACAGATGTAACCATACGGCAGATGAGTCAATTGGAAGAAGTGCTGGGTTCACACGGGCGTTCCGCCGAGCAGTTTGAAGCCTGGGAAGCGGTCTATGGTCCCGTGGGAGTTGACGGATATCCCAAGCCGCTTTGGGACAAGACCACCGGCAAGATCGATCAGAGCGTCGCTAGCTATATGCGCGAGCACGGCTATGATCTAAAAGATTATTTGCAGAATAACTGGCAGATGATCGGACCTAAACTTAGCGGCAAGCTGCACCTGTACTGCGGTGACATGGACAACTTTTACCTGAACCTGGCGGTTTACCGGCTGGAAGATTTTCTCAAGCGCACCAACAACCCTCCCTATGGCGGATCATTTGAATATGGCCGTCCAATGAAGGGCCACGGCTGGACGCCCTTGAACCAGGCCGAACTTCTGCGGGTAATCGCCAACCACATTACGCTGAATGCGCCCAAAGGAGCGGATGGGAGTTGGAAGTATTAAAAAATTACCGCGGATTTACGCGGATGCACGCGGATCAAGATAAGGAAAGTCAGGAATCTCGCTGCGTCGCGTTTATGCCACAGCCTTTTCTATAGGATCGCTTTATCCCGAATTACCAATCTCTATCCTTATGAAAGCGACATCCTGAGCCGCGCACGACGCTCTGCTCTTTTAATCACGCGCTGATATGCGCGGCGAAGGATCCGCTCCCGCTGATCTTCAGGGCAGACGATCCTCCAAGCAGTCTTGGATAGACCTAAGGTGCAACGGAGCCGATCCTTCGGCTTCCCACCCCAACACGCAAACATCGCGCGTTGCGGACCCCGGCTTCGCGGAAAATGTATCGAAACACCTTGCGGTCGAGTGGCTTGCCTCAGGATAGCACGTTGCGGGGGTGAGATGGATTGCTAAGCGTAATGTATGTTAGCGGATACATCAATTCAGAAACCGATCAAACCCCTATATCTTCATCCCACAGCCTTGGATTTTTGCGAATGAACTCTTCCATCATGCGGATGCATACGTCGCTCTGCAGCACTTCAACCGCAACGCCGCGTGAGCGGAGAAGCTCCTCCTCTCCCATGAACGTCTTATTCTCGCCGATGATGACGCGTGGAATCCCGTACAACAGAATTGCCCCGGAACACATGGAGCAGGGCGAGAGCGTGGTATAGAGAACGCATTCGCGATAAACAGCGGCGGGCTGCCGTCCGGCACTTTCTAAGGCATCCATTTCTCCGTGCAGGATGCTGCTGCCTTTCTGCACGCGGCGGTTGTGGCCGCGACCAATGATCTTACCGTCGTGCACGATGACCGAGCCGATTGGAATCCCACCTTCGGCGAGTCCCTGCCGGGCTTCTGCGATCGCTACCCGGAGAAATGGGTCGTTAGAATCCATTTGTCAGCCCCTCAAATTTGAATAGAAAAAACCTTAACACCGATCGGGAGATTGCCAGAATCGCCGAAATTGCCAAAATTGCCAATTGATTTCAGACCTACATGCAATCCTGGCAATATCGGCGATTTTGGCAATGTTGGCAATTTAGAATCCGCTCATCCGCGGTAGGGTCGACTGAAAAGCCCTAATGGGGTGTACCGTAAAAGAAAAAAGCCTGGATCAGCTTTCATCCAGGCCAAAGAAAAACAGGAGAGAGATTTAAAATGCACAGGAAACTTAAGGGGCAGAAAAATCAAATTTGATGATTATGCTGGATTCCTCCGCCGCAGGTTCATACTTCCACTTAACCACGGCGGTCATGACAGCCTGGACCAGCACCGGATTGCCGCCCAGCACTTTTACATCTTTCACTCTGCCGTCAGGCGTGACCAGCAGTTCAACGCGGGCGCTTCCGCTGATGTTGTTTCGTTTGGCCAGCTCGGGATAAACAGGATCCACCCGGTTCTTGACTTTGCGGGCCGTGGCTTGCGCCAATGACGTATTGTTAGAAACCAGAAAAAATAATGCCAGCAGTCCAACGGAAAACGAGCGTATCCATTGATGGCGTGCATGGCGCCGAAAGGGGATGAAATTCACCGTCTTCTCCTCAGGTGCCTGCTACGCGGCGTGCCATGCTTTCCCGGCGTTACAGGCTACAACTTGATGAGAATCCTAACGCCTTGGTGAAAGAACTGAAACGTCACCAAAGTAACTGGAAGCCAGAGCCACTGCGTTGCCGGATTGCTTTGTCTCAAGATTGCTGGCTGACCGTGGAGGATTGAGACGTGGCATTTGCCTGAACGTCAGCGCCGGCTGTATGAGGAGCCCGGCCACGCATCAGGAAGTGCCCGACAAGGGAAATTACGCCCAGCACACCGGCGCAGGCCAGGAAAACCGCCCGGATGCCGAGCTTTTGCGCCAGATATCCAGAGAGAACAAGCCCAAACACCTGGGACACAGCAATCAATGACATGAAGGTGCTGCTCACACGCCCAACCATTGGCGGGGGCGTTTCCTGCTGTGACATGGTCTGGGCGGGAATCCAGACGAACGCAATACCGAAGCCCATGGTAAATGTGCTGAGCGTCGCCATGGCAGTGTTGCGAAACGCTCCCAGCAATCCCGCACCCAGGCCAAGAAGGAAAAGACCTCTAAGCACCACATAGGATTTGGGTCTGCTTCCCGCCACACGCGTAATCAGTTGTGTCCCCACGATCAGACCCACGCCCACCATAGCGCTGATAGCGCCAAACATGAATGAGCCGGCATGGAGCGAGTCGCGAATATAGATAGATATAAGCGGGCTGAAGGAGCTAATCACGAACATGGCAACGGCCATTGCGATAAAAACAAATGCCAGTCCCGCATGGGTGAAGATGAATTTGTTTCCCGCCAGAAAATCCTGGGCCAGAGACTTCACGGTCTTTTCGCTTTGCGCGCGCGCAGGCCGTATCACTGAAAGGGTTGAAATCATGGTGGCGGAGAAGATGAAGCTGGCCACATCAAGATAGAAACAGGATTTTTCAGTAAGCCATGCCACCAGCGCGCCCGCCGCCGCGGGCGATAACAGCCGCACAATATAAAAGGCCTGCATCATCAGAGCATTGGCGGAAAGCAGCCCTTCCGGCGGGACAATTGTGCGCAGGGTTACGGATTGCGCCGGAGCAAAAAAGCTTGAGACAGAACTCAAGAGAACAAAAATCGCCGAGATCTGCGTAACGTTGTGGGTAAAGACGAGCAACAGAATCAGCACAGCGCGGATGAGGTCGCTGGCAATCATGAGGCGCTTCACATTCAAATGGTCCACAAAAACGCCGGCAATCGGGCTGATGATGGCCATGGGGAGCACGAACGCGATGGTGACTGTGGTGACCTGAACGGGCGTCCCATGCCAGCGGAACGTGATGAGGCTGATCACGCCGAAGAGGGCAAGAAAATCGCCAAAGACGCTGACAAACTGGGCCAGCCAGAGCGTGCGGAATGGCTTGTATTTCAGGATCGTTTTTGCCGTGAAGGCAGCCGGAGTTGTCGCGGAGCTCATGAGTTTTGACTTGTCCTGAGCCAAGATTATCGCAAGCCAGAGTGCTCTGCGCCGCTACAGGTGCAAAAAAATTCACAGGCCGCTATAAATCGGGAAAATTTAGAATGCAGGCCCCTCGCCGGCAGCAGCTCGCATCTAACGTCGGCGCAGCCTTTTTCCGGGATTGCAAAATATTATTGGAGTTTTTAATTGTAAAGGAAAATAAAATTGAGCTAAGTTATTGAAAATAAATAAGTAACTGGATAGTGCTGTTCTAATTCTAAAAATACGTTTAAAGTAGGGTCAATAACGTTTGTTGTATGGAAGTTACCCCCGAATGGCACAACATGCTCTCCCTGCTGCGCTGCTATTGATTGTGGCAACAGAACCCGCCTTGCGCCTGCGACTCGAATGGCTCGAACGCGCCGGCTATCGTGTAAGGACCGCTTGCAGCCTGAAGGAAGTTGACCAGGCCTGCCAGGGACAAATCTTTGACGTCGTCCTGATTGCCGATAGTGTGGAACCCCGCATGAAAAAGGCCATTGGCCATGCCGTGCGGCACCATCTCCCTGAAGCTCCCATTTTACAGATGGGAAGAATCCGCCCGGATATGGATGGCAATAGTTTCGTTACCGGCGACTCGCGTGAAGGCGTGTTGCAGTCGGTATCAAACATTCTTCAGCGCCGCGACGAGATAAGACCAGCCGCGATCTAAGCAAACAGTTTTTTTCGAATCGAGTTCGCAAACTTCTCAAGAGAAAGTAAAAAGAGGAACCCTTTCGGGTCCCTCTTTTTGCATGACTTGAATGATGTAGCTATTTAGGCGTGACGGTGGTTGCGGCGGCTGTTTTCATGCCGATGGCATCACCAGAAAGCACCAGTTCAACGCGACGGTTCTGCTGGCGACCTTCCGCGGTGTCATTGGTGGCCACCGGCTGGGTCTTGCCCAGACCGCGGAATACGATGGAGTTGTCCGGAATACCTTGCTGAACCAGGTAGTCGCGCACAGCCTGCGCGCGATTTTCAGACAACTTCTGGTTGTAATCGTCGCTGCCCACAGCGTCCGTATGGCCTTCCACTTCAAGATGCAGGCCGGGATGCGCGATCACGATGCCGCTGACCTTGGCCAGCCGTTCACGCGCGCCGGATAGCAATTCATAACTTCCGGTTTTAAATAAAACGTCTGACATGTTGGCGATCAGGCCGCGCGCTGTATCGCGTGTAGCCAGAATCGTATTCAGCTGCTGTAGCAGCTGCGCGCGCAGGTCGGCTTTTTCCTGCTCGGCTTGCTGGCGCAGACGGTCGGACTCTTCCGCAGCTTTGCGCGCTTTGTCGGCTTCGACGGCCAGCGCTTGCTTTTGCTGTTCAGCGGCTGCGCGGGCTGTGTCTGCCTGCTGCCGAGCGGCGTCCGCCTGCTGGCGTGCAGCTTCGGCTTCCTGACGGGCCTTTTCGGCTTCGGCCTTCATGCGCTCGGCATCGGCTTGGGCTGCCAGAGCCTGTGCGCGCGCCTGTTCCGCTTGCTTGCGCGCGGTTTCAGCTTCCTGACGGCGTTGCGCTTCTGCAATGGCATCCTGCCGGGCTTTGGCTTCGCGATCTTCCGCGGCCTTCTTGTCGGCGGCGGCCTTGGCCTGGGCTTCTTCTTCCGCGCGCTGCTTTACGGCCATTACGCGAGCTTCCTCAGCGGTGCTGACGGTTTCACGCGCCAGAGTTTCGATGGTGCTCTTATCGCGCTTCTGGACGTATGCTTCCTCGGCCTTGCGGAGCTGCTGTGTAGCGCTGGCCAGGATGGATGGCGCGTACTTATCGGCAGTGGCAAGGTTGGCGATTCTTACCGCGTTGCGCGCTTCAAAAAGCACGCGCGGCGTCTTGCGATCGATGCCAAAAATAGCGTCGGAAATCTTGGTATTGGTGGCTGAATAGGTGCCGCGACCCAGCAGCTCATATTTGGCGTCAATATTCTCCTGACGGCCAACAGTGGTCGTGCTCATAATGTTTTCCAACACCACCATGTTGCCGGGCTGGTTCACGGCGAAATAAGGTTCCGCCGTGACGATCATGCCAAACGTCTGCATATCCGTGATGGCTTTTACCCGGCTGCTATTGTGGTCAAATACCAGTTCGCCCAGATTCACCGCGCGGCCTTCCGGCGAGATGGCCCACAGCACCAGCGAGAGATATTCCAGGCCGAATTTGGTGGGATCTTCCAGGCCGTCAAATTTAGCGTCAATTTCCACGCTGCTCTTTTTGCCCGTGACCCTGGCTTCACCGGAGGCATTCTGCATGAGTTCAGTGCCGTGAAAATCAACCTTGACGGCGTCACCGCGCAGGCGATAGTTCACTGCCTTGGTGGTGCGGTGAACAGGGCTTGCGGGCGTCGCGGACTGCGCCACGGCCGCTATGCTGGATGCGGCCAGGCAGAGGAACAGGGAAAACGCCAGACGTTGTTTCATGGCATGCCTCACTTCAATTTCTTTTCAGGATCAATTTGTAGAACGATTAGTTCGGTATAACTGTATGTGACGCTGAGTATTATGAAAAGTCGCACGCGGTCAACCTGACGATAGTACTTTGGTGACCACGCCGGCGAGAGGCGGGCTTTGTGCCGGGACCCAGACGTCCGGCATGCACTTGCTAAGCCACACACTCCGCGGCGATCATAACCTGCCTTAAAGGGAAAGGAAATCAAAAGATGCAGCGGAAAGGTTTAGCAGTTGGAGTCTCGGCAGTGAAAGGGCGGTAAGCTACTCGCAGCCGGAGCCGCCCGCTCCTACGGACCTATCGCCGGCTAGCCGGGAGTGCCAGGGAGAGTTATGCGGATATCTCCGCTTTGGTTCGACGAGATACCGCAGCGTCCTGAGAGGCCCGACTCCGGCATTGCAGTCACGGTGTAACTGGCGGCAGGCGTATTGCCATCGGCCACGATTTCAAACATGTAGCCGGTTTTCAGGCCGCTTGTGAGCGCCTCATCCATGATAAGGCAGGCACTTGTGCTGGTGGGCTTTTCACACGAAGTGCCATTGGCGCCAAGATCCGCCAGGCTGCTGGCGTACCCAACCTCAGGGAAAGCGTCTTTGTACATGAGCTGAGCCGTGTTAATCGTCTTGACTGAAGAGACGGCAGCAGCTTCATTGGCGCGCATTTTGGCATGCACCAGATTCGGAATTGCGATTGCCGCAATGGTCAGGATGACCATTAAGACCACCAGGAGCTCAACCAGTGAGAATCCGGCGAGTCCCGGGTCCGCATTTCTGATAGCGTTTTTTGTTCTTACTCTGGGCATAGCACAAAAGTAACCGCTGAATGAGCACTAGAATACCGCAAAAACTCCGGAAACTCCCGATTATTAAATTTTCTAATACATGTTCAGATAGGCGATAAGCCTTAAATGCTTTCGATTCAATAAGGCAAGAAGTTACTTAAGTTTTGCAGGCATCGTACTTTCGGATGAAAGGCGATCCACGCACCCCAGGCGTACGTCCTGAAACAGGCGGCAATACATTTCATGTTGACAATCCACATGAGCAATCTGTAGCTTTATGTTGATAACCAACAGGAGGCGCGTATTCATGGGTGGAGCAAAGACAGATGTCTTGCAAGGCACGCTCGATCTGATGGTGCTGAAGACCCTGGAAGCGCTCGGCCCGTTGCACGGTTACGGCATTGCACGGCGCATTGAGCAGGTCTCAGAGAACCTGCTGCAACTGAACCAGGGCACCTTGTATCCCGCGCTGCTGCGTCTGCAGCAACGCGGATGGATAAAGTCAGAGTGGGGCACGTCTGAGAACAATCGCAAAGCCAAGTTCTACAGTTTGAGCCCGGCGGGCCGCCGCCAACTGACGGTGGAAGCCAAAAACTGGGAACGGATTTCAGGAGTGATGACGCGGCTGCTTGGTGGACAGGAAGGCTGACGCGCTCCGCGTCGCTATTTGTTGCTTTCAAGATGTCAAAGAGCTTTTCTTGCTGCCCGCCTGGGCGGTTCTCATCTTCCGATCCCAAATTACCCATTTACCAAATCAACGAAAATTACTTTGTAGTTAACACTTCCGCGCTCCCCTACCCCCTCCCCATTCATCCCACCTAATCCCGGATTGGCGTAGGTTTCACCCCAGCCGCCGCAAGGTATGGCATCCCAAGCCGCCCCAGTCCCGGCTTAGAGTCAATTTTTACTACTTTATTAATAGGCGATGTCGTATCCTAGCGTACTTTATGAAGGAAAGAAAGAGCGAATAAGGACATTGAACGATTTCCCACCGCGCCGTCCGTTTTTCGCAGCTTTATCTTCCATCCGCCATGGCCCGCGTGCGATTGGACAAGCACCATGAGAACTACCCTGGACTCGAGCCCGCAGGGCGAAATTACTGAGCCCAGCGCGACCGGGGTCCCCAGCGAGCCCGATTTTGGCTCGGTGGGGTGGGTCAGCGCTGGGAAATGAAGCGAATATAGAATCAAAGCCCTGAAAGGGCGACATAACTCATGTCTCACGCGTTCGTCAAAAATCATCTCCATCTCGTTTTCAGCACAAAAGATCGTCAACCCTCCATATCCGAGGATGTCCAGCCTGAACTCTGGTCCTATATGGGTGGCATCTGTCGCAACCAGAAAATGGCTCCAATTGCGATCAACGGCATGTCGGACCACGCGCATGTTCTTTTTCACCTGCCGCCAACCGTTGCGCTGGCCAAGGCTGTTCAACTTATTAAAACCAACTCTTCCAAATGGATGAACGAACACGGACGCCGGTTCGCCTGGCAGGACGGATATGCTGCATTCAGCGTGAGTGTCTCGAATACTGCAACCGTGGCGAAATACATCCGCAATCAGGAGCAGCATCACCACAAGATGACGTTCGAACAGGAATATCGGGCGCTGCTGAAGAAACACGGGATCGATCCCGATGCTCTATAAAGATCATGGTCTGGACCCTCATGGTCTGCAGATCTAATAATCTGCCGCCCCGCTAAAGCGGGGCTTGAACTTCTTCTCACAGTTACCCACCGCTTACCTGCCCCAGCAAACCAAAAACGGGTTTGCCGGGGACCAGGTCGCGGTGGGCTCAATAATTCCGCCCTGGCGGGCTTGGGCTCGCTCACGCCGTGCGTCCTTCGCTTTGTCGAACATCTTCGTCTCTTTTCAGCTGCCAATTGGGCGTCGGATCAAAAAAATCCGAGCCAGAAGAACTAAACCCAGTCAGAAATAGACTTGGTCGAAAGAAGTAAGCTTGCCGCGACGTTCCGTTAGGACACGTGAAGCGATTTTGTCGTCACGTGCCGATAAAACCGAAATCAGAAGTGAACAAGCCCCGAAGGGGAAAAATTATTGAGCCCGGGTCTAAGACCTTGGAAAGGTTCTAAAGGGATCGACATTTGAAGACCAATCCGAGCACAAGCCCCGAAGGGGCAAAATTATTGAGCCCAGACCGTAAGGTCTGGGAAAGAAAGTTTAAAAGTCCTCTCCGCTCTGCCGAAGGCCCGCGCGCAGCGAAGCGGAGCGCGCAGAAAAAGAACGCACCACACCTAGCAACCGCGATAACATCTTCTTCTGGTGAAGCTATGGAATACGATCAGGACAAAATCGATGAGATCGTCCTTGCGCTGCTTTATCTCACGCTGCATGACGAGGTCCGCGCCTGGAAAGGCCACGACTGGGACACGCTGGATAATCTTCACGCCAAGGGCTATATCTCCAACCCGGCAACCTCAGCCAAGTCGGTAGTATTAACGGAAGAGCGTTTGGATCGTGCCCGACAGCTCTTCGAAAAACATTTCAGCAAAGCTTCCTAGTGACTGAATGTGGCCATTCGACGCGAGGGACGGAGAACTCATATTTCATCCTTCCCAAAAACCCAAGCGCGAAGCATGGGCCACCCTTGTGTGCCATCTGGGGTTGTCATATCTAGGGGATCGACACCGAAGTCTGTCCAAGAGAATACAAGCCCCGCAGGGGCAAAATTATTGAGCCCAGGCCGCGATTTCACCTGAACTTTCGGGACCGGATAGCCACTCGATTATCAGCCTGCCTATGGCCGTCTTATATCTCCAATCAGCATCATGCTCCAAAGCCCGAAGTGATACCCACAATTTTAAATGACGCGCCTTCATTGCTACATCTTGCCGTTCAAATTTCAATGCATAACAGCCGCGATTTTCTTTATCCGAAGCAGGCTCGCTCACGATTTCGCATTTCCATTTTCCTGTAAGCGCTTGATACACATATCCATTAATCGGCAACAAAGAGAAGAGCGTATTCTTCTTTTTAGAATCGTCTGGACTGGGCCAACTAAGATAGGTACTAGGGACTTCGCCCCACCATGGTTGCTGGGTGTAGCCATAATTTCCACCCCACCAATCATTTCCACGCATTGTCACGGAATGCCCGGCGTTTGGTGGATAATTGGGCAGCTCATATGAAATCGTCTGGTTTGAAGGGACGCTGTACTCTTCTTGAATGCGCTCAGCAGCCTCTTTATCCTGCTTCTCTATTTTCTCGAATTCGGATTCTGCATCCCTCGTATCAACCTTTAGATCTAAAAATTGTTTGGCAAATTCCAGAAAGCGAGGAACGGTGTACATATAAAATTCGACGCTCGCAACGGCCATCATTTCTTGGCGAAGCTCGGGCCTGGGACCCAATGTTTCCCCGGCATGTTGCTGCCACCAGTCTTCCTTAACATCTCCAGTAACAAACACCACTGGCTTCTGATACGACTTCGCGTAGTCGAGAAGCTGAAACCAGATTAGTGCATCACCATACTTCTCTGGTTCCCCTTTTTTATCATCTTTGAACCCAGGTGGAATACCTTTCGCATAACGCTGCGCTGCTTCCGCATACAATTCAGACTGCCGTGATGGACTATAGGGATCTCCCGTGCAGTTTTTGAAGAGGTCTGCTAGTTTCTTTAGGAGTTCATCGGATCGTAGTAAATCAGGTTCATCCTTCACTGTTTTAGAAACCAGCGATTGGATCTTTTTCGCTGAATTTCTTGCAATGTTGACAAGTTCCTTCCCATTTCGGAGAGCGTGCTCTTGAACCGTCGCTTCAATGGAGTTCGCCAGTTTGTTGGCTTCGCTGGCAATTTTACCGAAGGAATCAGATCTAATCGATATGACCCTTAGCCTGTTGCGCAAGTATTCATTGGCAGCTTGGTGAGGTAAAAATATTCTATCGGCTATTTTTTCGAGGACACTGAAGAAAACCTGCTGCGTCTCGCCAGTCGACCTGTAGAGACCAAGCAAAACATTCGCGTCAAATGAAAATACACTAGTTTTCCAGAGCTCTTTGAATTCTGTTGCAGTCGGTGTGAAATAACCTGAAAAAAACTTCTTCATTCTCTATCGCCTTATAAGCAAGTCAATTACTGACCGTGTGCCTGAATATCCATTGTAATCGGCGGCTCCAAGCCAACATCTTTCGGTGTTTCGGTACTCAACACAAAGCCCGCCTCGCGGCGGGCCATGATCGGGTTACAGGGTTACAGGTTATAGAGTCGGACGAGCTTAGCTGCAGCCTGACGTCGAACCACAAGACATGCAGCGGTAGCAGCTCCCATTCCTGGTCATGGTTTGCACACGTGGCAGCTTGGCGCGTCGCCAGGTCAGCAAGCTCTTTCAGGCGTCGGCGGGGTGAAACAATTTGCGTCGTTCTACAGAACGGCCATCTTAAAATTTTTAATTCCGTTTTAACTAACTCGCCGGAGATGGCCTGACAACATGCCCATGTTAAGAGGTGGTTATGGGCAAGCTAATTGAGTTTTATATACCGGCAGGTTTTCCATTGCGTCCGGCAAGCTCGCTTTCACCGTCGGAGCGTGGAAAGGTCATCGAGTTCCACACGCTGCGAGACAAGAAAACGGCTTAGGCCGCGGAGCGATCGTTGCCGGAACCGGCGGTCTTGGTCATTACGTCCGGCGCCTGATCATTGGACGCCGCAGACTCATCTTCTGCCGGGGCCTCATTGGCGGCAAAGGGCAAAAAGACGCTGCAGCAGGTACCGTGTCTTGCTTCATCGGTACGGCTGCGAACACGCAGGATGCCCTGATGCTTCTGCACAATGCCCTGGCTCACCCACAAGCCCAGTCCGGTGCCTTTGGAGTCTTTCGTAGTAAAGAAGGGCTCAAAGATCTGAGGCATGTTTTCCGCTGGAATGCCGCAACCATCGTCCGCCACGATAACGCGAATGCCTTCGCGCTCCTGCCGGTCATGCGCGTGCCGCACACGGATATAAATATTGCCCTGGCCTGAGATGGCTTCAATCGCGTTCAATACCAGATTGGAAAATACCTGCCGCAATTCACTGGGAAACGCCGCCAGGGGAACAACGTCACTGAAATCCCTGTGCACGGTGATCCGGCCCTGCTCGATGCGAGTGTCGTAGGCGGCCAGCACTTCCTCAAACAGCTGTGGCACGGAACTCATTACCGGGGAAGAGATCTCACGGTAGAAGCCGAGCGTCTGCTTGGTGATGTGCACCACGCGGGCCAGTTCCTCCTCGGCGGTCTTTACATAGACCAGCGCGGACTCCGGCATTTTGGAATTGGTGCGCAGGATGTACAGCGCGTT
>Ga0209060_10003365_pt1 | contig 13496 bp, 11 predicted proteins | sample Coa_R1_8_FD_187155 | JGI IMG/M metagenome (GOLD analysis project Ga0209060, IMG submission 187155) | Surface soil microbial communities from Centralia Pennsylvania, which are recovering from an underground coalmine fire - Coalmine... | ecosystem: Environmental > Terrestrial > Soil >...
GACGAAAGCCGTGAATTGCGCCAGAAAGTCACCGCGGAACGCAGAGCCATGCGTGAGTTCGAGCAGTTGCCCACCGGACGGCCCTCCAAGCGCGACCGCCGCAGAATCATTCAATTCCGCGGCCGCGTATAAATCGATTTCGGGTATCCTTGCTCACGTTCCCACATCTGTCGCGTCTGACAACACGGAGGCTTGGAGTTATGTCTATACGGAACATTCGCTATGGTCTTCTTGCAGTTCTCGCCCTAACCATCGCCGCAGCTGCTCAAACCGACGATTCCCGCGAATATCACTGGAAGGGAACACTTGCAGCTGAAAATATCGTCTTCGTGAAAAATGTCAACGGCAATATTGAAGCCGACGTCGCCACCGGTAATGAAGTTGAAGTCACAGCCGAGAAGAGCGGCGAGCACGCCGACGAAGCCAAAATTGGCATGGTGCAGTTAAAAGACGGCGTGATGTTCTGCGTGATCTATCCCGGATGGTTTGATGACCACTGCGAGGAGTCGCACTTCCATCATCAAAGCGGCAACGGCCCCAAGGTCCACTTTACGATTCGGGTGCCAGAGAATCTGCGTTTTACCGGCGAGAACGTCAACGGCAATGTCACCGCCGAGAACATGGGCCGCTTTGTGAAAGCCACTTCGGTGAACGGCAAGGTTCGAGTCTCGACCAAATCGTGGGCGGAGTTGTCGTCGGTCAATGGCAGCCTGGAAGGCAAGATGGGCCACGCCGACTGGACGGGTACGCTCAAAATCGAAACCGTCAACGGCTCCATTTCTCTCGAGATGCCCTCCGACTTAAGCGCGGACGTCAAATTTGAGTCGGTCAACGGGCGCCTGCACACGGAATTCCCCATGAACGTACAAGGCAGTATGGATGCTCATTCCATTCGCGGGCAAATTGGCAGCGGCGGGCGTGAGCTGAAGATTGAAACCGTCAACGGCGGCGCCGAACTGCGAAAGGGCACCATGTAGCGTTCAATTTTGAGGAGGATGCCACTCATTCGCGCAATGGTTTTGTGAATGGGTGGCACATTTCGAGTGGCACAGCTCTACTGCTTCTGTGCCTGCCCTGTAAATGCGCCCCGGAACTTAGGATTTCCCTTCACTTCCATCGCCCAGTTGTTCTTGCCATCGGTAACCATGTAGATCTTGTAGCCGAGCTGCCATAGAACTTCTCCGCTGATCGAGTTCGAGTCATTTTGGAACAGCCTTGTAGCCCATTCTGCCGTGGCTTTCTTGTTATGAATCACCAGCGCCGGTCCGCCCGGCATATTCTCTTCGTCCGTCGCGTAAATATCACCGCCGAATCGGCGTGTGACCTGTGGCAGCAGGCTCTTCCTTTGGATGGGATTGTCCAAATGCCGCACATCTTCGTTGGCAGCCTGGGCTTGCGGCAAGTTAAGGGCTTGCAAAATGACGCTCTCGGAATCGTGATAAACCACGGCAAATCTTCCCGTGTGCATCATGTAGTTGAACCACTCCGGCGGCGGCGCAGCGGGGTAATCGCCGACAAAAATGTAACTTACTCCCTCAGGCACGACTTTCGAGAACAAGCTTGAGATTGCCCCGGCGGGATCAGCTTCAGAATGATTCGAGAGGCGCTCGGTGAGCTGCCCCAGCTCGGGATGAACATCCAGCAGGTATATCGGATCAAGCCCGGAAACGTAACGGTGCATCGTGTCGTAGAAAAATAATTTCCCAAAATCCGACCAGTTCACGTCGTAGATCATCGCGCCTGCGGGAATATTTGCCATCATCCACTGCGCCGCTGCTTGGTAGTGATCGGTGTTTTTGGTCGAAGCCCGCATATTGATTCGAGCAGTGTGGAAGTTGTAAATCGCTCCCGCCAGCAAAAGCACGCCTGATAAACCAATGCACCACGATGGTGCCGTCCGCGAAACCGTGGTTTCAGTAGCCGCGGCATGTTCGCCCTCGGTTTCTTGCCTTCCACTCCAAATTTCATTCAGGGTAAAAGCCGAAAAAAGGACAGCAAAAGGGGGCCAGTATTCGATGAAACGCACGGAGCGCAGGCTGATGATCAGAAGGAAACTGGAAAACAACAAAAACAGCAGCGGGCCCGCCAGCCGCTTGCGGTCGTATTGCAGCGCTATTAAATATCCGAAGGCAATCAATCCCACTACCGTGGCCAGGCACGCTACCAGCGCGGAGTTGGTGAAGTTCCACGTTGGCAGGGAATACCACTCCATGCCTACGACTGCCTGCGAATTGGCCGCTCCAGACTTGGCGGCCAGATGCTCAAAAAACAACTTCACATTGCGCGGAAAATAAGGATGAACCACAAACCCCGCGATCGTACCCAAACTTGCCCACAAAATCGGCCGTAACTCGATTCTCTTCTCGGTCCAGTACACGACCACAAACCAAATCGCGGAGAGGATTAGCAACATTACAAACAGGTTGTAAGTCCATACATAGAGGAACGCCGCTGGCGCCAGCCAGAAATATTTGCGTTCCAGCAAAAGAAAAATTCCCGCAACGATGAATATGATCGAAAGGCTCGATGCCCGTGTCAGGCTGAGGCGAACATAAAACAACCACGAACACCCAAGTAGCGCGAGCAGCCAAATCAGCGCATAACGGATCCTATAGCGCAGCACCAGCCAATAAAGGGCAAAAACCGCCAGGCTGCCAAACAGCGCCGTCCCTAATTTTGCGCCAAGACGCAAATCACTGAACCACGTAAATGGAATCAGCAGCAGATGATAGAGAAAATGCTGGTCGGCATAGCGCGAAGCGCTGAGCGTGGTCAGCGGCAGCCAGGTGAAAGCCGGCAAATGCCCATGCCGTAGGCCTTCCCACAATATCCGGCTCCACTTGATGTGGTAATAGCCGTCGAAATCTCCGCAACAAACATTGGAGACGGAAAATTGCAGCCAGGAAACGGCGGTCGTAATCGCAAGTGCCCCAACAATCCAATACAAAATGCCGGGCCGCTCAGGAGTGTTGGCAGAAGTGTTGGAAGATGAGTTCGATGGCATTTCTACCCTTAGGGTACGAGATTCGGCATCCGAAATACCCTAATCAAGTCGGCGAACCAATGCAAATTTTAGTAGATTAGCTGCCCGCGGCGAATCCGCCGGCGCCGGCCATGGTCAAACGTAGATATTTGCGAGGATTGACCGGCGTGTCGTTGATGCGTACTTCGTAGTGAAGATGCGGCCCGGTACTGCGCCCGCTGTCACCGACGTAGCCGATGGTGTCGCCACGGCGGACTTGCTGTCCTGCCATTACCGCAAAGTTCGATAAGTGCCCGTAGCGGGTGCTAATGCCGTGGCCGTGATCGAGCACAATGGCCCGTCCATAGCCGCCCATAAAGTCTGCAAATTCAACGATGCCGTCGGCTGGGGCAATCACCGGCTGGCCAACGGAAGCCGAAATATCCACGCCCGCGTGAAATGCGCCTTCGCCGTTAAACGGGTCAATGCGCTCGCCAAAGGATCCCGTCACTGGGCCTTCCACCGGCCAGAGGTTCGGCGCGGCATTGGCGCGCATCCAGTCTGAAGGGGTGGCGTTATGGGTCAATCCCAACGAAATACCATTGGTCGCTGCCCCGGTCATCGCCGTAAGTTTCAAGGTGTAAAGCCGGTCAAGAGAAGAACTTATGGCCGCGTCCTGAATATCTTCCGAAGCCGCTGTCACCATGCTCGGCTCGCTCTTCAAACCATACAAAGCCGAAACTTCGCTGGCCAGCGAACCCAGCGACGCCACCTGTACGTCACGCTCTTTTGCCACCTGCTCCAGTTCGGAGTAGTTCTTGGTCAGCTGTTCTTTTTGGGTGCGGAGCTCGTTGAAGTGCGAAACCTTCACGAGCATTCTCAGGTAGGAACTGGCAATACCGGTCAGGCTCAGAACGCCGATGACCGTTCCCACGAGGAATACGTAGAGATATTGGGCTGGAATGGGAATCTTGCGCAGCTGGCCGTCATCGCCGCGCGCCACGAATAAAATGTAATACTTCTTCTGCAATAGTCCCTTCCAACCTTCGTAACTGATGCTTAGTTACCGGAGGCAGTTTGCCCCGGTTCAACCCCTGCTCTTCGTGCCACGCTCTCCCACTTGAGAATGAGACTTGTTCATGGCCCCGCCCGCCAGATCAGGGAAATCGGCTTATATTCGCCGCAATCCAAACTAGATACAGCACTTAGTTCGGCCAGAGATGTATTGAAATGCTTCCCAAAGGTACCAAACCAGCTACCCCCTGTCAACGAACAGGGAGGGCTAATTTTGTTACTCAAGTGCGGGTAACCAGAATCGGCCTTTAGGGGTATTCCTGTATAGGGCCTCGGGTGAGTGCTGTACCGATTTGAAAACAGGGGCGGACGATTTCGTTATCATCATGAAAGCAACTTATGCCCTTACCGGAAAAAGCCTTAATTGCAAGGATTCGGCGCGCGGTCAGAAATAAGGCCGCAATTATTACTGGAATCGGCGACGATTGTGCGATTTTGCGAATCCCCACCGGCCATGAGGCGCTGGTCACGACCGACTTCAGCCTGGAAGGCATTCATTTCCGGCGCGATTGGCACCCGCCGGATGCCATTGGGCATCGCTGCCTGACCCGGGGACTGAGTGACATCGCCGCCATGGGCGGAATTCCGCTGGCCGCGTTTCTCTCGCTGGCGCTTCCCGAGACCCTACCCCAAAAATGGGTGGATGAATTCGTGCGTGGCTTGCTTCGCCTGGCAAAACAGCATGACATAAGCCTCGCCGGCGGCGACACTGCCCAATCGCCCTCTGGAGCGATGGCCGATATCGTCGTCTTAGGTTCAGCCCCCAGGGGCAAAGCGATCCACCGCTCTGGAGCGCGCCCCGGAGACAAAATTTACGTTACAGGGACGCTCGGTGGCGCGGCAGCAGCTTTGGAAATGCAGCGTGCCGGTAAGAAACTTCATCCCCGCAATTTTCCCCGTTATTTCTACCCTGAACCTCGCGTCGCGGTCGGCAAATATCTCCGTGAACATTCGCTGGCTTCGGCCATGATTGATTCGAGCGATGGCCTTTCCACCGATCTCGCGCACATCTGCGAAGAAAGTGGCGTCGGAGCAGAGGTCGACGTAAAACTGATTCCGCGCGCCACCATCGGAAAATCTTCCCGTCGAGTTGACATCAACTTCGCCCTCCACGGCGGGGAAGACTACGAATTAATTTTCACCGCGCCACATAAAAAGAAAGTTCCTGCGAAAATCGATGGGGTGCTGATTACAGAAATTGGCCGCATCGTGAAAGGGAAGAAAGTCGTGTTGATTGATACGAGGGGTGAGCGAAAAGAATTAAATCCGGAAGGCTGGGAACATTTCTCGCGGAAGTGAACTAAAATTCAGTGTCTATGGCAATTCGTTACGTCATTGTAAGTCTGGTTCTGGCGATTTCAGTTAGCTCAGCAGCCCAAGGCAATTGCACCAAAATAGACAGTTCATCTCGCCCAGATTGTCCTCAAGCTCTAACTTTCTTTAGTCGTATCCAAGACGCGTTGCGAAACAATGACCGTAACACATTGTCGTCGTTAGTTCACTATCCGCTCCGAGCGACGTTGAACCATAAGACTGTACTCATCCATAACCGCAAGGATTTCCTGAGGCACTTCGATGAGATTTTTGATGCCGAAGTTCGTTGCGCTGTTTTGAACGCTAGCGCGAAAGATGTGTGGGGTAATTGGCAGGGATTTACCGTGGCTGGAGGTGCTTTGTGGTTTGAAGGTATTATTCCGCAAGGCGAAAAGCCTGATATCGATGCGCCAGATTTCTGGACCAAGTATCCTCTTAAAATTAAAACTGTGAACAATGATGCCTACTATCCCTGCGCCTCGCCTTAATCGGCTCATTACCTTCGTTCCCCGGAACCTTGCCTATCTCTATTTTCCTTTCTCCAATCGGACTAGATTTAAATCATGCGATCCCCACGTAACAGCATCTTCACGCTCGCATTACTGGCGTGTGCAACATTTTCGTTAGCACAAGCAGCTCCGTCAGCCATTGACAACGCCTTCGTGCAAAAACAATTTGGCTCGAGTTGCACGGTTGTGCCCGGAATCAACTCCATGGTCGCCGACATGAACGGCGATGGCGTGGACGACATTGTGATTCCTGCGCACTGCGCCAACCCGCTGCGCGACGCGGACGATAACAATTACGTAGTGATTGACCCCTACGACACATTCTTCGGATACGGCAACACCAAAATAACCTCCACCTTCGCCTCGGAGGATCCCGACCGCAAAGGCTACGTGCTTCTGATTATTCACGGCAGCGGCCCACAAGCCTGGCGCGCGGAAAAGCCACTGGCCAAATTTCTCGTCATCAACCTGCCCTACAAAGAACTGAACGTCAAGAAGATGAAAATCAAAAAAAGAGACATCCCGGCGATTTATGCCGTCGAGAACGGCTCTGACGCCATGACCTCCGCCACCTTCTGGGATGGCAAGAAGTATCGTTACACGCCCATCGGCTCCAGCATGGAGTAGGCTGTCGTTTGCTGCAAAGCCACTGGGTCATCTTTAAGGCTGAACGCTTTTCTCTGCGAGCTCCGCGCTCTCGGCGGTAAAAATTTCCTTCAGCCCCTTATAATTCTCCTGCGATGGATCTCGAACAAAAATTGGAAGAACTCAAAAAACGCGACTGCCTCGCCGAAGAGGGCGGAGGCGCGCAACGCCGCGAACGCCAGCACAAAGAAGGCAAAATGTCGGCCCGCGAGCGCATCGAATTTCTGCTCGATGAAGGCACCTTCGAAGAAACCGACAAGTTGGTCACGCACCGCTCCAACGATTTTGGCATGGCCGAGCAAAAATTTTATGGCGACGGATTCATCACCGGCTATGGGCGTATCGAAGGGCGATTAGTTTTCGTTTTTGCCCAAGACTTTACTGTCTTTGGCGGATCGCTCTCCGAAGCCAACGCTGCCAAAATCGTCAAGATCATGGACATGGCCGCCAAGATGGGCGCGCCGGTCATCGGACTCAATGACTCCGGCGGGGCACGGATTCAGGAAGGCGTGATGTCGCTCGCAGGCTATGCTGACATTTTTCTACGGAACACGATTTATAGCGGCGTCGTACCGCAAATTTCCGCCATCATGGGGCCATGCGCCGGCGGCGCGGTCTATTCGCCGGCCATCACAGATTTTATTTTGATGGTCGATAAAACTTCTTACATGTTCATCACCGGGCCCGACGTCATCAAGACGGTCACGCACGAAGAAGTCAGCAAAGACGAACTCGGCGGGGCGGAGACCCACAACGAAACCTCCGGCGTGGCCCACTTTATGGCGCACGATGATGCCGAGTGTCTTTCCATGGTCCGCGAGCTGTTGAGCTTCATTCCTTCCAATAATCTCGACGATCCTCCGCGCAAAACCTGCACCGATTCCATTGACCGCGCCGACGAATCACTCGATCGCGTCATCCCCGACCAATCGAATCAGCCTTACGACATTAAAGACGTCATTCACTCCGTCGTGGACGACGGCTACTTCTTCGAAGTCCACGAGCACTACGCCAAGAACATCGTCGTCGGCTTCGCCCGCCTGAACGGCAAGCCCGTCGGCATCGTGGCCAATCAACCCGCATTTCTTGCGGGCACGCTCGACATCAATGCTTCGGTCAAAGGCGCGCGCTTCGTGCGCTTCTGCGATTGCTTCAATATTCCGCTGGTCACTTTTGAAGACGTTCCCGGATTTCTCCCCGGCACCGCCCAGGAATACGGCGGCATCATCAAGCACGGCGCCAAGTTGCTCTTCGCTTTCGCCGAAGCCACCGTGCCCAAGGTTACCGTCATCACCCGCAAAGCTTACGGCGGCGCGTATTGCGTCATGGCGTCAAAGCATATCCGCACCGACGTGAACTACGCGTGGCCGACGGCGGAAATCGCCGTCATGGGGCCGGAAGGAGCGGTGGATATTGTCTATAAGCGTGAACTGGAGAAGGCCGCGGCGGCGGGAGAAGACAGGGTCGCGGTTCGCAATAAGAAGATCGAAGAATTCCGCGATCGCTTCGCCAATCCCTACGTCGCCGCCGATCGCGGATTCGTGGACGCCGTCATCCGTCCCCGCGACACCCGCAAGAAGCTGATTCAAGCGTTAGAAATGCTCGAAACCAAACGCGACAAGAATCCGCCAAAGAAGCATGGGAATATACCGCTGTGAAGCCAGAACTCGTTAAGTAGTAAAGAACGTGCGCAGAGCGCTATAATACGCTCCCCCGAATGTGCCATGAGTGTCACTCCATCTAACGGAAGAGGCATGTCTAACCCTGCGGCTCCCGATTTACAGCCGGGTTTAGTGGAGGAGCTGACCGCTGCCTATGCCTCGCTCTTGAGGCAGCAGCGAACTGCCTCCGCGGCTTACGTGCGCTGGGTCAACGCGCATTCACGAGCGCATGAGTTTGCCTGGCTCGAACCTGGCAAAGAGACCCTTTTTTCGAGTGGCGAAGGCGTTGTCTTCTTACCAAGCTCGGTGATATATAGCGCTGTCCAAAAGATGATGTCAACCATCGAATTGAACCCATATGAACGCGAGCTCCGGTACGGCTATCCCTATGTGGTTGGTCAAGTCAACGGAAAAGCAATCCGGGCGCCCTTACTCAGTATCGCGATCGCGATTACAACAGATCGTGACCGCCTCATTCTGAAAACGACCGAGGATACGGTTAGGTTCAATTCACTGCCTTTCCGCACCGAAAATGATACAGCGGCGCGGGAACAATCGCTCACCCGGCTAATCGACGAAACACCCAATTTACCGCTTACGAATGATTCGATTCGAGCATTTTGCAGCAGCGCTACACGTGAGTTGGGACTCAATCTGGAAGCTCGATTGGATGGGCTCTTAGATAAACCCCCCGCCTACCCGAACGCCGCGCAGAGTTTAAAGATTATAGACAACGCCGCCTGTTTTATTGCGCCCAAGAGTAGTTACTTTCTAGTGAGTGACCTAGAACGTATTGGCGAAGCTCCGGCTGCTGTTGCGGGCACCGCGCTGGGGTGGTTGTTGGGAAAAAGGCCTTCAGAGCCCACGAGCGATCGTTTCGATGACCGGGGGAAGCTGTACTTCCCGTTCCCTTCAAATCCAAGCCAGCGCAGGGTTGCCCATCTCATGGACGACCCACAAACGCGGATTGCAGTGGTCCAAGGTCCTCCGGGTACCGGAAAATCACTGACTATTGCAAATTTGGTGTGCCATCTAGTTGCGAGCGGTAAGCGAGTTTTGGTCAGCTCCCAAAAAGATAAGGCACTCGATGTGGTCGATGCACTGCTAAGGGAACTCGCCTTAGAACAGCTGCCGATGACCCTGCTTAGACAGGATCGCGAATCGAAGCAAGAATTGCGTGAGAGGTTGGAATCTATACAGAAAGATCGATCATCGCGGGAAACGGAAGCGAACCTAGATAGAGAGGTTAAAGCGTATACCGAGGTCGCGGCGATTCACTCCAATTTCATGACCCACTTGCGGCAAAGCCTGTTGGCGGAACACAACGTCGAGAACGCGGTCGTTGCGCTCAAAAAGACCCGGAGCGGATTTTCGCGCTTACGCGCCAAGTGGCGTCTCAGGAAGACTCTACGTCGAGCGGAGAAAAGCGCCAGTGCACGATCTGATTCGATAGGGGATAGTCTTACGAAAGCTCGCGAGTCGTTGAAGAGTCAGGCTATTACCCTATTGCACAAAGCCGCCGAGCATAGGACGAGCTCTGCAAGCAAGACAGAAAGGAACCAGCTTCGAGAGTTCGCAAAGCTCGTAGGCCGAAATCAGACTAACTACAAGAACTACCCGGTTTTCGACCGACTAAAAGCTGATCCAGAACGCTGCAACATGCTCCTAAAAATACTCCCCTGCTGGATCATGGCCCCTGACGATGTTGCTCGGTTATTCCCGTGCATTCCCGCGCTGTTCGATGTTGCAATCATCGACGAAGCGTCGCAGTGCGATCTTCCGTCTATGACTCCAGTTTTGTTTCGAGCCAAGCAGACCGTTATAGCCGGCGACTCAAAGCAAATGCAGTCACAACGGTTTGCCTTTACGTCAACGCAAGTTGCCGCACAAGCTTGGGCAGAGCGAGGATTAGATCAGCTAGACCCGGATAGATGGCTTGACCCCTCAAAAATCGACCTACTACAACTGGCCTCCGTGCGGATGGACGAAGAGGTATTTCTAGATGAGCATTACAGATGTTTACCAGGGATTATAGGTTTCTCGAACAAAAAATGGTACCGAGATCGACTGCGAATCATGCGAGATTCGCTGGACAAAAGAGTGGGTGATTCCGATGGCCCCTCAGTGTCCCTGCACCGAGTTGTGGGCAGGGTTAAGCAGGAGTCACAAGAGAACGAGATTGAAGCTCGAGAATTAATTGGGAAACTTCACGAAATGCTCATTCATCCAGCTTATTCTGAGGCATCTTTTGGTGTGATTTGCCTTTTTCAAGAGCAGATGAGACTGGTTAGTGATCTTGTGGCGGAACTTATACCGGAGGAAATCCGTAATTCGCATGATCTCGTTGTGGTGAACCCTGATGGATTTCAGGGCGACGAAAGAGATGTCATTCTATATTCGCTATCGTACGACGGCGATGGAATGACGCAAGCTGCATTGTCGGCTCGGCAGGCGGATCGGGAGCACATTCAAGGAATGCTTAATGTTGCGTTCACCAGGGCAAAGGATGAAATTCATATCTTTTATTCCGCGGAAATAGATGCATTTTCTATGACATCGGGATCTGGAGCCATCAAAGAATGGTTGGAGTTCTGCTCCCAACAATGTCGCACCCGGAGCCAACCATCCAAAATAGACACCCAAATCGCGAAGGCGCAGTCCGAATTTGAAGCTGAAGTTCTCTCCGAGCTTAGTTCGAGAGGGGTAACGGTGCGGTCACAATATGCCACATGTGGCTACTTCATAGACTGTGTCGCAGAGCTAGATAACGCTCGCCTAGCGCTGGAATGCGATGGCGAAATATGGCACCTCGACGAGCACGGCAATCTTAGGGCCGAAGATATCGCCAGACAGGAAGTGCTAGAGCGTGCTGGATGGAACGTCTTACGAATTCCATATCGGAGTTGGCGGGAAGATAAGGATGGTCAAATAAAACGGGTGTTGGATGCGCTCAATGGAGACCGACAAGGAGAGTATCAGAGCAATAATGACCCCGCTCCGAACAACGCGCCTCGAATATTTGAAGTGGACAAGTACGAGTCAGCTGTAATTAGTGCCCTTCATGGTGGCAATTGCTCAAAAGATCAAGTGCTGCGATCCGCTCGCGAGGCCCTGGGCTTCTCGCGCCTCGGCCCCCAATTGCGTGTCTCAATAATCGCTGCCCTTGAACGGCTACAGCGCCGACAAATTGTCAGTGCGGAGGATGACGAGATCTTCTTTGCGAGTGAGGAATCTAGGCTGGCAGAATATCCTCTCGGCAGCCCGGCCCGGTCAACTTACTCACGTTCCTCGAGCCGATACCGTCGTCGCGGCTATAGACATTGACGCGCTTGAAATACCCACGCGGTATCGACCTAATCTTCCGGTTCCAGCGGCATCATCGAGCCGTGACGGACGTGCAGGACATAAACAGTCTTCTCAATCACCGTAAACAAGATTCGGTAAGTCCCGCGATTGCCGGTGCCGAAAAATAATTCGCGAATATCCTCGTCAAACGAAGCACTCTCCGGTGCCACCGAACAACGCTCCGGTTGATGCGCCAGGCTGTTCGCAGTTTGGATTGCGCGTTTGCGCCAATCACTCGCCGCGCGTGGCGCATGGTTGCGGATGTAGTTATAAGCTATTCTCAGATCGCGCTTCGCCTCCGCCGTAATCACAACGCGATAGGTCACTTATGGGATACGTCGCCATCGAACTCGTCAAAGACTTCTTCGATGGACTGCCCCATGCCTTTCTTGGCCTGAAGAAGTCCTCGGCGGATGCTCGCAACCGCGTCGAGATGCTCGGCCACGTGCTGGTAGTCCTTGGCATCGAGCAACACGGCTTCGGCCTTGCCATTCACGGTGAGAACCAGCGGCCGCCCGGTCTTCTTCATGCGTTTCATCAGCCCCGATGAGTTGCGCTTGAACGTGGTCAACGAATGAATGTCTTGTGTGACATCAATCATAGTGCGATTATAGCATAAAATAAGCATCATATTCGGTGCTTCGCTCCAAAGAGATTTCTTTTCGTTGACTGTCTCATTTCCTCCGCGTAAGATTCGCTGCCAGCTGGGCTTTCACATATATCCTTTTCAGGAGACAAGTTGCAGCTAACGCTGGAAACACGGGAAGCGGGCAAGGTGGCCATCGTCCGCTGCAAAGGCCGCATTGTGGCCGGGCCGGAAGAAGAGCTGCTCGGCGCTCATATTTGCAGCCTGATGAGCATGCGCAACCAGATTGTCCTGCACCTCGGTGAGGTGAATTTTGTGGACAGCAGCGGAATCGGCGTCATGGTGCGCTCGTTGACCACTGCGCGGCAGATGCGCGGCGATCTCAAGTTGTGCAACCTTCCCGAACCGATTGCGAAGGTGTTGAAGTTAACTCATCTCGACAATCTGTTTGATTTGCAGGACTCCGAAGAGCACGCCATTGCTGCATTCGCGCGCCTCGCGCTTCCGTTTGAGAAGCTCAAACCCTGCGGGCCTTCTGTGCTCTGCATTCATCCCAACGCCGACGTGCTGGCCTATTTTCGAGAGGTTCTTCGGCGCGCCGGTTACACCGCCTTTACCAGCGCCAGCCTTGAGGATTCTCTGTTGGTGATGCGCCTCACGCCGCCGCGCCTCTTATTGTTGAGCCAGAATCTCTCGGCATCGCCGGAAACGCAAAGGGCCTTCGATGCGGCCTCCGCAAATTTGCCCCGGATCGAGATTGCCAATCATTACTCCACGAAAGACCCGGCTGAAGTGGCCGCCGCGCTTCTCGAACAAATTGCCGAACAATTGAAATCGCACGCAAGTTAGGCTGGCCTGACGCGAGGCATTTATTTTCGGCATCATGGTTCGGACGCGATAAACTTACCTTAATGCACGTCCACAGCCATGGCGTGGGTAACGAGAGGACCAGCAAAGTCCTGCGGATTTCGCTGGCCGTCACGTTGGGCTACATTATTTTGCTGGTCGTGGCCGGCATTCGCGCTCATTCGTTGGCGCTGCTCTCCGAAGCGGGACACAATCTCTCCGACTTTCTCGCGCTGCTGTTGTCGCTGGTCGCAGTTTATCTGCAAAACCGCCCGCCCAGCGCGACCAAGACTTACGGCTACCATCGCGCCGGAGTGCTCGCCGCCCTAGTTAATGCAGCCTCGCTCGTTGTTGTCGCCTTTCTGATTTTTTATGAGGCCTTCCGGCGCTTGCAGCATCCGGAGCCCGTGCAGCCGCGCATCATGATGGCGGTCGCGGCCGTCGGCGTCGCCATGAACGGCGCGATTACGCTCATGCTTCTTCGGGCCGACCGCGACGTGAACATTCGCAGCGCGTTGCTGCATGAAATTGGCGACACGCTCTCGACTGCGGCT
>Ga0209060_10003368_pt1 | contig 13486 bp, 10 predicted proteins | sample Coa_R1_8_FD_187155 | JGI IMG/M metagenome (GOLD analysis project Ga0209060, IMG submission 187155) | Surface soil microbial communities from Centralia Pennsylvania, which are recovering from an underground coalmine fire - Coalmine... | ecosystem: Environmental > Terrestrial > Soil >...
TGCTCAGGCGGGGCGGTGATATTTGTTTTTGTCGTCTCAGACATCTCTACTAGGCTCTCTTCCGCGTTCCGGGTGCTTTTACCGTGTCTACTGCTTTTGCCACATCAACTAATGACTTCAATGTTTCTATATTGCGCAAATCGTCGCCGGGTTCTTCGATCGGTGTTTCCGCGATGAAGGCTGCGTGTTCCGTGCGCGGATCATTTAATAGTCGGCGAAACGCTTCCAATCCGATTGTGCCTTTGCCAATATGCTCATGGCGATCGCGTTTGGAACCGCGCGGATCTTTCGCGTCATTACAATGCCACGCCAGCACATTCTTGATGCCGATGGTTTCATCCAGCTTTTGCATCGTCTCGCGCCATCCTTCGTCGGAAACAATGTCATAGCCAGAAACATGGGTATGGCATGTATCAATGCACGCTCCCACTGGACAAACCGGCCGCAAGTACTCCAATAGATGCCCAACCTGGTCAAACGATCCGCCCAGAGAAAATTCCGCTCCGGCTGTGTTCTCAATCAGAACACGAAGGTTTGACTTTTTCAGATCCAGCCCTTGCGCGGCTTCGGCAATCGAACGCGCAACCAGCTCCAAACCTTCTTCACGGCTGCGTCCACGGAATGATCCGGGATGCAGCACCAAAAATTCGGCGTTTAAAGCCACCGCCCGTTGCAGCTCGCCGCGAAATGCTTCCACGGACTTGCGATGAAACTCGGGAGTCGCGCTGGCTAGATTCACCAGATAGCTGCTGTGTATGGCCATAGGGCCGATGCCGTATTTATCCCGCAGTTCGTGGAGAGCTTCACACTGCTGCTGCGTCAGCCGATACGGCTTCCACTGCCGGGGGCTGGAAGAAAATATCTGGAAAGTATTCGCTCCCAACCGATACGCGCGCTCGACTGCCATTTCAACTCCGCCCGCGGTCGAGGTATGTATGCCAATGCGCCTCGGACCAGGCTTGGGAGGTTCGCCTTGAGACCACAGCAGCACGTCTTTCATGCTGAGGCGTTTGCGCTCAGGAACGCTAAGCAATTTCTGCTTAGGAATCGTACGGCTCCTGCGCTTTGTCTCCTCGGGTGGCATGTGCTAAATGATTGATTTTAACATGGCAAAGTAAACAGCTTTTGATTGCTACCAGCGGCTAAAGCAAAGTAAACTAAGGATTAGCGAGGGGCCAAAAGTTTATGTTAGTCGTAATGAAGGCGCATGCCACTGAGGAGCAGGTTCGCGCGGTTTGCGAGCGAATTGAGTCTCTTGGTTACAGGGCGCACCCCATACCAGGGGAACAGCGCACCGCCATTGGCATTACCGGCAATAAAGGCGCCATGGAGCAAGGCGTGCTGGACGAAATGTCCGGCGTGCAGGAAGTCATACACGTAAGCAAGCCGTACAAATTGGTAAGCCGCGATGTGAAGGAAGAAGATACCGTCATTAATTTTGCCGGCAGCGATGGAAGTTTTGGCGGTCGCGACCTGGGAGTGGTGGCAGGACCTTGCTCTGTCGAATCCCGGGAACAGGCATTTGCAATTGCGGAACGAATCACCAAGGGCGGCGCGAGATTTTTCCGCGGAGGAGCTTACAAGCCGCGCACATCGCCATACGCATTTCAGGGTTTGGGTGAAGAAGGACTGAAAATAATGGCGGAAATCCGCGACCGTTTTGGGCTGCGGATTATTACAGAAGCGCTGGACGAAGAGTCACTGCATCTGGTGGCGGAGTATGCTGACGTGATCCAGATTGGCGCGCGCAACATGCAGAACTTCTCACTTCTAAAGAAGGTAGGACGGCTGCGCAAGCCGGTGATGCTGAAGCGAGGCATGTCCGCCACACTGGAAGAATTTCTAATGGCGGCGGAGTACATCCTGAGTGAAGGCAATTATGAAGTGATCCTCTGCGAGCGCGGCGTCCGCACTTTTGCTGACCACACACGGAACACGCTGGACTTGAGTATTGTGCCCGCCGTGCAGCGGTTGAGCCATTTGCCGATTGTTGTTGATCCAAGCCATGGAACGGGAAAACGCAACAAAGTTCTGCCGCTCGCGCGCGCCGCGGTGGCCGTGGGCGCTGATGGAATCATGGTGGAAGTGCACAACGATCCTGAGCATGCTCTTTCTGATGGGGCCCAGTCAATCTTCCCTGATCAATTCGACGAGATGATGCATGAGATAAGGCAGATTGCGGCCGTGCTGCACCGCAACGTCCAGCAGCCACGCACGCAGCCCGCGGTTGCCAGGGCCGGCAGATAACTTGCGCGCGCTAACGTTAGTAGCTTGTCTTGCCCTTGGGCTGCTTGCAGGCTGCAAGGACACGCCGGAGCCCAGCCCCAACTATCGCGAATACGCGTACATCTCCAATGGCGGCAGCAATAGCGTGACGGTGATCGACCTGCGCGCCTTGTCGATTCTCACCACTGTTTCAGTGGGACGCAGCCCGACAGGGCTGGCGGTGAATCCTCGTAAGAACGAGATCTACGTCGCTAACACGGAATCCAACAACATCAGCGTGATTGACGCGGAAACCAACAAAGTGGTTTCAACCATCGGCGTACATCGAGCGCCATTTTTTATAGATGTATCTTCTGACGGCAAGCGGGCTTACGTGGCGAATTCCGGCTCAGCCAACCTGTCAGTGATCGACCTGGATCAGCGCAAGGTGATCAAATACATCCCCACGGGGAATGGAAGCAATCTTGCGCGATTGACGCCGGACGGCAAGCTGGCGATTGTAGCGCTGAGGGATGAGAACTCTATCGCTGTTGTGGATACGCAAAAACTGGAAGTACGCGACAAGGTGGCAGTATGCGCCAAGCCGGTGGAGTTGGCGATTGTTCCGGATTCCAGCAAGGTTTTTGTGGCATGCAGTGAATCCCGGCAGGTGGCGGCAGTGGACCTGAAGACGGACAAACTGCTGACGCTGCTGGATGTGGGCAAGACCCCCGCGCAAATCGCGGTGAAACCGGATGGCGGCGAGGTTTTTGTAGCGAACTATGACGATAGCTCGATTTCTGAAATCGTGACCTCAACCAATGAGGTGAACAATACCTTCCAGATCGGAGACCATCCGGCACGCGGGCTGGTTTCACCGGACAATGCGCTGCTGTATGTGGCGAATTTTGGGTCCGATTCAGTAGCGGTGTACAGCATAGATAACGGCAAACGCACGGCCTCAGTGCCGGTTGGCAGCCATCCGGAAAGCATGGCGCTTTCCCCAAACCAGCTGCTTTTACTGGTGGTAAACACCGGGAGCGGCGATATGACTGTGCTTTCATTGATCGACAACAAAGGCAGACCGCAGCCGGAAATTCCAGCACTGGAAACAATGATCCCCTTGGGGAAAGACCCGCGGGCGATTGTGGTGAAGGCGTTTGTGAGCCAACGGTAACTAACGCAGACTGAGGCCGCCATCAACGGTGAGCACCTGGCCGGTGATGAAGTGCGGCGCAGTGGCGAAATACATTACGGCGCTTACAACATCCTGTGGCGATCCATTTTTTTTCATTGGAGTATGCGCGGCTAGACGCTGCAGAAGCTCCGGATCTTTTTCTCCTGCGCCAGCGTCGATCATTCCGGGCGCGACGCAGTTGACGGCAATTTCCGGCGCCAGTGCTTTAGCCATCACTTGGGTAAGCATGTGAAGCGCAGCCTTGGAAGAGCAGTAGTGCGCATGAGTCGCCCACGGCTTCTCACCACCTAACGATCCCATATTGATAATGCGGCCCCGGACGCTACGCAGCGAGGGAATGCAGCTTTGCGAAACAAGAAACGGCGCGCGGACGTTGACGGCAAAAACTTCATCCCACTGTTCCGCAGTGATATCTACAATATTTGAGGTTTCAAAAACGCCCGCGTTGTTGATCAGCAAGTCAATCTGAAGGAAATGTTTCAGGACGTTCTCAACCGCTTTTTGGGCGCTTTCCGGCTGGCGAAGATCGCATTTGAGAGCAAGAGCTTCAACACCAGTAGCTTTTAGTTCTTTCAATGTTTGTCCAGCTTCATTGGCGGAAGATCGAAAGGCGAATGCCACGTTCGCGCCGGCCTGTGCCATGGCAAGAGCAATGGCTTTGCCCAAACGTCGGGCCGCGCCGGTGATGAAAACCGTTTTGCCCTTCAAATCACTCACGCAGGCATTGTAAATGGGGTTGGGGCTACGGTTGCGTGTCGCTGAGGGCGCTTAGGGTGGCGGTGGGACGCGGCTGACCAGCAATGCATGTGGCCCCCTCCAACAGAGAAAAAGCCCGCTAAACCCTTATAAAGACAAGCTTATTCAAAAAACTTAAGGTCTCTCCACAATTCTGCTAATATATGCGTTGTCACGCTGGGTCAGGCGCTCAGGTGCAATCTTTCCCAGGGTTATTGGGAGATTGGCAAAGTATGTTTTTGCTTTCTCACAGGTCGTTGCGCGGCTTTGTTCTTGGCCTCATGTTTTTCCTGGCCGGGACTGCCAGCTGCTGGTCCGATTCGTACGATCCGGATCCTTATGACGATATCCCGCCTGTCGTAACGGTCGATTTCAATTACGTTGTTCCCAGCCAGGTTACAGTGCGTGCCCCCAAGATCCAGGTGGAAACCCCGCAATGCATTGCCAGAGTAACCGGACAGCTGCCAAGTTTTGCACCTCCACAATTCTTCATCCATCGCGGCACCGGCACTCTGCTAAAACAGGGCCCGTCGAACCTGCTAATACCCCTCAGACGCTAGAGCTTCGTCCAAACTCTTGAGCCCGGAGCACGCTCAGGGTCCGCCTAAAGTGAATTCAGAAAATTGGCAAGAATTATCCGTTGCAGCAAACGGATGAGTTGCCGGCACATTCACTCCAGAGATGCGTGGACTTCTTGCAGGAATCGCGGCGATCCTGAAAGTGCTTCTCAAGCAAGCTGAAATTCAGCAATCCCAAAATTGATTTCTTCACCGCCCTTCAGGGTGGTGAGGAAGGCCGGAATCGGGCTTCCGGCAAAGAGTCGGGCACCGGCACTGGTAGCCGGCTGGGCACCGCGCATCAGCCAAAAAGCCAGGTTTCGGTGCCCGACTTTTCCTGTTCAAAAAGGTCCGTAAACAGCACAAATTTTTGTATAGGTGCCCTGGCCAAATCCTTTAGATTTCAATTCATTCTTTTGGATCTGAACTAACTAACAGCTTGAATGTTTGGAGAGATGACATCAGTACAAGCATCAACTTACTCCGGCAGCTTGCCGGGATGGGTGAACGTCTGTCGCAGGGGAAGAAGGCGATGTCATTGAAGCGGCCTCAATCCTTCTGAATTCATCGTGCTGTTTCTCATGATCGTCATCCTTCACACAACTCTGGAACACAGGCTCTGATCCTGTTCTCTCAGAAAACGGACAGACAAACTTTTCCCATTTCTTCTGTTTTCCCTGCTCCTCCTGTTTGGCGGTGCGGAAAAAAGGACAGTAATGACCGTCTCCGTGAGGATTGCGTTCAAGCACCAGTTTTGGTTCCGTATTGGCCTTCAATCCCGGGATCCTGCCTTTGTCAGCCAGTGCCCGTACCGCATTGGCCCGCAACGATGTTGCCGCAGGATCCAATGTTTTAGCGAATTCTTTGAGTGTTTGAAAACAGCCATCGGCCATGGATGCGTTCACTACGCATATGTCTCTTCCCAGAGAATTGCAGAACTGAAATGTCCCATTCAGATGCTTTTCATTTGTGGGATACACGGGCAGGAGCACGGCATTTACTAAGGCATTCAAGTAGTCATGCGGCAGCTTTGTCTTACCCAGCGCACGGTGCGCCAAAGCAATCTTGTGAAGGAAAGTCAAATGGGAGCTGATACTGCTGCTGATATCTTCAAAAGCCTTGATTTTGACATTATTTTGCAGCGTGCCGGCCCGCTTTCGAATGGTAACCAGGTTATCGAAGACTTTATCGCTCTCGCGTGCGGTTATATCCAGTGATCCAGTAATGAACAGGTCCGGGCTCGCAACACGCATTCCGAGGGCATCCACGGAATCAGTTCCGGAATTGTTGATCCAGCAGCGCTGCGATGCGGTCAGGATCTCCAGTGCTGGGGAGATAGGCAGATTGTCGAACATGCCGCCATCGGAATAGATTTCGTCCGGATCGCCCTGGCCAGGAAAGATCTGGTCTTCGGTGCGTGGCGCAAAGACGGCAGGAAAAGCGCTGGAAGCCAGGCAGGCGTTCACAAAATCGTAGCTTGGCAATTTAAATTTGTACCGCCCCAGAAGCACGGGCTGCTGGTGTTTGAGGTTGGTGGAGGTTCCGAAGATTGCGATCTTCGAGCCATTATAGGGTTGACGAGTATCCATGCTGTAGCCGACCATGCTCCCAAGCAAGCGCCTGGCCGTAGGTTCCAACAGCGATGCTCCCATCACTGCGTCTACGATATCCAATCGTCGCAGCGTCTCCTGCCGTATGCCTTGGATCAGGCAGCGGGTGGCCTCAGTGAAGTGGCCGGCAACAAACTCCGCGGCAATCTTTTTGGTATTTTCGTGAGGCAGCAGCAGGAGCTCGGAAATAGCATCGATCAGAATGGGAGGGGTTCCCGTGACCGCATAGCCAGGATCAGACTTGGTGCCTTGCAGAATTCTTTCCCTAAGTTCGAAAGGCGCGAGATCCACATTTTTGCCGCGAATTCCCAATTCGCGAGCGGCATTCTTCAGGGTTTGCGTGAATGCGACTTTATTGTCCGATTCCTGGAATGTCGCCACCACTTCGCCCAAAACGTTCAGGGCATGCTGATGGTTATCCGTGGCCAGGGTAGCGGCCAAAGCTGCGCCCACCAGGGTTCCGACGGAGGCTCCTACAATGAGATCAGGCTTAATGTTGAGCGCCAGCATGGCATTGATCATGCCGGCGTGAAACGGCCCGCGGAAAACACCTCCGCTTGCAACAAACACGATACGGGGCTCGTTGCTGTTGAGCTGAGGAAACTCCGTATCGAGATCTTTCCGATTTCTCCAGCCCAGCACTTCTTCTTCAGCAAATACCGCTTTCCTTCCTGAATCCGAACTTGCCTGCAAGTGCTTATCGCAATGCTGGCATATTTCAGGAAGGCCGGCGTTCCCTTCGAAGCTGGGATCCTTTTGCTTGCGGATCATTGCCAGGAATGACGGACAATCGATTTCTGAACCAGCAATTTCATTGAAGCCATTAAATTTGCGGATTTGATGAGCATACAACTGTTGTAATGTCGCCTTGCACCCGGTGGCGGCATGCTTCAACACCTCCTCACGGGTCGGAGCCAGCGGATTTTGAAACGCCAGGTCGGTTGCGGGGGCAATGTGATCGGCGAACACCGGAAAAATGGGGTCGGGCGCATCTTTCCTGAGTTTCTCTCTCTCTTCTGCCGGAAGCTTCTTAAGCAAGTCATTCTCCGTATAAGCCAGGCGAGAGATGAAATTCGTTTGATCGATTTCCAGATTGATGTCGCGCCGTTGGGCCAATCGCAGGCTGAGAAATGCCACATCAAGGATGTTATCCAGCTTTTTTTGCTGGCCCTGTCCAGGAGGCTGGGCCGGAACGCTATAAACAACATGCACTCTGGCCTGTGAAGGACCATTGCTCTCCAGGCATTTGACAATTTTTTGCTCCCGGCGGAGAAAGTTGAAAAATGCCGGCAAAGGATTTTCCCGAATGATGGCGGCATCCACCATGTCCAGGCTTTTCAGCGGAGTATCAGCCTTGTACCAGATCTTCATGTCCTTTTCTTGAACGGTGAGCGGGTCCAGCACGACTGGAATAGCCAGCGTTGCGCGCAAGACGTCTACCAGCTTTGCATTCGAACTGGCGTTCGCCCAAAGTTGGTTATTTAAAGTGGGTTCTGTGCCAAGGCTTTGCAAGGGAGTAGCTACCAAAACCACCGGAAAGGGCCTGTTGCTGAGGAGTGGAGAATCGGCGTTTTCCGAGAAAAGCGATGTCAGTGCATATTTGAGGTGGTAATCATGCACTAAATGCTTTTCCATTTTTACCCGTTGGAGCAAAGATTTTATGAATGTCCCGCGGGCATCATCCGCAAACACAAGGTAACAAGTGATCACCAACAGCAGAAACAATATTATGAGGGTTGCTATACCAGGATGCTCCAGAACTACATGGAAAAAACGGCATCGCGAAGGAGGCAAAAAGCTTAAGCATTCAAGAGAGTCATGTAACTCGGTCCAGATCCGCCCGAGTGAATCAAGATTCTTTGCTCCTCCCACGATTGCCGACATGAGAGATTCCGCATACCAACAGAGGGTGAGGAAAACGACAGCCCCAATACTGCAGCTCAGGGGGACCCTGCGAAACGGAAATTTGCCGCGCATAGGCACGCGCCAGGTGGCGAGAGAGGTGGTAAAGAACAGACAAATAATGGAAGCAAAAAAACTGGGAACAGCCTGATACCATGCAGAGACAAACAAATATTTCAAGCTGAAAACGGCGAGTATGGCGGTATATACCTGGAGTACCACCAAAAAAATTAAACCGAAGATGAAAGCCGGCCAGCCAAACAGCGGGCTCTGTATGCCCCATTCCGCACTGCTCCGAAAGTGAAACCACCAGACTGGCAGTTCAGGGCAGAGTTCCTCGCTCCTTTCAGAGCGTCTTTTCTCAGTTTGATCCGCAATCAAAGCCAGCAAAAATACATGACCCCAGGCAAGCCAGATGAGGAAGAACAGGCCGATGCGATAAGGGATGGGCAGCCAGCCACGCCACAATGCAACCGCACTGGGGACGAGCAGCGCGATTGCGAGGTTCAGCACTCCATAAAAAAATCGGAGCCATCCATGCCGGAATGGATGAAGCCAAGCTACCGCAGTCCGTGTGTGAAATTTCCAGCTTGGGATATAGGGCTGCTCTCTCCAGGCTTGGAACTTGTAAGCGGGGAACCTCTCTGGAGCGCGCACGACGTGCAAAATCAGAGAAATCACCGTTGCGAGTTGCCAGAGCTTGGCCACCAGTATGCGAATTATTTTTGCAGAGGGATATTGCTCCTTGGAACGGACATATGACACCAGCAGATTAGCTATCGTACTGATTCTGACGGGAGACTTTGCCAGCCAATGCCCTAATTTAACGAACAGATAAAGCTCGTTGCGTGAGGCGAGTTCTTCATCCTTCCATTTCCTTCGCAGCTTGGGATCAGTGATAGTCTCCGGCACTGGATCCTTGATGGGAGGCAGTTCAGCTAAGAAATCTGCAGGGTCGGGAATGCCCTTCCAGATCACGTCAAAAGGGCGGTTTGTGATCGTAGCTAAATATTTGCGAAAGAATTTCCAGCGCGCTCCCGGCAACGCGTCCTTTGCTTGCGCAACAGCCTGGGCCCTTTGCGCATCGTTTGGCGCATTTGTAAGAGCATTTTCGGCTTCAGTGAGCTTGCTTTTGGCTTGTTGCAAGTCATCATAGGACCGCTGCATTACCGCGGCGGAAAGCGTACCCAGTGAAATGCCTGCCACTACCTTCGGCGGCTCACGATCGGCAGCCAGATACGCATGAATGGTTCCAGCGCCAAATGTGGCTCCCGGAAATCCAGAAGTAAAACATATCGCGTCACTGCCGTCGCTGGAATCAGAAATACCGGACGAGGGTGATGCAGGTGGCTGTGAATAGTCGGAAACTTGTTGCTCAATTGATTTGGGAAGACCGGACAAGGTGCACCTCCAACAGGAGCCGAGACGACCGACAGTGTTACTCGGCGCAGTGAGGACGCAAAACCAGAAATAGCAGGTAGCTCCACAAGGCTTCGCGGCCAGTTTTTACAAGAGGGGTGTACACCCACAATACATTAGGGATTATCGCTTTTCAATCGAATCTTCCAGGAATACGCCTTTGGTAGATTCATTAATGTACTCAGGAAGCTCCACGAATCTGGTCCCTATAAAGCGTGGCGGAAAGATTTAAAAAGTCCTCAACTACCAGATATCGGCCTAGCCTGAAGGCCAACCGGAGGGGCTGTCGGCCACTCTCCATAAGGGCAGGTTCTCAGAAAAACTGGTTGGCTATCTAAAAAAACGCCGGTTGCCAATAGCGAATAAAAAGCGATATTATATCTTCGACGACGGGAACAACAATTTGCTTGGGGACGGCCCAGGCCGATCCTTGGGAAGGTCTTTGAAAACAAGCATTAAGTAGTCAGCAATCAGCACTCAGCCCGCGATCAGTATTTACTAAGGGGTAAAAATCGGGGGATTGGCTGGCGCGGGAAAAAAGAAGAGCTGAAACAGTGATCGACAGGCCTTTCGACAGTCCTGTTGAAAGGCTTTCGACAAGCTGTTAACAGCCTTTCGACAGGTCTGTTGAATGGCGTAAATCCCTTTGTTTGCAACAAAAGTGTCAATAAGGGGAGGGTGGGGAGGTGCTGAAATTGCCAACATCGCCGGAATTGGCAAAAATTAAAAATCGAAAAGCAAAACTTTACCGCGGATCAACACGGATAGCCGCGGATCAGGAAAAAGCCAGGGATTGAAAATCGGCGGGATCGCCGTAATCGCGCGACAGCGACGACATCGGAAAAGCAAGGCCAAGACTTTAGCCGCGAATTCACGCGAATGTCCGCGAATCGCCAAGGATTGAAAAACCAAAACCTTTACCACGGATTACACGGATCAAACGGATAGCCACAGATCAGGAATTGCATCATGGATGAAAACCGGAAAGAGGTCACTGACATCGCCGACATCGGAAAAGCAAGGCCAAGCCCATCACTTTTATTTCACTTGAACGGGTTAATATAGATTTCTCGGATCGCCATGGCCAATCTCGTCTTCCTGTTTGACGTTGACAACACGCTGCTTGATAACGATCGCGTCACAGACGATCTTAAGCGCCATCTGGAGCAGCAGGTTGGCCCCGAACGCCAGCAGCGCTACTGGGACTTCTTTGAGCAGATCCGCACCGAGCTTGGCTATGCGGATTATCTTGGCGCGCTGCAGCGTTACCGTCTGGAGTATCCGCGAGATCCCAGCCTGCTTACGGTTTCACACTTTCTTATCAACTATCCATTTGCCACGCGGCTTTATCCTGATTCGCTCGATGCGATTGAACACGTGAAGCAATGGGGCACAGCGGCAATTCTTTCTGACGGCGACGTTGTTTTCCAGCCGCGCAAGGTTGAACGCTCAGGAATTTACGAGTCGGTGAACGGCAATGTGCTGATCTATATTCACAAGGAAAAAGAACTGGACGACGTGGAACGCCGCTTCCCTGCTGATCATTACGTGTTGATCGACGACAAGATACGCATTCTGACCGAAGTGAAAAAAATCTGGGGCAGCAAAGTCACCACGGTCTTTCCCAGACAAGGCCACTACGCGCTTGATCCTGAAATCGTTGCGGCGTATCCGCAGGCAGACATTGCGCTGGAACGGATCGGCGAGCTGGTGAGGTACGACCGCGATGCGTTTGTCGCAAAAGCATGACTTGAAATCTGATGACGAAGCAACTCTCACCACGGAGGCACGGAGACACGGAGGAATTGAGAACTGGAAATCAGACCTCCGCTTCCTCTGTTCCTCTGTGTTTCAAAGATTTTTTTGTCGTTTTCTGTTTTTCCTGATCAGTGTTATCAGTAGTGAGACTGGCTTTTTGTGAGATTTGTTTCTCTGCGCTTGCTGAAAAGCTTCAGCGCGTGGACAATCTCTATACTCAAAAACAGGAGAAGGTCAAATGCCCAAATACGTTATTGAGCGCGAAATTCCCGGCGTGGGAAACTTGAAACCGGAAGAGTTGCAAGCCATCTCGCAGAAATCTTGCGGCGTACTGAATAACCTGGGACCACAAATCCAGTGGGTGGAAAGCTTTGTGACCCAGGACAAGATTTACTGCATCTATATCGCGCCCAATGAAAAAATGGTGCGGGAGCACGCCAGCCAGGGGGGCTTTCCTGCCAACAAAGTTTCAGAAGTTAAAACAAAAATCGATCCCACAACGGCCGAATAAATATGGCAACAGCGTTACGATTTTCCAGCAATTCCCTGCACTTCAAAGCGGGCATCGAACAACAGCTTGCCCGAACCCAGGAAGGCCCGCGCTGGAAATTCACCTTTAAAATAGGTTCGATAAACCACGTTGAATGTTTCGAAGAGCGAAACATCGGAGCAAAAAATCTGGACAGAGAGAAGATCGTCCATGGTCAAGCCGGCTGATTGCAGCGTGCGCTTCACGCTGTCCATCACCAGCCGCGCTTCTTCTTCGGCAGTGGCAGGCGGCCGTCCGGTCTTGGGATCAAGACCGATGTGTCCGCAGAGATAGAGCGTATTGCCGTGCCATACCGCGTCACTGAATGGCAGGTTGTTGCGCGTAGTGCGCTCCGATCGAATTCGCTTTGCGCCCGCCGCCAGCCCAACGGCCAGTGCGAACATATTCAATATGACTACGTCAGCGGTCATGGTTCCTCCGTGGATTGAAGAGATGCACAAAAAGACTTCGGCAGTTCTTTTTATGATTTCACCGGCCCGGACAGAGTAGAATTTTATGCCAGAAAGATCACCGTTACATTGCATCTGGAGGTTACATGCGTAAATTGTTGGCGATCGTGCTTCTGCTCCCTCTGATTTCACTGGCGCAGACAGCTGCGCCCAAGAAAGCTGCTACCAAAGCCAAACCAGCAGGCCCCGCGGCTGTCGTGGTCACGCCGGATAAGGTCCAATGGGGACCTGCGCCTGCCGTCTTTCCGTCCGGCGCACAGTTCGCCGTTCTCGCCGGCGATCCAGGCAAACCCGGGCCGTTTACAGTCCGCTTGAAGATGCCTGATGGTTACAGGATCATGCCGCACTGGCATCCCACCGCGGAAAACGTGACCGTACTTTCTGGCGAATTTCACGTTGGCATGGGCGATAAGTTTGACGAGAGCTCAATGACGACTTTGCCGCCGGAATCGTTGGCGGTCGTGCCGCCGCACCACAACCATTACGCCATGACAAAAGGGGAAACCGTGGTCCAGGTCAGTGCCATGGGGCCGTTCAAGCTCATCTATGTCAACCCGGCTGATGATCCGTCGAAAGGACAAGCCAGCCCCGCAGCCAAGAAACCCGCTGCGAAAAAGAAATAGATTAGGGTATCTGGGGTGCGCTGCACGCGCACCCTTTTTTATAGTTTGATCGGCGGGCACGATGGCGTGGCTACAGCCCGTATCCGCTGAAGAATATTCTGCCGCGCTTTTTTCATGGCGGTCTTGTCGTCCAAAAGCTGCAACGCCCAGTTTGCTCCCATGGCGAGTGAGTAGATTTCAAAAGCAAATTGTTCCGCATCCACTGATGCCTTGATGTGCCTTGCTTTCTTGGCTCCATCTACAGCCCGCGCCAGAGTACCGAGCCATGCCTTCATAGCTGCGGCAATGGCGTCGCGTACCGGCCCTGTGCGGCTGTCGAATTCAAATGATGCTGCGGTAAAAAAGCATCCGCCTTTGAACACGTGTCCCTCGACGTGCTTCAACCACCCCTGACAAAGCCTCAAGAGACGGTGCACGCCCTCTGGTTCGGCAAGCGCTGGCCGGACATTGTGCTCTACAAAGATCTCGCGCGCCATTTCA
>Ga0209060_10003369_pt1 | contig 13478 bp, 12 predicted proteins | sample Coa_R1_8_FD_187155 | JGI IMG/M metagenome (GOLD analysis project Ga0209060, IMG submission 187155) | Surface soil microbial communities from Centralia Pennsylvania, which are recovering from an underground coalmine fire - Coalmine... | ecosystem: Environmental > Terrestrial > Soil >...
TCGGTGAGGCGGTGGAGGACTTCGAGGAGCTTGCGGACGTCGTCGAAGTGGAGGCCGGTGGTGGGCTCGTCGAGGAGATAGAGGGTGCGGCCTGTTTGGCGCTTCGAAAGTTCGCGGGCCAGCTTCATGCGTTGGGCTTCTCCGCCGGAGAGGGTGGTGGCGGACTGGCCGAGGTGGATGTAGCCGAGGCCTACGTCGACGAGGGTTTGGAGCTTGACGCTGACGGCGGGGATGTCTTTGAGGATGGGGAGGGCGTCTTCGATGGGGAGATCGAGGAGGTCGGCGATGCTGTAGCCGTTGAACTTGACGGCGAGGGTCTCCTGATTGTAACGGCGTCCGTTACATACTTCGCAGAGGACGTAGACGTCAGGGAGGAAGTTCATCTCGATGCGACGCTGGCCTTCGCCCTGGCAGGCTTCGCAGCGTCCGCCTTGTACGTTGAAGCTGAAGCGGCCGGGCTTGTAGCCGCGCTCGCGGGACTCGGGGAGCATGGCGAAGAGGTCTCTTATCGCCGTAAACACTCCCGTATAAGTAGCAGGGTTGGAGCGTGGGGTTCGGCCTATGGGGGATTGGTCGATCTGGATGACCTTGTCAATCTGGTCGATGCCGATGACGCGGCCGTGCTGGCCGGGCTCTTCGCGGGAGCCGTAGAGTTCTTTTGCTAGAGATCGGTAGAGGATGTCGTTGACGAGGGTGGATTTTCCGCTGCCGCTGACTCCGGTGATGACGGTCATGACGCCGAGGGGGAAGTGGGCGGTGACGTTCTGGAGGTTGTGGGAGTGCGCGTCTTCGACGGTGATCCAGTTTCCGGTGAGCGGGCGCGGGGTCTCGCGGGCTAGGATTTCGATTTTTCCGGCTAGGTATTGGCCGGTGAGGGAGGCTGGGTTGTCCATGACCTGCTGGGGGGTGCCGTCGGCGATGAGGTGGCCGCCGTTTTTGCCGGCGCCGGGGCCGAGGTCGAGGACGTAGTCGGCTTTGCGGATGGTGTCTTCGTCGTGCTCGACGACTAGGACGGTATTGCCGAGGTCGCGGAGGTCTTCGAGGGCGTTGATGAGGCGTTGGTTGTCGCGCTGGTGGAGACCGATGGAGGGTTCGTCGAGGACGTAGAGGACGCCGCGGAGTTTTGAGCCGATCTGGGTGGCGAGGCGGATGCGCTGGCCTTCGCCGCCGGAGAGGGTGGCGGCGGAACGCTCGAGAGAGAGGTAGCCGAGGCCGACGGCGTTGAGGAATTCGAGGCGCTCGATGATCTCGCGCTGGAGGCGGTCGGCGATGATGCGGTCGCGGCCGGTGAAGTTTAGTGCGCGGGCGCTGTTGAGGGCGCGTTCGAGGGATAGGGCTGTGAATTCGGCTATGGATGCGCCATTGACGGTGACGGCGAGGGATTCAGGGCGGAGACGGCGGCCTTTGCAGACGGGGCAGGTGCTCGCGGACATGTACTGCATCATGTACTCGCGGTAGCCCTCGGATTTGGTGTCTTCGAGGTTGGAGCGGAGGTAGGCGAAGATGCCGTGGAAGCCGGTGCGGCCTGCTTCGTTACGCGGAGGGCCGTAGAGGAAGAGGTTCTGCTGCTCGGTGGTGAGCTGGTCGAAGGGCTTGCGGATGTCGATCTTGTATTTTTCGGCGGCCAGCTTGATGAGGCGCAGGAGGTATTGTGAGGCTGAGCCGGGGCCCATGGCCCCATCCAGAAGTGGCTTGGACCAGTCGGAGATGGTTTTGGCGGGGTCGAAGTCGTAGATGCTGCCTAGGCCATGGCACTCGGGGCAGGCGCCGTAGGTGGAGTTGAAGGAGAAGCTGCGGGGCTCGAGGCGGGGGACGTTGATGCCGCAGTCGGGGCAGGCCATGGAGGAGCTGTAGAGGGTCTCGTCCTGGGCGCGGGTGGTGGGGTTCTGGATGCCGATGAGGACGAGGCCGTTGGCCATCTGGAGGGCTTTGGCTACGGAGGCTTCGAGGCGGCGGGTGTCGTATTTGGGGGCGGCGTTGGCTAGCGCGGCGGTGGTGTTGTCCGGAGGCACCGGCTTGAGGATGATGCGGTCGACGATGGCTTCGATGGTGTGGTTCTTGCGCTTTTCGAGGCGCATGCCCTCGGTGAGCTCGACCATTTCGCCGTCGATGCGGGCGCGGAAGCCTTGTTGGTCGAGGGCTTCTAGCTCTTCGCGGAATTCGCCCTTGCGGCCGCGGACGATGGGGGCGTAGATGGTGATGCGTTCGCCGGGGGCGAGGGCGACGATGCGCTCGACGATCTGGTCGGCGGACTGGCGGGAGATGGGGCGGGCGCAGTTGGGGCAGTGGGGCTGGCCGACGGAGGCGTAGAGGAGTCGGAGGTAGTCGTAGATTTCGGTGATTGTGCCGACGGTGGAGCGGGGGCTGCGGGAGGTGGTTTTTTGCTCGATGGAGATGGCGGGGGAGAGGCCGTCGATGGCGTCGACGTCGGGGCGCTCCATCTGGTCTAAAAATTGTCTGGCGTAGGCCGATAAGGTTTCTACGTAGCGGCGTTGGCCTTCGGCGTAGATAGTGTCGAAGGCGAGGGAGGATTTTCCGGAGCCAGAGAGGCCGGTGACAACTGTAAGGGTGTTGCGCGGGATGCTGACGTTGACGTTGCGCAGGTTATGCTGGCGTGCTCCGCGGACGGTAATGTGTGTGATGCCCATGGTAGGTGTGGCCCTGGCTGCTTCGAGGGCCAAGTCTCTAGGATACGGCATTTCGGAGATTGGCTGGGTTGGGAGTGAGTTGGCCCGATTGCCGGGACTATCGACGGATGCCAGGGGATCTGCGCTGGCACGGGCCTTGGGCAACCGAATGTGGGAGATATGTATCCGAAGATGCAATAGGTAAGGACGTTTGGGGCATTGTAAATCCTTACCGGTTTGCAACAATGGTGTACGGATAGAGCTGAGTGTGCCTGCAGGAATGGGCGCGGCTGGAAAAGATAGAGGGAGTGGTTGTGAATTCGTCGATTGTGTTGGTTTCTGCGGTGTTGGCGTCGTTGGCGGTGGGTGTGGTGTTTGCCTATGGAGTCTGCATCGCGATGTTCAGTATCTTCCGTATTCACGCTCGTCAGGTGGCTGCTGTGAGGCTGGCGCGGAGTGTGGTGGCTCCGACGCAGGTGGTGGAAGGCTAAACGTCTCGCTTAGATTTGATCTGTTTTGAAATGATAAAAATTTGAGCTGGCTATTTGGGCGGATTGCTCTGCTGTTGTTGGCGCAGACGCATGAGCTCGTCGTAGATTTGCTGGGGTGTCTTGACTCCGTTGGGGGACTGCTGCTGCGTGGAGTCCGCTGGGGGCGGAGTGGGGGCAGCTGTTTCCGGGTTGTTCTGCACAGGAGTTGACGAGGTCGCTGGCGTTGCTGCCGGTTGTGGTGGCTGCGTCTGCGGCGGATTGGGTTGGACAGCTTCAGGGGCCGGGCGCGATGGTGGTTCTTCTGGTTCGTTGTCGTCAAAGCGGGCCGCGTTCGGGTTCGGAGGTGTTGGACCGCCCATCCGCGGGGTAAGGATCAGTTCCGCAGGAGCGGAGGTCGTGCTCTGGACAAGGACCATGTTGCTGGCTGTGCCGTCGAGGAGAGATGCGAGCACTTGTGAAGCCGCTGCGGGGCCGTATTCGCCAAAGACGCGCTCGTCGGCTACGCCACCGGTGATCTTGATGCCGGTCTGGTGGGATATCTCGCGAAGTATCTGGTTGAGGCTGGAATTACTTGCTGAGACGGTGAGCTTGTCGTCGGAGTAGGTGACCCTGGCGTGTTGTGCAGGCAGTTGCGCGGGAGTTGGCGGGAGGGGCGGAGGCGTCTGGGTAGGCTGCGTTGCCGGAAGCACGGAGGTGACAGGGGCTGTCGTTGATGGATGCTGCGATGCGGATCTTGACTGGGCGTGGACCAGCGCGGCTGCGGAGATGCAGGTTACAGCGGCGAGCCGGATTGGCCGGGAACGTGACATCTGTCGGTAGGACGCGTGACGGCGGTGGATGTCACCGGAGTGCGGCGTCAGTTGTAAGACAAGTCTAACGCGAGTCGGCCACGGATGAACGCGGATTGGCTGGATAAGGAATTTCATATGACAACTGGGTGAGCTGGGTTGTACTAGACTGTTTTTTTGGCTCGCGTGGGAGCGTTTCGTATGCGAATAAGAATTGAACGCAGAGGCAAAGTGGAAAACATGATGCATGGGATGAAGAGAGTAGGGATCGCTGCGGTGCTGATGCTTGCGATTTCTGGATATCTGCACGCAGACGATTGCATTACCCAGTCGGCGATGAAACCGGCGGACCGAGATGCACTGGCGACGGCTGCGCGGGGATTGGCTGCGAAGGTGCAAGCTGGGGATGTGGCTGGTCTGCGTGGCGCTACAGTAGCCGAGTACGCGAAGGACTTTGCCGGGATTGAGTATGTCGTAAGCAGTACGGCTCCGAAGCTGAAGGGCGGGACCCTGGTGGTGGAACAGGTCTATCTGCTGGATGGCACGCAGTTGACGCGCGGAGCCGATGGTTCTGCTCCGGATGCGCAGTTCTTCTGCACGTTGAACCACTCGATGGCGGAGGCGGACTTTTTGATTCCGGGGTTGCCTCCGGGAACTTACGGGTTCGCGATTGTGAATGTGGAGGGCACGGCATCGCCCTGGCGGCTCTCTTTCTTGGTGCGGAAGGAGCAGGGGCAGTGGCAGATGGCGGGCTTTTATCCGACGCCTCTGTCGGCGGCTGGGCACGATGGTATCTGGTACTGGAAGGAAGCTCGGGCCATGGCTGCGCGCAAGGAACAGTGGAATGCATGGCTCTACTATCAGCAGGCGGAGAGTCTGCTGCGACCGACGAGTTTCATCCAGAGCACGCACCTTGAGAAGTTGAAGACCGAGCAGGCTTCGGCGACGCCTCCGGCAGTCTCTGATGGCGTGAGCAAGGATGCTCCGCTGGTAGTGAAGGGCGCGGATGGCGCGGAGTATCGGTTTACTGGCCTGGGCGTGGATGATTCGTTGGGAAAAGACAAGATCGACATCATGGCGCATTTGAAGATCGATCAACAGGGTGATGCTGCCGCGACTCACAAATTAAGTGCGAGCGCGGCGGGTGCGTTACTGGGGGCTTATCCTGAGATGCGCAAGCCGTTTCATGGCGTGTGGATTGTCGCTGAAGTGGCGGGACAGAACCCGTTCGCTACAGAGTTTCCGGTGTCTGAAATTCACTAGCAGGCGGGCCTGATACAGCGATTTCGTTTGCAGACGGCAGGATGAGGCTGTGTGATGCTGGTTTCATCTCCCGGTGTTATTTTAAGAAATCATTTTGGCAGAAATAGTAATGGGCGTGAAGTCCAACGATAGTCTTGCTGGGCTGCGGCGGCATCCTAGTGAGCAATGAGAAAGAGCGCGATGACGAAAAACAAGAAGACTTTGAGTCAGGCAATCCAGGAGAGACGAGCGAGTCCCAGCTTTGATGGAGCGCCGATTCCGCCTGAAGACCTGAAGCTGATTCTTGAAGCCGGTCTTAGTGCGCCGAGCGGATACAACATGCAACCCTGGCGGTTTATCGTGGTGCAGTCGCCGGAGCAGAAGAAGCGGTTGCGCGCGGCCAGTTATAACCAGGCCAAGGTCGAAGAGGCCTCCGCTGTGATTGTGGCGTGTGGCGATGCGGATGGGTGGAGGAAGGATCTCGACCTGATGCTCCAGCTTGGTCGCGAAGGCGGCATGCCGGAGAGCTACGCCGCACAGGCACGGAGCAGCGTTCCGAATTATCTTTCCAGCTTCACGAGCGAACAGATGCGCGCGTGGTTGAACAAGCAGGTGATGCTGGCGTTCACGCATATGCTGCTAATGGCCGAGGTGATGGGGTACGACACGGCTCCGATGGAGGGTTTTGAGCAGGACAAGGTTCATGAGGTGCTGCGGTTGCCGTTGAGTTATTGGGTGGTGGCGCTGCTGGCGGTGGGACATGTGAATGGCTCCGACAAGTTTTACGGTGGACGCTTTGAGATGGGGCATACGGTGTTCGGTGAAGAGTTTGGCAAGCCGCTGAAGTGACACAGGACGGATCCAAGATAAGGGCAGGACGCGAGTATCCTTCGGCTCCCATGGTGGGGGTGGCCGCAGTGGTGGTTCGTAGTGCGGATGTTTTGCTGATTCGTCGGGGGCGAGAGCCGATGCTGGGTGCGTGGTCGCTGCCGGGCGGCGTGTTGGAGGTGGGTGAGACAACGGCTGAGGGTGTAGCTCGTGAGGTGTGGGAGGAGACAGGGTTGAGGGTTCGTCCCGTGGAGATGATTGCCACGCTGGACCGGATCATTCGCGACGATGTTGGGAGAGTGCGATTTCATTATGTGCTGATCGAGTGGTTGTGTGTTGTGGGGGAAGAGCCGGGAGTTGAGCTGGTCTGCGGTGATGATGCGACGGATGCTGTGTGGGTGGCGCGGAGTGAGATTTATTCGGAGACTTACGGGCTGACGGAGCCTACACTAGGCGTGATCGAAAAAGCACTGAAGCTCGCGGAGACGATAGAGAGATGAAGATGGCGCAGCGGATTGTTGCTCTTCTCGTGCTCGTTCTGGTGGTGGCTGGTACGGTGTTTTTCTGGAACCCGCTGTGGGTGGCCGATCAACAGATTCGATACCATCTGTGGCGGGAGGGCGTCGAGAGCAAGTATGTCGAGGCTGGCGGCTATCGGATGCACTACTTTGAGGCTCCGGCAGCTAAGGGAACTGCAGGGACTCCGCTGGTGCTGGTGCATGGGCTCGGCGCGCGAGGCGAAGATTGGCGGGCGATGATTCCTGCCCTGGCGGCGAAGGGCTTTCATGTTTATGCGCCCGATCTGATTGGGTATGGGCGGTCGCCGAAGCCTGATGCGAACTACTCGATCGCCATGGAAGAGGCGGCGGTGATGCATTTTATGGATGCAGTGCATCTTTCGCGTGCCGATGTGGGTGGGTGGTCGATGGGTGGATGGATTGCGATGAAGCTGGCACTGGACCATCCTGAACTGGTGGATCGATTGGTGGTGTATGACAGCGCGGGAATTTATTTTCCGCCGGCGTTTGGACCTGAGCTGTTTGTTCCGACAGACGCTGGGGGTGTGCGGAAGCTAATGACGACGCTCTCGCCGGAGCCGCACGATCTGCCGGACTTCGTGACGAGAGATGTGCTGCGGAAGTTTGCGCATGATGGGTGGGTGATCCAACGCAGCATGGTTGCCATGGAGAGCGGACACGATCTGCTGGATTTCAGGCTGCATCAACTTGAGCGCCCGACGCTGATTGTGTGGGGCGGGAAGGACGAGTTGATACCGCTCTCGGTCGGAGAGAAGTTGCATGAGCTGATTCCTCACTCCGCGTTGCGCGTAGTGGAAGGCTGTGGGCACATGGCTCCGCTGGAGTGTTCGAAGCCAGTGGTGGCGAGTACGGTGGATTTTTTGCGGGCTGACCCACCGATCGAAGGTGGGGAGAAGGTTATTTCGGCGGCAAAGTAGAGGCTAAGTGCCTAACATCGATTTGCACCGATGACACCGATCCAAGACTTCGACCGCGGATTTTTCCGGATGGCCGCGGATCTTTAAAAGCGATTCGATTTTGAAGGGCGCACGCTGATTAGTCGGGTTGCCATTGGTGAGCTCCGGGCTGCGGGAGGCCGATGTGTGCGAGGACTCGGTTGACGAACTGACGGGCCATCTCGGTGGTGCTTTGCGGAAGATTGTAGAGCGTAGGGATGGTGGGGAAGATGGTGGCTCCGGCGTCGGATGCGAGTTGCATGTTGCGCAGGTGGATTCGATTAAACGGAGTTTCGCGAACGCAGAGGATGAGTGGACGACGCTCCTTGAGGCAGACGTCGGCTGCGCGTTGAATGAGATTCGAGGCCAGGCCGTTGGCGATGGCTGCGAGCGTTCCCATGGAGCAGGGAAGGATGATCATGCCATCGGAGGGATAGCTGCCGCTGGCGATGTTTGCACCGATGTCGTTGTCGGTAAGGTGCTGCAGCTTCGGACATGATGCGCCGAGAAGTTTTTCGGGCAGATCGTTGCGTCCGCTGAACTGGAGTTCTTCGGCGATGACGCGTAGGGAATTTTCTGAGGCGACGAAGTTAATTTTCGTAATACGGGCGTCGGCGGCGAGGGCGCGGAGCATTTCGGCCGCGTAGATGGAACCGCTGGCGCCGGTGACGGCGAGCGTGATGTTGTGCGGTGAATTGAGTGAGGAATCAGACACATCAATGATTATCGCCGATCGGCGATATGTGAATGTCTATGCAAGTTTTCTGCATGTTTCACCACAACTTTTTTCCCGTTTTTGGCGTCGTATTAAGAGAGATATCCATGAAAAAAAATGGGAGCAGGAATAGAACTGGTTTTGAAATTGTGAGGAGCCACGCAGCTGGTGTTTTGCTGTGTGTGGCGCTGTTGTTGGGTGGTGTGCGAGGGTATGGATCCGTTGCGCTGCTAATGGGTGAACCGTATGGAACGCTGGGCGGTATGTCTCCTACGGGTCATGCTGCAATTTATCTGAATCGGGTGTGCGCGGAGACGCCAACACGACTGAGGATGTGTCATCGCGGCGAGTTTGGAGTTGTAGTAAGCCGCTATAGCGGGATAGCTGGTTATGACTGGATCGCGATTCCGCTCATTCCTTATCTGTATGCCGTTGACAACTTGAGTGAAGCTCCGCAGAGCGTGGATGCGGCCGATGTTCGTGCCCTGCGCGATGCGTATCGGCGTGAACACCTGATGACGCTTGCCCCGGACGACAAGGATCAGAAGACCCCAGGCGGGGGGTGGGTTGAACTGGTGGGCGCATCGTATGACAGAACGATCCACGTATTCGAGGCGCAGACTACAAGGGAACAGGACGAGCGGTTTGTTGAACTGTATAACGACAAGAAGAATGTCAGTCACTTCAACTTCTTTTTGAATAACTGCGCTGACTTCTCGAAGAACGTTTTGAATTTTTATTTCCCACACGCCGTTCACAAAAACTACATCTCGGATGTCGGCCTGACGACTCCGAAACAGGACGCGCGATCGCTTACGAAGTATGGAAAGAAACATCCTGAATTGGAGCTTACTGCGTATGTGATTCCACAGGTTCCAGGAAGTCTCAAACGCAGTACGTCTGTAAATGGAGTTGTGGAGGCGCTGGTGAAGAGCAAGCGCTATGTGGTTCCACTTGCGATTCTGCATCCGGAGTTTACGGGCGGATTGCTGGTGGTGTACCTGAGCAATGGACGCTTCAATCCGTCGAAAAATGCGCAGCCATTTAAGATCGAGGCTGCAGATGATAATGCCACGAGGGATGAGACGGGTGATCTCGTCGATGGAAACGCCGTGGCCGGGCTGGAGATGACGGCTCCGAAGATGCCCGATGCTTTACCGACGCAATTGATGACGTCTGATACTGGGCTGGTGGAAATTGCGTATCCGGAGGCTTTACCCGCCGGGAGTTCTTCGCTTATCGATATATCCGAAATTCATTAGACATTCGCGTGGCTGTTTAGAGGTCGGAACTATAGGCCGCGGAGAGCATAGGCGATAAGGGTCTGGCCGTGCAGATCGTGGGCGTTGTTGTAGGCTTCGTTGCTGGCTTGTTCCTGCGCGGGGATGGTGGGGTCGAGTTCGCAGGCGGCGATCTCTTCGGTGCTCGCGTGGATGAAACAGAGCTCGCAGGTGGCGAGGTTGTTTTCTTCGGTGCGCATGGGGGGGCCGAAGGTGCGGCAGAGGATGGGGCGGTGTTTGTAGAGGTCACAGGTGCCGGTGGTGGGGTCCAGGACGGGGCATGGCTCGTCGTTGGCGAACTCTTCGAAAAGGATGGCGGCCTCGTGGTCTTCGTTGAGGATGCCTGTGGTTAGGTCGCCGGGGAACCAGGGATTGAGTCGAGTCAGGGATTCGGCTACGCGGGTACGGATTCTTGTTGCTCGCTTGGGATCTGTTTGGATGAGTGTCGCAAGGCCTTCGCGGAGGCGGGCTGCGTCTTCGTGGGCTATAGGGAAGACTCCAATGCAGCATTGGGAGCAGCCGGGCTTGCAGACAAGGTGGTGTCCGCCGCGGTGGTAGGCGTCGGCTACGGCGATGTCTACGATTTGGACGAGGCGATCACTCATCTTTCCCAAATTGACTTAAGCTCCCACAACTGCCTTGTGCCATTGAGCGTCTTCGCATCTTTTGGGAAGAGCTGAATCGTGACGCTGGAAGAGGAGGGATAGATCAAGTCGGTCATAGCGATAGTTCCGTCCTGAGCGTAGGCTTCGACGGATGATCTGTCTACGATCAGGGTGAGATCGTATGGCCGATCCGTAGCTATCGGTGCTGTTGTCCTAATGGGGAAGTCAGGGCTGATTTGGCTGCCTGAGTGTGTTCGGTCTATGTAGAATTCTTTTTTGCTGGTGTCGAAGCCGATTTCGGTCCAGTGTTGTTCGTCGGAGTAGAGCTTGACGCCGAAGGGCTCTATGGTGGGATGTTCAAACTGCATCCGGATTTCGACGGGCGTCTTAACTGAATGGCCGACGCTCGGCTTATTTGAACTGTCCGGGGATGAGTCGGAGATTGTGACGCTGTTTTCGCGCAGAGGTGCAATGATCGGCTCTTGCCGTAGCGCGAGGCCTGCGCCGTCTTTAACGAACGAGAGGCGCCTGGGTATGCTCATCTGTCCACGCCAGGGAGATGTTGGCAGCTTTGACGCATACTGCCAGTTGCTCATCCATCCGAGGAGGACTGGCTTTTGATCTTTTGGCAGGCCGTTGAAGCTGATGGCGCAGTAGTCATCTTTGCCGTAGTTGGTCCAGCCATGTGATCCGGGCTCGCTCGATTGCTTGAAACTTTTTCCGTCTAAGTTGCCCAGGAAGTACTGCTCGCCTGAGCCTCCCTGCGGAGCGCCCGGATTAAGGCCGACCTTGAGGGCCCAGACGCTGGACTTTCCGTTCGAGGATGGGATGCTAAGGAGGTCCGGGCATTCCCAGTCGCCGTCGGTGTCTCCAGCGGGTCCGAAGTCGCTGAGTTGTGTCCACTTCTTCAAGTTAGGGGAGGAGTAGAAACGAATCTTATGCTCTTTTGGCAGGGAGACGGCCATGATCCAATGGTGTGCGGTTGGATCCCAACTGACGCTCGGATCACGAAAGTCGGCGAGGTGAAGATCGAGTACCGGATTGCCTTGATATCGCGTCCAGGTGCGGCCCTTGTCGAGGCTGAAGGCTATGTTCTGCGTCTGGAGCGTGCCTTGAGGGGTTTGGCTATGACCCGTGTAGATCGCAACGAGGCAGTCGCTTTTCGGGGCGCAGAAGTCAGTGGTGTTTTCATGATCGACTACAACACTTCCGGTGAAGATCATGATTCCGTCTTTTTCGGGAATGGCGACGGGTAGCTCATGCCAATGGAGCAGGTCGGTGCTGACTGCGTGGCCCCAACTCATGTGTCCCCATTGGTCTCCGAAGGGGTTGTACTGGAAGAAGAGGTGGTATTCGCCCTGGAAGTAGACGAGACCGTTGGGGTCGTTCGTCCAGTTTTCGGCGGGAGAGAAGTGCACCTGGGGACGGTACCGCTGGTCGTATTGCGGAGTCTGCGTACGGAGGGGTAGAGCACAGAGAGCGAGTGTGGCGATGCAGATCACTTCGCGGACACGTGGCTTGACCAAGGCAGCTCCCCCCGGCAGGATCAGATATGCGACGGCAATGGTACAGCGAAACCAAGAGTCCATGCAGACTGTGCTTGCAGCGGACTCTGGATTCGCGCTTGGGGAGGGGCAGTTGATGAGGGCGACTCGTTAGACAGCTTTGCGCTGGAAGGTCGTCTTCTTCGTGCCGGTGAAGGAGTCTTTGGCCTTGACCGAGGCCGTGGAGGAGGTGACGAGGGACTTGTCTCCGCCCTTCGCCTGGGCCGCGGCTTTTTCGCGTAATGCCTGGAGCTTCTGGGCTTTCGGACCTAGCCCGCGTACCTTTGAATCGCCTGCTTTGGGGATGAAATCACTCATAACGAAATCCTCTCATGGGGTGAGGTTTACGGACAAGGTGGGTGTCGGTGGTAGCTTCATTCCGTACTTTCAGTGATCGCATTAACGGGGCACCGACGATTCATCTATGCGGCCGATTGCCTTGAGGATTTCCTCGACTTCACAAACTTCCATCAGTTTTTCCGAAACGAGGAAACCCACCGGCGAATAGATAAGTTGCCATCCATCTATCCGTCGCTTCTCGAGTCCGAAAGAGCTTCCGGCGAACACATCTTCAGGTGTTTTCACCGCGACGATAGTCCGTGACCAGCTAGACTTTCCCGCTTGTTTTCGAAGATCTAAAACGGCTATCTGTCGATGATTCAATATTCCCTCATACACATTGAAGAGCTTCGACCACCATCGAAGAGGCGTTCCGTGGAGAGACAGACCACGGGGAAGAGAATCGTCCGGCCATCGTTGCAAACTAAATTGCATCGCCATTGCTTTCATTGCCTCTTTTCGCTTCCGCATGACAATCGAATAGCGCAGCAATGAGACGACAAGAAAAATGACGAGCAACGAAATAAAAAGCGTTGTCTCCATGAGTTATCGCTATGAGTACAAGTATTTCATTTTCGCGAACAGTAGAACTGCCTACGGTTTATCCAGCACTCTGCTAAAGATGGCGTCTACGTTGGCTAGTTGGCGGTTGTAGTCGAAGGCTCGGGCTAGTTTTTCCGGGGAGAGGCGAGCGGTGATCTCGGGGACTTTTGCGATCTCTTCGCGGAAGATGAGGTCATTCTTCCAAGAGTTCATGGCGTGGCCCTGAACGAGGCGGTAGGCGTCTTCGCGTGACATGCCGGATTCGGCGAGGTCGAGGAGAAGCTGGCCGGAGAAGATGAGGCCGCCGGTGGACTCGAGGTTCTTCAACATGCGAGCGGGGTAGACGAGGAGCTTTTCGATAAGGTTCGTTGTCTTGGCGAGCAAGTAGTCGATGAGGATAGTGGAATCGGGGAGGATAACGCGCTCGGCTGAAGAGTGAGAGATATCGCGCTCGTGCCAGAGGGCTACGTTTTCGAAGGCAGTTTGGGCGTTGGCGCGGACTACGCGGGCGAGGCCTGAGATTTGCTCCGACGTAATGGGGTTGCGCTTGTGGGGCATTGCGCTGGAGCCTTTTTGCTTCTCGGAGAAGAATTCTTCGGCTTCGCGGACCTCGGTGCGCTGGAGGTGGCGGACTTCGGTGGCGATCTTGTCGAGGGTACTGGCGAGGACTGCGAGGGTTGCGACGTAGGCGGCGTGGCGGTCGCGCTGAACGACTTGTGTGGCGACTTCGACAGGGCGTAGGCCTAGTTCGGCGCAGATGGCTTCTTCGTGTTCGGGCTTGAGGTGGCCGAAGGTGCCGACGGCTCCGGAGAGCTTGCCCACACGGAGGTCTTCAGCGGCAGCGTCGAAGCGGGTGAGGTTGCGTTGGATTTCGGAGTACCAGAGGAGAAGTTTGAGGCCGAAGGTGGACGGCTCGGCGTGGATGCCGTGGGTGCGGCCGATGATGGGGGTGTGCTTGAACTCGATGGCGCGGCGCTTGAGGACGTCGGCGAGCGCGATGAT
>Ga0209060_10003372_pt1 | contig 13466 bp, 13 predicted proteins | sample Coa_R1_8_FD_187155 | JGI IMG/M metagenome (GOLD analysis project Ga0209060, IMG submission 187155) | Surface soil microbial communities from Centralia Pennsylvania, which are recovering from an underground coalmine fire - Coalmine... | ecosystem: Environmental > Terrestrial > Soil >...
CCCGCTGGAAGACCGACTTCTGCGACTCCGGGGCGGGCGCGCTGGCCGAAATGCTCGCCGCCGGAGCCTCGACCAGGACCGGCGCGGCCGGCGGCGCGGCCGGGATGACCGACGGAACAGGGGCCGCCGCCGGAGCCGCGGCAGAAGCTGGAGCTGGCGCGGCGCCCGGAGCGGCCGCCGGGGCTGACGCCACGGGCGGCGGGCTCACGACCGGCGGAGGCGAGGCGGCCTTCGTCTTCTCGGCCTCGGCGATCTCCCGCGTCAATGTGGCGATGTGTCCCCGCGCCTCGTCGGCGTTCGCGAAGCTGGGGAAGAGTCGCACGCAGTTGCGGTAGAGCTCGAGGGCCCGCGGTTTGTTCCCCGCGAGCCTGTACGATTGGGCGGCGTTGTAGAGCAGGGCCGCATCCGGCCGCAGCGAGAACGCCTGCTCGTACTTCTGGGCGGCCTCCGCGTAGTGGCCGAGCCCGAACGCCGCCATCGCCTGCTCGTAGACTTGCTTCGCGTCGCTGTCACGCGTCGCTGCGGCTGCACCGGAGCACGTGCCGAGCGCGATCACCAGCGATAGGGCGCCCACCCAGGCGTAGCGTGCCATCCCCATCGAGAGGCCCCAGCGTATCCGAAGTCGTTGCGCGAGGACAAGCTCCAGGCCGACTCACGCCCGCTTGCGGAGGTCGCGCGTGGCGTAAGGAAGCACCTCGTCGACCCAGCCTCGCAGCGTTCCCATCTTCTCGAGCAGCGTCTTCCAGAGGACGCGCCGCGCGCCGAGGAGCGCGAGGTACTCGGCGGCTCCCACCTCGGCGTTGCCCTCGCGGAGCAGGCGAGAGGGGGCCGTCACCTCATCCATGAAAGGTCCGAGCCGTCGAATCATCCGGTCCTCCAGCAGGTCGGAGATGTCGATGGCGACCGTCCTGGAGAAGTCCACGCCGCCGCGCCGTTCGGCCGGTGTGTAGACGAAGTCGGTGAGCAGCAGGTCGGCGCCGCCCCGGTGACTCCAGTCGAGAGCCCGTTCCAGATCCGCGACGCACGCGCTGAACGAAGCGGGAACGAAGGCGGGCCCACCGTTGAATCCCCAGCCCAGGAAGAGGGCGTCGAAGAAGTGCCCCGTTCGCGTGTGCCAGTACGCGAAGCTGCTGACGACCTGGCGCGCCAGACGGGACCCGCCGGCGCCGTCTTCCCGGACCAGAAACAGCGCGACCGGCCCGCGGACCTCGGCGCGCGCGGCGGCGCCCGCGTCCGCGAGCCGGCGGGAATAGACGTCACCCAGGAACCGGTCGACGTCCTTCATCGACGAGATGCAAAACATGTAGCCCCTCCGCGCCCCCGCATCCGGCCCCGCGCGCGTGCGTTCGCTGGACCCACGCCCGTGAACGTCGAGACGACGTTCTCTCTACAACGGGGTTGGCGAACGTTATTTCGTGAGCGGGCGCGTGCGTTCGGTCACGCCGCGGCCCGCCCTCACGGAGGACAGGCGCCGCCCAGAACGACCAGCGCGATGAATCCGACCGTCCACCACCACACCCGGTATTCGAGCGCGATCCAAATGTCAGCCTTGCGCCACAGCTGGAGCCGTCTCGCCGTCTTCCCTTCCATGACCCTCGAGCGATACTGCAATCTCCGAACCACCGCACGAGACGAGCGCCGTACGACGCGGCCACGCCTTCCGTCCGGTTGCCCCGATCCCGACACCTCGCCGCTGGTCCCGCAATGTCGCCCCGACGCGGGCGCCGGCGACGCGGCAAAGGACTGAGTCGGGTTCGCTTCAGCGGCCAGCGCGACGGGCGGCGGTCGCCGTGCGTGCGAACGCGATGCTGTTCGCCTCGGCCTGGCACTCGGCCGGGGTGTTGTTCAGCTGGACCTGCGAGACGTTCCAGAAGGGGAACTCGTCCGCCATGCTCGACGCGCCGACGGGCGTCCGCGGGAACTGAAGCCCGTTCTCGCAGAACGCCTGCGCCGTGGTGAGCGTGGGATCGAAGCAGCCGCTCGTCGACTCGCCGCCGACGACCGAGGGCATCGACGCGCAGTACGGCGTTCCGTCCTTGGCTGTCTGCACTGAGGCGCACGTGCGCCCGCCGAGCGTGCAGAGCGCGAACTCGGTGGCCCCCGCCGACGGCCCGGCCGAGGTCGCGCACTGCCCCGCCGCGGCCGACGTCAGGCCGCCGCTCTCGATCGCCGCGGCGCAGGTGACGTTCGAGCCCGCCACGCCCGCGAGCGTGCCGAGAGGATAAGGGCCCTGGAACCCGCCAGCGCCGCTGCACCACGTGTCGCACGCCGCCTGGGCGTCGGCCTGCTGTGTGGCCGCGGTGCCGTCCGCGGGGACCTGAAAGCAGGTGGTCGCCAGGAATGAATTCGTCAGCAGGTTGGCGACGGGACAATTCACGTCCGTTCCCGCCACGCCCGACACGTCGTCTTCCGCCCACCCCGAGCACTCGGTCCGCGTCACGGAGCAGGTGACCTGTTCCCAGTACGCCGAGGGCGGTCCCCCCGTCCCTCCATCCCCGCCACCCGCCCCGGAAGAATCGCAGACCGAGGTGCTGTAGCCGCCGGCCAGATTCGAGGAGACGCAGCGGTAGCCGTCGCTGGTCCGACATTGCGCGTCCGTCTGGCAGCCGAGAAGGCACCAATCCTGCGTCGCGGGCGCCCCGGGATCGAAGCTGGGCGCCGTGCTGGCCGTGCAGATCTCGGGGCCGGCGATGGAACAGTCGTCCGCCGTCTGGCAGGGGGCGGTGCAATAGCCGCCGGGACGCGAAAGGTCGCACCGGTAGTTGGGCTGGTACTTCTGACAGTCCTGGTCCGACGCGCACGGCGCGCCATCGAGCACGCCGCACGGCGGGCAGAGCGCCGCCGCATTGGCGTAGGCGTCGCAGCTCATGGCGACCGCCGCCTGGATGCAGGCCGTCTGCGCGGCGAGGTTCGGACAGACCGGCGACGGCGCCAGCCCCGGTCCGTAGTTGCCCCCGTAGACGCAGATCGCGTTGCAGGGGAGGACCTCGTCCGCCGCGGTGGCGCAGCTGTTCCGCTTCTCACAGATCATCTGGCACGGCGAGCCGCCGAACCCGCTCGACCCGCCGCAGCTCACCGCCAGGCGAAACAGCCCCGCGATCGCCGCCAGCCGCCAGCCCGTCCTCCACCCCGACATGACGGCGATTGTAACCCAGAGCATCTCGATCATCGCAGAAGCAAATCGATCGACCGCGACGCGTGGTCGCCTTCAGGCGGGGCGTGCCGCGCCTCACATCATGTTCCAGCCGAGGAGCAACGTCACGCCGCCGAGGCGATCGACGGCGGGCGCCAGCTCGGCCCGAACCAGGAGGTGGAACGAGATGTCGTTCGGCTTGCCCCCAGATCCGAATAATGCAGATGCGCAAACTGCAGGCCCGCCTCGGGAGACCAGGTGAATCCGGCCGGCGAAAACGTCCCGCCCAGACCGCCCAGGAGATAGCGGGTGCCGTAGCGATAGCCGACTCTCCCGCGGACCGGAGCGGGATCGGTGGGCAGCACCTCGATCTCGACCGCGAGTCGACTGTGACAGGCGGGCGTGAGCGCGAGCTGCCACGACCACGCGAGCATGAGCTCGGGCTCGTGATCCGGGATGAACACCCCGAGCTCGGAGGGCAACAGTATCGCGGTCACGATCATGTCCCTCGAGCCCACACACGGTAGAGAAGTGGGCGGCGACGACTCGAACGGCAGATGACCGGAGGCAACCGCCGGTGCCGGCGACGCGATCGAAACGAGCGCGCCGCAACCGAGACCAACCAACAGACAGAGCACCGCCCGTGTTCGCCGAGGTGCTCGCTGCGCCTCACCTGATCGCGAGCCCATGGCCCCCTTGCACGCCTCTACTACGGGACGCTGCCAGAAGGGTGTCAAGCGGCCCGGATACGACCGTGACGCGACCGTAGCCGATGTGCTCTCTTTCCAGCCGCTGAACGCTACTACCGGCTCGCCGTCGGGAGGTTCTTCGCCAATCGCTTCGCCTGGGAGAAGCTCGGGTTGATCTGCAACGCCATTTCGACGTTGTGCTGCGCCTCGTCGAAGCGGTTCTGCAGCGCGTACATCACCGCCAGGTTCTGGTAGGCCGGCGCATATTTTGGATCGCGCGCGATCGCGGCCTTGAGCTGAACCTCTGCGCCGGGCAGGTCACCATCGTCGATGGCCAGGCGGCCGAGCGAGTTGTAGGCGGGGGCGTAGCTGGAGTCCGCCTCTATCGCGCGCGTGTAGAACGTCCGAGCGTCCGCTTCCTTGCCGCCGTTGAAGGCGCGGTAACCCTGTTGCCAGAGGCTCCGGGCCCGCTCGCGATTGCCGCTGACCGGTGCGCTGGTGTTCTCGAGCGCCGCCGGCGAGCTAAAGGATGGCTTGGCCGACGTGGCGACGATCTGGGTGATGAATGCGGCTTGCTGCTGCTTGATCTCTGTAGCCTGGGCGAGCGCCACGGTCTTTTGTTTTTCCGATGCCTGGAGCTGTTCCGTCGAGGCCCGCAGCTCCTCGTTTCCCGCTTCCAGGCGCGCATTGCGGGCCTTCACGCTCTTGAGCGTCATGGCGCCGAGGGCGCCCACGAGTAGCACCATGACGGCGACGGCGCCCAGGTTCATGGTGGACTGCCACTCGCGATTGGACTCCCGGACCGGCTCGATGAAACGGTCGTGCGCCAGCTCGCACCACGTCGCGTTCGATCGGCGCTCGCTCCGGATCACGCCTTCACCTGCCAGGAGCGCCAGCGCCCTCGACGAGACACCCTTCGTTTTCTGGTCGTCGACGAAGGCCATGCCGCGGGTGCCGGCCGGCGTGATCAGCACCTTGCTGAACCAACGACGAAGTCGGCGCTGCCGCCACACGTTCAGGCCGCTGGCGCGGGCGATCGCGCGTTCGTACACCCGGCGGAGGGCGCGGTCGATCGGTTCGACCGGCTGAGGCTTGGCCGACGCGCGCGGGTTGCTCTTCGAGCGCCAGATCTGGTTCGCCTGAATCTGCAGATGCAGCGGCTCGACGAGCTCGCCATCCATGGGCTGGCCATCGGGTGCCTTCGTCTCGAGCAGGTCCTTCACGACGCCGCTGGTGACGAACTCCGCCTCCGGCCTCTTCCACCCACCCGTGACCAGCGGCTCGACCAGCGCTCGCCGGGCGGCGACGGCCCTCAGCTTGTCGAGTCGATACCGCACTCTCAGCTGGTTGGGGAACAGATGGGCGAAGGCTTCCAGATCGGCGAGGTGGTCTTCGCGCAGAGCCAGCAACAGATGAAGGTCCGGGTGGCGTGACAACGCCCAGGTCAGCAACTTGAAGAAGGCTCGCCGCTGCCGCCACTCCCAGGGGTTGCTGGAGAACACCTCCTCGAACTGATCCAGCAGCAGCAGGGTCGTTCCGCCACTTCGGAGGCGCGACAGCTCGGCGCGCGGGAGCGGCTTCCATCGCGGCGTCGCCCCGCCCTCGATCACCTGCAGCGAGGCGAAGCCATCCTGCATGAACACGTTCTTCGTCTTCCGGGTGCGTTCGGTCGGGGCCAACCTGGCGCCCAGGATCTGAACGCCTTCCTCGGTCAGCCGCGGCAAGAGCCCGGCGTTCAGCAAGGAGGTCTTTCCCGCCCCCGAGGGCGCGTGAAGGACGACCGTGCGGTAGCTGAGCACGAGATCGGCCAGGTCGGCGGCCTCCCGTTCCCGCCCGCAGAACGGGTACTTGTCACGGCCCCCGAGGGGAAACGGTACTGGCCCCGGGAACGGGCCGCCGCGGGCGGTCACAGCCGCGCGCTCAGCTGTTGGTAGAAATCGTCCGCATTTCCCCAGAAGACCTTCACCTTCAGGGTCCACTCGAGATAGGCGGCCAGCGCCGCGCGCTCGTTCGCGCTCGACCTGGCGAGCTGGACGGCGACGTTGAGGCGCTGGTTGGCGAGCTCGAGCGAGTTGACCAGCGCCCGCATGATGACGCGGAAGTTGATGTCCTCGAGCCCGTAGCCGATGAAGAGGAGGGTCTTTCGGGTCATCTGCGTGACGATCGCCTTGGGCAGGACCGCCGGGCCGGCGACCGGGCTCGCCCCGGCGACATCCCAGGCGACGTTCACCAGGAAGTCGAGGTAATCGTTCTCGGTCAGGACCATCGACTGCTCGCCGGTGACGATCGGGTCGCCGCCCGGAACCGCCTCGTACCCGAAGCGTCCGTGCAGGTGAAAGACGACCGGATCGGCCGCGGTCGGCCGATACCCCGTGTCGAACACCGAGTCCTCGGACTTCAGAAGTCGGTTCCACCGGCAGATCTCGGAGCGCGCCGCGCGTCCGGCCTGGCCCAGCGACCGTTCGATCAGGTCGTCGTAGTTCGTCGTCAGGTAGACCTCGAGCCGGGCCTGCCTGGCGAGCAAGGTCATCAGCTTCGGGAGGGCCGCCCCGTCCTGCGCGTGCGCCAGCAAACGCTTCGCCAGCCGCTGAGCCGCCCGCGTCTTCGGCCGGACCCCGTCGCGGTAGTGCGCGGCCAGCTCCTGCGTGACCGCGGCCAGGTTGGTCGGGTCACGAAAGTACCGGTGCGCCTCCGCGGCCAGCTCCCTCGCCAGCTCAGCCCCCGGCGGAAGGATTCCCTCCGTGGCTCCGGCGCCGATGAACGGAATGCACTTCCCCTGTCTGAGATCGGCGACGAGGCTGTCCCAGTCGAACCCAGGATTGAAGTCCTCTACGAGGGGCGCTGCCATGGCCCGTGCGCCTAGGCGAAGATCGTGACGATGGCCTTCCCGATCTTGATGGCGATCGCGGCCCAATCGGGGACCTGCTCGAGAATCGTCAGAACCTCCTGCGCGACGTTCTTGTTTCGAACCTGCGCCTCGTCCTTCCAGAGGCCGACGATCTCGGCAACCTGGGCGTCGGTAGATCCCATCAGCTCGGTGATGTCCGTGGCGGTCAGGTTCGCCCCGGTGGCCTGAATCGCTGCAATGGCTTCCGCTTTGGTCATCATGGGTTACCTCCTCCGTCGCGCAGGCAAACAATCTGGTTGGCGCCCTTCCTGTCGGCGGCCACGAGCACCGAATCGATGGCGCAGTACTGCGACTTCGCCTCGATCCGCTGGAATCCCGTGCCGCCGTCCGCATTCGCGGTCGCGGCCAACCCCTTCTGGACGTCCTGGAGCGCCCTCTCGTCCTGGTCTCTCAGGAGCGGCGCGCACGCGATCATCGCGCCAATGGCCAGCGCGCCGAGGGCCGTCCAGGCCAGGGCTGTTTGAGGACGCGTCATCGTCGACTCCTTCGTTCCGTGAGCTGCGAATGGCAGACGTTCAGCACACAAACGATTCGCCCCGCCGACCTTTCAGAGAAATTCTTGCCGGTTCCTGGCGAGGAGCTCGCTCGGAACGGGCCGTAAGCGAGGTCACCAAGCAGCCGGCGGCCGGCCGGGTCTGCTTCTCCGCCTCGACGAGCGCGCGCCAGAGGGTGGAGAAAGCACTCGACACCCGTCGCGGCCGGACCGAAAGATATCGGGTGCTCATCGCTCACGGATTCCGTCGGTCGTCCTGGTTCGTGCTGGGCCTCTTGGCCGCAGCGACGGGGTGCACTCCCGTGCTGCAGAATCGCGTCCCCGCGGACGCGATCTCGCCCGATCGCTTGGTCGCGGTACCGCCGCACGTCTTGATCTACACGTTGGACCTGAACACCCACGCCGCCGTCGAGGACCAGCCGACAGAGGCAATCGCGACCACGGCCGCCGAGGTGCTCCGGAAGAACGTCGACCGCCAGCGGGCGCGTTTCGCGGATCGCGAGGCGCTGGCCGCGTGCGGCCCCGCGTGCGCGAAGTTCTATCAGTGGGGTGGCCGGGCGACCCTGGAGATCGGCCTCCAGCGCGAACAGATCAAGAGCTTCGGGTTCCACTCGGTCAGCGACTGGGCGTTTCACGACGACCTGTCGGCTGTTCGCGCCTCCCTGGGGGCCGATTTCATCCTGTTCGTGACGCTGAAACAGACTCGCCAACCCAACGGGCAAAGGACCGTGTATGCCCCGGGACATACCTACATCCACGGCGCGCAGATTGACGCCGCCTGCGTCGCCGATCTGCGCGACGGAGCCATGGTGTGGTGCACCTCTCTGCAGGACGACATCGGCGACCTCGCGGATCCCGGACGCGTGCTGGTGGCGATTCACGCCATGCTGAAGGGGCTGTTCGTGCGGGTCCCGCCCAGGAGCTGACCGTCTCTGGTGATCGCTAGTCGCCGCCGCTACATCGGCTGCGGCTGAAGGTGTAAACCCACAGAAGCGGGTCGCCCTGATCGAAAAGGAGGAACCCGTCCGGGTTGGCCGTGAATCCGACGTTCCAGGGGATCACTGCCACCCCGCACGTTTCGGTGAACGTCACCAAGTTGCCCTGGAAGCTGGCAGTCGTGTTCCCTCGCACCGTCTCGATCATATTGGCGTTCGTGTCGAGGGCGTCGTTGGCCCACCAGAGTGTCGTCCCGCCGTCGGTCACGACGACCGTGTCGCGCACCTGCATCCTTTCCCCGGACCCGCCGCTGCCATAGGTATCCAGCGCCGTGCACTCATAGATCCCGTCAGCGAGCGGGCCGCCCTGAGGTGTCGGCGGCGTCGCGCCGGGACGGTACACGGAACTGGTCCACAACGCCGTGTTGAAGAGCGTATTGCAGGCCGTCGGATCCGTGGCTGGCGGCGTCGGCGAACACACTGGCCCGCTGCTCGATTGGGAGCCATCCGGCGGACCAACGGCGCTGGGGAGGGCGCAACTGGCGAGAAACGTCGCGGCAGCCGCCAAAGCCACCACCGCCCGCCGCACCATCGCCGTCACCAACATCGCTGGGGAGCGAGCATACCATCGCCCTCCCTGATGAACGACGCGCCTGCTTGCTCGGGCAGCCGGTGAGTTGACACCTATCGACGTGCGGGCTTCGATCGGACCATGACATCTGTCTTCGGTGCGGCGTTCGTTGCCGCGGCGATCGTCTCCAGTTGGAGCGCCGACCTTCCGGTGGTGGGCGACTGGGCACCGCCAGACACCGTGATCACCATGGTTCGCGGCGGCTGCGAGAAGCGCTGCCCCGTCTATCGCGTCGCGATCTTCGCCGAGGGCACCGTCATCGTCGAGGGTCGGTTCTATCTTCGGAGGCCGGTCCTCGCGCGATCTGAGCTCCATTCACAGGACGTGAAGAAGCTGGTCGACCGCTTCATGGCGATCGACTACTTCCACCTCCGGGACGCCTGTGGAATCAACGGGCAGGGGTGCTCGTCTGTCATTCCCGGTGACGCACGCAATGTGACCACGACCTTGGTCAGCGGCGGCCGGGGGAAGTCGATCATCCATCGTGACAGCTGCGTCGGCGAGGTCGCCAAGCAGCTCACCGATCTCGAACACGCCATCGACGAAACGGCGCACACCGAGCGGTGGCTCAAGGACGCGCTGCGCCGGTGACATGAGGTAGCCTGGCGTTCGCTTGCTAGGCAGCGTGCAGGGTGCGGATCCGGACCGCCAAGTCGTGGCGAATCTTCGCGCACGTCGCCGCCGGTACGCCCTCTTCCTCGGCGATCAGTAGCGCCTCCGAAAGCTCGCGGGCTCGCGCAGGCGACCCGTCGTAGTTGGCCACCATCTGGCCGAGCTCGACCTCCATGTCCGCCAGCATCTCGGCGACAACGTCAGCGTGCGGGATCCCACCCTTTTCGCGCACCTCGGCGGCGCGCCTCGCCAGCTCGCGTGCCTCTTCCAAGCTGACCGTCCAGGGCTTCACAGGCTCTCTCCAGTCGTTGCAGTCTCGAGGATAACTCGAAGGACCCAAACTGTCCCGCCGTCGACCCAGTACAGCACCCGATGGCGACCGACCCGAATCTCCCACGTCGCCTCGGGCAAGGCTGAAAGCGGCTCTCGCAGCGGCTTGCGGTTGATCGTCTCGGTCACGGCCTGATGCTCGAGCGCCGCGAGGGCCCTCCGGATGGGCGGCCGGTCAAATGCGCGCAGGCCCTTGAGCTCGATCTTGGCCTGGGGCGCCCACTCGATTCGAAAGGGTCGCGCCACGTCGAGCCGTTGTCGGCCGCCCGGGCGAACCGTTGCGTAGGATGTCCCCCGTGACCGACGCCGAGACCACCGCCGCCTTTCTCCTGTCACGCGTGCGCGCGGCGCGCGGGGCGGCGTGGGACGAGGGGCGCGGTCGCGTGCCGGCGCCGGCGCCACCGTCCGGCCCGGCGCTGCGCACCTTCGCCGAGCGGCGCGTCCGCGGCGTCCCCGAGGTGGTGGTGCGCGGCCTCTTCGCCTGGGACCGCGGCGAGCGCCCGGTGGACCTCCTCTTCGAGGTACCCCCGGCGCGCGGCGTGCTGGCCCTCCAGGCGCGCGGCCGGCGCTGCGTCTGCCTGCTCGACGACGCGGCGGCGCGCGCGCACGGGGATCCGCGCCACCCGGACGGCCTGGCGTTCGCGCTCCATGACCTGTGCCACCTGGAGAAGTTCGTCGCGCCCGAGCACCACGCCGGCCAGGTCGGGTTCTTCCGCCTGGTCGAGCGCGCGCTGGAGACGCCCGCGATGGTCGCCCTCGACCGCGAGCTGGACGACCCGTGGCGCGCCGACCGCGACTACATCATCGCCGACATGAACGGCTCCGCCGTCTTCCTGCTCGCCGCGCTGAAGATGCGGCTCGGCCTGGCGGCGCGGCGGTGCGGCGGCGACGCGGAGGCGGCGGTGGAGGTGTTGCTGCGCGCGATGGGGTTGCCGGACGACGTGCGGGAGGCGGCGCGGGCGGTGCGAAGGCGGCGGGACGGGGCGCGGGAGGCGGGGTTGGTGGTTGGGTGGTTCGCGGAGGTCGCGATCGAGCGTGCCGCGTTCCTTTCTACGGCGCGGTCCGGCTGAACGACGGAGGTATCTCCGGAGAGCGCGACAATAGGGTCCTACTTTGGCTTGCCGGGGACACCGATCCCCGCGACATTCTTGGTGAGCACACCCCTTGCAAACGATTCCGGCGATGACAATCGACGAGTCGGGGCAGCGCCTCACGGGGCGTTGGCGAGCGATGATGAAGCGCACGGGCCGCGCCGACGCGATCTCGGGTCTAGCCTGCATCCTGATGGCTGCCTGTAGCTCCAACGGCAACCTCACGTCCCAGAATGGCCGCTGCGGGCCGATGCCGAACCTGCTGGTCAGCAGCGCGTCGCTTCCAGGGGCGGACGCGGGTAGCGGGCACTTCATCGTAGGGATGGCGCTCGACGGCTCCGACCTCTATTTCTCCGTCGGCACCGATCCGTACTCAGGCTCGGTATTCCCCGGCTCGCTCATGCATGTCTCCACGCTCGGCGGGCCGGCGACGCAGCTCGCGAGCGGTTACCAGTTCCAGGCGCCGGTTGTCACCTCGACGAGCGTCATCGTGGGGGCCAACTCCCCGTCCACTTTCACCGGGGCGATTCTCTCCATCCCCCGAGGTGGTGGGGCGCCGACTCCGCTGGTCGACCTGGGCAACGACGAGCTCGTCACGCGCCCAGCGACGGACGGAACGACCCTCTACTTCGCCGCCAACGCAGGCGTCCAGTCCGTTTCGCTGACCCCGGACCCATCCCCAGCCCTCCCAACGATGCTCAGCTCGGACAATGCGAGCGGCCTCGGCCTCTTCGGGCAAACCCTGCTGGTGCTGGTCCATGGTCGGATCAACGGGATCCCGATCGGTTCGAGCGCTGGCGGGGCCGAGGTGCAGCTCGCCGTCCCCCCCGGTCCGCCCGCCAGTGCGTCTCAACCCCTCATCGCCTGTGGCGCCAACGTGTGCTGGGTCGCCCAAACCATCGAACAGATGGCCCCGGCAGGCGGGCCCGTGACCACGCCGGTCAACCTTCCCAACGAGCCCTACCTTGCTCCGCCGTCTCTCCTCTCCGATGGGACCAACTTCTTCGTCGTGGTGTCTCCGGGAAATTCCTACAACAACACGGCGATTGAGCGAGCTCCCCTGCAGGGCGGGGCGGCGGCCACCGTCGCGACACTATCGTCGTCCACCGTCCTTGGATTGGCGGCAGACGACGCATGCCTCTACTTCTCGACCCAGACCGGCATCTACAGCCTGCTCAAGAGCGCCGAGGGTGTAGTCATCCCTTGAGACGCCCGCGATGGCCGCTCTCGACCGCCGCTGGACGACCCGTGGCGCGCCGATCGCGACTACATCATCGCCGACATGAACGGCTCCGCCGTCTTCCTGCGGGAGGCGGCGCGGGGGGTGCGAAGGCGGAGGGACGGAAGGTCCCCCCGGCGCGCCGCGTGCCGGCCCTCCAGGCGCTCGGGCGGCGCTGCGTCTGCCTGCTCGACGACGCGGCCGCGCGCGCCCACGAGGCGGGGATCGCGCTATGCTTCCCGGCATGACCATTCTCCGGGGGCGGATCGAGCGGGGACGGATCGTCGTGGACGAGCCGATCGATCTGCCGGACGGTACAGAGGTCGAGATTGCGGTCGACGACGCGGACGACATGACGCCCGAGGAGCGCGCGGAGCTAGAGGCTCGCTCGAACGTGCGCATGAACAGATCGCTCGGGGCGAGGGAATCTCGGCCGAAGAGATGCTTCGTCGGCTTCGCGAAGTGTGATGCGCATCCGGATCGCTCCGGAAGCGCAGGTGCAGCTCGAAGAGCGAAAGGGGTGGTGGCGGCAGCATCGCGACAAAGCCCCCGACCTCTTTGATCGCGAGTTCGAGGCAGCGGCCCATCGAATCGGCTCGTCGCCGACGTCTTTCCCGGTGTTCACCGAACAGGGTGGTCGGAGCATTCGGCGTTGCTTGATGCCGAAGACGCAGTGCCACCTCTACTTCGAGGTTCTCGAGCGTTCGAACGAGATCGCCATCCTTGCTGCGGGCGGTACCCGCCGCAGGAAGCCGCCCCGGTTTCGGCTTCAAGAGGCCCCGCGGTAGGCGATCCGTCGCTACCGGGTTCGCGTGCCATCGGACCATGACGTCGCCGTGACGCCCGCCGAGATCGCCGCCGACTTCCTGCCGTCACGCGTTCGCGCGGCGCGCGGGACGGCGTGGGACGAGGGGCGCGGTCGCGTGCCGGCGCCGGCGCCACCGTCCGGCCCGGCGTTGCGGACCTTCGCCGAGCGGCGCGTCCGCGGCGTCCCCGAGGCGGTGGTGCGCGGCCTCTTCGCCTGGGACCGCGGCGAGCGCCCGGTGGACCTCCTCTTCGAGGTCCCCCCGGCGCGCCGCGTGCTGGCCCTCCAGGCGCGCGGGCGGCGCTGCGTCTGCCTGCAGGATGCGGCGGCCCGCGCGCACGGGGATCCGCGCCACCCGGACGGCCTGGCGTTCGCGCTCCATGACCTGTGCCACCTGGAGAAGTTCGTCGCGCCCGAGCACCACGCCGGCCAGGTCGGCTTCTTCCGCCTGGTCGAGCGCGCGCTGGAGACGCCCGCGATGGCCGCCCTCGACCGCGAGCTGGACGACCCGTGGCGCGCCGATCGCGACTACATCATCGTCGACATGAACGGCTCCGCCGTCTTCCTGCTCGCCGCGCTGAAGATGCGGCTCGGCCTGGCGGCGCGGCGGTGCGGAGGCG
>Ga0209060_10003373_pt1 | contig 13461 bp, 5 predicted proteins | sample Coa_R1_8_FD_187155 | JGI IMG/M metagenome (GOLD analysis project Ga0209060, IMG submission 187155) | Surface soil microbial communities from Centralia Pennsylvania, which are recovering from an underground coalmine fire - Coalmine... | ecosystem: Environmental > Terrestrial > Soil > Unclassified...
CATCCGGACGAACGGCGAGCGCAAAAGGAAAGGGCGCCACGGAATGCCAGGCGCCCTCAGGGGTCAACAACCGGCCGCTGGGAAGCTGAGCTTCCGCACAACCGGCCGCGAGAAGTAATAGAACAATTCGAAGTCGAATCATAACTGAACCGCGACAGCCAGGGAGCGCTACCACTATACCTGTCTTGTTGCTCTTCCTTGCGATCTCGGTTCGGTTCCTGCGCGGTTTAGAATTCGACGCGAGCGCCCACTTGACCCGTGCGGTTTCCGCCGAAATCAGCAGGCCGCGCCGACGTGATGGTTCCCACGCTCGGATTATCGATCGCCAGCACCGGATTCGCCAGATTCAGATGATTCAGCACGTTGGTGAACGAGCCTTCCACTTTGATCCGCACGCGCTCGGTGATCGCGAATTTCTTCGACAACCCCGCGTTCAAGTTCACGGTTCCGGGTCCGGTGACCAGTCCCATACCGGCGCTGCCGAAACGTCCGATGGGAGCGCCATTGCCAGGCGTTCCAATCAAACAGTCGGTGCCGGGTTTCCATCCGGGAACGCCGGGACACGTATACGCGCCGACGTTGAACCATGACGAAGCCGTTGGATTGCTCAAGTTCGGGCGTCCGATCACATCCGGCGCCTGATCGCGGCCAATCACGCCAGACCCCGTGCCTGAGGGATCGCCGCCATCGAAGTATGGCGTCAAAGGCGGACCGCCTTGCCACAGGAAGATGGTGCTGAGCTGCCATCCGCCGATCAACGCGTCAGCGAAGCGATTCATGGTGCTGCCAAACTGGCGCCCGCGTCCAACGGGCAGTTCGTAGATCGCCGAAGTGATCCAGCGGTTATGGCGCACGCCATACACCGGACCGTATTCATGTTTTCGATCCAGCGCGTCCATGGTGCGATGTCCGGCGTTTTCGTCGGCAAAGTGGTCTGCCGTGTAACCTTGATTGTCCGCGTTGGCTTTGGCCCAGGTGTAAGCCGAATTGAATGTGATTCCACTCTTGTAGCGATGGTTCACTTCCAGCTGCAGCGCATTGTAATTCGCGTTCGCGCCGGTGGAACGGGTGTTAATGGTCTGCCAGTTCGGGAACGGACGGCTGCTCAATGGTTGATCCACATAGTAAGTGGTGGAGTAATACGACTGGTTCAGGTTAGGCGCCCATACTAAGTCGCGGGTGGTTGACCCGATATACGAGATGCGAACGCCGGTGTTGAAGCCAAGATCGTGATCGATGGAGAAATTCCACTGTTGCGAATATGGATCCTTGTAGTGGATATCGTTCGCTGTGCCGAAGTAATCCGAGCCGGGCGGAGGAACCGTGATGCCGGAGCCGCCGGTCTTCACGTTCGGCCACTGAATGGCCGGAACGCCGTTCGTGATGCTGTTGTTGTAAGTGAACGTCGCGGCTTGCAGAGTGCCGGTAAGTGCGTAGTAAATGGAACCCAGCACTTCCGTGTTGTATAAGCTGTAACCGCCGCGCAGGACCGTTTTGTTGTTATTGAACGGCCGCCACGCGAAACCGAAGCGCGGCATGAAACGCTGCGGAGCCGTACGGAGGCTGTCGGGAAGTCCTGCCTGACTGTTTGAAAGCACCGGCATGCAAGGCGCGCCATTCAGGCTAGGACCCTGCTTGCTTCCCAGCTCGGGACAGGCGTTCGCGCTCTCGAGGAATCCGGTAGCCAGCAGTTTCGAGGTACCGTCGGGATAAATGACGGCTCCGGATTTAGCATAAGTCGGATCGAAGTTGCCGATGTTGCCCGAAGCGTCGTGATAGCCGGGATGGAATTCGTAGCGCAATCCGAATTCGAGAGTGAGGCTCGGACTTACTCGGAAACTGTCCTGCGCGTAAGCATTGTAGTGGCTGGTGATGCCGTCATTGTCCATTTGTACGTTGTCGAGTCCCGTGCCGGCGGGAATCCCGAGCAGGAAATCGGCGAACGGCGCGTTGCTGAACTGTCCACTGAATTGGAACTGGCCGTAATTGTCGCCGCCGATGAATCCGAGCGGTGTTACGGCTTCGATGTGCCGATAATCAAAGCCGAACTTCATTGTGTGGCGGCCCAACGTCCAAGTGACGTTGTCGACCGCTTGATACGTGCGCCCCTTGGTGATGCCTTCCAAACGATCCGCGCCCAGTCCCGTGAGGCCGCCGCTGAGATCGATCTCCGGAAGCCCGTTGAAAAATGCGGGCAGTCCAATCAAGCCCTGCAAGCCGAGTGACTCCGAGAATGATTTTCCGTTGAATGGATTCGAAGAACCCGCATCGCGGCGCGTGAATCCAAACCGCGCTTCATTCAGCAGATTCGGCCGGATGGTGAAGTTGTAGGCCAACACTAGCAGGCGGTAATTATCGATATTGTTGGTCGAAGGTACGAGCAGATCGTTGGTGGAAAGAGCCGTGATATCCTTCCAGGTCCAGCGGCCGAAGATGGATTGCCGCGACGACAGATATTGATCGATTCGGATGTCGTACTGATCGGAGTGATAGCTGCTATCGCGATTCGCGATGTAGTTCGCCGCATGCACCGCGTTCGTCGCTCCGGCGTTCGGAGCCGGGAACAAGGTTAGGATCTTCGCGGCAACGGGGCTGATCCGGTCGGCTGGAATGGTGTCGTTCGGGAAAGGATTTCCAGTCAGCGGATCCTTGATGGTGACGCCCTCGGCACTGAAGTTTCCACTGCGGATGGCGTCGGTTGGCACTTCATCTTGCACCGTGGTGCTCTTCGGATAGCGAAACCCCTCATAAGTTCCGAAGAAGAATGTTTTGTCCTTGCCGTTGTAAAGGTGAGGGATGGTTACCGGTCCGCCGACGCTCGCGCCAAAATCATTCGCAATCAGTTTTGGTTTGGTGAGCTGTCCGAAGTTGACCGCATTCAGCGCGGCGTTCTGCGTGTACCAGAACAAGCTGCCGTGAAATTGATTGGTGCCGCTTTTGGAAATCGTGGTGACGTCGCCCATCTGGCCGTATTCGGCCGGATTCCCAACGCCTTGCACTTTGATTTCGCCGATCGATTCAGAGGAAGGAAACGCGTTGGTGAGCGGCGAATTGCCCGTGACGTCCGTCACGGAAATGCCATCCAGCGAATACTGCGTCTGCGATTGAATGCCGCCTTGTATGGAAAAGTTGCCGCTGTCATCGGCCTGCACGCCGGGCAGCACCTGGATGAGCTGATAGGCGCTGGTATTTCCGTTTGCGCGGATGTTTGCGGGCAAATTGAGCAGCTTTTGCGGATCGAATGTTTCTTGGATCACCTGCGTATCCGTTTCGATGACGCCGGCTTCCGACGACTCCACGGTTACCGCCTGCGTCATTTGTCCGACATGGAGTTCCGGATCCACGCGCAGCGTCTGACGCGCCACCAGCAGCAGATCCGTGGCGGTGAATGCTTCGAAGCCGGCGGCCGTTGCGGTCACTGTATAATGCCCGGGCAAAATGTTCAGCAGTTCGTAGTCACCATTGTTCTTGCTCTGCACTTCATGCGAAGTGTTCTCGTCCGTGTTCGTGATTTTGACGGTCACGTTGCCGACCACGGCGCCCGAGGTGTCCTTCACCGTGCCGATAATCGCGCCATAGGTGGACTGGCCGCGGGCGTTCGAAAGTGCCAGGCTCAAACCTAGGAGAAGAAGCGCAAAATCGCGTCGGATTCGCGCGCCTGACGTTGTTCCACTGCAATGCAACATCGGAGTTCCTTTCAGTTCCAGAGAATCGTCAAAAAAAGTAAAGCGGGGGTGATTTCAGAGACTAGCAAGCCGCTGTTTCAGCGCCATTGCGGAAAAGTTGCGGAATGATGAATCGGAAACTAGCGCGCGTGAGAACTGTGGATATCGTGCTGAACAGCTTCCAGGACGGCGTCGATGTTTGACTGCCAATAAAAATGTCCGCCGGGGAATTCGCGCTGCATGAAAGATGCGGTCGTTTGTTCGCGCCATCGTTCCAGCTGTTCGCGAGCGATGCTTGGATCGGACGTGCCGCCGTAAGCTGCGATTGGAATCGCAAGTGCCTGGCCGGGCGAGTAAACATAGTTGCGATAGAGTCGTGTGTCCGCACGCAGGATCGGTAACGCGCCCTGAACCGCGTCCTGCGTTAAATCACCCAGTGCGCTGAGTTCATCCATCAACAAGGCGTCAGACGGCTCAGGCCGCTTGGACACTTCGGTCCGATCCTGCGGCGCGCGAGCGCTCGACACGATCAACACGCACGGCAGCGGTGCGCCGATCTTTCGCAAGGCTCGCGTCAGTTCGAACGCGATACCTGCGCCCATGCTGTGGCCGAAGAACGCGTACGGCCGATCCAACAACGGGCGGATCGCCGGAGTGAGCGCAGCGATTAATTCATGCATGTCTTGGAAGAGAGGCTCCGCCGCACGAGTCTCGCGTCCCGGCAACAGCACCGGGACGACTTCGGCACCCGGCAGGGCTGCGATCCATTTTCGATAAGCCACAGCGCCCGCGCCGGCGTGCGGGAAACAGAATAATCTAACGGGTTCGCGCGATTTGGCTTCGAGCGTCGGAAACCAGGCCCGGCGCATCAAACGGATCGCCAGCAGTTTCTTTTTGTCTTCGGAAAGCGAAGCCTGCGCCGGAGCCAGCCTCTTCGGCCAATTCAAAAGTTCCCGCAGAAATCTCTCGAAGGGCTCTGCGGTAAGTGTACTGGTATAGCGGAGCGCGGCATCGCGCGATTGCGCGGCGATCTCTTTCCAGTGCGTTGCGTCCGTGGTCAGCCTGTTAAGCACAGACAGCCACGGTGCGACATCCTGTGGGGGAACTTCCGCCACCGGCACCATGTTTTCGTCCAGCGCGGGCTTGTACTCCGTGATCGGATTCACCGGCAGCAAATAGGGAACGCCTAACTTCGCTTCCTTCAATCCGCCAACGTCGCTCGCCATCACGGGAACGCCGCGCAGCATGGCCTCAACCACTACCCGGGATCGCGCTTCGGCCCAAATGGACGGCACCAGAGCCACGCGCGTTTGCGCGAACAGCTCATCCAAATTTTCCACCGGCTGGATGATCGTGATATTCGAATACTGGCGCAGCGCTTCGAGGTCTTCGGCACTGGTTCCCCAGGTCGGGACCGCGCCGAATCGTAAATGCGGGGCGCGCTCAGCGAGCGCGAGGAAAATCGAGATCCCCTTCACTGCGCACGGATTCACCATCACCACGTACGGATTGTCGAAACGCCCGAGTGACCTCGTTTCGGCCGGCTCCATCAGTGAAATCGGAACGTGGATTGCATCCAGGCCGCCCCACTGCCGCGCGTATCCAGCGACATACTCGCTCACGCCAACAACCCCGTCGGCTTGCTTCAACATCTCCGTCTTGGCCCGGTTCGGGCTAGAACTGTCGGGGCCGAACGGAACGGCAATGGTTGCGCGCACCAGATACACGGCGCGTGCACGCCCCGCGCGGATCGCGATCTCAAACAATAGTTGCGCGGGATCGTCGGTGGAAGTCAAAATCACTTCCGGGTCGAATTCCGCCAGTTGCTCGGAGAAATAGGCACGCCAATTCGGATTCCGCGTGAGCGTACGGACGTCCACTCCGCCGTGGACGAACTGAATCGCATCCGAGCCGATCTGCGCGCATACTCCGCGTGCTTCCAACTCCGCGATCAACTTCGCGTGTTCTTCGTCTCCGAATTTCGTGGTGCGAGCCACCACTCGTACGTCGTGCCCGCGGGCGGCTAGCGCTTCCATCAAGAGCCGGTTCGATTTGTCGCCGCCCCCGAAGCTCGGATAGTAGAGCGAATTGTGCGCCAGCAGAATCCGCATTAGTTGCTGCCGAGTGAAGCGAGAAACTTCTCGAATTCGGACGCGTCCAGTTTCTCAACAAAGCCAAGCGCAGCGGCTCGGCATTTCTCGGATTCCGACTCGTACAACGTGCGATCGCCCAGCAATGAACCGAGAGCTTCCGCCCACGGCTGAAGATTCTGCTCTGGAATCACCGGCCGCGGCATGTGCGTATCGTCGAACTCGGGAAGATACCGCTCAATGCGCCGCACCGGGATCACGAAGCCACTGCCTTGCCGTGCTTCCACTAATCCGCCGGAATCGCTCGATACCACCGGAATTCCGCGCAGCATTGCTTCCATCCCAATCAGTCCGAAACCTTCGTACCAAAGCGATGGCATCAGTAACACGCGAGCTTGTGCGAGCGCTTCTTCGATATTCCCCACGCTCTCGATCACCTGGACATTCGGCAACTGCGCCATTGCTCGGCGATCCTCGCCAGTGGTCCCCCAGCCAGCCAACGCTTGGAACGTAACGTCCGGAAACCGGCGGGCGAGTTCGAGAAAAATGCCGATGCCTTTCACCTGGCACGGATTGATCATCATTACCGAGCCGCGATCGAAGCAGCCGAGGCGCGCGTAAGGCTCTCGACCATAAATCGGTGGATGTATCACCTTCGCAGCAATGCCCGCGTGCTTTTGAATATAACTCGCGGCGGATTCGCCAATCGCCACAATGGCGCGTGCCGAGCGCAGGATCGCTGTCGCGCGCTGGCTCGAATTCCAGCTCTCTGGGCCGAACGGGAAAAATTGCGGCGTGTGCGCCAGATAGACGAGGCGATCCGGAGCCACACGCGCAGCTTCGGCGAGCAGTAAATGGCTGAGGTCTTCCGACGACACCAGCACGAAATCCGGTTGAAATTGATGGATATGGCTATCCAGCACAGCGCGCCGCTGTACCAGATTCTTCACGCTGTGAATGTGGATTCCGTCCACTGTATCGTCGCAATCGCCCTCCAGCGATGCGCACACAACACGGCACGGATGCTTGTGTTCCGCGAGATACCGTAGCCAAGCCAGATTGCTGCGCGTGGATCCGCCGCGCGCCGGGGCATATGAGGCGTTGGAAGTCAGAAGAACTCTCATTCGGATTTAAGACAAAGACACGCCTGGGTCCTCCGCCGCCAGCAGTTGCTTCACTTCCTCGTCGGACAATCCTTCGATTTCGCGATACAACTCGTCATAGGCGGATTCGCCCATCCGGGCGCGGTCAATTTTCCCGGCCAACTCGCCCAACGTGAGATGCACCGAGTAAACGTCATCGATCGCAAGCTCAACGCCGAAGGCTTCGCGCACGCGCACGATCAACAACACCGCGAGCAGGGAATGCCCGCCCAGATCGAAGAAATTATCCGTGCTTGCGATGCCGGATTTGTGCAATAGCTCGGACCAGATGGTTGCCAGCCGCGCCTCGGTGTTCTCTAAACCCGGCGTGCGCGCACCGCCGAAACGCATCGCTTCCAAAATCTGTTCGGGACGAGCGAGTTCACGCGCGATACGCACGTAATCCGGACGTTTATGGGTCACGTGACGCGGCGCCGGTTCCTTCACCGTACTTTCCTGCGGCGACGGTTTCCAGCGAAGATTGTGCAATTCGACAGCCGGGATTTTGTATATGGATGTCGCGGCCGTTCTCTCTTCGTACCGCCCGCCGATTTCCTGAAGGAACCGCCGTGCCGGTTCGTTCTTCGCGGTGGTGATGAGCGGCGCGATCACCGACGTCAAGCGGCGTCGTTGCGCTTCCCCGCCAAGATGCGCCAGCACTCGATGCTCCACGCCGCGCCCCAGTACGCGACAACTCAACAGCAGTGTGTCGATCGCCAGCGCGTCATCCGCCGCCTTGAAAATCACCACGCCAGTGAGCCCGTATTCACCGAACCGGTCCGAGACATTCACGGCCAGGCACTCTACCTGCCCCTCCGCCAACAAAGCCGAGAGTTCCGAGGCCGTCCGCCGGATGGTGGTGAAATTGAATTGATTGGTTCGCTGCGTTAACTGGGCCAAGCGATCCAGCTGCACTGCCGTGTATGGTTGGATCTGAACGTTCAGTTCCAGGGAATTCACGAATCCTTCCAGGTTTGAAGCCTGCTTCAACTCGCGTCCAAACTCCAGCGCTGTCTTGTAATGCGCGCTGCGATGGCGATCCTCCTCCGTGACCAGCACATGATCGAAAGCCCAGACATGATTCAAAAAATGCGGAATCTTCTCCCGATCCTCGGGCAGCGGCAGCCCCAACACCTCCGGGATGCTCTCCGCAACCTCCGCGCATTCTTTCGGATTGTCATCCACCAAAATGAAGCTGTCCAGCCCAAGCGAAAGCTCACAGGCGAGCGCATGTAAATTTGCGCTCTTCGCGTCCCAGTTCAAGCGCCAATCGACGAAATGATGCAGTTGCAGCGGCATCTCCGGATGTTTCGCGAAAGTCTCCAGCACATCCGCCTCGTTGTTCTTGCTGTCCATCGCCAGCAGCATGCCGGCTTCCTGCTGTTCTCGCATGAACTGCTGCAACGCGCGATGTGGCGCGTCGATGGCAACACCCGCCGGACCATCCTCGCCGCAGATGCCTTTCCATAGCGTGTTATCGCAATCGAGTGCGATCGCTTTGAACGGCGGCGAGAACAATCCGTGCGTCAATCGCACCACCGCGGTGCCCAACGCACAAAAATAGAGCTCCGTGTACGGAATGCGCCCCAGCCGTTCGCCCTCGGCGCTCAGGGGATGCTCAACCGGGTAAAGCTGCTGGATCTCCTCGTGGCTTAAATAAAGAACGCCGGGCGTTCCCTCCAGCATGGTCTCAGTACGCAGCGATATCTCGTGCGCGAACTGCCGCCGCGATTCCGCCGACGGACACAACGCGAAGATCAACGGCACGCTCATGCGCGGCAGCGACTCGCGCACCAGCCGGATCACTTCATCCAAATTCGATTCCGCGCGCGCTAGCGTGATTTCTTCCGCTGCGTCGAACTGCGCCAGATCTTCCAGCCTGACCAGCATCACATTTACGCCGTGTTGATTGGAAGCGAACTCGCTCGCCGGATCCGTGAGCGTCTGCGCCACCTGATTGTACGGCGCGAAACGGACTTCGAACGGCGTTTGAAGCTGGCTCGCCCAGAAATTGAGGACGGGCTCTATCGGTTCGGCGGTAAACGTAGCACTGATGGCGAGTCGGAACGGCATGCTTTCAAATTTGAGGATAGCGGCAAACGGTTGCGGTCTGCTAAGCTCGCCCCGAGCCGGCCGCGTGAAGATTCATGGAGCGGAGAACGGCGACCCCGCGAGGATCGGCGCGGAACGCCGCCGCCATCGGCGACTGCATCCCGAGCACGATGCGCGGATCGCGCTGCTCAATCGATTTTTCGCACCACGCCGCCGCCGAATCTAGTTCGTCGCAGAGAAGATGAAAGAACGCCATGGCCGTGGGAACTCCGTACGTTTCGGGAGGCCCGAGTTGCGCAATCAACTCGTTTGCGCGGCCGCGTTCGCCAGCCATTGCCAACACACCAGCGAAAATGGCTCGTGCGTGAGGATGCCAGGGCGCCAAGGAAACGGCTTCTTTCCCGCTTGCGACGGCGTCCGCGATCTGACCTTTGGCCGCATGATTGAGCGCCAGAAACATCTGGCCCTGAAACGTGGTCGGATGTGTTTTCGCTACTTTGTGGAATTCGATCTCCGCCTCACCCAGCCGGCCCGCATCGTGCAAAGATACGCCCAGTTGGAAACGGCCGCCAAAACTCAACGGATCTTCCTGCAGACCAATCTCATGCTGCATCGCGGATTCATTCGAAAACCCAAGCGGGACCAGGTGAAACATCCCGTACATGAATCGTACCGAGGGATGGACCGGCTCGCGCGCCAGCGCCAGACGGAAGCGGCGCTCCGATTCTTTCCAATCGTAGTCATACACTGCCGCGATCGCACCCAGGGCCGCATGCGCCTCCGGCAACGCCGGGTCCAACTCCAGAGCTCGCCTCGCCGCCGCCGCTGCCAAGGGCATCGATTCTCTTGCCGGTGCAATTCCGGGCAGCGCGCGCAAAAGAATCTGGATGCTTAGCTCGGCGTGCGCGAGTGGGAATTGCGGATCGAGTGTGATGGCCTCATGGTAGTGCTGCCGGCAACGCGCCGAGGCTTCCGGTGTATACAGGAACGCATCGTGGCGTGCCTTCAGCAATGCTTCGTAAGCCGCGAGGTTCGGCACGTAGCGGCTGGCTGCAGGTTCCACTGCCAGCTTCACCCGCAGCGCCGCGGCGATTGCGATCGAGATTTCGTCCTGCAGCGCGAACACGTCCGGCATTTCCCGGTCGTACCGCTCACTCCATAAATGGCTGCCGTCGGCTGCCGCGATCAGTTGCGCCGAAACGCGGATGCGATTGCCCGCGCGGCGGACGCTGCCCTCCAGCACGTGCGCCACGCCCAGCGCTTCGGCGATCCGCCGGATATCTTCCTGCTTGCCCTTGAAGCTGAACGCCGACGTTCTCGCGATCACCTTCAGACCCGGGATCTGCGCCAGCGCGTTGATAATCTCTTCGGCGAGTCCGTCGCTGAAGTATTCGTTGTCTACGTCGCCGCTCATGTTCGTGAACGGAAGAACGGCGATGGAAGGCCGTTGGCCGGCGGACCTGAGATCCGCCTGTTCCAGCGCGCTTCGCAGTTCCGCGACGGTTTGGAATCGCGCCGACGGCGTTTTTTCCAGGCATCGCATCACAATTCGTTCGAGCGCGGCGGGAGCCTGCAATTGCCTGGGTGGATCGCGAACGATGGCGCTCAGCACCTCTACCGTCGATTCGCCCTCAAACGCCCGCCGGCCGGAAAGCATTTCATACAACACCGCGCCGAAGCTGAAAATATCCGACCGCACGTCGGCCGGTTTGGCTTGTGCCTGCTCTGGCGCCATGTAAGCCGGAGTTCCCACCACCATGCCTTCCAGCGTCAGCGTCGCATCGGAACCGGAAGGCGCATTGATTTTTGCCAGCCCGAAATCCAGCAGCTTCGCCACGGCTTTGTCCGTTACCAAAATGTTGCCGGGCTTCAGATCGCGATGCAGGATGCCGCGCGCGTGCGCCTCCTCTAACGCCGACGCGATCTGAAGCGCCAGCCGGAGCGCGCTTTCCGCCGCAAGCGGTCCCTGGATTGGTACACCATCGACGTGCTCCAGCACCAGATAATCCGGCCCGACATCATGAATTTGGCAGATATTCGGATGATTCAGAGCAGCGATCGCGAGGGCTTCTTCCCGGAATCGCTCACTGTGCTGGCCCTTCAAGCGCTTGATGGCGACAATCCGATCGAGCCTGGTGTCGCGCGCCTTGTAAACTTCACCCATGCCGCCGGTCCCGAGGAGACCGAGAATCTCATACGGACCCAAACGTGTTCCAGGATTCAGCAACAACAGTTCAAGATTATCACCCGTCCCCGTCATCAATGGAGTTACACTCGGATAAGCCATGCGGTATCTTGTCTGGGGCTTGATTCTCGCCTGCGGCGCCCAATCGAAAACTGTCGACTTCACCCGCGACGTCCAACCGATCCTCAACGCGCGCTGCGGGGGCTGTCACGGTCCGCAGCAACAAATGAAGGGACTCCGTGTCGACGATTCGAAATCGCTCGCCAACGTCGTCACGCCCGGCGCCAGCGCGTCGAGCAAACTGATCGAGCGCGTATCCAGCACGAAAAAGGGATTCGCGATGCCGCCCATCGGCGCGCCGCTCACCAGCGCCGAAATCGCAACGCTGCGCGACTGGATCGATCAAGGCGCGAAAATGCCCGCGATAGCCGCGAACTCTAAGCACTGGTCATTCCAACCCATCGCGCATCCGGCTGTTCCGGAAGTTGACGACAAATCGTGGACCCGCAACTCCATCGACAATTTCATCCTCGCGCGCCTCCAAGCCGAGCACATCAAACCATCGCCCGAAGCCGATCGCAACACCTTGATCCGCCGCCTTAGCCTCGATCTCACCGGACTCCCGCCCACTCCCGCTGAAACTGAAGCGTTCCTCGCGGACAAACATCCGGATGCCTATGAGCGCCTGGTCGATCGCCTGCTCGCATCGCCGCACTACGGCGAAGCGCGCGCCCGCACCTGGCTCGATTTGGCGCACTATGCCGACAGCGACGGATACGAAAAAGATTTGACGCGTCCGTGGGCCTGGCGCTACCGGCAATGGGTGATCGACGCATTCAACCGCGACATGCCGTACGATGAATTCACCATCCAGCAGCTCGCGGGCGATCTGCTACCCGGCGCAACGGTGGATCAAAAGGTCGCCACCGGATTTTTGCGCAACTCGCTCACCAATCGCGAAGCCGGCGTAAATCGCGCCGAAGCGCGCTTCGAACAGATTGTGAATCGCACGAATACGGTCGCAACCGTTTGGCTCGGACTCACGGTTGGATGCGCGCAGTGCCACAACCACAAGTTCGATCCCATCACGCACAAGGATTACTACCAGTTCTTCGCGTTCTTCAATGGCGCCGAGGAAAACGATATCGACGCACCGCTCGCGGGCGAGCTTGGCCCGTATCTCGCGGCGCGTCCCGAATACGACAAGAAGCGCCGCAAAATTCTGGAAGATTACGGCATCGCCGAGATGCAAGCGCAGTGGGAGCCGCGCATCCAGAAGGCTTTCCGCGAACAGGGCAAAGATCTGGAGTGGGATTTCGCCGTGACCGAAATGCGCGCCAGCTTCGACGGCGCTGACCATTTCCTGAAAGGCGATTGGTTGAACCGCACACAACGCCAAGCCGAGCGACTGACGAATTACTTCGTCGAAAATCCTGGCCCCGAGAACGAGAAGAACAAACCGGTGGCGGCGTTTCTGAAAGACGCGCGCTCGAAGCTCCGCGATCTGCGCGCCACGCTTCCCGAACTAGCACAAGCTCCGGTAATGGAGGAACTGGCGGCGCCGCTGCCCACGAACATCCACCTGGGCGGGGATTATCAGGCGCTCGGCGCCGCCGTGGAACCCGGCATTCCCTCGCTCTTCCCGCCGATTTCCGTCGAGCATCAAAACCGCCTGACGCTGGCGCGCTGGCTGGTGTCGCGCGACAATCCCGAAACCGCGCGCGTGGCAGTGAATCGCATGTGGCAGGATTACTTCGGACAAGGCCTCGTCGTCACCAGTGAAAATTTCGGAACGCAAGGCGACAAGCCTTCGCATCCGGAACTGCTCGATTGGCTGGCGACGGAATTTGAAAATCACGATTGGAGCCGGAAGTACATGGACAAGCTGATCGTGATGTCGGCAGCGTACCGCCAAAGTTCGGCGGCGCGCAAAGAATTGGAAAACACCGATCCGAACAATATTTTGATTGCCCGCCAATCGCGCCTGCGCTTGCCCGGAGAAGCGATTCGCGACGAAGCGCTCGCAGCCAGCGGGTTGCTCAACACCGCGATTGGCGGAAAGAGCGTGCGTCCGCCGCAACCCGCCGGTGTTGCCGAGCTCGGATATGCAGGCAGCGTGAAATGGCCGGAGAGCACGGGACCCGATCGCTACCGGCGCGGCCTCTACATCCATTTCCAACGCACCACGCCATATCCGATGCTGATGAATTTCGACGAGCCGGATTCCAATACGACGTGCACCCGCCGCGGCCGCTCGAACACGCCGCTGCAAGCTTTGAATCTGCTGAACGATCCGGTATTCTTCGAAGCCGCGCAGGCGCTCGCGA
>Ga0209060_10003376_pt1 | contig 13458 bp, 8 predicted proteins | sample Coa_R1_8_FD_187155 | JGI IMG/M metagenome (GOLD analysis project Ga0209060, IMG submission 187155) | Surface soil microbial communities from Centralia Pennsylvania, which are recovering from an underground coalmine fire - Coalmine... | ecosystem: Environmental > Terrestrial > Soil > Unclassified...
GAGGTGGCGTCCCACGGCGGATCAGAAGCCTTGGTGAAGAGGCGTTGCTGCGACTCAGGGACCGACTCGCGAACGATGTTGAGCCATCCCTGGGCATCGCGCGCCTTCAGCTCGCGCTCGACGAAGGGACGGAGGCCGTCCTTCAGGAGGTCCAGTGCTTTGCCAACGCGCCCGTGATTGGTAATTGCCATGACGTTTCCCCGCACTCGGCATTCAAATGTTCTTTAGCCATTGCGAAAAATGATCGCTCCATCTCTCGATCAACCGGACAGCCTCGCAGGTCTGCTTCGCGGCATCAGGAGAATCGGCGTAATCATTCGCGTGGGCCACACCGTTGCGCAGCGTTTCAATTTTCTTGATATCCCGTTGGTGGATTTTCCCAGGGCTCAATGGACTTCTGCGGATGATCGTCGCTTTATCGACAATTTGAGTGAATAGCAGAGCATCAACGAAGCGATCACCGCGCTGCGCTTCTTCGATCGTTTCCCGAACTTTTTGTTGTCTGCCCGGAGAGAGACGGTCGAACCAATCCTCTGTGCTACCAAATACCCGGCGGATCACTTCGATCATGATGATTTCAAGATTGGTGACGAGCCCGAACAGCGCCGCGCGAACCGGCAGCCGCTGAAGATCCGACAGAGTCACGAGTCCGCTGATCTTGCAATCCGAAACGATCAGCCGGCATCCATGGCGATCAGCATCCCGAACGAAAGCAAGAATGCTGGCGCCAGCGCCGATCAGGTTCTCTTCAGATAACGGCTGCATTACCGCGCTTATGAGGCCGTCAATTTTCGACTCGTTCCGATACCGCGAAATGTCCAGGAGTCCGGCGATCCTGCCCGACGTGGCGATGTCGTCTGTTGGCGTATCGACGACGGGCAAGAAGTCGAACTGATTCTCCCGATTGCGATCGATGACATCGGCGAGTCTCTCGTCCGCGACACAGAACACGAAATCTGCGCGCCTGGTAGCGATCAAACTGACGGTGAGGCCGTTTTGCAGGTCCTCAATTGTGACGTGAGGCTGGTCCCCGATCGCGTGATTTGCCCAGCGCCTGGGGGCGGCGACGGCTTTGGTCGGCTCGACCAGGTAGCTGTTCGCCATGGTTTATGCCCGCTCAAACATGTCCGGCTCCGCCGCCGGCAGCGCGGGCGCTTCGCGCGCCAGCCGGGAGATTTCGGGCCAGCTTTGGACGAGGGCATTATAGGACAGCGCCTCAGCAGGGCGCTTCTTGCGCTCGGCAATGGTGTAGAGGCGGTAGGCAAGCTCGCGGGCGATCTCGGCCTTGCTCCCGAGCTTCGCCACCAGCGACGCAGCGGCGCTTTCGCCGCCCGATTCGAGGGAGCGGATCAACTGGTGAACCATCGTCCAACTGGTGGCGTACAGGTCGGTGGCCGGATCCCAATCGTCTTGTAATTCTCCCGGCATGAGCAGGCGCACCTTGCCACGCTTCGATTCAACGAACCCCTCTTCGGCCAAGCGCCCTATGCTGGTGACCTTGGCTGTGGCCAAGACCTCCGCGACACCATAGTCGCCGGCTGCGAAGCCCTGTTGCTCGAACCAAGTGAGCGCCCAACGGGTGTCAGCGTCGAAATCCCCTTCCTGTTCGGCTAACACCTCGTCGAGCGTCTCATTGATCAGCGCCAAAGCTTCGCGCACCGACAATGAGTTACCGCCTGCATTCATTACCTGCGCGTAGCGTGTATAAACCGCCATGCCGGGGCCGATAGCCGCCTGTGCCAGATCAACCGGCGCTATGTTGCTTCTTTGGAGATGTGCCAGCGCTCCGGGTAGCTCCAACTTTAATGCGGCCACGAAATCGCGGCGCGTCCCAGTTACGGCATTTGCCCGCTGTCTTCGACAGACGAGAACAACGCTGGACGCAAGGGCGTTTGCGTCTCGCCCGATCATCCGATTGCCTAACTCCGTCCGGATAGGCCATGTGCCGCTGACGGAGAAGCCCGCACGATTGACAGCGTCGAGGAAAGTCTCCCAACCCGTCGACGCTCGACCCGCTTCATTCTCGGTTTCGGACTGTTTAAACGCGTAATAGATTGTCACGGGAAAAGCAGGATGTGCCTGCTCGGCGAGTCGGCGCAACGCCTGCGTCATGCCATCAAGGAAAAATGCCTCGGCATTGTCTTTGCCTTCGTGGCGGTATGGCGTGGCTACAAGCTCTTCCGCCTTCGGCACCGCGAGCGTCGCGAAAAGATCGGGAAATATCGGTCGAAGCGACCGTCGCAGCCAGATATAGAAAAAGTCGGAAAGGTCAGCATAGCCGATATTATCGTAATATGGTGGATCTACAGAAACGATTTTCCCAGCACTAATCGATTGATTTTGCGCATCGCTCTGCCGTGCATGACCCGGCACAGATTTAAGCGGCAGATAAGTGAGAGGTGTACTTAGTGTTTTTAGTACTGTCTCCATACTCCCTACTGAGTCGCTGAAAAAATTCACCTCTGCAAAATCCCAAGTCATCGGGAGCGCCTGACGACCGAAGGTTACTCGAACGGTGGCAACACGGGCAGAACGTCCAGAAGCGGTTCGGTTTGACGATGGCCCCGCGTCCCACGTGCATATCGTCGAGCCTTTGTCCGCAAGCTTGCTGACCAAAAATCCCAAATAGATTCCCACCGCTTCCGCGTACCCAGTAGCGCCAACATCGCCGTCGCGAAGAGATTGTTTGTTATTGGGAACGCCCGCACGAATGGCGTCCTGCGTGACACGCGCCACCGCCTCGCGCACGAGGCCGGAGAAGGTCGTCAGCGCGACCAGCTGTCGTGGCGTAAATAGATCGCCGAATGTGCTTAAACCATAATTTGGCGTTTTGAAGTCGCGAGGGTTGTCGGGAAGAGATATTTCGGGCTTCCATTCCGGCTCTGCCTTTTTGACGATCATTTCGTGCTCGGGCGTCGGTGAAAGGTAAACTCGCCCACGTTCGCTTTGAGCGACGATCGCCATCAATCGGATGCCTATGTGACCGGCTTTGCCCTCTGCCCGAATGTAATCATAAGTGATGGGTACACCTGAAAGCAGACATCTGAACGCGCTTCTCTTCCCGGCGGTCGTACCAAGTGTTGCAAATTTGATGTCTTTCGGTTTGCCAAGTCTTACAGTAAATTGATAGCCGCTCTTTTCAAGAACAGGTTCGACATAGGTTTCTCTGCCCATCATTGGCGATAGGACGTAGCTGGTCACGAGGGGCACATCGACACTGGCAAAGGCCGGATTTGGACTCTTCACCGTGCGTGCCCAAATCCAGGCGATCACCGTCAGCTTTTGTCCAATGAGCGGCTTGAGATCGGGCCGCTCCTTAGCCATATCCGCTGTGATCTCGACCTTCGGATACAGATGGCCGATGCGCTTTTCGGCCTCGTCCCGCATCCACTGCCCGTAATACCGGACATCGTCGGCAAGTCCCTCCGCGCCCTTCCATTGCCGCGCCGCCAGAGTGTTTTCTTCGCGCGCTTTTGGATTGACCGGCGGCCGGCCGGCGAACTTCGGCGGGATCTCGATCATCGCCTTGTTGATCAGCACAGCCACCGGATTGAGGTCGCTCGCATAGGCTTCAAGCCCGAGCCGCTGCGCTTCGAGCGGCAGGGCGCCGCCGCCGGCAAAGGGATCGTGAAACGCCGGCAGCCGGTTGCGGTCGAACAGCTCCTTGGCACGGGGATCGCCAGCGTTCTCGGCGCAGGCGCGGCGCCAGCTCTGCCAGATCTCCGCGCGCGCCCTTTTCAGCACCTCCTCATTCGTCGTGTTCTCCCACTTCACGAGGTCTTCGATGATCTTGAAGAGGCGCTGCCGCTCCTTCTCCTGCGCCTTCTCGGTCGGAAATAGATCCTGATTGGCGGAGGGATCGTCCACCATCTGCGCGAAGATCACCGCGCGGGCGGCGGCCAGCGGCCGGCGCGCCCACCACAGGTGCAGCGTCGACGGATGTCCGTGTCGGATCGACTTCTCCCGCGCCGAAGCCTTGTTGATGGCCTCTAGCGGCAGGGCGACTTCAATCAACTTCTTGCGGCAGCCGCTCACGGTGTAGACCTCCAAATTGGGGCAAGGCACTCAGCACGGCCTCCAGCACAGGCCGCTGTGTCGGCGCGACGAACTGATGAGACAATACGTTCCGCTCGTAGTGGTCCAGAACCGACTCTCCATAGGTGATGATCTTGGAAAGCTGCCGCTTCATCGATGATTTGAGGGCTGTGACGCCCTCAACCAGATCTTGTCGCATGTTGATGAAGAGCCTCGGGGCATACTGGCTGGCGTGCTGGACCAGGATATGCAGCATTTTCCGCTTGATTCCTTCTCCAATAGGCTCTGCGGCGGCCCGCTGATAAGCGGGTTGCATGAAACCGAACGCCGCCTCCACCATCCCGGTGCTGAGGGTCTCCCGGGTTTGCCGGATATGCGTGGCGAGTGTTGCCAAGGTCTGACCAGCGCGAAGCTGAAAGCTTTCCTCTGCCGTCTGGAGACTTTTGTCCATGCTGTCGCGGATTCTGTCCGGTTGGTGACGAAGCATCGCCATGGACCCGGTTATTCTTTCCGCTGTCATGCGCAGAACGTCATGTGCACTGTCGCTGGCGTCCCCGATTAATGCCGATAGATGCATACGGAAAAACTCATCCCAGACAAGCGGCACAAGTTTGAGGTAGGCCTGTACAACGTCAAAGTTGAGGTTAAACTGCTGTTGCTTATAGTTGCGCCATACTCCACCTGATTTCACGATGGACCGCAACGTCTTCCAATTGATTGGATCCCACGAGGCGAAGACCTCTTTGAGGTTTGTTATGGCGCACGCATCGAGCTCGGCGAGCCGCCGCTCGAACTCTTCGCAACGCAGCTGGAGCGTTTCCTCGGACCGGGCCTGAACCTTCTTCAGCTCCCGGCGGCCTTTCTCTATAGCTTTAGTTACTTCTTCAACGAATTTGTCCCACTCCCTCCGGGCCTCTTCCCCGTCGAGCTCGATCCTCCGGATCCGGTCGAAAAAAAAACGCTGCACCAGTTCAAACAAGCTGCTGAGCCGTTTGGACGCAGCAGCCACTTGCGACTTGTGACTCTGTTCGAGCGTAATCGTGTGCAAATGTTCGATCAGTTGCGGAATATGCGTGTCTTGCGCGGAAAGCTTCATGCCCTGAAACAGGGGATTAAGATTCACGGCGTGCAGGTAGGCCGCAGCAGAAACCGCAAATACCGGGATCGACTGGACACGTTCTAAGAACTCCGCATTCTGCCGTCCGCCAGCGGCGTTCGCCGCGATGTCTCTCGCAATCGCCAGAAGATGATTTTGAACATGGCGGTAGATCTCTTGTCGGCGGAAGCCCAGGACAGGCAAAACATCGCCGTCGAAATCTTCCACACTTACGCCCATCTGTTCCAGAACGGCCTGGAGATTGACATGGTCGATCTGGGTCGCGATTACCGAAAACGCATCGAGACGCCCGGCGAGAAACAGGCGCAGCAGAAGGCCTTCGTTCCGAAGGATGTTGGTGAAGATCCTGTCAATCCCGACCTGGCTGTTGCATACCAACCAGATATAGTGCGCATCCTGCAGGTATTTCTTTGTAACCTGCTCGCGGGCCGGGTTCGGGTCGTTCAATCCGGGCAGGTCGACTAGCACCACGCCGTTGCCCAGGACCTCGAATTTTCCATAGATACGAACACGGCTTATCAGGGGCCAGAACTGAGCGTCAGGGTGCTGGTGCCGTCCCACGAGGTATTGTTTGACCTTGTCACGTAAGGTGCGGGCGTTTTCCACCTGAATGATAAGCGGTTCGCCAGTGTTCATGCGGCGCGCGATATCTTCTGGCAACCGCAATCTGGCATCCGCCAGGATTTCGGCCACTCCTCTATCAGGAACTTCACGGTAGACGGCGTCCATCTTCTCGCGGGCGGCTTTGAGCGATTCCTCTCTTTCGTCCCGGTCCTGATCAGTGTCCTCCTCGAACGGCTGGGCGGACAGCGCCTCTGCAATAGCGGCAAGCTCGACGCGCCAATCCGCCAACGAAATGAAGTCGATCTCCGCACGGTAGTGATTGTGCGGGTGGTAGTGCACGGACGTGATTACGCAGGTGCAAGCGCCCACGGCGCCGCCGACTGCCAGGATGGGCTGGCCGAGGAGCGCGTTGATGAGCGAAGATTTCCCCTGCTGGGACGGCCCCAGGAAGGCGATCGGCAATTCCGGTTTAACGTCGAGCAGCCTCTCGGCCGCTGCAAGGTCCTCTCGCCAGTTTGCCATGGCCTTTGCATCGTCGCCCTCCAACGCCCGCGTGGCGTGGCCGTCGAGCCATTCCCGGAATGTGGCGATATAGCTTTTCAGCGTCTCGGTACTCATGGTGGCAGCGCTTCGGTACTCATGAAGGAGCTTGGCCTCTCGCGAGCAGATCAGCGAAGTCGTAATTGACGCTGGTGACGCCAAAATCTGGTTCGCGCCGAAAAGGATGGCGCAGATAGTGGACCCGATGCGCGCCGTCGTTCAGGAACTCGACAACAGCGAGGATGAAATCGTCAGGCTTGTTAAGCGAGTAGAGGATCTCGTTTTTTGTGACGGTCAGCGCCGTTGCACCAGAGACCCGGCCCTTCACCTCGATGAACCGCAGCTTGCCAGTGCCGGGAACGCGGCTTTCGATGTCATAGCCGAGCCGCTCGAACTCGCGGTCTGTCGGCTCGAAGCCGAGGTCGCGCTCGATATCCATGATGATCTTCCGAGCTTTTGCGGCCGCCGCCTGCGTTTCAGCCGACGCCACTGGCGCCCGCCCCGTGATCGCGGCGATCAGCCCTATCGGGACCACCAGGAGGCCGCCCAGGATGACAGGCGGCAGGGGTGATATCTGGCGTTCCTGCTTGATTTCATCCATCCGCTTCTCAAGTCGCGCCTGCAATGCGTCGGCACGCTTGCGCGCCTCCCCGGAATTAAGCCGGGCATTCGGCCGCCCGGCCTGCTCCTGCAACTTCAGTTGCTCGGCTCGGTGGTCCCAGTAGTTGATTTCCTTAGTCAAGCGGTCCTTGACCGCGGCCTCGGTCTTGTCCAGGAGCGCGAGCTTGCGCGTGCGTACGTCCGCGAGGTGCTCCGGCACGACGTGCCCGATGGCGTAGCTCTGGGCCTTCTGCTCGACATCCCGCTCGATCCAAGCGCATTCCGGCCGCTTGAGGAGCGCGTCGACTCCGGGCTCGTCGGCTGCAAGGGGCCGGTAATCGAGATACGGCGCGTAGGCCGCGTGCCGGCTCGTCCCGCTAGCGTCGACTTCGACGTAAAGCATCCGCTTCGAAATGATGCGCCGTTCGCCGCTGCGAGCATATCCGGCGTCCTGAATTGCGTGTTCGAGGTAGAAGAGAACGCGGGGCGTGAGACTGGGATCGCGTTCATCGACCAAAACCGAGCCGCGACGCAAAAGGTCGCGCTGCCGTTCAAGTGTCAGGTCGATGACGGCGTCCAGCAGCGGGTGGCCTGGGCAGATGAAGGCGGCGAGCGGCTGCCCCTGCGGCGCAACAAGATCCTTCTCAAACGCAATGCGCTCGTATCGCGGTTGAACCGGCTCCCGGATGCCGATCAGCCGGTCGCGATGGCGGATCGGCGCCGGCACGTGGCTGATCTCATAGCGCCGGGCCTCGCGCTGCTTGACGCCTCCGCCCAGCCGCTGAAACGCCTCCAAAAAGAAAGCCTCGATATAATGGGGCTGTAGCCGGCGGGTTTCCGCCCGCTCCATTTCTTCGGCAATGCGGAAAACGCGGGTTGCATCCATCGCATCATGAGCGAGGGCCTTTTCCTCTAGAAGGTCCTGGATGTGAACCCGATCAAACGTCGCCTCTACCGCGCGGTTCAGGCGGTCGCGCACATTGGGCTGATCGCCGTAACGGACGGCCTCAATGAGCAGGTCACGCAGCGACCTGCCTTCGAACTGGAGCTTCCCGAGGACATCGAAGACCTGGCCACCGAGCGCCTGGCGGGCTTGCTCCAGCTTTTCGAGCAGCCGACGGTAGACGTCGCCCTCGCGCGTCTCCTCGGCGATCAGGTTCCAGAGATGGCAGACCTCGGTCTGGCCGATACGGTGAATGCGCCCGAACCGCTGCTCCAGCCGGTTCGGATTCCAGGGAAGATCGTAATTCACCATGAGGTGCGCGCGCTGCAGGTTGATGCCTTCGCCTGCCGCATCGGTGGCAAGCAGCACCTGGACCTGCGGATCGTGACGGAAGGCTTCCTGGGCCTGGAGCCGCTCCTCCCGGCCCATGCCGCCATGGATGGTCACCGCCGCTTGCTCGTGGCCGAGCAGCGTCCTGACCCGGCGCGCGAGGTAATTGAGCGTGTCGCGGTGCTCCGTGAACAGGACCAGCTTGTTGGATGGCGACGCGGCCGGCTTGGGGATATCTGACGCGCCCGAGTCGTAGTCGGTCTTCTCCTCGGCGAACCCGTCAGCGATCGCTCCTGGCGTGAAAACCTCTGAAAGGAGGCTGGCCAACTCGCGCCACTTCTTATCGTTCCCGCTGCGCAGGATCATGAGGGCCAGGCCTTCGAGACGCTTGAGCGTCTCGATTTCGGCCTTCAGCTCGGCAATGCTGCGTGCCGCCGTTGCCTGGTCGAGGATTTCTTCCTCGACCGCCTCGACCTCGTTGTCCGGGGCTTCGTCGAGGTCGTCGACGTCATCGGGATCGAGGATCGGCGACGTTGGCGCAAGAGGTGTTGCGACCTGTCCCGCCCGGTGCAGCAATTCCATCTCACGCAGGCGGCTCTCCAGCTTTTCCCGGCGGCGGCGAAGCGACTGGTAGATTGCCTCGGGGGAGGACGCCAGCCGCCGCTGCAGGATCGTCAACGCAAAGCCGACGGTCCCGGCGCGCTTGTCGTTCTCCAGGGCCTCGGCCCGGTTGAACTCGTCGCGGACGTACTGAGTCACTTCCTTGTAGAGCTGCGCCTCTTCGTCGGAGAGCTTGTAGGGCACCGTGTAGGCGATGCGCTCGGGAAACAGCGGCTTGGCATCAAACGTCAGCAGCTTCTCCTTGACCATCCGCCGCATGAGATCGGACACGTCGGCGGTGTGGACGCCGTCGCGAAAGCGACCCTCAAACCGGTCGCCGTCGAGCAGCGCCATGAAAAGCTGAAAATCCTCCTCCTTTCCATTGTGCGGCGTCGCCGTCATGAGCAGAAAATGACGCGTCAACGCCGAGAGAAGCTGACCGAGCCGATAGCGCTTCGTGTACTTGATTTCGCCGCCAAAAAACGTCGCGGACATTTTGTGGGCTTCGTCGCACACAATGAGGTCCCAACCGCACTCAGGAGCCTGCAGCTTTTCCTGGACTTCCGGATTGCGGGCGAGCTTGTCCAGTCGGGCAATGACGAAGTCGGTCTCCGAAAACCAGTTACCCGTGCGCGAGGCTTCGAGCTTGTCATTGGTCAAGATCTCGAACGGCAGGTGGAAACGGCTATAAAGCTCGTCCTGCCATTGCTCAGCCAGGCTGCCAGGGCAGACGACGAGGCAGCGCTGCAGGTCGCCCCGGGCGACCAACTCCTTCATGAAGAGCCCGGCCATGATGGTCTTGCCGGCGCCAGGATCATCGGCGAGCAGGAAACGCAATGGCTGCCGTGGAAGCATCGACTCGTAGACGGCCGTGATCTGATGCGGCAGCGGGCGGACGATTGAGGTGTGGACGGCGAGAACTGGATCGAAAAGATGCGCTAGGCGAATACGCTGCGCCTCGGAGACGAGCCGGAACAGGGCGCCGTCGCCGTCGAAGCTCCACGGGCGGCCTTGCTCGACGACTTCGATGCGCGGTTCGTCGTGACGATAGAGCAACTCGTTCGCGACTTTGCCTTCGGGTGTCTTATATGTGAGTTCGAGGGCCGCCGAACCGTGCCACTGCACGTTAACAATGGTCGCCAGACCATGCGGGAGGATGCCGCGCACTGAGGCGTTCGGGGTCAACTCTTCAAGTCTGCTCACGTGGAAATCCCCCTCGCAAATGGCGAAGCACCTTCCGATGTCCTCTTCGGTGAAGTGCCGGCCAAGCCCCCCTAAGTCGCGTGGAGAGTAGAATGGACGAATACTGCAAGTCTAGGTGTATGGGGCAGCCCGGCGCATCCACCGGACGGTGGATGTCCTTCCCTGGATTTCGCCCAGTCTGGACAATTGCCCGGCCGATCAGATGGCACGTACTTTCCTAGCCTCTCCGTAGTATTGTCGTCTTCGTGGTCCATGGCAGCGACGGCGGGGCGAGCATCGCAATATGCTGCGTCGATTGATGGACGTAGGCCGCTTCAAATCGAAGAGTTAGAGCGCGTTATATGCTTAGGCCTCGGCCGTCCGATCAGGGCGCCGTCCACATCGCTGCAGGAACCTGGCAATACTCTCTCTTTCCTTCTTTCTCTTTCTCCCTCTCCCTCTCCCTCTCCCTCTCCTTCTCATGTGGCGCCAGCGTCGCTCGATAACGCATTTGGCGTCGCATGACATACGGGTAGGATCATGATGTACTTCGCACTTCGGCCGAAACCTACGCGTCGCGATTTGATGCCCAGCCGTTCGCGGGCGCGATCAAACGTCCTCGGGGCGATGCCGACCGACCGTGCCTTGGCTTCGACCACGGTTGACATTCGCTCGCCGCTCGCAAGTTCTGTCCGCAACCAGGCGACTGCTGTGTCGATCTTCTTGGGGTTCGGCACGTAATCCTTGCCGGGCGACCTCGACCCGCTCCTTGCCAACGAACTGATTTGATCCGCAAAGGTCGACTTAGGCCGCGTTGCTCGCGACAGGGCACCGCCCGCCGATCTGGGATTTAACTCGGGAGGCTGGGCGCTGTATCGAATTGTAGGGCCCGCTGGACGGCTCGCTTCCCCCGCGCCGTGCTCGTCGAGCCATTCACAGTGGCTCGCCTGTTGTGGGGTCGGCCGAGGGGGCCTTGCAAATGAGCGCTCGTGCCAACTTGCGTGGATCAGGCTGTTGAGCCAAGCAAAATTCCAGTCCCCGGAGCCAGAGTAGCAGCTACCGGCATGGCGGCTCAGGTACCGCTCGATCACTTCAACGCAATGCGAGAGCGGAACACCCGTGGCCATCCATGCTCGCGCCGCATCATGAAGCGCGAATGGCGGGCATAGGCCGTACCGGCCGTAGATGCGGCCGATCCGGCCGCAGAACGTCGAGAGATCAATATCACACATCGCGGACATCGCTTCCCCCAAACTAAGAATCGACCGCGACGATCAACGCATCGGCATCACAATTCGATAGTCACAGCATATAGGCATACGCCGTGCCCGTCTTGGATCGAACGAGGTGGTCAGTGCTACTTCGAACCGCGGGCTTGTGGAAGGCACCCGCGGTTTCTTTCTTGGCGGACCAACCGGTTGTTTGACCATGCGCAAGCAGTACTGCGCGCCAGATGGCATGTTCCTGTCCTGGCACGGCATCGTGAAAGGATGGCCTTGGGAGCCGCCCTCTCGAGGGTTATCGAACGTTGTTGGACAAGCCGGAGATCATCCTCGGCACCGCCTTCACCATACCAAGGCTGGCAATTGTCGAAACCCGCCACGCTGCTCCGGCCGCAGCGCGGAGATCGACATTCGCCTTCCGTCCAGGTTGGCATCGTGACGAACCTCGTTTGCCGCATTGGGCCAATCGAGAAGGCGGTGGAGACGGCCCACGGTCGCGGTCGAACGCATTAAGGAAGGCAAGGTGCTCGCCGACTTGCAGGTCGAGAACGCGAGCGCTCGATGGCAAGGTTCGCAAGGTCGAGGCTGAGCTTGGGCCGGTGCGCCATCTCCCGACGGTGCTCGACGCCCGGGACCAGGATGTGCTCCGGTTTCATCCTGATCCGGCGGCAGTGCTGTGCTGCTCGCCGCAACGTCTATGCGGAGGTCGGCGTGATCGGCGCGCGAAATCTGCAGAATGTTGCCATTGATGTTGCCATCCGGCGATTTCGTCATTCCGTGCGGCACCAAAAATGGCGCTAAGCCTTTGATTTATTTGGTGGGCCCGGGAGGACTCGAACCTCCAACCAAGCGGTTATGAGCCGCTAGCTCTGACCATTGAGCTACGGGCCCTCGGAAGCGTTCTTAGACCATTTTTCGCAAATGTGGAGAGCGGAATGCGCGCAGCGCCCCTGAGGGGCTGCTCCGCGAATGCCTTAAATGTGGCCCGGCGCGCCGCAACGATCAAGTCCGGACGAGGAAATCTCGGGGATCGCGATTCACGGAGCCGTGCGACTCTGCTAATGCGTTACCGATTCGTGCCCCCAACCTCCCTTGCGCGTGGGGAAGGGTAGGGAGGAGCTGGCATCGAGCCATTGCTTGATGCTCTTCAACGGCCTGCACATGTTGCCCAACTTGAAAATCCTGGTCTGCGGAGTCGTGTTCGGACTCCTGCTGTTCGCCGTCACCGGAGCCGGAGTCATGCTGCCGGACTCCCATACCCGCATCGGCAAAATGCCGGAAGTCAGCCGTCCCATGATGCGCCAGGTGATCGCGGATGAGCCGGCTCAGGTGCAATTCCAGGTCATGTCGGCTGCTCGCCGCAGCGAGGAACTCGAACGTCTGCGCGAGCGCGCCGCCAGTGAGGTGGCATCCGCCTCCGCCGATCCGGAATCCGATTTCGCCAAGCCAGGTGCTGCCGAAAATTCGGTTGGCGACAACGCCTTGGCCGATGCCGGGGAGGTGCCGTCGCTGGAACCGACGCGAGCCATCGGGACGGAGTCGGGAACGGCCTCTATTTCGATTCAAACGCCCGTGGCGGAAATGAGGACTGATGCGGCTGCGGAAATCAGGACTGAAGCAGCCCCGGAAGGTGCAGACGCGGTGCAGATTGCCGCATTGCCGCCAACATCTGCCGGCGCCGATCTGTCGGAGCACAAGCCAAGCCTTGCGAAAGTTCCGCTTCCGCCCCTGCGCCCGTCTGTGGCAATGACTATTATTCACAGGCGGGTTTTGCACCGGAAACATGTGGTCGCGCCCGCGCGGTCCGAGAGTTTCGGCCAAAGTCTGTTTCAGGAGCCGCCCTCGTGGGCGCGGTAAGCAGGCAAAGCCCGGATTCCACAGGCAAATGGCACCACACGTCGAGACGTGACGTGACCGCAATCCTGCCTTGCGTTACCAAGGAGTGGCCTCTCCTCAATTCGGTGACAAATGAGATGTTGAAGGGGCGTGAACTTCAAGGGGGCGTTCGTGAACGGCTGGCCGCAAAATGGGGATGCCATGGTTCGTCACGCCGACTACCACGACGCGTTCAGTGTAATAGTTCGCACCAATCGGGCCGTCGTGCTGGCCTTGTTGTGGGCGGCACTTGCCGCCTGCGTGGTCAGTTCGCTGGTATATGACGTCGCGGATTGGATCGGCGCGTGGTGATGTGCATGCCTGCCGAGAGCGCGTTCCACATGACGTACTTGATTTCACATACGTAACACGCGCTTGGCGTTCCCGCTGAGGATTTTCCTTTTGTCTTCGTCACAGATCGGCGCCGTCGCGAGCCAGTACGGCTCGCT
>Ga0209060_10003377_pt1 | contig 13455 bp, 10 predicted proteins | sample Coa_R1_8_FD_187155 | JGI IMG/M metagenome (GOLD analysis project Ga0209060, IMG submission 187155) | Surface soil microbial communities from Centralia Pennsylvania, which are recovering from an underground coalmine fire - Coalmine... | ecosystem: Environmental > Terrestrial > Soil >...
GCTTTGCGCCTAGAACCGACGCAGTCCAACCCGAACGAGAGGCCCTGGACCTCACCATGTATGGGCGCATCCGCGATGAAGGCTTTTCCCACTCGCGCATCATGGACTATGCCGTTGCTTTGTTCGACGACATCGGTTCACGCCTGACCGGCTCTCCCAATATGGCTCGTGCCAATGCCTGGACCCGCGATCAACTTAGGGCCATGGGGTGCGCGAATGCCCATCTGGAAAGTTGGGGCGAGTTCGGCATGGGTTGGCGTCAGATTGCCACCTCCGTTGACATGGCCTCCCCGGACACGGCAGTGTTCATCGGGCAGGCAACGCCATGGTCGCCTCCCACGCACGGCCAAATCCATGCGGACGTGATTGCGGTTCCACTCCTGACCAACGAAAAAGACTTCATTGCGTGGCAAGGCAAGCTCTCCGGCAAGATCGTTCTTTACGGAAAAGCGCCGGCAATCGAGCCCGATCCGAAGCCATTGCTGCAACACTACGATCCCACCGAGCTTAACCGAATATCTCAGTTTCCGCTCGACCTCAACTTCACCGAGCAGCACGTCTACAACGTTCCGCCCAAGGCTTATGCCAATGCCTTCGAGCAGATTGCTTTCAAAGAGAAGGTGACGAAGTTTTTCGCGGAACAAGGTGTGGTTGCGCTGCTGGTTTCCAGCTATGCCGGAGATGGAGGGATCATGCGCGACGATAACAACGAAGCCATGGGGCAGTACGTTTATCTCCCCGACCACAGGCAGCCCGTTCCGTCCGCAGTTATCGCCAATGAGGGCTTCGGGCGTATCTCGCGGCTATTGGAGCATCGCGTCCCAGTCGCCCTCGACCTCAACATCAACACGCAGTTCACAGGCGATCACGAGCAGGGTTACAACACCATTGCGGAGATCCCCGGAACCGACCCGAAACTGAAAGATCAAGTTGTCATGGTGGGAGGCCACCTTGACAGTTGGATCGCCGGCACGGGAGCAACCGATGATGGCGCCGGAGCCATTATTGCCATGGAAGCCATGCGCATTCTCGCGGCTCTCCATGTGCATCCTCGGCGCACCATCCGCATTGCGCTCTGGTCGGGGGAGGAGCAGGGAGACATGGGCTCGCTAGCATATTTTGAGCAGCACATCGCGCATGTCGAGCTCTCCAATGCGCCGGAACAAGCGGGTGTGCCCGCCTTCCTGCGTGAACGCACGGGCGTAGTTACGCCCAAAGCCGATTTTGAGAAGCTGTCCGCCTATTTCAACATTGATAACGGTGGCGGAAAGGTGCTTGGTGTTTACGCCGAAGGCAACACAGCCATCGTGCCCATCTTTGAGCAGTGGATCGCTCCTCTGAAAGACCTTGGGGTGACGACCATTACTCTGCGTCCCAGCGGATCGTCCGATCAGGACAGTTTCGAAGATGCGGGCATCCCTGCATTCCAATTCATTCAGGACCCCAGAGACTACGGGACCCGAAGCGTTCACACCAATCAGGACACATACGAACGTCTATCCCCGGACGATCTTAAACAGGCTGCTATCGTGGAGGCGGTATTTCTCTATAACGCTGCGATGCGCGATCAGATGCTCCCGCGCAAGGGGCTGCTTCCGCCCGCGCCGTCACCGAATCCCGCTCCGCTGATGCCTGATGCGAAGTGAAGCTCTGAACACACCAGCGGCGCGACTAACCGGCAGATGATGTGTGCAGCCGGCCTGGTTGCGCCAGGCGCCTGGAGTTCGCCCTGTGACCAATTGAACCATGCGCGTCCGCTGTGGCTGGTTGCTGAAGTCTGCGTCGAGGGTTTCGACGCCTTTACGTTCCGGCTTCTGCGTTCGAGTTAGCGCTACGCAAATCAAAAGCTACCTGCACCACGTAGTGAACTCCGGAGATGATCGTCAAGGCAATCGTTGCGTTGATGCCCCAGCGCTTACCGAGTTCGATCCACCGCGCATTCGAGATTTCGTGCAACATCACGAGGGGAATGGTAATGATCTGGGCGGCCGTGTTCGCCTTTCCGAAGATGCTGGGGCGGAAGACCTTGAGCGCGCCGGTAGCGTAGAGCAAAGAGCAAACGATCACGATGATAATGTCCCGGCTGAATACCAGCACCGTGATCCACCAACGGATCTTGTGGGTTGAAGCCAGCATCAAGAACATGGTACTCAGCAACAACTTATCGGCTATTGGGTCTAAATACTGGCCGAGAACGGTCTTTTGCTTCAAGAGGCGGGCCAGCAGCCCATCCAGGCCGTCGGTCACTCCAGCGGCAACAAAGATCCCCAGCGCGAGTCCATATCGGTTGGCAAGCACGGCGATCACGGCGAAGGGAATAAAGATCAGCCGCATCAAAGTTAGCAAGTTGGGTGCGGCGCGCAGTTGAGAGATCAAGGCTCATGCTCCTGGAAAAACCCGCCGATCGGGACGCCTGCTTTTGATACGAACTGGTCCGCCAGTGACGGAATATCTCCATTGGGCACATCCATCTCGATCCGCTCAATGCGATGCATGGGAAAGAAGACCACTCCGGCGCTGGCGCGTTCTCCGCTTTTGACCAGGCGGGCAAAGTCGTCGAGTGAATGGAGATCGATGCCGCGCAGACTGACTCCGGCAGGCCCCAGCGAAAGGACCATGCCCCAAAATTTTTCCCTGGGATTGTGCAGCGTCACCAGCACCAGCGACCCAAAGCCAAAAAACTCTCTGGTCGGCATTTTCAACGCAGTACTCACTGCATTGATTGTTAGCCGGAGGGCTCGGGAATTGCAAGATGGCAATGATTTCCCGTTTGACGCAACATTACGGTAGAATAAATTTCAGTGATTTTTCGGCCTGTAGGCGCGTAGCTCAGTTGGTTAGAGCGCTACCTTGACACGGTAGAGGTCAGGAGTTCGAGTCTCCTCGTGCCTACCATATTCCTCAACAGCTTACCGTTCAGCATCGTTGTACTCAGGGCTCCAAAAGGCTCCATTAAGCCTCGATCTCGCCGATCATTGGGTTTGCTGGAGTCGAACGCCTAAAGAGCTTGGGACGCACTCTCGTGATCCTCTTAGCAATCGCATATTCCCTCAGCAATGGTTGCCGACGCAGACGACCACTATTTCATGCTCCGGAGAAATCATTTCGATGATCCGGCGCTGGGCTGCCCTCTTTGCCTCTACTCGTGCTTGCGAATAGATATCGAGGGTAAAGCGGCAGTTCGCGTGACGCATGAGTTCCTGGACGACCTTCACCTTTTCGCCGTTTGCCAGCAGCAGAGTTGAAAAACTATGCCGGAACGTGTGCCAGCCGATATGCTTATGAATTCCCGCCCCGCTGCCTTCATGGCTCCCTGTGCCGACATGGTTTGCGAGACACTCCAGATGGGCCTACCTCTTCGCGGTGCGCTCGCAGCGGGCACAGCGGTTATGCATTTGCGCACCGGAACGTCTTTAGGAGGCCCTATCGTTGAGGCGGTACGGCTCGAACAATCGCAGGATTGGTTTGGGGTGTCCCTCGGTAACTCCATGCTCGCCGCGGACATCTCTAGCGAATTTGATCCGCAACTTGTTCTGCCTTATGCAGTTCCGTTCAAGAAGGGAAGGGCGCGCGTCTACGCCAATCTCGCGCTCGATTGGCCTAGACGATTTCTCGTTCGTTACCAAAAGGACCCGATTGAGGCGATACACGCGGTCGATCGTTCACCACGTCATCACTTGTACTACGACAATGCGCTGAAGTTCGCGCAGTTTTCTGGCGGGCCTATCTTTCGGAGTGACGGTTTGCACCCACCCAACCTTTCGGACTTGGACAGCGCGGCCGCTGAGGCGCGACGAACGGGGAAATCACTTGACCGAAGTCATGAACTCACCTTAAAGGATCTGACTCGCACCGGCGAAGCCGGCGACTGCGTGGCACGTTTCGTCCGTTTAGCAGGTTCTTGGGGTGGAAGGAGTTCTCTGAGTTTTCTGCCGATTTACAAGCTGGCGCAGCATCGTCTTGCCGCGTTGTAGGTATCGGCCAATTGCGTTTGAGGTCCAGAAGATATGTCCAGCGGTGATCGGGCCAATAATCCTCTGATGTGCGGCCGCAGCCAGTCCCATTGAGGCGATGCAACCGCATTGGGAACAATCAGGACTGCCTCCAAACTGGCAAGGCTTGACAACGGTCTCTAAATCCGCCGAAAGAGTGCGCGTTGTTTGGGCGAAGATGCAGCGCTCGGGGGATACCGGAGGAGACAGGAATTCCTTGATCACCGATTCGGGCATGTCAAGCTTGGGCTGATATAGCCGGTTCTGAAACAGTATTCCTATCGCATTCCTACGCTCATCAGAGGTGAGGCATTCAACATTCACGGCTCCCCGCTGCGGAGTGAACATGCTCATCCAGATTTTCTCCACTGCCGGATTGGCTGACCAGAAATCAACGAACTCTGGGATATACCCGCTGCGTTTTACCATGGCGCTGGTGATGGTGCAGTGAATCGCAACGTGATGACCCTGTATGTTGTGGAGGATGCGCTGATAAGTTGCGGGCCTCCGTCGCATGTCGTGCTCCGGCTGTAGACCGTCTACCGAGACGACCAGTTGCAGGTTCGGCACCATGGCCCACGACAATGGGATGGGACGGAATGCGCTGGTCACTATCTGAACGTGAGTGTGGCAGATCAGCTGCGGCAGTAGAATGTCGAGTTCGCGGTAGCGGACTAATGGGTCCCCTCCAACGATGGACAGATGTAACGGCCTATACCGGTCCACCAAGCCGAGCACACGTGCAATCAGCTCTTCTCCTTTGAAGTCGGAAAGGTCACGCAAGGGAACAGCTCCAAGATGCGCCGGTTCATATGCGTAGCACCCGGGACAACGAAGGGGGCATTCACGAGTAATTTCAAGAGAAAGAGACGGGAGTTCACCTCGCAAAATACGGCCCCAGGCTTGGAGCACCGGCTTAATCTTCAACCGCATAATTTGTCTCATAGGATGCCCTTCATTGAATGGGGGGTTGGAGGAAAGGCTACTATGCCGAGAACAGGATAATTTCCAATGCTGCTGTACTTGGAAGCGAGGCTCCAAGCCAGGATCTGAGCATTTCGCAGGGTTGGGGTCAGGGACAACGGGGGGCAATGATCCGGCAGAAGTTCTGTCGAGCCCGGTACCAGCGGGCTGCGCCGCATCTATCCACTATGGGCTGATTCTTCTGCCCAGCAATCTTTGGCGTAGACCCATAACGGTCGCGTATAGTTATGCCTTCTGACATGTGCGATTTTCGCCGATCCTTCTGACGACGCTTCTTCGTCAGGACAACTTTGGCATGCTCCCCGCCTCGACCAGCCACACCAACATCTTTGCTCTGCGATCAGGTCAGGTGATCGTTTGGCGGCCAGTTCAAATCGCGTTCATCGTCGCCTGATGGCGCCCGTTGCCGCTTTCAACGACAATGTCGTTGACGACAGCCTGGAAGCGGGGGTAGCGATAGAGCTTCGCGCGGAACGCCGCGCCCTGCTCATTGCCATGAGCGCCCTCGCCCAGCGCCACGACATCGTGCGTTTTGAACGCGTCGACAATGCCGGCTATCGGATCGAGAGCCTTCGCGACAGCGGCCAGCACTTTCTGGAGATGCTGCGCTCGGCAAGCGAAGCGGATAAAAGGAAAATGATGGGCTAAGACCGTGGTTCTCTAAGCAGATGGCCGCTGGAAGAGTGGTCAATCTACGCTTTGGAAAGATTCGGAAAGCCGAACGGGCCAGAGGGCATCGTGGCTAATGGATTGCGGCGGGTATCTGTTGCCCTTAAGAACCGTGAAATATAGTTTTTCGAAAAAAGATCCACAATGGACCTTCAGGAGGCAAGGGCCCAGAGGCCCTTCACCTTCCTTGGCATAGTTGGCCGCGAATGCAGCCAGCAACGCTAGAATGAACTCCGGGTTGTGAAGTGTGCTACGGCACTGGTGGCTTCCCGCATTGTGTCTCCGTCTTGCACTGAATCAACCACGAAATAGTATGTCGTTCCCGGAGCCAAATGCGCGAGATAAACACGATGAGTTGTGCTGCCGACCATATAGGACGATCCTACCGTCTGATCCAAATTATTCCTGTCGATGCCATATTGGACGATCGAGCTGGCTCTGACATTCGTCGTCCAGCTAATCGCAACCCAGCTATCGCCTATACTATCGATCTCAGGTCCCTGCGCTATGGTTACGGCCTTTCTCATGGGGGTCGGCACAGATTCTTTGGTGGTGAACTGCGAAATATCGCTCCTTGATTCCAAGCCAACGTCGCCTTCTTGCCCGGAGGCGGCGACGAAATAGTAAGTTGTCTTAGATTGTAAATTGCCTATACGAACCAGATGCCTATATTGTTGCTCGCTATATGATTCTTCGATGCTATTGCTATCCTCCTGTACGGATTGGGCCATCTTGTTCAAATGGCGCTTATCGGTACCGGCATAAACAATAGAGAGACCTCCCGCATTGGTCGTCCAGGAGATCACCGCCCAGGTATCGCCCGTGTCCAGGACTACCGGTGACATGCCGATGGCAATGAGCCCGTGTTTTTGCTTAACCTCCGGAATGCCGTAGTTATATGGATGTTGGTTTGAGCCTAAAGGAGCCTGCTCTATGGCATGAGCCGCATCACAGCTCCAGAGGAACATGGTCAACGCGACTGTTCCCAGCATAATCGGCGAATGCATATTAGTATCCTCTTTCTGGAGACAGAGGCCGCTCCCGACCGCTTTTGAGAACGGACTCGTATCCTGCTAACGCGCTTATCTTGTGCGCGCCTGTGAGAAAACACGCCAGCGAAGGGCCAGCCATTGGGGTTCCGGTTTAGCTTGCTGGATTGAGTGAGCGAGTCTTGTCATCCCAGGATGAACCATCAACTCTTGCCTCGAAGGGATCAACCTCCACGTTAATTATCCCGCTTGCAGCCTTAACGGCCTGTGCAGAATTGAGCACGAGCGTAACGCGACCCGAACTTAAGTGTGCAATCTTATACAGTTCAATTTTGGAATCGACCTGTAGAGTAACCACAAGGGAATCGCGATGAGAGCTATATAAATGGATTTGCGCCACGCTCAGAAAATCTGACGATTCCCAGGAATAGGAAGAACTCATGGCCGAACCTCCCCACAGCCCAGGCCGGGTGAGCATCCTTATTGTCGGTAACGGCTCCGAGCTATATACGCGAATCGCGCCCTTGCTGAGCACCAATAACTACACGGTTGAAAGAGCCGCGAGCGCCGACGAGGGCGATAGATGCTTTCATAATGGGCTGATTCCACGTCTTGTTTTCTTGGATATGGACATTTCCGGCAACGATAGCCTACGGACGGTCGAAAAATGGAGGAATCTTTATCCCGCATCGAAATTAGTAGCGTTTTCAACGGCGTCTGATCCTCGAACTATCGTGCGTACGATCAAAGCGGGTGCGGTGGACTACGTAACGAAGCCCTATGATGAGACCGCGCTAACGCGCGTCCTGCGAGAATATCTGGCCGATAAATCAATCCGTGGGGCAGCGCCCGCTGTATTCCAAACGGAGAACATCAACCGGAATACTCAAATCGAGGAGCTCGGAAATCGTTCTTTTTTCATGGCTGCCACACCTTCTATGAAGCAGATCCGGTCCCAGGCTGCATTGATTGCCAAGGTAGATATGCCCGTTCTCGTACTCGGGGAAAGCGGCGTTGGCAAAGAAATCGTAGTGCGATTGATCCACAAGCTATCCCGCCGCGCCAACAAACCATTTCTGAAAATAAATTGTGCGGCGCTGCCTGCGGATCTTCTGGAAAGCGAACTTTTCGGCTACGAAAAAGGAGCATTCACAGGCGCGGTCCGATCTAAGCCGGGTAAGTTTGAACTATGCGACAAAGGCGCGATTCTTTTGGACGAAATAGGCGAGATGAGCCCAACAATGCAGGCAAAGTTGCTGCATGTCTTGCAGGATGGACAATATTCCCGTTTGGGAGGGCGCCTCAACATAAGGCCCGATGTTTGCATTTACGCCACGACAAACATAGACATGGAGAAGGCCATTGCGGGCAAGACGTTTCGCGAGGACCTCTATTACCGGTTGGGCACGTTTATCGTGAATGTGCCGCCGCTTCGCGAAAGGCGGGCGGAGATTCCATTGCTCTTTGATGGATTCATGAGCCGATGGTCGCATACGTATGGTCAACGGCCTCTGGAGTACTCCGAGGCTTTGGACGGCGCCTGCATGCGCCATCCTTGGCCCGGAAATCTCCGCGAATTGGAGAATTTTGTGAGACGCTACATCGTTCTTCGGGATGAGAAGGGTGCGGTTGAAGAACTGGCGGACAGAAGCAGCTTTGGAGCCGAACCCAGTTTTTCCCAAGCGAATGGCTGGGAGACGCAATCAGCAGCTCTGAAGCCGCAGGTGCGGCGTGTGGTAGCTGCCGCGGAAGCGCAGGCCATTGCCCAAGCGTTGCAGGCAACACATGGGAATGCCAAGGCCGCTGCAGCACATCTCCAGATCAGCTACAAGGCGCTACTCTATAAGATGAAGCGGTCGCAGCTTCGCGCCTCACCGAGCTTGAGTACGGAGGGGCGAGTTCTCCAGAGCACCTGGTGAGGGCGGAGGATAGCATCAGCTAGAGAGAATAAGGGGAGGCAATGGAAACGTGGGCCGACCGATGTCATCATGATGGCGGAAGCAGCGGAAATGGTTCGTCAAAACAAGTATTCGCTTTACGTGGAGGCATCGTGCTGGTTAGCAGGGCGGCAATCAGGGAAGGGAGAGAAACGAAAGCATCCTCTTTTTAGGAACATAACCATCAGTTGCAAAAGTCCGCTCGCATAGACATTCCCGGCTTCCCATAGCTCATGATGCTGGCCATATTGGCATTGAGACGACGCAATCTTCGCAATCATTCATCTCAGGCATCTCTTGGCCGACAATAATCGGATTCATTGCATTGCAAAAACGCTCTGCTTAGGGCGGGCTGGGCGGCATCGCTTGGTACAAGTCATTCCCCAAGTCCTATCGGATAGGGGCAATCTCGTCCCTGGATGTGACTGCATTAAAATCCGGTCACCGTCGGACCACGCAGGCAGTGGTTTGATCGAGAAGCCCCAATCGGCCGTCCTTTACCGACGGGACCTCTTTGTTCTGCCCTATGGTGTGTCCGCCCAGTGGTGGAAGATTGCGACTTCTCTATGATGCTTCGTATGCACCGCGTCTATTTCAGGGAATTGCTTTTTGTTCCGACGGTGTAAGTAGAGAGCGATCACAATAGCCGAAGCCTTTCAGGCAAGCCTCATAATTGCGCCGATGCTCCGCAATAGTTAGTTGGTTAGCTTGAGCCGGCGTCAAGGCGGAATAGTCACAAGACGGATCGCCGCTCTGGCAAGCATAGAAATTACGTTGCCGGTGGCTGCGTGCTACTGCATCCGCCTCTGACTTGGTCAGAGCCGCGTGGTTGCATGGCTCCCAGCCATACATACAATAGGATCGATTGCGTTCATGCTCGGACGCGGCCACTGAAAGAGCTTCCGGTGCGGTGAGCCTGGAGTGATCGCAGGCCGCCATCCCATCCATGCAATCAGAAGTGTTCCGTAGGCGCTTCGCGATAGTGATTTCCCGCGTCTCGAGTTGGGTCAATCTGGAGCGATCACATGTCGGCGCACTGTTCTCGCAATTCGCAATGTTGCGCCGATGCTCGGCGACAGATACAGCGCCTACTTCCTGGGTGGACAACCTGGAGTGATCGCAACCATCCCGGCCGTCCATACAGATCTCAAAATTGCGCTGATGTAGAGCCAGAGATAAGGCGTTGCCTTCCTCCGGCGTGAGTTTGGATCGGTCACACGTCTTCCAGGCACTTCTGCAATCGACCAGGTTGCGTTGGTGCTCGGCAACAGCTAATCGGGTTTGTTCCAGTGTGCTGAGTTGTGAGCGATCGCAAGGTCTGAAACCGTCCATACAAGCGGAGAGGTTCTGTTCCCGTTCGGTCGATTGCGCCAACGCAGCCGGATGCAAAAGGCTCATGCCCACTACTGCCGTCCACAGCGAGTTTGATATGTTGAGATGCATAGCCTGTGAACTCCTTGATGGTTCTGTTTTCGGCGCTGTTCGAACCCGACGACGCGAAATGCCTGTGCGGCATCTGGCAATCAGAGTGACCTTGGGGGGGGGCCGAAGCGTACTCGATTAGGTGACTCCGGGTCGGCAAGTTCAAGAAATGCAATAGCCACGTCATACAGCTCTGTATGGCAGCTTCCGTCATATTCAATTGGCTCGCGATTTCGGCATCCTCGGCGCCGCGCGCTACTAAGCGGTAAATGGGGAGCAGGACTCCCGTTTGTTCCCAAAGGACACGCATATCGTTTTCCCCCAGACAGATTGTGGGCTTCAAGAAGAAGTCAAGCTGGTCAAAACCGCTCATAGCTCGTTTCGCGGGAATAGGAAGTCTTTGTTTATCCAGCAAAAATATTGCCGGACCACGCTTATCGACGATAGTGGCCGTCCAAAGCGACGATCTCCATGCCGGGATGTTGCGGTGGTCGCCAGGCGAGTCCTTTTTAGTGAACGAGGAACTGCTTCTCTAAACTGCAATGAGCGGTTTTCTGCAGATTCTTACCCTTAGCCCGACAGCAAAGATTTTCAAAACTGTACATCTCCTGCTGACTCGCCGGAGTAACGTGGTCCCGCCCCAAGGCGATTGCCTTCTGCATTCATTTGTCGGTGGACAGCTCGGTCGCTTTACTGTGGTTACACCTAGCTACACGTTAGGCTGGGCGGATAGGCCGCCCAGCGCAGGCACGTCAACCCGCAGCTAGGTCTGGGAAGCATCTTTTGCTGTCATTAAATATGTACTATTTTGAACAGCAACTTAGGTTTGAAAAGATATTGTGTGAAACGACGCGAGCTTTAACTCCCCCGCCCACGCTGCCCTTGGCGGGGGCGATTTCATTGCAGCACCCCAAAGCAAACAGTGTCATTCCTCGCCCGAATCTTCCCTGCCATGGTTGCTTTCCGCGTTCAAAGCTTTTGTCGTGGCGCATCAGAGAGCTTGGCGGACCCGCCTGAACCTGAACCAGAATGGCAGAGACAAAAGGCGACAGCGCAATTATGCATCCCGAGCGTTTCTCTCTGGCCACGTTCGCGGTTCAGTCAGGCAGCAGCCTATTGCTTTGCCCTGGCAATTCCGGTCCGCGACCGGCGCCTCCGTTCGCGCTCGTGTTGGTCGTTCAGGCAAGGTGCACACCAACGGGTCTCCGCAGTCTTGCTGGCGATTGGAATATTCTGAACTCACCTTTTTCCAATTACGCTATTCGTAAGTAGGCTCGCAGTCCGACTGGCCATGCGCCTCGTCCGTGCGCTGAAGCCGCTTCCAGCGCAGTTTTGCTCACGAGTGAGTCGTCTCATCGGTAACCTTACTTTGCCGGTGTGGTCTTAAACGTATTCGTGAAAGGCCTCTGTACGGTCTCCTTTAGGTCCCGGTTTTTTGCGCGCATCTTGGCTCGTTTCCTACTGTGGATGTTCTTTCTTGCGTTGGTCTTCGGCATTTAGTCTCCCATCTTAGCTTACCTACTTTCATATTACGCCTTTAGAAAATCCTGTGCCTTTATCGATTCAGACATACGAGAGCCATCCCTTAGCGTGTGGTTGCGATCTCTGTTGCTCTTTCCGGTTGTTGTACCATAGCGACGGCATAGCTGTGATCGGCCGATTGTGCATTCGAAATGAAGGATAATTGCCACACTCTCTCCGGCCTGCGTTCTTCAATCTCGATGCGCGCCCTCATCGCCGAGGCGGTTTTTCCAGTTGCATGGGCCACACAGGTTCCCAAGCACGAGCTGCAGGCGCGGAATCCAAGAAGCTTGATTAAGCCGCTTTTCGTTGTACAACTTGCGCCAGTTCATTCCGTGCTCTCCGGTCACCTGGGCCACCCGACGCACCTCTCACCAGAGTCTTCTCAACGATCCGGCGTTTCTCTTCCACCGAACGATACCGACGACGCTGGGCTTGGATTGTTTTGATTGTCTCTATGGCTGGGTTGTGCCTCTGCTTCCGAGGAAGTGTCCACTATCACCTCAAGTGGACACTATCTTGTGAGTGTCCACTTAGACAGCATGGGTTGAGAAATCACAATCCCGTGCACACGGCCAACATCGGAACACCGGTCAGCTCCGGCCGCTCTACTCTTGCTATGCCCTGAACCGCCAGTATGTTGGTTGCAGTGTCAATGACCGCAAAGCCTGGCTGAGGAGCAACGTCCACGGTCTCGACATACACGTGCTTTCCATCCGGAGCGATCGCCACGGCCCCTGCGAAGAATGCTTCAAGCGGGTCGCTGCCGTTCTGCGTTGGTTGCTGTGCTCACAACCTCAACGGTGGCTTCGACGCCGTTGCCAGGCACGTAGAGGGTGTTTCCATCCGGGGGGGGGTTGCTGGGAACCTGGGGCCTACGAGCCCAAACGGTCCTGTGAGTGTGATGGTTGCGGTTACAGTGTTAGTGGCGGTGTTGATAACTGAAATCGTGCTGCTGTCCTCACAGGCGACGTAGGCGGCCATCCATTCTTTGAAGCGCCAGACTTCGGGCCAATGCTGCTGCGGCTGGTCGAACGCCCGGACCTAAAACTTGGCATCTAACCGGTTTGCCCACTGGGCTCAAACATCTGTTGAATCACTATTCTTTTGGGGAGACCATGACCAACATCTATCCTTTTGTTGTTTCTGGCGATGAGTTCAAGAGCAAGCGTGTTCTAGTGACCGGTGGTACGAAGGGTATAGGAGAAGCGATTGTACGTCGTTTTGAATTGAGCGGTGCGGCGGTCGCGACCGCCGCGCGCTGTGAACCAGCTCCAGGCCAGGCTCCCGCTCTCTTCATAAAGGCGGATCTCGGAACGGCCCGTGGTGTCCAAGACGTCCTCGATCGCATTCTTCAAGAGTGGGATGGGCTCGACGTCTTGGTAAACAACGTCGGTGGAGCAGAAACAAGACCAGGCGGATTTGAGGCCCTCTCCGACGAGGACTGGCAAAGAATACTGGAGCTCAACCTGCTCGCCGCGGTTCGCCTTGACCGCGCTTTCCTTCCCGGCATGCTCGAACGCAAGTCAGGAGTCGTTATTCATATCTCTTCCATCGCTCATCGTCTACCGTTCTCCGATTCGACTCTCGCGTACGCCGCAGCCAAAGGAGCCCTTTCGACTTACAGCAAGGGTCTGGCCAAGGGCGTTGCTCCGAAAGGAGTGCGAGTCACGATGATTTCGCCAGGTTTCATCGAGACCTCGGGCGCCCACGGAATGATCGCCGATATTGCAAGAGGTAGCGGTATCAGCGAGGACGCTGCACGTCAACGGGTTATGGAGATGCTTGGTGGCATTCCCATCGGCCGTCCAGGCCGACCCGAGGAAGTGGCGGAGTTGGTAGCCTTCCTCGCGTCAGACCGAGGGGCGTTCATTAGCGGCGCCGATTACATTGCCGACGGTGGCACGATGCCCACGATTTGATGCATGCGTATCATGGGCG
>Ga0209060_10003380_pt1 | contig 13446 bp, 4 predicted proteins | sample Coa_R1_8_FD_187155 | JGI IMG/M metagenome (GOLD analysis project Ga0209060, IMG submission 187155) | Surface soil microbial communities from Centralia Pennsylvania, which are recovering from an underground coalmine fire - Coalmine... | ecosystem: Environmental > Terrestrial > Soil > Unclassified...
AGACGCTGCTCGGCCCTTTTGCAGATCATGTCCCAATAAAGGGCACGATCGGCAACGGCAAGAAAACCTCTTATGCGGTATCCAATCCATCGAATTTGCACCCCGCACCTCCTTCGAGGAGTGCAGAATGTTTCTGGCCCTAGTCAGTTCCGCTCCGTCCATCCGTCGGGCCGCGCACCGTGAAGAAGATGCGATCGAGCACCTGTCCCTGATCATCGACGAGCGAGAGGTGCCAGGCGCCGGGGCGCGGTGACCAGAGCTGGCCACGGCGCGCCGGGCCCAGAGCCTCGTCGTTGAGGATCAAGTGGAGCGCGGAATGCGCGCCGCGCACCGCGCCGCGCACCGCGATGAGCAGCCGCTGGCGCCGGGGCGGGATGTCCGGATCAAGAGCAAGCACCATGCCGTTGCTCGGGCTCTCGATGCGCGGGCGCGTGGAATCGGGCACGGCGGTGATGCGCGCCGCCGCATCGGGCGCGGTGCCGCTCAAATAAAATTCGTTGCGAGCAGGCTCGACCTCGGGCGAGAACTGCGTGACGCGCACGGCGACGCTCGGGGGCGGAGTGGGTGCTCGCGAGTCGACGCTCGCGTGGAGGAGGATCATGAGGTCGCGCCACACGGGGGCTGCGCCCGTGACGCCGCTCACCTCGCGCATCGAATCGCCTTCGAAATTTCCGACCCACACGGCCACCGTGAAGCGGCGCGAGAAGCCGATACACCAGTTGTCCCGCATGTCCTCGCTGGTACCGGTCTTGACTGCAGTCCACATGGGGGTGTCCAGATGATTGTCCAGACCGAACGTCACGGCGCGCGCACCCGGATCGCTCAGGATGTCGCTCACCACGAAGCTCGCGTCGCGGTCGAGGAGCGATGCGCGGTCGAGCGTTGTGCGCAGCACCGCGGGCACTGCCCCGGTCGGGTTGCTCGATCTCTCGCCCGCGGCGCGCAGCGTACCCGGCGGTGTCTCGTCCTGCGCCGACGCCGGTGTGAGAGTGAGCGGTTGGGCCGCACCGCCTCTCGCGAGCGTGAGGTATGCCTGCGCCTGTTGCCAGAGCGTGACTTCGGCCGAGCCGAGCGCGAGCGAGTAGCCGTAAAAATCGGCCTGCCGCTGCAGGTCCCGATAGCCGAGCTCGAGAAGCCGATCCCGGAAGGGCTCGATGCCGACCAGCACGAGCGTGCGCACGGCCGGCACATTGAGTGAGCTGCCGAGCGCGGTGCGCACGCTCACCAGTCCTTTGTAATCGTGATCGTAGTCCTGAGGCAGGTACACGCCGTTTGGGGTCTCGAGGCTCAGCGGGCTGTCGGCGAGGAGCGAGGCGGCAGTGAGATAGCGTCGCTCCAGAGCGAGCTCGTAGAGAAAGGGCTTCAGCGTGGAGCCGGCCTGCCGCAATGCGCGCACCCCGTCGATCGCCGCCGCGCGCGAATGCGGCCCTCCCGAGCCCACATAGGCGAGCACTTCACCGGTCGCGTTGTCGACCACGAGCGCGGCCCCATCCCGAGCGTTATGCTCCTTGAGCGATCTCAGGTGCGCCGCCAGGATTGCGCGCGCCTGGCGCTGCAGTCCTGCCTCGAGCGTCGTGCGATGCTGCACACCTGGCGCGATGAGGAGCGATTGCGCCAAGACCGGCGCGAGATGCTCCTCGCCGAGAGCATCGGCGGCGCCGTGAGGGGTGCGAGCGATGAGCTCCCGGGCCACCTCGTGGAGCGCCTCGCAGGGGATCGGCGGGGAGAGCGCTGCGGCGCGCGCGCAGGCGCGGCGGCCCAGTTGCTCGGCAGTCGCCGAAGGTTGCGGCAGAAGGGCCCCCAGCACGACGCTTTCGGTGCGCGTGAGTCCGGCCGGTGACTTGCCGGCGAGGATCGCCGAGGCGGCGCCGATGCCCTGCAGCTCACCCTGATACTCGATCAGGTTGAGATATGCCTCGAGGATCTGCGCGCGCGACCACCGCCGCGCGATCGAGATCGCCATGCGCATCTGCTCGAGTTTGCCGAGCACGCCCGCGAGCGAGTGCTCGCGGTGCCGGTGCTCGAGAAGCGAGGCGAGCTGCATGGTGATGGTGCTCGCGCCGCGGCGGCGATGCCGCCATAGCTCATCGCGCAGCGCCCCTGCGAAGCTCCGAGCATCGATGCCGCCATGCTCGTAGAAGCGACGATCCTCGCCCGCGACAATGGCGCTCACCAGCGCGGGTGAGATGACTTCGATCGGCACCCAGGCGGAGCGGCGCACATCGAATCGCAGGCGACGCGAGTCGATGACCACGCCGTTGCGATCCAGCAGCCAGCCATCCGAGGGAACGTAGGCGCCTTTCACGGCATCGAAGCTCGGCACCTGGACGGGAGAGGCGAGAAACAGGACCAGCGCGCTCGTGAGTGCCACGCCCGAGAGGACGAGTGCGCGCGCCGCCCTCATGAGCGGGCGGCGGGTGACGCCGGCACCTGCACCCGGGCGGCGGGATCGCAACGGGGTCTCACTCATGGTGATACAGGCTCGACCGTCACGGGCGCGTTGGGCGTCTCAGCGAACATCTCGGGCGCATACATGGCCTCGATGCGAGTCGCGGGCAGCAAGAAGGTGCCGGGATTGTTCAGGCGCACCGTGTAGTCGACGCTCCAGTGCCCCTTGGGCACGAAACGGTAGTAGGCCCGAAATGCCTCGAAGCGACGCTCCTCGTAGGCGAGTGAGCCCCAGCCGGCGCGCCGCTCGCCTTTCTGCAGCAGCGCCGACTGGCCGCCGAGACCGCTGCCGAGCACCGTCGCGCCGGCGGGAATGGGATCATCCACGACGACCCAGCTCATATCGGACTGCGCCTCGAGATCGAGGTGCACTCGGAGCACATCCCCTTTGCTCAAGACACCGGGCGCGTGCTGCTCGAGGGGGGTGAGCGTGCGTGTCACCTTGAATCCCGTGGACAGCGGCGCCTCGAGCGGCAGGGCGGCCGTTGCCCGCACGAGTGCCCAGGGTGCGCCGGCTCCCCGGTGGGCTATGGCGAGCATCGCGGGCCCCTTCTCCCAATCGAGATGCAAGAGCCCCAGGCGATCGGCATGCGAGCGCGGGTCGTCGGGCGCGAGCGCTGGCGCGGACGTGCGCGCCGGCGCAGATCGGCTCGACGAGGCCGCCCAATCGATGCGTTGCCGTGCCGTCCCGTAGCGCACCTCGGTGGACCCGGTGACCGCCACCGACTCGAACGCGGCGGAGAGCTTCTCCATCGCGAGGATCCCCCAAGCGTTGGCGACCGTCGTATTCCAGTGACCGAACTGCTGGCGACCGAGCGCGCCGCGCACGAGCCGGGGGACATCTTCGCGCCACTCGGGTCGAGCGAGCACGCTCAAGAGCAGCCGGTTGGCGTTCGAGTCCGAGGAGATCATGAGCCACCACAGGGCATCGCTGCGCTCGGTGGAGAAGCTCATGGTGGTGCCTTGAAAGTTGAGCCGCCCTCGCAGGATGCCGAGCGCGGCTTGGATCTTGGCTTGCGCGTCGGGTACCGCGGGCATGCGCTGGAGCGTGCCGATCCAGTCGATCAGGGCGGAGCTCGGCATGAGGTTGGGCTCGAGCCGGATGCTCTCGAGCATCGGGGGCGTCGCGGCATGGTAGCGCGAGAGCGCATCGAGGGCCTGAAGCTTGCGGATCGCGAGGTCGGCGGTCGGCAGGGCCGAGTCGCGAATGATGCGACCTTCGACGAAGCGCGAGAGAGCATTCAGCATGCGCGCCTGATCGGCAGGTGCGATGCCGTAGCCGGCCTCATCGCCGATGGACAGAATATAAGCGGTCAGCCCGTCATCCCCACGCAAGCGCTCGCTCGGGAAGTACTTGAGAAGGCCGTCCTCATCCATGTAGGCGGGGAGCCTTGCCATTACCGCATCCCAATCCGCTCGCGAGCGAAACACCACCGCCCGCGAGGCCTGCTGCTCGAGGCATATGTAGCGATAGAGCGTCATGTACTCGCGCACGCCGTCGAGGTGATCGGCGAGCTTGTCTTGGAGGCTGATCTCGAGGCCGCCGCGACCGGCGATCGCGCCTTTCGGGATCTGCGCTGGGAATACCAGCGGAGAAGCGAGCTGGGCAATCGTCGCCTGATAGGTGCGGACCGGGTAGGCGGGAATGAGCTGCTGGCTCACCTCGAGCTGATCACGCGCAGCGCGATGGCCGTCATCGAGAGCGTGCGCTTCCACCTGCCAGTCGATGCTCGTCTTGCCGATGGGGGCGGTCACGCTCCAGCTGAAATCGTGCGCGCTTCCGGGCGCAATCGTGGCCTCGAGCGCCGTGAGCGCACCCTCGAACGCAGCGCTGCTCGCGCGGACTTGCGCGCTCTGCGACCGATCGGTGGTGTTGCGCAGCGTGAAGGTGGCGGTGTAGCGATCCCCTTCGCGCACCAACGGAGGCAATCCCGGGACGAGAATGAGGTCCTGTGTGGTATGGATCGTCGCCGTACCGGTACCGAAGAGCTGCGCGCCGCTGTGCGCGACCGCGACCAGACGGAACGCGGACAGCGAGTCGTTGAGCGGCACGACGACGCGAGCATGGCCGTGTGCGTCGAGCGGTACGCGCGCCCGCCAGTCGAGCAGGCTTGCGAACAGCCGACGAGCCCGGTCGAGCTCGCGACCCCCGCCGCCGCCTTGCGGGATCGCCTTGCGTCCGTAGTGGCGCTTGCCCACGACCTGCATCTGCCCGGTGGAGGTCCACACCTCGAGGCCGCGCTCGCCCATCATCGCCCCGAGCAGATCCCAGCTGTCGTTCGGCCCAAGATCGAGCAACGCCTCGTCGACCGCGGCCAGCGCAACCTCGGTGCCGGGAGGAAGCGGGGCGCCGTCGGCGCGCGTGACCTCGATGTCGACACTCGCTCGATCGCGGATCTCGTAGACGCTCTTCTCGGGCGTGACCCGCACATCGAGCCGGTGCGGACGCCAGCCGACCTTGATCTGCGCCGTTCCCAGGCGATAGGCGGGCTTGGTGAGATCGACGAGCGCGGTGACCGGCTCCTGCGCAGGAGTATGCGCCGTGCGCCGGCTTGCGGTGCTGCCCGGCGGTGCGGCTGGCTCGAGACGGGGGATGCGCCCGCGGACCGCGAGCACCGAGACGAATACGTTCGGCGCATCCTCGGCGCGAATCGGGACTTCGACGAGCGGGGCGGTACCGTTGAGCTCGGTGACGAACGCACGCAGCACCCCCTCGCGTTCGACGCTCACGAGCGCGGTCGCGTGCCGGAAAGGCATGCGCACCTGAAAGCGCGCGACCTCACCGGCCTCATACTCTTTCTTCTCGGGCAAAAGGTCCATGCGATCGCCCGCGGTGCCGCCGAACCACCACGCTTCGTCGCCGAGCACCCAGAGCGTCGCGGTCGCACCCGCGAGGATTCCGGCTGCATCGTGTGACTCGGCACGCACGATGATCTGACCGGATTCGCCGGGCGCGAGGTCGCACGGCAGCAGGCCCTGCGCATCCGTGACGCCGTCGCAGCTCGCAGCGAGCCGGCGGGTCTCGGTCGTGGTCTCGTAGGTGTAGAAGCCCCCGATGAGACGCTTGCGGTACGAGTAGGCGTTCGAGCGATAGAGCGAGACGCGCACCGGCTGTTCGGCCACCGGCTTGCCCTCGAGATCGAGCGCGAGCACCCGGAAGCGCAGCTGCCCGGGGCTGCCGATCCAGCTTTCGGCGCGAATTCCGAGCGTGAGCGCGGAGGGTACGAGGTGCACGGCGGTCGCCGTCGTCAAGGTCTCGCCGTTGGCATCGGCATACTCGAGCTCCGCGCTGAGGCGCGCGGGACCGGTGAGCTTCGGCAGTCGATCGATGGTGATGCGCTTCGATCCCGTCGCATCGAGCGCGACGGGGACGGTGCGCACCCGATCCCCCGCGCCCGCCTGACGCGCGTCCACTGCGGAATCGAAGTCGAGATCGAAGGGCGTACCGCTCGAGGCCGTCATCCCTTCAATGACGGGCGGGCCGCCGAACTGGTAGTCGGGGTAGCCCTCGATATGAGCGACCTCGGGCTCGATCTGCGTGCGGACCTTCACGGGCATGCCCCCGGCCGCACCGCCCGAAAGGTATTCGAGGTGCAGATCGAGATCGACTTCGCGCGGTGCGACGAGGGATCTCGGCGGCCCCTGGATGCTCGCGCGCAAGGCCGGGAGACGGAACTGCTCGACCTTGAACCGGGCGCTCGGCCCGAAGGTCTCCGAGGAGTCATCGATGAAAATTTCGTAGGTCCCGAGCTTCGCCTCGGCAGGGATCCTCCACTCGCTCGTGGCGACGCCGCTCGCATCGAAGCTTGCCTCGAGCTCGAAGCGCTGACCGCTCCCCGGGTGCAGGATCTCGATCTTATGCTCGCCGGCGGCGCCTGGTGGGACCTCGAGCCCGCTCGCCACATGACGGCGGATGTAGTGCTTCATCGAGACCGTCTCGCCGCCGCGAAACAGGGCGCGATCGAGCACTGTGTGATGGATGCCGGTGGTGCGCTCGGAGCCGACGGGCAGCCCGAACTCGTAAGGGGTGATCCCGCGGCTCCAGCTCGAGACCGTGAAGCTGAAGTCGTCCCGCAGCTTGGCGATGACGAGGAGCGGGGCGCTCCAGGGGCAGGCTCCCTCGCGTGGCTCGCCGAGGGTGCCGGGCACGTTCGCGAGACCCGAGCGGGCGGTGCGCCCCTGCCAGAGCGATTCGCCCGTGCAGTAGTCGGCCACGACCACCTCGGCGTTGGGCACGGGCGCGCCATCGTCGAGCTGCGTCACCCACACGAGCGAGCCTTCTCGACCCCACTCGAAATGCACGGCGAGGTTGGTCACGAGAGCCGCGGTCGAGACGTAACGGATCGCGCCCGGGCCGAGCAGTGAGGCGCCGAGCGCGGGGCTCGCGATCTCGAGCACGTACAGCCCGGGCTGCTTGAGCGGAATGCCAATGACCTGCTCGGGGCGTGATCCGAAAGGCTTCAGCGTGATGAGCTGGGTGTGCTCCGCCGCGCCTTGATGCGCAGCGGCGTCGAAAATCGACTCCGAGCCGGTGGTGTCGCGCCACACCTGGCGGCGGCGGTAACCGAGGGTCACCTCATCATCGTCCCAATCTCGATCCGCGAGCCGCTCGCGGGCGGCGCCGGCTGAGTCATCGGCGCTCTCCCACAGGCCGCTCGGCTGCTCGGCCTTCGCCACTCGCTCGAGCCAGGAGGCGATGCGCACGGGGTCGGCGTCGAGTCGCAGCACCTGGCCGGGCAGGCTCGACACCTGCGCGCGCAGCGTTGGCTCGACGTTGCGCACGGTCACGGGAAGGATTCCCCCTTCACGCGCCTCGAGGATGCCGAACGCGCCCGAAAACTTGATCAGAGGAGCGAACGCATCGACGCGCACCTTGAGCGGGAAGCGTGCGCCATTCTCCAGGCGACGGCCGGCATCATCGACGAGACCGGGGGGCATCGACACGGTGACGGATTGGCGCTCCGGGAAGGGCGGAGCGAAGGAGATCGAGTCCACACAGACCTGCTCAACGCCAGACGGCGAGAGCATGGAAGGGGCGTTGGAGTCGGTGTGGGCACCAGCACCGGCGGCACCGGCGGCACCGGCGGTGGCCTGCAGGCGAGGCTCCACGGGGGCGGGCACCCGGCCTTCGCCACCGGTGGGCGTGAGGCGGACCTGCAGGGCGAGCGTGCGTGGCACCGGGGCGCTGAAAGTCACTTGGATGGGCTGCGTCGGCAAGCAGCCGGCGCGGGGGTTGGTGCGGGTGCACTCGACCTGAGCGGTGAAGGCGGGGCGCACGCGAAAGGCGAGCTGCTGATCCTCCAGGGTCGCCAGTCCGGAGCGGCTGGCGATCCCTGCGCCCCAATGCAGAAGCACCTGGGTCGAGGGGGGGAGCCGGCGAGCGCAACGCAGGACGGTGAGTGCATCGTCGCGATCTTGCTCGAGCGAGCGATTGCGGACGCGGGCGTAGGTGCGGGCGCCGCTCTTCCACAAGAGCGCGTAGGCCTCGTAGCCGAGCGCGGCACGCTCGGCGAGGATACGCTCGCGCTCGGTGCCTTCCAGCACGATCACGGGAATGCGCTCGATGATGCCGTCGATGGCGCACCAGGCGTGGGCTTCGATGGAGGCGGTGGTGGCTGGAGCGTCCAGGCGCAGGATGAAGGTCTGCGCCTCGTCGATCGTGCGCCAGCCATCGGCGGGGACCGAGGCCCGGACCGCCGGGCCGCCGGTGTTGAACGTGAACACGGTGCGGCCGGCGAGAGGGGCGCCTGAAGGTGTGGTGAAGCCGCGTTTGAGGTTGAAGCGGCACCGCACCCCCGCCTCGAGGTCGGCATCGAAGTCGTATACCCAGTTTCGTGGGTCGGCCCAGCGACCGTGGCCGCCCGATGCGCAGCGCACGCTGAACGGATCCTCGAGCCTCGGATCGCCGAGCGCGACCATAGGCGCGGAGAACCGGGCGGTGACCTGGCGGACCCCTCGTACGTAGCCTTCAGGCGTGAACGACTCGACCGTGATGGGGGCGGGCCCAGGCGGTGCGGCGGGCCCGGGCGGTGCGGCGGGCACGGGCGGTGCGGCGGGCACGGGCGGTGCGGCGGGCACGGGCGGTGCGGAGGCGTCAGGCGGTGCTGCCGGCACGGCCGCGGCGCAGGCGATCGTCACGACCAGAAGCGCAAGGCTGCCGCGGAATACGCCTCGCCCGGTCGGCACTCGCTCGAAACGAGTATTCATGACCGACGAGCATCACGTCGAATCCGGGCCCTGCCGTGACGCGAATCGGGCAAATGAGGGCGCGGAGCCGATCAATCCAGCACCCCTGCGGTAAGGGTACCCCCGGCTTTCGACACGGGGTCGGGCTCAGGGTCACATTTTTACGCCGCTGAGACTTGGCGCGCGTCAGGAAACGTGACCGGTTGCCAATATCAGGGATTGCGGGGCGCAGGGTCCCGAGGCTGCGAGGAGTACGGGTTGTTCACATCGCCGGTGTCACCAAGCACGCGCGGTGCCGATCGCAAGCTGCTGGCAGTGACCTGGCCGCTGCTCCTCATCATATTCATCATGCTGATGCTGAGCCTCGCCAGCATCTCCGCCATCTCATCGCTCCGTGCCTTTGTGAATGGCGAGGGTCTCTGGTCGAAGGCCGAGCGGCAGTCGATCGCGGAGCTGCGTCGCTACAGCATCAGTCATGCGGAAGTCGACTACAAAAGCTTCTTGACGGAGCTCGGCGTTCCACAGGCCGACCGGGAAGCGCGTGAGGCGCTCGAGCAGCCGCATCCCGATATCGAGCGTGCGCGCGCGGGCCTTCTGGCCGGCCGCAACGATGCGCGCGACGTACCGGGCATGATCCGCGTGTTCCGACTCTTCCATCACTTCCCGCTGATCGAGCATGCGGTTCAGTGCTGGCGCAAGGGCGATGAGCTGATGGTGGAGCTCGCGGCGATCGGCGAGGAAATGCATGAGACCGTGCAGGTGCTCGACGGCGACCGGGAGGTCTCGCCGCTCGCCCGCCGCCAGGTCGATGCGGACTCTCATGCGCGTCGCCACGATACCCGCCTTGCGGTGCTGGCGGCGAAGGCGGAGCAGATACATGTGGCGGTGGCACCGCTGGAGGATGAGTTTTCGGCCTCCCTCGGCGAAGCCTCGCGTCGCTTGAAGGGCGTGCTGTTCGTGCTGCTCAGCGCCTGCGCGGCCGGGCTGGGTCTGGCCGGCACGCTCATCGTGCGAGCGAACCTGAAGCGCAGTGAGCGGCTCGAGCACGCGCTGCGTGCGAGCGAGGCGCAGGCCCACTTCGAGCAGGAGCGCGCCGCGGTCACACTGGGCTCGATCTCTTCGGCCGTGATCTCGATCGGTCTCGATCGGCGCATCACGTACATGAATGCTGCGGCGGAATGGCTCACCGGGTGGGCCCAGCGCGAGGCGCGCGGCGAGGAGATCGGTTCTGTACTGAAGGTCCGCGGCGAGGGGGTCGAGCGGGGCGTGCTGCCGCAGCTCGATCGTGTGCTCGCCGGTGAGCCGGTTGCCGGTGCGCCGGGGGGCGTCATGCTCGAGCGCCGTGACGGCACGCTCGTACCGGTGCACGAGCGCGCGGCGCCGATTCGCGACCAGCAGGGCGTCACGAGCGGGGTCGTGCTGATGCTGCGAGACATCACGCAGGAGCGGGCGCTGGCGAGCCGCCTCGAGTATCAGGCGACGCACGATGCGCTCACGGGGCTGCGCAACCGCAGCGAATTCGAAGCCCGGCTCGCCGCGGCGATCGAGCAGCAGGGGCGCACGGGCGGTGATGCGTCGCTTCTGTATCTCGACCTCGATCAGTTCAAGGTGATCAACGACACGTGCGGTCATGCGGCCGGCGATGAGCTCATCCGCCAGGTCGCCTGGTTGGTGCGCGGGGAGCTGCGCGAAGGGGATCTGCTTGCGCGTCTGGGCGGCGATGAGTTCGGCGTGCTGCTGCCCGGCTGCACGGTCGAGCATGCCGGCGAGATTGCGGATCTGATCCGCCGACGCATCGAGGAGCTGCGCTTTCGCTGGGAGCATAAGCTATTCGTGGTGAATGCAAGCATCGGCGTAGTGGCGCTCGGTGCGGCGCTGCCGACGGTGAATGCCGCAATGAGCGCGGCGGATCATGCGTGTTATCACGCCAAGGACAGCGGCCGCAATCGGATCACCCTTTATCACCCGGACGACCTGCAGATGCAGAACCGGCACGGTGAGATGCGCTGGGTGGAGCGGTTGCATGCCGCGCTCGACGAGGACAGTTTCGTGCTCGTTGCGCAGGAAATCCACCCGATCGGCATGGGGCGCGCGCCCGGCCCGTGGGCCGAGCGACGCTTCGAGCTGCTGGTGCGCATGGTGGATGGGGACGGACAGCTGATCGCGCCGATGGCGTTCATTCCGGCTGCCGAGCGTTACGGGCTCATGCCGCGCATCGATCGCTGGGTCGTGAGCCACGCGTGCCTGGAGCTCGGTGCCCTGCGCAGCCGCGGCGTCGCTCTGCCGATCTGCATGATCAACCTGTCGGGCGCCTCGGTGAGCGATCTCGGTCTGGCCGATCACGTGCAGCACTGCCTTGAGAAGAATGGGCTCGAGGCGGGCAGTTTCGGATTCGAAGTCACCGAGACGGCGGCGATCGGAAACCTGGCCAGTGCGTCGCAGCTCATGACGCGGTTGCGCGAGCTCGGGTGCCCGATCGCGCTCGATGATTTCGGCAGTGGAATGTCCTCCTTTTCCTATCTGAAGGCGCTGCCGATCGATTTCCTCAAGATCGACGGGGTGTACGTGCGCAATCTCACCGCCGACCCCATCGACCTCGCGCTGGTGGAATCCATCCAGCGCATCGCGCGGCTCATGGGTCTGAAGACGGTGGCTGAGTGCGTCGAGGATGAAGCGACGCTCCAGGCGTTGCTGCGGATCGGGGTGGATTACGCGCAGGGGTACCATCTGCATCGACCGGTACTGCTGTCCGCGCTCGCGTACGAATGCAGCCGCCAGGCACCTCGGCGGATGGCGGCAGGCTAGCGAGGCGCGGGCGGGCGATCAGCTCATGGTTCGTCGAGCTGCAGTCCTGGTCTCGCTGATGGCGGTTGCGGCTGCGCCGATGGCTGCGGAGCTCTTCACCTTGGACCGGGATCCTCTCTCGAGCACCTACACGGGTCCGACCGGGCCGCTGGTGCTGTCGGGGGACATCCTGGCTGGAGACTACGATCGCTTGCTCACACGGATCGCGGAGAATCCACAGCAGTTCCTGGCGACGAACCGGATCATCGTCAGCGCCGATGAAGGGGATGTGACCGAAGCCATCCGGATCGGCGAGCTGTTGCGCGCAATGCTCACGCAGGTCGATGTGGGACCGCTGACCGGCCCATGCAGTGGTCCCTGCTTCCTCATCTACGCGGCGGCGGCGCGGCGCGGGGCCGATGGAGCGGGGTTGCTCGGGCTGTATGCGCCGCCGGCGGCCGAGCCAGAGGAGCGCCAAAGGGTCATCGACTTTTTGACGGCGAACCAGGTCCCCTCGGATCTGCTCGAGCGCCTCCTCGAGCATACCCGCAAGGATCCCTACTGGCTGTCGGAGCCCGAAGAGCAAGTGCTCGGCCCGCGCTCGGCGGCTTTCGAGCAGAAGCTGCGCGAGGGCTGTGGCTGGACCGCGGATCTCGAGCGCTCGGTGTTCGCCGGCGACCGCCCCATGCAGGACTTGCGCAACGTGTGGACGTGCGCCGAAGCACTCGTGCGACCCGCTGCACGACAAGCGCTATGCTGGGCGCTCGCCGAGCGCGACGAGGCAAAGAAGAAGGCAGCGAGCGCCCCGGCGGATCAGGCGGTCAGCGCGGCGGACGCGCCGCCGAGGCGCAGGGGGGCGGCGCCCGATTCGACCCATCCGAAACAGCCGAAGGCGGCGAAGAAGAGTACGTGCAACGACCCCAGGCCATGAGCTCTCTGCATCGGACGGTGCCCGCGCGACGGCCTGCGACGCGCGAGCACCGGCGTCTTGCCGAGTGCACCTCGCGCGATCCGCGCTGGAAGCTGTGGGGGCCGTACTTGAGCGAGCGGCAGTGGGGCACGGTGCGCGAGGACTACAGCGCACACGGCACGGCCTGGGAATACTTTCCGCACGATCACGCCCGCAGCCGCGCGTACCGCTGGGGCGAGGACGGGCTGCTCGGTTTCTGCGACGATCATCAGCGGCTCAATCTCTCGCTCGCCCTGTGGAACGAACGGGATCCGATCCTCAAGGAACGGCTCTTCGGCCTGACGAACGGCGAGGGCAATCATGGCGAGGACGTGAAGGAGCTCTACTATTATCTCGATGCGACGCCCTCGCATTCGTACTGCCGGATGCTCTACAAGTATCCACAGAGCCCGTACCCTTACGCGGAGTTGCTCGCCGAGAACCGCCGGCGCGGCGTGGTGGGAGGCGAGTACGAGCTGCTGGACACCGGAGTGTTCGATGCCGACCGCTACTTCGACGTGTTCGTCGAGTACGCCCAGGCGAGCCCCGAGGACATTCTTCTCAAGATCACGGTCCACAATCGAGGCGCCGAGGCAGCGCCGCTTCGGGTGCTGCCGCAACTGACCTTTCGCAATACCTGGAGCTGGGATGGGCGCACCGAGAAGCCCTGCTTCGAGCGAGAGGGCCCGTGCGTGCGCGCCGTGCACGCCGAGCTCGGCAGATATCTGTGTTACGCGCAGCCGGGTGCCGAGTGGCTATTCACCGAGAACGAGACCAACGCCGAGCGACTCTTCGGCGTCGCGCCGGTCGATGCCGGTTGGGAGATGCAGACCAGTCGCCGCCATTACAAGGATGCATTCCACGACTACATCGTGGCCGGCATGCACGCCGCGGTGAACTCCGCCGAGGTCGGAACCAAGTGCGCCGCACAGCATCGGTTCCTGGTGCCTGCACGGCAGGCGGTGACGGTGCGCCTGCGCCTGAGGCGCGAACAGGAGCAGGCGATGGAGCCGCCTTTCGAGCGCTTCGATGCGCTGGTCGCGGAGCGGGCGAGTGAGGCGGACGAGTTCTACGCCACA
>Ga0209060_10003381_pt1 | contig 13445 bp, 14 predicted proteins | sample Coa_R1_8_FD_187155 | JGI IMG/M metagenome (GOLD analysis project Ga0209060, IMG submission 187155) | Surface soil microbial communities from Centralia Pennsylvania, which are recovering from an underground coalmine fire - Coalmine... | ecosystem: Environmental > Terrestrial > Soil >...
GTTTACATGTCGGGCCTGTCGGTGGCCTATCTTCAGGATGAGGCCAAGGTTTGAATTTCCAATCCGCCCGCGGGTTTGTGCTCTCCTCCTTTCCTTACGCCGAAGCGGACAAGATCGCCCAGCTTTATACCGTGCAGTTGGGGAAGGTCCGGGCCATCGTCAAGGGCGCCCGGAAACCCAAGAGCAAGCTCGCTTCGGCCCTGGATTTGTTCAATGAGTCCAGTTTTTCCCTCCATAAGGGCCGTTCGGGCGACCTCTATGTCCTGGGCCAGGCCAAGGTCCTCAACACCCATTCGAACTTGAAAAAGGAATTAAAGGGCATTACCGCACTGCAGGTATTGGCGGACGTCCTGATCCAGGCGATCCATGACACCGAGCCCCATCTGGAAGTTTATTCCCTGATCAAGGAAACCCTGGCGGCCCTGGGTGCCCACCCGGGATCGGCGGAGTTGTTCCTAACGGCCTTCACCCTCAAGCTGGTTGACCTTTCGGGCTACCCGCTGGAGTTGGAAGCCTGCGCCGAATGCGGGGCATCCCTCCAAAGGAAAAGCGCCCACCTCATCCCCCACCGGGGAGGGGCGCTTTGCGGCGACTGCTGCCCCTCGGGCCCGACGCGCCTCAAGGTTTCGCCCGCCGGATTGGAAGTATTGAAAAAATTACGGGAACTGCCGTTGGAAAAGGCCCATATCTTAAAATTGAGGCCGGCTTTTTTGCGCGAACTCTTACTGACCGTCCTTGGCTATTTGGAAAGGACCATCGAGAAACAACTAAAGACCGTCGAATATTACGCCAAGCTCGTTCCGGTGCCCGGATGATCATCGTCGTCATGGGCGTTACGGGGGCCGGGAAGACCACGGTCGGCCGCAAGCTGGCCGGGAGGCTGGGTGGTTCCTTTTACGACGCCGATGATTTTCATCCCCTGGAGAATAAGGAAAAGATGGCCCACGGCATTGCCCTGACCGATGGGGACCGCCGGCCCTGGCTTGAAACGCTCCACGGCCAGATGGTGAAATGGTCCGGAGAAAAAATTTACCCGGTTTTGGCCTGCTCGGCGCTCAAGCAAAACTACCGGGACCTGCTTTCGTCGGGGCTCGACGTGAAATGGGTTTACCTCAGGGGCGACCGCGAAACCATCCGACAAAGAATCGAAGGGCGGCAAAGCCATTTTGCCGGGCCTTCCATCCTCGAAAGCCAGTTCGAGGCCTTGGAAGAGCCCCACGACGCGGTTAGGGTTGACCTGAGGGAAGACCCTGATACGATTGTGGACCGAATTCTAAGCGCATTGAAAGGATAGGGTCCATGGAAGGCAACGGCCGGGGAATCTTCATCATGATGGGCGTGGTATTGGCCCTGGTTGCCTTCTTTTACCCGCACCAAGTCCTTTTCGTGCTGAAGTTCATCTGGGACCTCATCGTTTTAAACCTCCAGCCCTTACTTGATAGTTTCCACAAAGCTATTTCCCCCAAATAACCAGGAAATTTCCAAAAAGGCTTGATTTCATTGGACTCCTGCCTATACTTGACTTTCTTTTCAACATTCAGAGATTGTTATAGATAAAGGGTTTTACAGGATTTGCGGGTTTTAGAAGGAGCCTTCGATGAAGTTTTCGTCCACGGAAGAATACGGTTTGAGGTGCATGCTCCAAATGGCCAAGAAGGGCCATAAGGGCATGACCAATATCGTGGAACTGGCCCAGAAGGAAGACCTGACGACCGCTTACGTTGCGAAGATCATGGGAGCCTTGCGCAAGGGTGGATTGGTGCAGAGCCTAAGGGGACAAAGCGGCGGCTACCAGCTTTCCCGCCCGCCTGAAGAGATCAACGTCAATGAGGTGTTGGAAGCCCTGGGCGGGAAGTTTTTCACCGAAGAGGAATACTGCTCTACGCCCTCCGGGGAGCACCTCTCCTGCATCCATTCGATGGATTGCGCCGTCCGTTCCCTGTGGACGGGTTTGTCCATGACCATCGGCGATTACCTGCGGCGTTGCCGGCTGTCCGACCTGGTGACCACCGAACCTGAAATGGAAAAATGGCTCAGCCAAAACCAGAAACCGGCCCTGGCCCCCATGGGCCGCGCCGCTAAAACAGAAACCCCCGTCCAGGGAAAAGAGGCCTGACATGAATCCCAAAACCCAGGAACAAGCCATCGAAAAGGCCACCCAGCAGGAATACAAATATGGGTTCACCACCGAGATCGAGGCCGATTCGGCGCCGCCGGGACTGAACGAAGACATCATTCGTTTCATCTCCAAAAAGAAAAACGAACCTTCCTTTCTTTTGGAGTGGCGGCTGAAGTGCTACCGCTATTGGACCAAGATGGCCGAACCCACCTGGGCCAGTGTGCATTACCCGAAGATCGACTACCAGGACATCATCTATTATTCCGCCCCCAAGAAGGGCGGGCCCAAGAGCCTGGACGAGGTGGACCCGGAAATCCTCAAGACCTTCGAAAAGCTGGGGGTGCCCATGCAAGAGCGGGAAATCCTCGCCGGCGTGGCGGTGGACGCGGTCATGGACAGCGTTTCGGTGGGGACCACCTTCAAGAAAAAGCTGGCCGAGATGGGCATCCTCTTCTGCTCCTTCTCGGACGCGGTGCAGGAACACCCGGAACTGGTGGAAAAATACATGGGCTCGGTGGTGCCCTACAACGACAACTTCTTCGCGGCCCTGAACAGCGCGGTCTTCACCGACGGGTCCTTCTGCTACGTGCCCAAGGGCGTCCGATGCCCCATGGAGCTCTCGACCTATTTCCGCATCAACGCGGCCAAGACCGGGCAGTTCGAACGGACCCTCCTCATCGCCGACGAAGGCGCCACTGTGAGCTACCTGGAAGGCTGCACCGCCCCCATGCGCGACGAAAACCAGCTGCACGCCGCGGTGGTGGAACTGGTGGCCCTGGACAACGCCGAGATCAAGTATTCCACCGTGCAGAACTGGTACCCGGGCGACAAGGACGGCAAGGGCGGGGTCTACAACTTCGTCACCAAGCGGGGCGCCTGCCGGGGCGTGAATTCCAAGATCTCCTGGACCCAGGTGGAGACGGGCTCGGCCATTACCTGGAAATACCCCAGCTGCATCCTGCAGGGCGACAACTCGGTAGGGGAGTTCTATTCGGTGGCCGTGGCCAATAACTTCCAACAGGCCGACACAGGCACCAAGATGATCCACGTGGGGAAAAACACCAAAAGCACCATCATTTCCAAGGGTATTTCCGCAGGCCATGGGCAGAACACCTACCGCGGCATGGTCCGTATCCAGCCTGCCGCCGAAAACGCCCAAAACTACACCCAATGCGACTCGCTGTTGATGGGGGATAAATGCGGGGCCCATACGGTGCCTTATATCGAAGTGAAGAACAACAGCTCCAAGGTGGGCCACGAGGCCTCCACCTCCAAGATCAGCGACGACCAGATCTTCTACTGCCGCCAAAGGGGGCTTTCTTCCGAGGACGCCGTGAACCTGATCGTGAACGGCTTCTGCAAGGAAGTCTTCCGCAAGCTTCCCATGGAGTTCGCGGTGGAAGCCCAGAAACTGTTGAACGTGAGCTTGGAAGGAAGCGTGGGCTAAAGGCGGCCGCAGATTGACGCAGGTCAACGCAAATAAGCAAAAGGATGAATGATGCTAGAGATCAAGAATTTACAAGCAAGGGTCGAAGACAAGGAAATCCTCAGGGGGGTCGACCTGACCGTCAAGGCGGGGGAAGTGCACGCCATCATGGGGCCCAACGGCTCGGGCAAGAGCACCCTGGCGCATGTTTTGGCGGGCCGGGAAGGCTACGAGATCACCGGAGGCCAGGTGCTTTTCGAGGGGAAGGACCTCCTTGCCCTGAAGCCCGAAGACCGGGCCCGGGCCGGCATCTTCCTGGCCTTCCAATATCCTGTTGAAATCGCGGGGGTCAACAACACTTATTTCCTGAAGGCGGCCCTGAACGCGGTGCGCAAATCCAAGGGCGAAGAGGAACTGGACGCCATGGATTTCCTGGAACTGGTCAAGGCCAAGCTCAAGCCCCTGAAGATGGATGAGTCCATGCTGCAGCGCTCAGTCAACGAGGGATTCTCGGGCGGGGAGAAGAAAAAGAACGAAGTGCTCCAAATGGCGGTCCTGGAACCCAAACTGGCCATCCTGGACGAGACGGATTCGGGGCTGGACATCGACGCCCTGAAGGTCGTGGCGGACGGGGTGAACGCCCTCAAGCGCAAGGACCGGGGTTTCCTCCTGGTCACCCATTACCAGCGCCTGCTGGATTACATCGTGCCCGATTACGTCCACGTGCTGGCCCAGGGCCGCATCGTGAAATCGGGCGGCAAGGAACTGGCCAAGGAACTGGAACAAAAGGGCTACGGCTGGATACCGGGGGCCGAAAAGAAGGAAGCGGCGGTTTAAAATGAATTCCACCGAAGTTAAAAACAACTATTTATCCGTCTTTTCCGATTGGGAAAAGACGGCGCTCACCAAAGACCCCTTCTGGATCCGCGAGACCCGGGAAAAGGCCCTGTCCTACTTTGAAAAGTCCGGCTTTCCTTCCTCCAAGGACGAGGCCTGGAAATACACCGACCTGGACGCTTTCTATAAGATCCCTTTCGCCCTGACCGGCGAGGGACAGACCAAGGCCGCGGTTTCGGCCGAGCTCAAGTTCCTCGGTTTCGATACCTCGAAAGCCAACTTGATGGTTTTCGTGAACGGCCACCTTTCGAAAAGCCTTTCTTCTTTCGAAGATTCCCACGGGATCAAGGTCCGCAGCCTCATTGAGAGCCTCTCCAACGGCCCCTTGAAACGCTATTTCATTGAAATCCTTCCCTTTGAGAACCGGCCCTTTGTGTCCTTGAACTACGCCTATTTCACCGACGGGCTTTTCCTTCACGTTCCTGAGGGCAAGCAATTGGAGAAACCGGTGCACCTGGTCTATCTCTCGGACAATTCAGGCAAACCGACCCAGTCCCATCTGCGCAACCTGATTTTGATGGAGGAGGGTTCCCGGGCCACGGTGGTGGAGCATTACTGGGGCAACAACCTGAACCCTTATTTCACCAACGTGGTGACCAAGGTTTCCCTGGATAAGGACGCCTCCCTGGACCACACCAAGATCCAGCAGGAAAGCGAACTGGCCACCCATATCGGCGTATTGGCCGCCCGGCAGAAGGAAAACAGCCGCCTTGCCGCACGGGTCTTTTCCTTCGGGGGGGGGCTGGGCCGCAGCGAAGTGGAGACGGTTTTGGCTGAAAAAAGGGCCGAGGTGGCCCTGGACGGCCTGACCCTGTCCACCGGAAAACAACACCTGGATATCCGGACCTTCGTGGACCACCTTTCCCCCGCCTGCAAGAGCGCCCAGGCCTTCAAGGCGGTGGCGGACAAGAGCGGCACGGCGGTTTTTGACGGCCAGGTTCTGGTGCGGGAAAACGCCCAAAAAACCGATGCCAGCCAGTCCAACAAGAACCTGGAGCTTTCCAAGGATGCCAAGATTTATTCCAAGCCCCAGCTGACCATCTATGCCGACGACGTGAAATGCTCCCACGGCTCGGCCACGGGCCAGTTGGACGAGGAGGCCATTTTCTATTTCCAGTCCCGCGGCATCAGCCGGGAGGAGGCCCGCCGCACCCTGGTTTACGCTTTCGCCGAGGAAATGGTGGGGAAGATCCAGAATGACTACGTGAAGGGCCCTGTGGGCCTGATGGTCCAAAGGTGGATGGAAGAAGAAATCGGGAAGAAGTCATGAAAACGAAAGTGAAGCCCCACAAGCCCGCCAAGCCTTCCAATAACGGAAAACGACCGGCCGGCTTCGACGTGGCGAAGATCCGCAAGGATTTTCCCATCCTCAAAGAAAAGGTCCACGGCAGGCCCCTGGTCTATTTGGACAACGCCGCCACCACCCAGAAACCCCTTTCGGTTATCGAGGCGCTGGAAAGCTATTACCGGACCTATAACTCCAACATCCACCGGGGGGTCCACCTCCTGAGCGTGAAGGCTACCGACGCCTACGAGGCCGCGCGGGTCAAGGCCCAAAAATTCCTGGGCGCCGCCGATGCCCGCGAAATCATCTTCACCCGGGGCGCCACCGAAGGCATCAACCTGGTGGCCCAAACCTGGGGACGTCAGAACGTGAAGGCCGGCGACGAAATCCTTGTCACCAATATGGAGCACCATTCCAACATCGTGCCTTGGCAGATGCTTTGCGAAGAAAAGGGCGCGACCCTCAAAGTGATCCCCATCAACGACGCGGGCGAACTGATCAAGGACGAATTCCACCGCCTTTTGACGCCCCGAACCAAGCTGGTGGCCGTCGCGCACGTGTCCAACGCCCTGGGAACGGTGAATCCGATCGATAAGATCATCCGGGTGGCCCATGAAATGGGCGCCAAGGTTCTGGTGGATGGCGCCCAATCGGTGCCCCATCTGGCCGTGGATGTCCAGGCGCTGGATTGCGACTTTTATGTTTTCTCCGGCCACAAGATCTACGGTCCGACCGGCATCGGCATCCTTTACGGCAAGTATGCCCTACTCGATTCCATGCCGCCCTACCAGGGCGGCGGCGACATGATCTCTTCCGTCACCTTCGAAAAGACCCTTTACAAGAAACCACCCCACAAATTCGAAGCGGGCACTCCCCATATCGCGGGGGTCATCGGCCTGGGTGCGGCCCTGGATTACGTCACCCAGACCGGACTGGGCGACATCGCGGCCCACGAGCAGGATCTCTTGGTTTACGGCATCCAAAAGCTTAAAGAAATACAGGGGCTCCAATTGGTTGGGACGGCCGCCCATAAGGCGGGAGTCTTGTCCTTCACGCTGGGGGAAATCCATCCCCACGATATCGGCACCATCCTGGACCGCCAGGGGGTGGCCATCCGGGCCGGGCACCATTGCGCCCAGCCGGTCATGGAACGGTTCCGGATTCCGGCCACGGCCCGGGCTTCCCTGGGGCTCTACAACACCCGGGAGGAGATCGACGCCCTGGCCAAGGCCGTCAAGAAAGTCATCGAGGTGTTCCGCTAATGTCCGAATTCAGCGACCTGTACCAGGACTTGATCCTGGACCACCAGAAAAACCCCCGCAATTTCGGGGAATTACCCGGCGCCAACCACCACGCCGACGGCTATAACCCCCTCTGCGGCGACAAAATCGCCTTGGACCTCAAGTTGAACGGGGAAGGCGTGATCGAAGAGGTCAAATTCAAGGGGTCGGGCTGCGCCATCTCCAAGGCCTCCGCCTCCATGATGACCATGGCCCTCAAGGGCAAGAAGGTCGCCGAGGCCGAGAAGATGTTCAGCCAGTTCCACGACATGGTCATGGGCAAGGAAGGGGCCAAAACCACCGACCTGGGCAAGTTGAAGGTCTTCGCAGGGGTAAGGGATTACCCGGCCCGGGTCAAATGCGCCAGCCTGGCCTGGCATACCCTGGAAGCCGCCCTGCACGACGAGAAGCAGGTCATCTCCACCGAAGACGGGGAGGGCTGATATGGCCTACGAACTGATCACCATCCAACGCGACGTCAAAGCCATCACCATCCCCTATGGCACCGAAACGGTGGTGTTCAAGGATGAGAAGGTCTACATCACCCAGACTCTGGGGGGCAGTTTCACCCTGCAGCGGGACAACGGCCAGCTGGTGCGCATCGACGGGCAGGATGCGGAGGCCCTGGGCAAGGAAGTGCCCCACGAGGCCAAGGTTTTCAAACTGGAGTACACCGACGAGAAACCCCGGGACGACAAGGAAATCGAGAAGGACGTCTGGGAACGCCTGAAGACCTGCTACGACCCCGAGATACCGGTGGACATCGTGGAACTGGGACTCATCTACAGCTGCAAGATCACGCCCCACCCCCAGGGCGGCAAGAAGGTGGAGATCGTCATGACCCTGACCGCGCCCGGCTGCGGCATGTCCACGGTCCTGAAGGCCGAGATCGAACAAAAACTGAACCGTATTTCGGGCGTCAAGGAAGCGGTGGTGGATGTCACCTTCGAGCCGCCCTGGAACCAGTCCCTCATGAGCGAGGCCGCCCGGCTTCAACTGGGGATGATGTAAGGTTGATAATGGGTCCTTTTGCTTTTTGAAATGAAAAGAGTTGAGGACTAACCACTTTCTTTTTTTTGTATATCACCCATTCGTATTAAGCAAGAAGGGCACTAAATGATTCGTCGCTTTATTTTTTTCTTCCTTTTGTTTCCAACCTTTTGTCTGGCCCAAACACCCTCGCCGACACCGGACTGCGCCAGCCAGATCATCTCCAGCCTTCAGGAATTGAATTACGACGTCTCCACCTCGCTTCAGCAATACAAGAACGAAACGGCGAGTTCCCTTAAGTCGAAATTGGCCCTGGTGGACAGTCAGTTGAACTCCAACGTTGACACTCTAGTTTCGGTTTCTCCCGAAAACCAATGGCTGATCATCGACCTTTCCTTCTATCCCGATCCTGAAGTCTCCTCCTATGCCAAAAAACTAATGCTCCTGATCAAGGAAGTGGACCGGAGCATGAACCATCCTTATACCTTTGGCAATTTGGGGTTTGGGAAGCTCTATGAAATTTTCAATGCCACACCCGATAGCGACACCAAGCTCTGGGCCATGCGGCAAATGGGGCGGGTCGACACATCGGAGGCGATCGGTTTTTACCTTTGCAAGCTCCTGGACCCTCAAACGGACAAGGCGATCGCCCAGCAGGCGCTCACTTGCTTGCAGGCATTAGGGGACGGCGATGAGAAATGGGGGTTCGACGCGGCCTTCGGCGAGGCCAACGGGGCCGTGGTGGACCTTTTGGTGCGCGGCTGTCTTGAGATAAGGCCGGAGATTCACGACCCCTGTGTGCGCCTAGTGAAAAAGCTTTACTTGGACGAGGGCCTGCCGGACCATTTCCTTACTTTTTTGGGCGGCCCCGACAAGGAACTGAGTGATTTCGTGAGGCGAAAATTGCTGGAGGGGCCGGATAAAAGGGTGGCCGAGAATTTCGACCAGGGGAGCGTTCCCTTCAAGCTCGAGGCCATCGACATCCTGCAAAGTTACGGCACGACCAGCATGGTTTCCTACCAGACCCTGATGGACGCCGCCTGCGACGCGGACCCCGGGGTCAAGTCCAAGGCCATCAAGGTCCTGGTTGCGAAGGGCGTGCCGCCCCCCACCTGCGCTTCCGCCGTGGGCCCCACGCCGACCCCGGAGCCCAGCTTTCGTTTTGTGAATCCTGGTTATAACTTTGATGGCTTGTACCTAGAATTGGCGACCCAGTCCTTGAGGCCGGACACAGTCAAGCTGGTCGTTGACCTCACTTACTCCAAGGCCACGATTGACCCTTTCAAGCCCAAAATGGAGGAGAAGCGGGTCACCCGCAAAAGCGACGATACCGTCGAATGCGTGGTCGAACCGAACAACGGCCAGGACCTTCAGATGTCGTTCTACATGGGCCGCAATGACGCCCCGCCCCCCAAGCCGGGTTTTTGGCAGGAGCTGTTCTCGAAAAAGAACGCCCATCCTGTCTTCGTGACCGCCAAGGCCACGGCCTATTGCGCGGACGGTTCCCATTACAAGATACCGGCCCAGGAGTACGATTTCTCCTTTTTGGACAAGGCTTGGAAGGAACTGGCGAAGAAGACCTATGACGACATGGGCAATAATTTCAGGGGCGAATGGGGCGACAGAAGGCCCGACATCACCGAGAATGTCGCCCCCTCGGTCGCGCCTCTCGACATGGGGGACACCAGGCCCTTCCTCGTGCTGTCGATCGGTGCCTATATGGGGGGCGGGGGCGGGAGCGAGGAGATCACGGTTTTAAGGGATACGGGACATGGCTGTGAAACGGTCTTTTCCACCGGCGGTTCCATGGACATGGGCTATGAGGTGATCCCCTGGAGAAAAAGCAACCTGCTCAAGGTTGAAGACAACGCCAACGGGGACGGGAAGGGCCGGTTTTATCTGTTCCTGAATGGGAAAATAAAGGAGGTCTTCGAATACGACGCCTCCGATTGCGCGTTCCAGGCTGGGTGCAGTTTTCAGACCAAGGTCGTCGACCTCGACGGCAAGCTTTTCCTTTACCGCCAAAACGAGCAGCGTCCCGACTATGCCGGAGGGGGGGATGATACTTCCGATGCCAGGCCGCAAAGGGCTGAAATAAAATGGAATGGGATTACACAGTCCTTCGAACTAGGACCCTTCGAACCCGTGAACGAATATTCACCGGCCGTCGCGGCCCCAAGAAGAGTTAAGTTAAAAAAACTAAAAGCGAATTAAAACATAGCCAAATGGCAAAAAGGGGTCTGACCGAACTTCGCTGATTCAGCGAGTCCCACTCGATGTAAAGAATTCTTCGCTGACGGCGGTGAACTTCCTGGGAGTGTTGAGGAGTTTTATGGGCCACGGGCCCATGCCTATGCACCGTTAAACCCTGGGAAATTTTAAGCCGAGGCCTTGTTTGAACGAGCGAAAGCCGCTCTCGCAAAAATACCTTTGAAGGTTTTGCCGATAAATATAAAATGATCCCGCCTCAAACACCTTTTCGAAGAGGGATTCCCCATGGCCAACTTGAACTGGAAGTCCGTCGTGAGCACCCTCGTCAAAAAAGTGATCGGCATCCTGGTGGCGCTGGTCCTTCTTCCCATCGCCCTCTTTTTCCTCGCCTATCCCATCGTCAGCTTCATCACCACCCAAGGCGGGGAAGACGCCAAGGTGTCGCTGGTTTCAGACCACGCCGGCAAGTTCAAGACCGGCTGCAGGGTGGGTGGGCTTTTCACCGTGGCTACGGAAAAATCCGGCGCCAAGAAGGGTTCGGCCGAAAAGGCCTCCGCCAACGCGAATATCTACTGCCTCTATCCCATTTGGCCGGACCAACTACAGCCCTCCAAGGGGGATGTCCTGCGCGTCTGGCCGGCGAAAAAACCCCTCCTGGGGGAACCCGCCACCGAGGGATGGGGCTGGTTCATCGCCGGCACGGTTTTCGTGCTGGGGTTGGTGACGCTGGAATTTATTTTCCTGGCCCTCACCACCGGCTGATTTCCAGGGGTTGAGGCGTTTTCCAAAAAAAATCTCCTTTTGAAAAAAGTTTTCAAAGCAAGGCCTTTTGGCTAATATGTGGGCCTTCCGGGGGCTTTGCTCCAGGAAAAGTGCACCCTCTTTTTTGATCACCAGAAATGAGGGTCATGCAGTTCTCTTTATTGGGGCGAAGGCCCCTTGAGAGTGGACGAACTGCATAAATTTAATATGTGAGGTTTGAAGAATGGCTCAAGGGACCGTGAAGTGGTTTAAGAACGAGAAGGGTTTTGGTTTCATCTCCCAGGACGGCGGCGAGGACGTGTTCGTGCACTACTCCTCCATCCAGTCGGACGGGTTCAAGACCTTGAACGAGGGGGACCGCGTGGAATTCGACGTCACCCAAGGTCAGAAGGGCTTGAAGGCCGAAAACGTCCGCAAAATCTAAAGAGTTTGCCGCGTTTGAAAGCCCCTGGGTTCCCGGGGGCTTTTTTTTTGTCCCCTCACAACGGTTGTCCCCAAGAAGGTGCCGCGTAAAAAGCAACGGAATAGGAGTTTTAGGCTTGTTCGCCAATACCAAATCCCTTATGTTGAATTTCCTGCTTTTCCAATAAAAAACGGTTTGAAACCATGGCCCTTTCCTTACAAGACCTCATTTTAACCCTCGACCGCTACTGGAGCCGCCAGGGCTGCGTGATCCAACAGCCCTACGACCTGGAAAAGGGCGCGGGCACCTTCAACCCCGCCACTTTTTTCCGTGTGCTGGGCCCCGAGCCCTACCACGTGGCCTATGTGGACCCCTGCCGCCGCCCCAAGGACGGCCGTTACGGTGAAAACCCCAACCGCATGCAGCATTACTACCAATACCAGATCATCCTCAAGCCCTCCCCGGAAAACATGGTGGAGATGTACCTGGAGTCGCTGGAGGAGATCGGCATCCGCCAGGACGAGCACGATATCCGCTTCGTGGAGGACGACTGGGAATCCCCCACGCTCGGCGCTTCGGGACTGGGCTGGCAGGTCTGGATGGACGGCATCGAGATCACCCAATTCACCTTTTTCCAGACCACCGGCGGCCTGGAACTCAAGCCCGTTTCCGGGGAGATCACCTTCGGCCTGGAGCGAATCGCCACGGTCATCCAAGGGGTGAACAGCGTTTGGGACCTCCACTATGGGGGCAAGGACATCACCTACCGGGACATCTTCCACCAGGCGGAAAAGCAGTTCTCGGCCTTCAATTTTGAACATGCCAACACCAAGATGCTCCTCAAGCATTTCAAGGATTACGAGGGCGAGGTCCGGCGCCTGTTGGAGTTGAAGCTGACCGCCCCGGCTTACGATTACGTCATCAAGGCTTCCCATAGCTTCAACCTGCTCGACGCCCGGGGTGCCATATCCGTGGCCGAGCGGACCAATTACATCGCCCGGGTAAGGGGCATGGCCAAAGCGGTGGCTACGGCCTATGTGAAGGAAAGGGAAGAGATGGGTTTCCCCCTGCTCAAGAAAGCCCAAAAGAAGGACAAAGACGGGCAGCAGTTGGCCCAGTATTTTGAAAACAGTTGAGCGGTTTTCCATTTCGCCTTTAGGGTTCCGGTGATTCCATGATTTTAAAAGATGCCATACTTGAGGTCGGCTGCGAGGAACTTCCTTCCTCCTATATAAGACCGGCCATGGACCAGATGGTGGCCGCCGCCGAGGCTTCCCTTAAGGACCGCCACATCTCCTTCCAGAACCTCTACACCTATTACACCCCGCGGCGGCTGGCCCTTTTCTTCAAGGGCCTGCCTGAAATGCAGCAGGATTCCAGCAAGGAAGTCACAGGGCCCCTGGTTTCGGTGGCTTTTGACGAGCACGGCCTGCCCACCCGCGCCGGGGAAGGGTTCGCCAAGGCGCAGGGCGTCTCGGCCGCCTCCTTGAAGCGCAAGATGACCCCCAAGGGCGAGGTGGTGGTGGCCATGAAAAAAGGCGGGGGGCGGCTGACTTCCGAGATCCTGGCCGAGGTTTTCCCCGAAGTGATCAAAAAAATCCGGTTCCCCAAGGTCCAGCGCTGGGGGAACGGCGAGTTCCTTTTCGCCCGGCCCATCCGCTGGGTCTGCGCGGTTTTTTCCCGTACGGTCATCCCCTTCGAGATCGCCGGGCTTTACAGCAGCCGGGAAACCCGGGGTTTAAGGTCCTTGAAACAAGGTCCGCTGGATGTCGAAGAAGCGGGTGAATACCTGGAAGTCCTCAAGCAGGCGGGCGTGGTGGCCGATCCCGATGAACGCCGGCAGATGATCTGGAACAAGGTCCAACTGGCCGCGGCGGACAAAGGAACCCTGGTCATCCCCGACCCGGAATTGTTGGATGATGTGAACAACCTCATCGAATCGCCCGACGTGGTCATGGGCGCTTTCGACCCCAAATACCTGGAACTGCCCGAGCAGGTCATCGTGACGGCCATGCGGGAGCACCAGAAATACTTCGCCGTGAGGGACCGGCAGGAACATCTGGCCCCCTATT
>Ga0209060_10003383_pt1 | contig 13435 bp, 15 predicted proteins | sample Coa_R1_8_FD_187155 | JGI IMG/M metagenome (GOLD analysis project Ga0209060, IMG submission 187155) | Surface soil microbial communities from Centralia Pennsylvania, which are recovering from an underground coalmine fire - Coalmine... | ecosystem: Environmental > Terrestrial > Soil >...
ATAATTTCCGGCCCTACTCCGATTTCGTGCAACAACGCCGCGTGAAAAAGATGCCGTAATGCTTCCGCTAGCTTTCGTATTTCGGCTTGAAAGATTTCCGCATCCTCGCCTTGCGGCGCGCCTCCCTCGTGTGATATCTCGTTCCGCCTCTTCGCGCATTGCTTGGCAAACGACCGCAACTGATCTGTTTCGATCCTGATTGGAAGCCTACTGAGTACTTCTACTATGCGATCTTCAAGGGATGGTTCGTAAGCATATTTAAGTTTGCCTTCAAGCCACTTCCTTAGTTTCTTATCTTCCGAGTTAGCGAACCTATCGAGTACCGCCTCAATCTTTGCTCTACGCTGCGTGGTCTCTATTGATTCATTTGCCCCGCGCTGCCAGCTTCGGTGTAAGGATTCCATAGCCCAAACAAGATTCACGAACTCATGCTCCGGCTGGGAATGCGGGTTTCGGAGAGATGATATGTAGAGTCGGCAACTAGCCCCGTGCCTCTCAGCGATTTCCTGCCAGCGGACAAGTAAACTCCCGAACACGTCCTGCAAAGACGGAAAGCTCGTCCAGAGAAAAATAGACCAAGACAATTGCTCCCCCCGTGCGCCGCGAAGTGAATAAAACCGATACCACGACTCGATGTTGTCGTTGGTACAAACGAAATACGGCCAGTCTAGGCGGAAATAACGCCCCAATAAAAGTGCGATGAATTCCTCCATTCTCACGAAAGCCGTATCCAGATGAGTCATAATGCTTAGCGCTTTCGGTCGATAAATAAGCCAATTGGTTTGGTGGATATTGATCTCTCGCATGGCACCGTTAGATAAAAAGAAAAGCGGCATCCCCAGTATTAGATTCTCGACGATGACGCTTGCAGTTGGTGTCTCGTAAGTAAATTTGTGATTTTTGTAACTGACCTTGGCTTCTGTTCGGTCGCCGGACGGAAATTCGCTTTCCACCTGGATGCTATCGAGCTGAAGCCATTCTTCTAGGCCTGCGAGATCAATTCGCAGCGCTTGAAAGCGTTCCAAATCAAAATTTTGCGGAAAAGTCGTGTCGGTGGCGAGGCATTGGTCCGCTTCATAGCTCTGGCGAATGGGTTTGTCAGCTGCCAGAGAAAAATCGGTTCGGAACAATCTTAGGAGTAGAACGTAGGGTTTATCCTCATCTATTAATTGGCCCGCTATTTTACATTCATCAGAAAGCCACCTTGAGCTATCCCACCTGAGACTCGGTTTCGGATCTTCGAACCATAGCGGCCCGTCTAGCTGAAGGCGGATGTGTCCTTCCTCGCTAATCGTGAGATGGCCCGGAATTCCAGTTTCGAGAGAAGAGGTTTGTTTGTTTGTGGCCTGGAACCACCAAAATATGCCACGTCTGTCCAACGCATTCGCCACTGTGAATCCTAGATGGCACTACGATGCCTTCGCGTCAATGCCGATGAAAGAGTTAGGTGCTACTTGCCACCATTATTGGTGTTTTATCATGGAGTCAACCAAAGCGTCCCAGGGAGAGGTGCCAATGCCGTCTCAAGTTGGAGTTGACGGAAAGAAGTATTGTGATCTGATGGAAGAGGTTAAGCTACGTATAAATGTCGTCAATCACTTCCTCTCCGGTCAGGGCCATGCACTTTATCAGCCGTCGACGTTAGAAACAGTCTGCCTGCAACTAAGGAAAATACTTGAGCTAGTTGCTTTCGGGTCACTCGTCGCAAACAAGGAAGCCTACACAGCAACTTATGCCAAGGTCTCAAAGGCATGGAACGCAGGCGAGATTCTGGCTGAGCTCGCCAAGATAAATCCTAGTTTTTACCCCGTTCCAGTTATCGAGGTGCCGTCGGAAATCCCGGGAGTACGCAGTCGACACGAAAAGAGAGTCGGCGATTACTTAAATGAGGCTGAGTTCAAGGAAGTCTACGGAAGGTGCGGCGTCCTAGCACACGCGGCGAACCCCTATGGTAAGGGAATTGACTATGCGTACTACGCGCAAAACCTTCCGATTTGGCGCACGAGAATCATGAACTTATTAAATTCGCATGACATCCATCTAATTGGTGACCCCGGCATGTACGTTGTCCATATGACCGAGCACGGCGATGACCGGGTAAAGATCTACAGGTTCGAGCCGCCGCCAACGGAGATTCTGCGAGAGGTTGGTTTTGATGGTGATCGTGGGGAAACGAGCCGAATGACACCGACGCAGATCGAGCGGGCGATCAAGATCTCTCAATCGAAATGATCAAAAGGCCACCGGTTGCCTGGGGTTAAGCGCGGGCTCTCAGGATGACAAAGTTGATTAGGGATTGGGAAAAGCAGATTCCTCCCACATCCTCGCCATTTCATGGCTCCGGATGGCTCGGAATGACAAGGTGGTAAGTGAGTACTAGTGGGCGGGAGCGTCGATCGAAACTGAGGCGAAGTCTGCATTTGCGCTACACGGAGCATTTGCGCACAAGCTAAATGCATAGGTCCCTCGTTGGGGATTGGGCGCGCAGCGCTCAATCCCGCTGCCTCAGGATGACAAGACTTTTAATTCCCTGCTGCTGGTATGACACCGTTTTGTTGTTTAACGCTTCGGAGTCGAACAGGCGCCGGAATATCTGGATGAGGCCCAGAAGATGCGCGCGAGATCCCCTTCGACTTCGCTCAGGGCAGGCTTTCGGCCCGCGATGAAAAGCGCGGGCTCTCAGGATGACAAAGTTGATTAGGGATTGGGAAAAGCAGATTCCCTTCGACTCCGCTCAGGGCAGGCTCTCGTGCATCCTCGCCGCTGCGCGGCTCCGGATGGCTCGGAATGACAATGTGGTTGGTGAGTATTAGTGGGCTGGCATCGTCTATTCGAAACTGAGTCAAAGGCCGCGTCCGCGCTACACGAGCATTTGCGCACGAGCTAAATGCATAGGTCCCTCGTTGGGGATTGGGCGCGGAGCGCTCAATCCCGCTGCCTCAGGATGACAATACTTTTAATTCCCTGCTGCTGGTATCGAAAGCAATGCATGGAATGTGGATCCATACTAAGCAGCCGGATGGAGTTGCAGGAAGGCGGCGGCGGCGGCGCGGGCGCGGCGCGCGATTTCATGGTTATTTGGACGCTTGACTACGCCGAGCAATAGGCTCACCAGCAAATCGCGCCACAGAAGTCCGGCAAACTGCCCGGCGAGTTCGGCATGGTGGCCGGTGAGCAATCCAGAGGCCTGAGCCTGGGCCATGATTTTGCGCAAGGCAGCGCGGGTTGCCTCGCGGCCTATAGAGTCCACCGCACGCGCTACCTCAGAGGAGTGGTTCACCTCGGAGATTGCCAGCCGAAAGACCGCAATGACCGTGGGATCGCTTACCTCGCGGAGAAGCTTTGCCCCGAAAGCAACGAGCACTTGCGCGAGGGTTTCGCGATCGCGCAGCGGGGGCAGATCGGCAGGCACCTCAAATCGCCGAACGCGGTTGCGAATGCAGGCGATGAGCATTTGCTGCTTGGTGCCGACGAGGGCGTAAAGCTCCCGTTTTGAAACGCGGGCGCGGGTAGCGATTTCAAGCGTGCTGGCGGTGGCGTATCCCTTCTTCATGAAGGCCGCAAAGGCGGCATCAAGAATGCGCTCGCGTATGAGGGAGTCACCGCCGCCGGCTTTATTGTTGTTTTCGGCCTTGTTATTGCCTTTGCGGCGTTTGGACGCCGATTTTGTAGCCATCATCAATCCATTCGATGCTTCCGGTACCGTATAGTACCACCGGCTGTTTTGGACTACACACAAATAATTACGAAACCTTTTGCCTCCTCCTTACGTCTTATCGTGTGTGGTACCCATCGGTACCAAATAACCTGAAACGAGGTAACCCATGAAGCTCATCTCTTTTCTTATGACTCTGCTTTCAACATCCTTCGCCCAGACACAGATGCCGGCGGCGCAGCCGCCTTCCGGCATACCGACGCCGAAGACGACAGCGGTGATGGTCATCCTGACGGCCAAACAAGGAGTGGAGCGGCAGCAGATTATGAAGGTCATGCCGGCCGAGATCCGGGCCACGGTGAAGCTCTATCTTGAGGGCAAGATTCAACAGTGGTACTCCAAGGGCGATGGCCGCGGGGTGGTGTTTTTTCTTAACGTCACAACCGTGGGCGAGGCTCAGGCCATCATAGACGCGCTGCCGCTATCGAAAGAAAACCTGATGGATCACGAGTACATTCCCGTTGGTCCCCTTCTTCCGCTGGGCCTCCTGACCGGCGGCGGCCCAACTCAGCAATAGCTGAAATTCATGCTCTAGAAAGGAGCAATTATGTCATCTCCAATTTTGTTCGGAATCAGCGTGGCGTTTGGCTTGGCTGCGTGGGGAGCAGTGGCGTGGACCTATATCTGGCCCGCGCTGAGAGAGCGCCCGTACCCCGAGAAGCTGAAGCCCATTTTGCTGCTGAATGCGTTCAGGTTTCTCGGATTGGCGTTTGTGGTGCGGGGAGTTGTATCTCCAGAGTTGCCCGCGACATTTGCTCAACCCGTTGCTTACGGTGATCTGCTGACGGCCATGCTGGCTTTGCTCGCGCTGGCTACGCTGGGAACCCGGAGCGGAACGGTGCTGACGTGGGTCTTCAATACCTTCGGGATGGCGGACCTGCTCTTCGCCTTTTATCTGGGAAGCCGGATATCGCTGCCAAATAATCCGGGCTGGCTGGGCGCAGGGTATTTTATCCTGGCCGCCTATGTGCCTTTACTGCTGATCGTGCACGGTTTGGCGTTTCGGATATTGCTGCGAGCGAATGTCACCGCGCCGTCGCGCAGCAAATTGAGTGTCGCTTGATGTCAACGAGCCGCAGCGGTCGTGCTGTTGACCGCATACCAATGGAAGATGGGAAATAACGGCAGCTATCGCCCAGACATTCATAGGCCTAAGCCGCGCGATATTTCCCAACTCCATTGTCGCGGAAGGTCCGCGCCACACTGGCAAAGTCAGCCGACAATCAAGCCGAAAGGTTGATCCAGAGCCAAGGGTAGTCTTCCGGCTTCTTTACCAGCCCTCGACGCACAGGATTTTGGCGGATGTAATCAAGTTTTTCCTCAAAGCCCCCTTCTGAGCGCGGGAGATGGTCAAAAGACTCGTCCTGCCAGACCGGTTCGGAGCTTGCCGTTACAAGGTTCGCAGCTCTGGCCGACGCTCCTTTGAGCCCTTTTAAGATCAACGGCAGACTATAAGGCCAGCCCTCGCTATCGCGCAACGGAGTTAGTAGTAAGTGCACGTGTTCAGGCATGACAACTACCGCGTGAAGATAAAACCGTTTGCCATTTCCCAAAAGACAACACTTCATCACGACATCGCGGGCGGCCGGCGAAAATGGCTCGCGGTTCCCTTTGCGAAAGGTCACGAACAACGGCGATCCGGCCTTCTGAAAGTGAGGCAGCCGACGACGATAATCGTATTTTCTGTCCAGACATGCTCGGGGCCCTGTGCGGGACAGGCTTGTGTGGGGCGGACATTCCTGTCCGCCGCCGTTGGGGTTGATTTTCATTCCGGCATTTGAGCACCGGCTCGGTGGTTTGTCTGTGATGAGTGAACATTCAAGATCAAAACCAAGATCGGAAGCAAAGGCCGCGGACAGGAATGTCCGCGCCACACAAGCAATGCCACACAATCCAGGTGCTAGATGCCGTAATTAATGAGGCGGAGGGCGTCTTTGTATTTGTCGCGGGCGGTTTTGGCTTTGGCCTGCGCGTCTTGCTCGGTGAAGCAGGCGGTGTCCCAGTGCTCCATGGCGACGATGGAGTGGTCGGGCGTGGCGAGGGCTTCTTCGGCGCGGATGGCGTTGACCCACGCGTCGGTGGCGTCTTTGTAGGCTTGGCGGAGGGCGTCGAGATCGGAGTTTTGCATAAGTTTTTCCGGCTTGATAGTACAGAGGGAAAATTAATGCTGTGTGAATTTTGGGAGGCTCATCGTCGCGCCCCATGTCATCGCACACGAGCGAAATACATAGGTCCTTCGTTGGGAGTCGCGCGTTAACGCGCGACTCTGCTGCCTCAGGGTGACAAATCCACACAAATCTGCCCAAGTCCAGTCTTCTCACACAAGCAAATACAGAAATCCTTTTGTGTAACGAAATCTGACTTGGCGTCACTATCCCAGGCAGAGGGGATATTCATGACGATTTCCAGCAAGATTGCCATTGTGAGTGTAGTTTCGGTTTTGACGTTGGTGATTACGAGTTGTTCGGGGACGAATGTGCAGATTGTGCGGATTCCATTTATTTCGCCGGTGGTGGTGCCGGATTTGAATGCGCCGCATGAGATGTTGATGAATCTGGGAGTACAGAATTACAGCACGTCGAAAAATTCTCCGCCGGTGTGGCTGGAGATTCACTCGGAGTATGGCGTAGCGCCGCAGGGCGGGCCGTTTCCGTGTTCGCATGACGATTGGATTTCGGTAGGCGGACTCAATCCCGGACAGGGCTGGGGCCTGCCGGATTACCGTATTGACCGCCTGCCGCCGGGGCAGCAAGGACAATGTCAGTGTCTGCAAAATGCCTGCCCCGGACATTTATGGGCGACGTTGCACGTCGCCCCAAACTATCCGCCGATTTTGCCCGGCCCTGGAACGAACCTGCATGTGAATTGGGCGTCCGATGGGGACTTGAAGGGTGAGACGGTGACCGACTGCTCCGCCCCGCCGACCCCGATCCCTCCAGCCTGCCAATAGGGATCGCGATGATCTGCCAGCGGGAAATAACCAAGTCCCGCTGGCAGAAAACGTTACCGGGTCTCGACGGTTTCGCCGTGCTCGACGTAGGCACGGAGCCAACCGATGACACGTGGCCAGCCGCTGGCGTAGCTCTTGCCGGCATCGGGGTGAGACTTCAATCCGCTGTGGCGAAGTTTGGCGAGAGTTCCCCCGGCGCTGGGGACGAGTTCCCAGCGAACGAGGCTGCCGGCGGCGCCGGTCCAGTTGGCAATCCAAGTGTGCTCAAGGACGCGGGGAGGATCGACCTCAAGGTATTCACCATAGACTTCGAACTCTTTACCGTCGGCACCCACGCCGATGGTTTTCCACTTGCCACCGGGGCGCACGTCGGCTTCGAATTTGGTGATGCGGTAGTCGCCGGCTTGTCCCCACCATTTGGGAAGTTGGGTTGGGTCGGTAAGCGCTTGAAAGACGCGCTCGGGGGGCGCGAGGACGAGTACTTCGGAGAAGATTGCGTCCTTGTCGGGAGTAAATGATACGGTCGCTGTGGCCATGTGGGTTCCTTTCCACTCAAAGTGCTGCGAGTGACTCGTATGCAATCCCCACCCTGTCGCAAAGTGCGCGACAAGGGTGGGGCACACATTTCTATTTTTTTCTGGTTGAGACGGTTTCGCCACGTTCGCAGTAGCCTTGCAGCCATCCGAGAACGGTCGTCCAGCCTTTGTTGTGGTTGTTGGCTTGTTCGGCGTTCCCAGCAAATCCGGTATGGCGGAGCCTTATTAGTGTTCCACCTTCGAGTTCCTCGAGGTCCCAGGCGACTTTGGTGGTCGTCGGCATCGAGTTCGAAGCCCAAGTGTAAACGAGACGGCGAGGCGGATCGATTTCGAGATATTCGCCGCTAACCGAAAAACCGCCATTCGTCTTGGCAGACGTGCCCTTGGTTGACCACTTGCCGCCGGGGCGGACATCCATGTTGAACTCCTGATGCGCATAAGCATCGCAGGAGCCCCACCATTGCATGGCTTGTTTGGGATCGATGATTGCCTGGAAGACGCGGTCGCGCGGGGCCGCGATGAAAACTTCTCCTTCGATGACGTCGTTGCCGGGCAGAATTTCAGATTTTGGTGTCACGCTAATCGTTGCCATAATTTCTCCTAATTAGTTGCTGGTCGAAATCCCTCCGGCTGAGCCGGAGGGTTGATTGCTGAAATACGTTTAGCTTTTCTTGGTGAGATCGAAACGGGCGACGATCTCCCTGCCGTGGTCCACGAAGTGCCACTCTTCGACGTGATGGTTGGCGTCGGTGATGGTAAAGATCACACGCTGCATGTGTCCGGCGTCGGGGGCCGAGAGATTGGTGGCATCGCGAAAGTCAAAGGTAATTGTCTTGCCGTCAGGCGAGGCAGTGGCCGTCATGCGGGGCTGATTCCCGACGCTGCAATAGTGGGTCATGAGCAGGTTGGGGCCGTCCATGTGAAACATGGTGATCATGTCCTGATCGGGGCCATGGTCGCCGCCGCGAATCTCGCTAAGCATAGCGGAGTCGCCGGAGGTGGGACGAAATGAGACTTCGACGTCTTTGCCTTGCGTGGTCTTCCCCTCCCAGGTTCCTTGCAAGGCCTTGATGGAATCGAAGGATTGTTGGGCGCTGGGGGCAGCAACAGCGCTGGTTGCGGCGAGAAACAATGCGATGGTTGCGGGCAAATACTTCAGGTGCTTCATATCTAGATTCTCCTCGTTCATGGTTTATTGAAATTTGTGATTCTTGTTTTTCTTTTGCTTCTTCTTCTCTTCTTCTTGTTCTTGTTCCTTGGCGTACTCGGTTTCGACGAAGTTCTTCAAGCTGGCCAGATTCGCCTGCCAGAAGACACGGTAGTGGTCGAGCCACTGATCCACCGCTTTCAGAGGCTCGGCGTTGATTTGGTAAACACGGTTGCGGCCTTCACGGCGTTCTTCCACGAGGTGCGCACGACGAAGAAGACGCAGGTGCTTGGAAATGGCCGGCCGGGACACGGGAAAAGCTTGAGCGATTTGCCCAGCCGGGCGGCTGCCCATCCGCAGCAGATCAAGCACAGCGCGACGGGTGGGATCAGCCAGGGCCTGGAAGGCTGCATCGTGGGAATATGAACCTGCTAAATGTGTAACCGAACGGTTCCGCATAATGTGTAACTTTACGGTTACGGGTAAATATTGTCAAGAGGGAAAATTAATAAAATCAGTTCTTACTTTGTGCTACTATGTAAGACATGCTTAATCGGATTACAACAGTAAGCACAAAGGGGCAGTTAGTCATTCCTGCCGATATGCGGGACATGCTGGGAATTGAGCCGGGAGCGCGCATTTCCATTTCGTTGGAGGGCAAGCGCTTGGTGTTGGAGCCTGTCTCGGAAAAGCTGGTGGATGAGACCCGGGGACTCTTTGCCGGCGGCCCTTCCCTTTCGAAGTTGTTGCAGGAAGAGCGGCGTAGAGAAAAAGAGAATGAGAAATGGTGACTTATGCCCTTGATTCCAGCGCTGTCATCCGGTATCTCGATGACGAGAGTGGATCTGCGCGCGTCGCCGAAATCATCAAAGGGCATTTGGGTGGCAGGTGGTACTGCATCGTTTCTGCCATTCACTGGGGCGAGATTGCGGGCGTGGTGTACAAAGCGCACGGGAGGATGGGGCTCGATTTGGCAATGAACCGGCTGCTCGCTTTCGGGCTGGAGGTTGTTCCCGCAACCGCTGAGCGTGCGCTAAGAGCAGGCCTGATCAAAGTGGACAGAAAGATTCCCTATGCGGACGCGTTCGGAGTGGAGTTGGCTGCACAGTCCTCGGATTATGTATTTGTTACCGCGGATTTCGATGTGAAACCGGCTACAAAGAATGTGAAGATCGAGTTCCTTCCCAAGAAATAGCTCACATAAATATAAATATCTGGACGAAGCGCCGCTGAAATCCTATGCTGGTATGGCCTTTCGCTGATACCCGGCAGGCTTCGTAAATCCATCACCTCGGATGGTCCAGACTTATGTCCCGCTTCTCCTAACTTCCACACTTCGGGTGACCGACAAGTCCGCCCGATTTTATTGGCCCACGGCGTAATCTCAAACACCACCCCAGCATCGCAATCGCCGCCAAATTCCGTGGTTCGATGACAAGATGGTAGGGGCCGGGCGATTGCTGTCGAGCCACGCTCGACTGAGCGGGCGAGACGCCCGCCCTACGTGAGCTTAGGAGATGCGCAAGACGGTGGACGGGAGTGTCCGCCCCACACGAGCAAGCGCAGATTCCTCAGCCCTGAAGGGCGTTCGGAATGACAAGGTGGTTAGGGTAGCCGCGAACGCGCACATCTTGCGCTTAGAATCCCGGCGGATGTTCTCCCATTACGTTGAAGTTGCGTTCGAGCGCCATGCCTGCACTGGCAAGAGTTCCCTCGTCAAATAAGCGGCCGATAAGAGTGACTCCGTACGGTACCCGGCGCGGGGGATTGAATGTGGGCAAGGGATGATTCGGGTCTGGCGCCCAATCGCTTCGAGCTTTGGAGACTTCTACAAATCCGGCGCGTAAAGTTAACGATGGGTGCCCGGTGAAGTTGGTGAGCGTCAGCATTTCGTCACGGAGTGAAGGCACGAGCAATATATCCACTTGATTGAAGACGCGCTCCATTGCCTCGGCAACTTTTCGGCGGAAGCGATCGGTTTGGACGAAATCCACTGCGGACAAGAATCGCGACTGGCGGAAGATGTTGGGCCAAGCATCGGGGACTTGGGCTTTGAGCTGATCGAGGCCGCCGCTGAGCGTGAGTTCTTCGAATGAAGCAGCGGCTTCGGCGAAGAGAACCAATCCGAGGGAATCGTAGGGCCAATCGGGGATGGACACTTCGACGGGAACCATACCGACTTTCTTGACGGTTTCAAGTGCGGCGCGGTCCACATCCGTGGCCGGAGATTCTTTCATCCATGCGGGAATGTAACCGACGCGCAGACCTGCGATATTCCTTCCAGCGTTGAAATCGAGTTTGCTCGGCTGGCAATAGAGATCGGCATTATCGGGGCCAGAGATGGTCTGGAGAATCAGCATCGCATCTTCGACGCTACGAGTCATGGGGCCGAGTTTGTCGAGCGACCAGCAGAGCGTCATCGCGCCCGTGCGAGGAACGCGGCCGAAAGTTGGGCGCAATCCGGTGACCCCGCAACGCATGGAAGGGCTGACGATGCTGCCTCCGGTTTCGCTTCCGATGGAGAAGCCGACCAGTCCAGCCGCAGTCGCTGCGCCGGGGCCAGCGCTCGAGCCGGAGGAACCTTCTTCGAGCAGCCAGGGATTCATGGTTTGGCCGCCAAACCAGATGTCGTTTAATGCGAGCGCTCCCAGGCTTAATTTGGCGATGAGCACAGCTCCGGCGTCGGTGAGTCGTTTGACGACGGTTGAATCTTTATCGGGAACACGATTGCGGAAGGGCTCGGCGCCATAAGTTGTAGGAATTCCGGCGGTGTCGAGCAGGTCTTTTACTCCATAAGGAATACCGTGCAGCGGGCCGCGATATTTCCCGGCGGCAATTTCTGCATCGGCCTTTTTGGCTTGGGCAAGAGCACCCTCAGCAGTGAGCGTTATGATGCAGCGCAGTTTGGGATCAAATTGACGAATGCGCTTAAGGTAGATATTGGTCAGGCGCTCGGAGGTAAGTTGGCGGCTCTCAATCCATCGGGAAAGTTGCTTTACGGGCGCGAAAGCGATATCGGCCTCGCTATTTGGCAGAGGCTGATTATCTGTGCTGCGGACGAACTGCTCTTGCGCAGGGAGATGCTTGATGCCGGGAATCAGTGGATTCCAGAGCGTGGCGGGAGAGACTGACGGTTCGAGTGCTACTTTGCGCGGCCCGGTGCGGCGCTCATAAAGGAAGGCCATGGTCTCGCGCCAGCTTCCAGCGGCTTGGGCGCGCTGCGCCTCGGTGAGTCCGATCTGGACGAGTTTCTCTGCTTGCTCGAATGTCGCAGGAGAAACTTCGGGGCCAACCGCTGGGCTGGTTCCGAAAGCGGGAGGAGCCCCGGGAGTGTTATCGGTCGGGTTTTGAGCCAGCGCGCGGCCAGCCAGGGCCGCGGCTACAACACCGTATGAGGTCTCAGCAAGAAATTGTCTGCGTGATTTGGACATGCCGCACATTGTAGCCGGAGGCGGGCCGAAATTTGTCAAAAGTAAATCAAAGACCGCGGAAAGGAATGTCAGCACCACACGAACAACACTAACAGCGAAGGCCGCGGGCGAGGCGCCCGCGCCACACGAACATCATTTAATCAGGTCGAGGAAAGCTCGATGGATACGGGTATCATCGCTGAGTTCGGGATGGAAAGTTGCAGCCATGGTTCTTCCCTGCCGGACTGCGACTGGATCGCTGCCTTCGGTGGCGATTACTTCGACGTCCTTGCCAACGCGTTCGATTTTGGGAGCGCGAATGAAGACCATTTCGATGGGAGCATCGCCAAATTTGCCTTCACGGATGGAGCTGTCAATCTGGCGGCCGTAGGCGTTGCGTCGAATACCAATATCGAGCGCGCCGAGGCCGTTTTGTGCCGGGTTCTCGACTTCTTTGGCGAGCAGGATCGCTCCGGCGCAGGTACCGAAAGTAGGCTTCGACTGAACGAATGCTTTCAACTTCGCGAAACCATCTTCGCCTAACAGCTTCAGGAACGTCCCCGACTCGCCACCAGGGATGACAAGACCATCAATCTCGTCGAGTTGTTCAGGTTTTTTGACGAGCACAACTTCCGCGCCGAGCTCCTCGAGCCGTTTGCGATGCGCATCGAAATCCCCTTGCAGGGCCAGAACTCCAATTTTCATAGGCGAAGTCGCTTACGTTTTCGCAGCGATATGAATATTTTATCTGGAATTGAGAAATGACTTTTCGGAGGTCGAAAGAAAAAACAATGTAAGCAGAAAATTTTAAAATGCACGCGGCGGAAAGGTTGCGATGGAAAGCAGTCCAAAGCTATTGGGATCGGCGACCGGCGATGTTGAGGCTTCCGACATCGAGCAGACGCCGTTCGCCGAAGTCACTTGCACTTCCGCAATGCCCGAGGGTGAGCCAAATTCTGCGGCATAAACACCTCCGCCATTTCCTGATGTGCCGGCCAAAGCCAATCCCGCGAGATAGGACCAATTGGTGGAATAACCTTTGAGAAGATTCGACTTGCAGCCGCGCGTGAGCTTGCCGGTGGTTTTATCGAAAAATGCGGCGGAAACAGCGTCCCCTTGCGTGTTGCTGATGTAAAGCATGGATTCGTCCGGGCTGAGCATAATGTTGCTGGAATTGATGCTCGCGAGCGCGCGGTACGCGATGGTAGGGGTGAGTTTGCCTGAAGAGATGTCGGAGACTTCGATCAAAGTTGCGGTGGAAGTATCGCCGAAGATGGCGAAGTGTCCGTCCTGTGTGATGTCAATTCCGCTGGGATAGCTGCTTCCACCTTTTGATCCGGTGGAATTTTGCTTGTCGCCATTCGATACCGGCACACCAGAAGAGAGGTTGAAAGACTCGATTGAGCCGTCGCCGTAAGTCGCGATAAGAATGTTGCCATGAACGGCCATACCGTCCACAATGCCGCCCTGTAATCCCGTGGTTGTGATATCGCCCACAAAACTTAGACCGCAATTGGATTGAACCTGGAAAGTGCCGATGTTACTGGAGTCGGAATAGCTGGCATACAAATATTGTCCATTGAGCGCGAGCCCGACGCCGTTGGAAAGACCGGTATCATCGGAAGAACCTTTGGCGTGCCCCGCGAGCGTCAAGGTGTTGACATTGACTCCGGCGAC
>Ga0209060_10003384_pt1 | contig 13434 bp, 7 predicted proteins | sample Coa_R1_8_FD_187155 | JGI IMG/M metagenome (GOLD analysis project Ga0209060, IMG submission 187155) | Surface soil microbial communities from Centralia Pennsylvania, which are recovering from an underground coalmine fire - Coalmine... | ecosystem: Environmental > Terrestrial > Soil > Unclassified...
CTTCGTGCGCCGTACGGGTCTTCGCGCCGCCTGTCTGCGCCTTGAGGTCGGACATTGCCTGTCGGGAGCCGGAGGGTGGGGCGTTCCGCAGCGTGTGTTGCGCTTGCCCGGCGTCACCGGACCCCTTGGCAGGATCCTGCGCATGCACAATACCCCAGGGGATCGTGACCGCAACCCCGACCAGGCACACCACCATAAGCGCGCGGCCTTGCAGCCGGCGAGGCGAACCCTGAACCTGTTGTAACATCGAAAGCCTCCTTTGTAGGATACGAAAGTGAGATGAGACGCCTGGCGTGCACAGAGACAGCCAGGAAGCGTGCCGTACACCCAATTTCAGCAGCAGACGCCCGTAGAGATCGGAACGGGCGTGAAGGGCGCAGATGGTCTGCTCATCGCATGCGGCTTCCCGTGCCAGGGCGACCTCGCGGCAGGCCAGCCAGGCCAGCGGATAGAAGCAGAAGAAAATCTGCGTCAGGTGCGGCAGAAACCCCAGCCAGGCATCGCCGCGTCGAATGTGCGCGAATTCGTGGGCCAGAACCAACTGCAATTCCGAGGGAGTGCAGGATACCAGCGTCTGCTGCGAGAGCAGCACTGCCGGACGCCAGCCCCCCAGCGTCAAGACGCCTATGTCCGCCTGCGTCATGAGAATACGAGGCGCGGCGCGAAGGCCCATCGCGACCGCCGTCTCCTGCGCCAGCGAGAGCAGCGCCGGGTCCGAGAGCGGGACCGCCTGCCGCACCAGCCGTCGCAGTCGCCGTAACGAGAGCATGGAGAACCCTGCCAGAGCGCCCACCCCGATCAGCCAGCCGCCCATCAGCCACCCCGCGCCCGATAAGCGTGGCGGCGCGCTCTCCGCCCCTCTCTCCGTCGTTACGGTGAAGGTATCTCCCAGGTCCGGCGTAGGAAGGGAGGGGGAGATGGGATGGATTGCAGGAGGGAGTACCACTGCAGTATGGGCTTGTACGGCAGATGGCGCGGGCGGCAAGAGCGGCAGGGTTAGAGAGACCGGGCACAACCCGACCAGCAGTTTGAAACAGACCATCCACCACAGGCCATAGCGGAGGGTGGAAGGCATACGCGGCCAGCGCTGACAGACGCACCAGAGGATCAGCGCCAACACCCCGCCCTGCCAGCAGGTGCGCCACATGGCCTCGCCCCAGTGCAGCGCGCTCTCATTCCAGCGGATGATCCAGGTTGCGCCGTGCATGCCTTGCCTCCTTGTCCGGCGATTGTAGCTTTTCGACCATGCGCTCCAGTTCCCTCAACTCCGCGGCGGAGAGCCGGTTCTGTTGGGAGAAGTAGTTGACAAAAGGCGTCAGAGAGCCGGCCAGCGTCTGCTCGACAAACTGCCGCACCAACCCGGTCATCAACTCCTGGGGAGCGACGGTCGTGGTATAACGAAACACCCCCTCCTGCCGGCCGCGGATCAGATACCCCTTCTTGCGCAGGCGCTCCATGACGGTCTCCACCGTGCTGCGCGCCAGCCCGCTCGGTTCACCGAAGCCTGCAGCCACTTCCCCCACCGTCACGGGAGCCTGCTCAGTGATATAGCGCAGCAACGCCAACTCCTGATCCCCCAACGAGGGTTTTGGCATGAGCTTCCTCCTTTCCTGATGTCTCTACAACTGTAGGTACCGCTATTGTACAGCATCCCTACAATTGTAGTCAAGAGGAAAAAGGGAAAACTTGCTGCGAAAGGGGTAAATTCCTCGTTTCGGTTCGTGCTATACTAGCGGATGAGAAGGGGATCCGTGTCTCGCCCCTGCGGATGGTTCCGATCTGCCTGTAGAGCGAAAGGGCAAACCCATGGTGATGGCGCTTATTGGAGTGCTGGCGATGCTGGCCAGTGATCTGCCGGTCGGATCGGCCCCGCAGCCGGTCGCTCTGCCCCACTTTCCCGACCGGCTGCATGCCTTTGTCTGGCGGAATTGGCCGCTGGTTCCTACGGCGCGCATGGCTCAGGTGGTCGGCGCGAGGCCGGAGGATATTCTGCGGCTGGGCAAAGCCATGGGCCTGCCCGATCCGCAGCCCATCTCGCCCGACCAGCAGCACCGCTCCGCCCTCACCGTCATACGGCGCAACTGGCATCTGCTCCCCTACGAACAACTGCTGCAGTTGCTCGACTGGACCCCGGATCAGCTCGCCTACACCTTACGTGAGGACGATTTTCTCTACATCAAACTGGGCAGCCTCAAGCCGCAGTGTGCGCCGGTCCGCTATGCGCCGCCCGACCCGGCCACGCGGCAGCGGGAAGGGGAGATCGCGCGCATCGTCCATCAGGAGTTTCCCCAGGGGCTTCCGGAGACGACGTCCCCGCTGTTCGCATTCGTCCGGCAACTGGAGCAGCGCGAGGGCAGGCCTGTTAGACCTACCGGGGACGCGCAGTTCTCGCCCCGCTTCTGCTACTCCTATTTTGCGCTCTATGGCGACCCACTGCTGGACAAGCAGGCCGATCCCTATCCGGAGGGCTATCTGGAGCGGCTGGAGGCCGCCGGGGTGGATGGCGTCTGGCTCCAGGCCGTACTCTATAAGCTGGCTCCGTTTCCGGGCGACCCCCACCTGAGCGAACACTACCAGGAGCGCTTGAAAAACCTGCGGGCGCTGACAGCGCGGGCGAAGCGGCATGGCATCGGCATCTACCTCTACCTGAATGAGCCTCGGGCTATGCCGCTGGCGTTCTATGCCGCCCATCCCGCCTGGAAGGGCGTGGTGGAGGGCGATCATGCCGCGCTCTGCACCAGCCATCCCGAAGTCCAGAAGTACCTCACCGATTCCATCGCCTCCCTCTGCCGCGCCGTGCCGGACCTGGCGGGCTTCTTTACCATTACGGCCTCCGAGAACCTGACCAACTGCTGGTCGCATGGCGGCGGCGCCAACTGCCCGCGCTGCGGCAAACGCAGCGCCGCCGAGGTGATCGCCGAAGTCAATGCTCTGATCCATGCGGGCATTCGGCAGGCGCAGAGCAGGGCGCGGCTGATCGCCTGGGACTGGGGCTGGCCCGACAACGCCGCCGAGGACATCATCAAGCGCCTGCCCACCGATGTCTCTCTCATGAGCGTGAGCGAGTGGAACCTGCCCATCCGCCGTGGCGGCGTGGAGCATGTTGTGGGCGAGTATTCCGTCTCCGCCATCGGCCCCGGCCCCCGTGCCCGGCAGCATTGGGAGTGGGCGCGCCAACGCGGCCTCAAGACCCTCGCCAAGATCCAGGCCGCCAACTCCTGGGAGCTCTCGGCGGTGCCCTATATTCCCGCCCTGGCAAATGTCGCGCAGCACGCCGCCAATCTCAAGGAGGCTCACCTGGACGGCCTGATGCTCGGCTGGACCCTGGGCGGCTACCCCTCACCGAACCTCGAAGTGGTTGCCGAGGTGAGCCAGGGCGCGACGCCGGAAGGCGCTATGCTGACCGTCGCGAAGCGGCGCTATGGCGCGGAGGCGGCGCCCGCCGTCGTCAAAGCCTGGCGCGCCTTCAGCGCCGCCTTTCAGGAGTTTCCCTTCGACATCGGCCTGGTCTACACCGCGCCCATGCAGTATGGCCCCTCCAACCTGCTCTGGGGCGAGCCGACGGGCTACCGGGCCATCATGATCGGCTTCCCCTACGATGACCTGGACACCTGGCGCGCCGTGTACCCGCCGGAGGTCTTTATCGGGCAGTTCGAGAAAGTGGCGGACGGGTTTGAGGCCGCCCTGCGCGATCTGGAGGCCACCCTCCCGGCGGCCTCCGGTACGGCCAAACAGAGGGAGAGTCTCCTTGCGGAGCGCCGTGTGGCGGAGGCCGCAGCGATCCATTTTCGCAGCACGGCCCATCAGGCCCGCTTTGTGCTCCTCCGGCGCGCGCTGGAAGCCGCCAAAACGCCGGAAGAGGCGCGCCCGATCCTTGCGGAACTGGAGCAGATCCTGAGCGCGGAGATCGCGCTGGCCCATCGCCTCTATACGCTCCAATCCCAGGATTCGCGGCTCGGCTTTGAGGCGTCGAACCAGTACTACTATGTTCCGGTGGATCTCCTGGAGAAGATCCTGAACTGCGTGGACCTGCGGGATCGCTGGCTTCCTGCCCAGCGTGCTCGTCATGGCCTGTAACCCGTTTGGGCGTGTTTGGAGTATACTGAATCGCAGGCAGTAGCCCACTTTTTGTGTCGGATCAGGAGCCACCATGCGGTCGGAGGAACGTTCGCCAAACGCCCGGCGTTACTGGGCGGTCCTGCTCTTTGTTGTGCTGGGGACCCTGATCGGGGTCTGGCACAACAACCGCAATGACCGGGGAGCGCAGGACTATGTGGAGGGAGGCGTGCGCGGCGTGGTCGCGCCGCCTGCCAACGCATTAGGCAGAGTCTCTCACTGGTTCGGCGCGCAGACGTACTGGCTCTTCCACGGCCACGCCGTTGCGGAGGAGAACCAGAAGCTAAAGGAGCGGGTGGCGGAGTTGGAGGGCGAGAATGCCGCCCTGCGGGAGATGCAGATCAACTATGATCGCCTGCGCGATGATCTGAGCTTTGTCCGGCAGGATGGCGCGCCTAAGATCGCCGCGGACGTGATCACCCGCCGCGCCGACCCCAAGTTCGATACCCTGCTTATCTCGCGGGGTAGCCGGGACGGCGTCAAGCCCAACAGCGTCGTCGTCACCCGCAACGGGCTGGTGGGGCGCGTCTTCGAGGTCACTCCCGGCACCGCCTCCGTGCTGATGCTGACGGACCAGAAATCGGGAGTGGGCGCGCGGGTACAGCGCCCCGAGTCGCGGGCCGTCGGCGTCTGCGAGGGCGATAACTCTGCGGTGCTGATGCTCCTGGGCCTCTCCGGAGAGGCCGACATCAAAAAGGACGACATCATCGTCACCTCCGGCCTGGGAGGCATCTATCCGAAGGGCCTGGTGATCGGTACCGTGCTGGAGGTGAAGGAGGACGAGGGGAACGTCGGCAAGGTCGTGCGCGTCAAGCCCCGTGTGGATTTCGATCATCTCGAAGAGGTCTACGTCCTTCCATGAACCCCACGCTCCGCCGCCGCTTGATCTGTGCGCTGGCTCTTTTTCTGGCGGCGCTGGTCCAGAGCGCCTGGGCAGACGCAATGCGGTTCCATGGCGCCAAGCCCGACTTCCTGGTGCTGGTGGCGCTGCTGGGGGCCATGTTTTGCGAGGCGAACGAGAGCGCGGCGCTGGGCTTCTTTGCGGGCTTGCTCATGGCCTGCCTCGCCGCCCCGCCCACCAGCGGCTTCGGCAGCCTCATCGTCAGCCGGACCCTGGTCGCCTTCGGCGTTGGGTGGCTGGAGGAGCGTATCTTTCGCGACAACGCCCTGATCGCCGTCATCGTCGCCGCCTGCGGCACCGCGCTGGCGGAGGGGCTGTTCTTTGTCTTCACCCCTCAGCACCACATCGGGCACTGGCTCCGGGGCGTCGGTTTGACTACCCTCTACAACGCCCTCCTCGCCCTGCCCCTCTATCTCCTGATCCGGCGCTGCCTCGGCCCACGGCCCCGCCCGGACGAGTTTTAATTCGATAGGACATCGATCGGCAAATAGAAAGAGGTGACTGCGATGATTCTCGTGATGGGAGCAAGCGGCAACATCGGCAAAGAGCTGGTGAAGGAGTTGAAGGCGCGCGGTGCGGAGTTTAAGGCGGGCTACCGCTCCGCCGAACAGGTGGCGGAGGCGAAGCAGAACGGGATTTCAGCAGTTAGGCTGGATTATATGCAGCCGGATACGCTGGAAGCCGCGCTGGAGGGCATCGCAAAGGTCTTTCTCGTCTCTCCTCCCACGCCGCACCTGGGGGAGGGAGAGATCAACGTCATTGCGATGGCACAGCAGATGGAGGTGCAGCACATCGTCTATCTCTCCGTCTGGCGGGCCGAGGACGGCTTTATTTTTGGACGCCCTCACTACGAGAGCGAACAGCACCTTCGCAAATCCGGGCTGGAGTATACCTTCCTGCGCCCCAACGGCTTTATGCAAAACATGCTCGGCAATGCGGCGACCATGAAGGCGCAGGGCGCATTCTATATGCCTGCCGGAGAGGCGCGTGTGAGTGAGATAGATGTGCGCGATATCGCGCGCGTGGCCGCTGTCACGCTGACCTCAGAGGGGCATGAGAAACAGACTTATGCCCTGAGCGGGCCGGAAGCTCTCACGGAAGCTGAGAAGGCGCAGCGGCTCTCCGAGGCGCTGCACAGGCCGATCTCTTACATCCCGATACCGGAGGAGCAGTGGAAGGCGGCGCTGCTGGGGGCGGGCGTTCCGGAGTGGAACGTCGACGGTCTGATCGACCTGCATCGCTTTTATCAGACGGGGAACTTCGAGGAGGTCACGCCCTGGGTCGAGACGCTGACAGGAAAGGCCCCGACCTCCTACCGCCAATTCGTGCAGGACTACGCCGGGGCCTTCCAATAACGGCATGGGAGCCAATTCAAGCGTTTGCCGTCAGGCGTTCTCTCTTCGCATTGGCGCCGAGAACCTTTGTCATGTACACACAGGCGTACTCCGCGCCATGGACCGGATGTACCCGTTGTTCATGCGCCGTGAAGCCATTGAATGTATAAAACGCAACGGCGTTCAACGACGCTTCCATCTCCAGTTCGGTCAAGCCCGCCTGGCATGCGGCTTCCTCCAGGGCTTGCAGCAGCCGGCTGCCTACTCCATGCCTTCCGTACGTCGGATGCACATAGACGGCCTCTATCGAGCCAGTGCCCATATCCAGGTGCGCAAAGCCCATCAGGACGCCGTCGGCATCTTCGGCCACATAGACTAACTGACCATCGTAAGATTTTGCATAGGCTTGGGGTGTTACCAGTTTCTCCCAGGCTGCGATCTGAGCCGGAGTATAGTGGCTCCTGGCGAATGTTCGAACGGCCTGTATATAAATCTGCCAGAGCGTTTCTGCATCCTGGGGTTGAGCGCGACGAATATTCACGGTGTTTTCCCCTCTTCTTCTTAGGCGTTATCCCAAAGTCTCCTCGCTTTATCGTAGACAATGGCTGCACTGATAAATACCAGAGGAGCGAAGGCGGTCTTCACCGTGAATTTCGATACGCGCTCAGGGATGGATTGGAGATCCATGGCAGGCGATGTTGTGCCGGGCGCAGACGCCGGAGAGCACGTTCCACAATTAGGATCACAAGAGAGGATTTGGCAGGGAGAAACGCGAATAAAGCCTCGATAATCGCGATCTGCACAGCAAGCTCACTTGTGGCTTCTGTTGTCCTATTGACGCGGTACAAAGGCACGCTACGGATAAAGGTTACAAATAATCCTATGTCATCGAAGATCGTAGAGATTACCGCTTGTATTCTGGCCCGCAACGAGGAAAAGCGGATTGAAGACGCGCTGAAGTCCCTGCAAGGTTGGACGGATCAGATCATCGTTATTGATAACGAAAGTGAAGACGAGACGGTGTCGATTGCTCGGAGCTATGGCGCTCAGATATTGACAGCACCGTGTTCCGCGAATTTTGATGCTGCCCGTAACCAGGCAATCGAAGCGGCTAAGGGAGCCTGGATTTTCTATCTGGATGCCGATGAGCGTGTTCCCGCCAGACTTGGAGAGGCTTTACTCAGGTTAATCCGAACAAAAGGAAGTGAATTTGCCGCGCTAAGTATCCCTTTTAAGCACTTTTTCTGCGGGAAGTGGATAGAACATAGCGGCTGGTGGCCCGGTTACACACGGCCTCAACTGCTGAAAAAGGGAGCGTTTCGGTATAATAACCGTCTCCATTCCGGCATCGAAGTTCAGGGGCCAACCCTTTTTTTCCCGGCGGATGATCCTCAACTCGCAATCCTTCACTACTCTTATAATGATCTCAATCACTATCTCACAAAACTCAATAACTATACGGATGGAGAGGCGGAAAACTTAAGAGAGGACAGCCAGAGCCATACCTGGCAAGCCCAACTGGCGCATTTTGTTCAGGACTGGCAACTCTACTATGAGCGTGGACGCGCGGACCTGGACGGCATGCATGGCTTTGTGCTTGCCTTTATGTCCGGGTTTTACCGCTTCGCCTCTCGTGCTAAGCTCTGGGATCTGCGCCGCAAGCAGGGGGAGCTTATCGGACAAGATGCCGTTCCTGCATCTTTGCGCGAGATGCTCGAGTTTATGGCGCAGGTGACACAAGAAGGAGCTAGTCGCTGGCTGACGCCATCTCACCAGAGCCATCCGTCGCAGAGAGCCTACATTCCGGCCGAATGGCTGGCACCTGAGGTAGGTGTCTTCCCTGACAGACCGGAATCGTATCCCCGTACGACCGCTAAGATCACAGCCTGTATCCTTGCACGTAACGAAGCGAACCGTATCGAGAAAGCGCTGAAATCCCTGCAGGGATGGACGCACCAGATCATTGTTATAGATAATGAGAGCGAAGATGCCACGGTAGAGATCGCGCGCCCCTATGCCGACCTCCTGTTGACGGCGCCGAGAGCCCAGAATTTCGATGCCGCCCGGAATGTCGCCCTCGATCATGCGACGGGCGATTGGATCTTTTTTCTGGATGCCGACGAAAGGGTTCCACCCCAGCTTGCGCGTGCGCTGCTCCGCCTGGTGGAGGAGCGCGGGGAGCAGTTCGAAGGCGTCTACCTCCCCTCTCGTAACTATGTGTGCGGCAAATGGCTTCAAAGCCCTGTCTGGTGGCCCGGCTATAGCCGCCCCTACCTGCTGAAAAAAGGCCGCTTTCGTTATGGAGAGAGGCTGCATTCGGGCGTCCAGGTACAGGGACAAGCGCTCTACTTTCCGGCGGACGATCCCGACATGGCGGTCGTTCATGAATCGGTCGCCGACATCGCATTCTATATCGCCAAGCTCAACAACTATACGGATGCGGAAGCGGAGAACCTGTATGCGGCTGGTTGCAGCGATTCTTGGCAGGCGATGCTGGCCGACTTTACCCACGATTGGCAGGTTCATTATGATGAGCTTTCCGCCCATCAAGATGGGATGCGGGGCTTTATCTTTGCCTTTCTGTGCTCGTTTTATCGCTTCGCCTCCCGTGCCAAGCTCTGGGATCTGCGCCGCAAGCAGGGGGAGACGACCGGGCTTGAGCCTGTTCCTGCTTCTTTGCGCGAGATGATCGAGTTTATGGCGCAGGTGACACAAGAAGGGGCGGATCGATGGCTTCGACCGCCTCCGGCTCTCCCTAAAGGGCCGGTACCGCTGATCTGGGCAGCGCCTCTGTACGACCCCAGTGGTTACGCAGACGAAGCGCGTAACTTTGTCCTGGCTCTTGCGGAGGCGGGAGAGCCTTTCGCGGTCGCACCTGTGATCTGGAACGCGGAGGCGGCGGTCCTACCCGACGAGACACGCCGCCTGCTGGAGACCCACACGGTACCTCGGGATACGGCTGCAATCATCTTTGTCTCCCAATCCACCCCGCCGCTTAACCGCCCGTCTCCCTCCGCCCTGGTCAGCGTCGCACGCACCATGTTCGAGACGGATGGGCTCCTGCCGGGCTGGGAGCAGATCCTCAATGAGATGGATCGGATCTGGGTTCCTTCCGAGTTCAATCGCGAAAGTTTTGCGAGCGCAGGGGTCGATCCCAGAAAGATCGCCGTCATTCCTGGTTGTATCGATGCCACTCCTTTTGCGGAACCGGTAGACCCTTGGCCTGTGCCGGGCGGTGAGGACTTCAAATTCCTCGCCGTCTTCGACTGGACACGGCATAAAGGGTGGGATGTACTGCTCGAAGCCTTTGCACGCGAATTCGGCGACACATCTCAGGTCGGCCTGGTGCTGAAAGTATGGAGCAGCAACAACTATACGCTTGAGGACATGTATGCTCAGGCGGACGCACACCTCCAACGCCATCTGCAAAAGACTTTGAAGGATTTTCCCAATATCCATCTCTGGCAGGAGCGCATCCCCAGCCAGGACATGCCGCGGCTCTATAAAGCAGTCAACGCGTTTGTATTGGCGACCCGTGGGGAGGGCTGGTGCCGCCCCCTGATGGAAGCGATGGCTACAGGATTGCCGACTATCGCAACGGCCTGGAGCGGACTGGTAGCCTTCCATAATGCACGCGTGGGCTACCCGGTGAAATATACGCTGGTTCCTGTCTCCCAGGAGGGGATGCGGGAGATTCCGATCTATAGCGGTCAGCGGTGGGCGGAGCCTGACATCGTCAGTCTGCAGCAGCGGCTGCGACAGGTCGTGCAGAACCCCGAAGCCGCCCAGAAGAAGGGCGAGACGGCCCAGAAGAGCATCCAGCAGCACTTCTCGCGGATTGCGATAGCTCGCATCCTCCAACAAGAGATCACTCTTTGCCGCCAACTGGCGGAGCAGAAGCGACGTGCCCTACAGAGCGCATCGCCTGCGCAGGAGGCAACTCCTGCGCTTCCCACAGAGCCGCCCCGAACGCCATCGCCCGTTGGGGACGATCAGGGTACAGGAGGTTCCGGTTTGCCTGCCTCTGGCCCTTCCGTTGCCCCCTCGCCTCCGGAACGCCAGGAGCGGGCCTCCCTTGTTGCAGCCAACCCGGTCCCATTGGATGCCTACGCTGCGGTCGATTTCCAGGCGGCGCTCGGACGTCCGTTACGGGTCTGCTGGGAAGGAGACCAGACCGTACTCTCCAGCCTTGCGCACGTCAACCGGGAGTTGGGACTGGAACTCTCGCATGCGCCGGATATGGAGCTCTCACTGCATCAAGTCGTTACTCCCTGGCATACTCTCACCGCGGAGGGATGGCCTCGCTTTGCCTCCCTCTTTCAGCGGCAGGAGGCTGCGCTCTCCGGGCCTCCGGATGTGACGGTCCGGCACTTCTTTCCTCCCGATTGGAAGCGGCCAGCAGAGGGCAAACTGGTGGTCATGCAGCCCTGGGAGACCAGCCACCTGCCGTTCCAGGAGTGGCTGGAGGGGGCAAAGAACCTGGCCGACGAGGTGTGGGCGCATACCCGCTTTGTACGTGATGTCTATGTGCGTAGCGGCGTGCCTGCCGAGAAGATTCACCTGGTGCCACACGGGGTACGAACGGAGATTTTTCAGCCGGAGGGACCCCGCTACCCGCTGCCCACGCGGAAATCCGTTCGGTTCCTCTTCGTTGGCGGCGCCATCCCGCGCAAGGGAGCCGATCTCCTCCTTGCCGCCTATCTGAACGCCTTTACCCGTCAAGACGATGTCTGCCTGATCGTCAAGGACATGGGCAGCCGCACCTTCTATCAGGGGATGACGCTGGCGGAACAGTTCCGCCGGATCCAGGCCGATTCCACTCAGCCCGAGGTTCTCTACCTTGACAACGAGTTCTCCGAAACGGATCTCGCCGCCCTGTATCGCAGTTGTACCTGCGTGGCGCTTCCCTACCGTGGTGAGGGCTTTGGCTTGCCCCCTCTGGAGGGAATGGCCTGCGGTTTGCCGGTGATCGTCACCGCCGGAGGCGCCACGGAGGATTACGTGGACGATGTCGTCGCCTTGCGCGTGCCCTCACGTCGGCGTGCCCGGAAGGATCTCCCTTCCATCGCAAAGTGGTTTGGAGTGGACGCCTGGGAGTTGGAGCCGGATCTGAACTACCTGGTGGATGCCCTGCGCTGGGTGCGCGATAACCCGGAGCGCGCTCGTGAGCGGGGCGCGGAGGGAAGGGAGCGGGTTCTGGCAGGGTGGACCTGGGAGCGCGCCGCAGGCATGATCCGAGAGCGTCTTCATGCGCTCTGCGTCCCATCCTCTGCGGCTTCCACACGGCGCGCGACGCTCTGGGCCGATACGCAAGCGCCGCATTCCAGGAAAAAGACGCCCGCCCCGCCTGTGGAACTCTCCCTCTGCATGATTGTCCGCAACGAGGAGCCGAGGATCGGCCAGTGCCTGCAGAGCATCGCTCCCTATGTGGATGAGATGGTGGTGGTGGATACCGGCTCGACGGATCGGACCCGCGAGATCGCTCGCGATTGTGGCGCGCGTGTGTTCGATTTCCCCTGGACGGACAGCTTCTCCGAAGCGCGCAATCAGAGTCTGGCACAGGCGCGTGGCCAATGGATCTTCTGGATGGATGCGGACGATGTCATCTCCCCGGAATGCGGGGCGCAACTTAAAGAACTGATCCGCCGACATCCCGACCGCGACGTGGCGTATCAGGTGCAGGTGCGCATTCCGCCCGGCCCCAACGAGTATAGCCTGTCGGTCGTGGACCATGTCAAACTGTTTCCGAACAGGCCGGACATCCGCTTTGAATTCTGTATTCATGAGCAGGTCCTCTCCTCTCTGCGTCGCGCAGGGATGGATATCCGGTTCAGCGACCTCTATGTTACGCACGCAAACTACGATCGCTCCGACGCGGGACAGAAGCTGAAGCGCTTGCGTGATTTCCGGCTGCTCCAGCGTGACATCCGGGAGCATCCCAACCATCCCTTTGTGCTGTTCAATCTGGGGATGACCTATCTGTATGCGGTCAAGGAGTTCGAAGTGGCGGCACACTATCTGCGCCGCAGCCTCGACGCCTCCCACTGGCAGGACAGCATTGTGCGCAAAGCCTATGCCCTCCTCACGTCCGCGCGGATCTGTCAACAGGACTGGGAGCAGGCAGCCGCCGCCAATGAAGAGGGACGTACTTACTACCCCGACGATGCGGAACTGCTCTTTCAGGCCGGGCAGATCTACCAGCAGGTAGGCCGACATCCGCTCGCCTTTGAGGCGCTCGATCGGCTTGTTCGAGAGCAGGAGACCAGCCCCCACTATCGCAGTGTAGACGCCGGGTTGCGCACCTTTCGCGGGCGGCATGAGATGGGGCTGCTCTTCCTGCGCCTGGGAGACCCGGTGCAAGGGGAGCGCTGGTTGCGGGAGTGCCTGGCAATGCAGCCCGACTATCTGCCCGCACGCAAAGATCTTGCGGATCTGCTGCAATCGCTAGGTCGCACCGAAGAAGCCCGGAAGGAGTTCTCATGAGAGCAAAACCAAAGCCGGCAGTCCGTATCGCCGTCTGTTATTGTGTTCATGACGATAGTTACTATCTTGCGGAATCGATCGCCTCCTTCCGCGCTGCGGGAGAGACCTTCGTCTTTGTGAGCCGGGTTCCCTGGCATGGCGCGCCGGGGGACTGGCAGCAGACCGAGGTGATTGCGCGGGAGGCGGGGGTAGAAATCGTTTTGGGAGACTGGGCGGATGAGACGGATCATCGCCGAAGCTCTATGCGCTATCTGGTAGAGCAGGGGTACACGCACGCTTTTATTCCGGATGGCGACGAGATCATTGAACCGGCTCTGTTAGACGCCGCCCTGAAAGTCGCCCGAGCCGAACTGGCAGACCGCGTCCACGTCGAGATGGATACCTACTGGAAGTCACCGGAATATGTAATCCGCCCGCGTGAGCGCTTGATTCCGGTTATCCTCATGGATCTGCGGCATGCGTATCATGTTTATCGCCGTGAATATGCGGGGGGACGCCCGTTGACGCTCACGGCGGAGCATGGAGTGCTGCACCATCTGTCTTATGTTGGTCCGGAGGCGCGGATCTATCGTAAAATTCATACCTGGGGACACCGTCATG
>Ga0209060_10003388_pt1 | contig 13422 bp, 9 predicted proteins | sample Coa_R1_8_FD_187155 | JGI IMG/M metagenome (GOLD analysis project Ga0209060, IMG submission 187155) | Surface soil microbial communities from Centralia Pennsylvania, which are recovering from an underground coalmine fire - Coalmine... | ecosystem: Environmental > Terrestrial > Soil > Unclassified...
ACGACCAGTATGACATCTTCATCGACAAGCCCGTCGCGCTGGTCCCGCGCTACCGCCGCCTCACGGTGCCGGAGCGTATCGATGCCGCCGGCGCCGTGCTCCTCCCGCTCGACGAAGCGGCGGTGCACGCCCTGCTTCCGGAGCTGGACAGCCTCGGCGCAGCCAGCGTCGCGGTGGCCTTCCTCCACAGCTATGCCAGCGCGGTTCATGAGCGACGCGTTCGCGAGATCCTGGCCCAGGCGCGCCCGCATCTTGCGGTCACGCTCTCCAGCGAGGTCTGTCCCGAAGTGCGCGAATACGAACGCACGTCGACGGCGGTGGCCAATGCCTATGTCCAACCGCTCATCGCCGGCTATCTGGGCCGCCTTGGCGAGGCGCTGACCCAACGCGGCTTCCGCTGCCCGGTCTATCTCATGACCTCCGGCGGCGGCCTCACCACGCTCGAGACCGCGAGGCGCTTCCCCATTCGCCTGGTGGAAAGCGGGCCCGCGGGCGGCGCCATTCTCGCGACCTGCATCGCCGCCGAATGCGGCGAGAACAAGGTGCTCTCTTTCGACATGGGCGGCACCACGGCCAAGATCTGCCTGATCGAAAACCAGAAGGCCCAGGCCTCGCGCAGCTTCGAGGTCGATCGGGCGGCGCGCTTCCTGAAGGGCAGCGGCCTCCCCTTGCGCATCCCCGTCATCGAGATGGTGGAGATCGGCGCCGGCGGCGGTTCGCTCGCCCGCGTGGATGCGATGAACCGGATCATCGTCGGGCCGGAGAGCGCGGGAGCCGAACCCGGCCCCGCCTGCTACGGCCGCGGCGGCATTCATCCGACCGTGACCGACGCCGATCTCGTCCTCGGCCGCATCGACGCGGCGCGCTTCGCCGCCGGCCGCCTGCCGCTCGACGGCGCCAAGGCGGCATTGGCGCTGCAGTCCGATATCGGAGCGAACCTCGGCCTCTCCACAACGCTCGCGGGCTACGGCGTGGCGGAGATCGTCGACGAGAACATGGCGAACGCCGCCCGCGTCCATTCGGTGGAGCGCGGCAAGGTCATCGCCGAGCACAGCCTCATCGCGTTCGGGGGTGCTGCACCTCTCCATGCCGCCCGGCTTGCGGAGAAGCTCGGCATCGCGCGCGTCATCGTGCCGCCCAATGCCGGCGTCGGATCGGCCATCGGCTTCCTGCGCGCCCCGATCGCCTTCGAGGTGGTGCGCAGCCGCTATATGCGGCTCTCGACTTTCGACGCCGCGGCGGCCAACGCCATCATCGCGGAGATGCGGACGGAAGCGCTGGAGGTGGTGCGCGCCGGCGCCGGATCGGCGCCGCTGATCGAGCCTCGGTCGGCGTTCATGCGCTATGTCGGCCAGGGTCACGAAATCGTCGTGCCATTGCCGGCGCGCGACCTCACCGCTGCGGACGCAGACTTGCTGAGAGATGCCTTCGACCGGGAATATGTCGCCCTGTTCTCCCGCACCATTCCCCATGCGGAAGTGGAGATCCTGACCTGGTCCTTGACCGTGAGCACGGTGCCCGAGCGCGCCGCGGCGGCGGCGAGCGCTGTCTCTGCCGTCGATGCGCCGCTCAACGCCGGCCGCCGCCGTCTCTTCGATCCCGAGACCGAAAACCCCATCGAGGTGCCGGTCTATTGGCGCCCCGACCTGGCACCGGGAGTCCGGATCTGCGGCCCCGCGATCATCGCCGAGGACGAAACGACCACCTATGTCACCGCCGCCTTCGACGCCGCCATCAACGCGCAGGGCTGCATCATCCTGGAGCGCAGAGGATCGGAGTCGTAGATACTGGGTAAAGGCCGAATGCCTGCTATTTTTCCATTTCCTGCGGCTGTCACCCCGCATTCATGGGATACACAACCGAATAGACTAGAAGGGCCAGAGCCAGCGTGACCGAAACTCCCCACGGCCTCTCCGGCATCCGCCGCCAGATCATGTGGAACCGCCTGCTCGCCGTGGTCGAGGAGCAGGCGCAGACCCTGCTGCGCACGGCCTTCAGCTACATCGTGCGGGAGTCGGGGGACCTCTCCGCCGGCGTCTTCGATCTCCAGGGCCATATGCTGGCCCAGGCCGTCACCGGCACGCCGGGCCACGTGAATTCCATGGCGGAATCGGTACGCCACTTCATCGAGGCCTTCCCGACACAGTCGATGGCTGAGGGCGACGTCTACTGCACCAACAATCCCTGGAAGGGCACGGGCCATCTGAACGACATGGTGGTCACCACGCCCGCCTTCCATCGCGGCCGCCTGGTCGGCCTGTTTTCCTGCACCAGCCATATCGTCGATCTCGGCGGCATCGGCTTCGGACCCGACGGCACCGATGTCTTCATGGAGGGCCTCCATTTGCCTTTCCTGAAGCTGGTGGATCGCGGCCGGGTCAACGACACCCTGATGCAGATCGTCAAAGCCAATACGCGCCTGCCCGTAGAGACCGAGGGCGACATCTACTCGCTGATCAACTGCAACGAGATCGGCTGCAGGCGCCTGAGCGAGATGATGGCGGAGTTCGACCTGTCGACCCTCGATGACCTCTCCGCCCATATTCTCAAGAGCTCGCGCGCCGCGGTCCTGGCCGAGATCGCCAAGCTGCCGAAGGGAAGCTGGCGCTACGAGATGACCATCGACGGCTACGACGCGCCGATCACCCTCGCTGCCTCCACGACCATCTCGGGGGATGCCGTGCGCGTCGATTTCGCCGGCACATCGCCGGCTGCCCGCTTCGGCATCAATAGCCCGCTCGCCTATACCACGGCCTATTCGGTCTTCGGACTCTCCTGCGCCGTGGCGCCGCGGGTACCGAACAATGCCGGCTCGCTCTCCGCCTATGGCGTGACAGCGCCGCCCCATACGATCGTCAATGCCCTGGCACCGGCGCCGGTGGCCCTGCGCCACATCATCGGCCAGATGTTGCCGGACGTCGTCTTCGGCTGCCTGCGCCAGGCGATGCCCGACCGCGTCCCCGCCGAGGGCACGTCCTGCATCTACCTCATGACCTTCCGCGGCCGCGATGCCGAACCTGAGCGCCGCTTCGCCATCTCCGTCGTCACCAACGGCGGCACCGGCGCGCGGCCCGGCAAGGACGGACTCTCGGCCACCGCCTACCCGAGCGGCGTGAAGGGCACGCCAGTGGAGATCGTCGAAACGACGACCCCGCTGCTGTTCTGGCGCAAGGAGTTCCGGCCCGACTCCGGCGGCCCTGGCACCCAGCGCGGCGGACATGGGCTGGAACTGGAGATCGAGAACCGATCCCCCGCTCCGATCGAGATCCTCGCCGCCTTCGACCGCACCAAATTCCCGCCGCGAGGGTGCGACGGCGGACGCCCTGGCAGGCCCGCCTATCTCGGCCTCAAGGCCGCGGGCAAGCAGCTCGATGGCAAGGGCCTGCAGGAAATCCCCGCCGGCGAGCGTCTCGTCCTCCACACGCCGGGCGGCGGCGGCCTGGGCGCTCCCCACCATCGGGATGCCGCCGCGATCGCCGCCGATCGCAAGAATGGCCTCGTCTCGCCGGATTCTGCTCGTGCCGATTACGGGGCCGAGTAGGATGCCCCAGTCGTCTTTGCCGCGCAGCTTGCGACGCGAAGGGGCCAGGACTCTGCGCTCGCTACAAGCTCCGCGCCTTGGCCCGTTGCTTCGATTGACCAGATCGAGTCAATCAGTGACCTGCCCCCAAAGCATGCGCTCCAGTCGTCATGTCTGCCCCTGCCACAGCCGATTCCTTCTGGCCTGCATATTTCGTCGATTCGAATACGTGAGCTGGGTGCCGCGATAGGTCCAGGACACTGGGCGCTGACGATGCCCAGGACGACGCCGGATCTGCAAGCCATCATGCGCGCCAATTGGGCCAGCATGCGAGTTCGGACGTGGCCTGCAAGCCCTTATGCGGATCGCCCCATGCATTCCATTTCGTTATGGGGGCGACTTATAGCGCCTTGAAACTCATGGCTAGGCCGGGCAGGGTTTTAGCAAGAGACAAGGTCCGGCAATGGGCTCGAATCACGGCGGCGAAAGGGAGCATCGATATGCCTGCAAAGCTGGTGGATGGACGAACCGCCTTGATAACGGGTGCCGCCCAAGGCAACGGCGAAGCAATCGCCAAAGGCTTGGCGGCGGCCGGTGCAGCAGTAGTGGTCACAGACCGCAATTTGGAAGGTGCCAAGCGGACCGCGGCGGCGATCACGGCCGACGGAGGCAGAGCTTGGGCCCTGCAGCTCGACATCACCGACAAGGCCGGCTGCACGGCCCTGGCCGCGGAAGCTATTCGCATCGCTGGACCGATCTCCATACTGGTAAACAACGCCGGCATCATGCCACCGCACACCATCGACAGCCCAAATCTCGACGATGCCTGGGACCAGACGATGGATGTGAACGTCAACGGCACCCTAAACATCACCCGGGCGCTCCTACCGGCGCTTCGCCAGACCCGCGGCAGCATTGTCAATATCTGCTCGCTCGGCGCCTTCATCGCGCCAGGTTTGCCTATCGCGTATTGCGCATCCAAGGCGGCGATCAAGATGATGACCCAGAGCTTGGCCGCGCAGCTCGGCAAGGACGGAGTCCGCGTCAATGCCATAGCGCCGGGCATGATCAAGACCGAGCTTTCCCGCGCTTCACGCGAAAACCCCGATCGAATGGCCTTTCTCATGGCGCGAATTCCACTGAAGCGCATCGGGGAGCCGGAGGACCTGGTCGGCCCTGTGGTGTTTCTCGCCTCGGAGATGTCGGCTTATGTCACCGGAGCGACGCTCGTTCTCGACGGAGGCCTGCTCGCGGTCTGACGCCGGGCCGCTGTCAGCCCTTGTCGGAAAGGCGACGGGCGCGTCTACTTCTGCCCGTTCGAGCGCTCCTCTTGCGGAGCGCAAGGGTCAGCTGGCACAAGCTGGAACCAGTCGCTCATGCGCGTGTACCAGCCCCTGCCGTGCATACGGCCGATGAGATTGAGCTTCGGTGTATCAATGTAGCAGCTGGCGGCATCAAGTACCGCGTCGTCCCGCACATGGACGGCAAGCACTTTCCCGATCACAATCAGGCATCCTGACGGCATTTCGACAATGTCGTAGCGCTCGCATTCGAGAGCGACAGGGCTTTCTGCAATGCGCGGGGGCCTGATACGGCTCGAGGGAAGCGTCGTTAGGCCTGCCTCCTTCAGCTCGTTGACCTCGGGATGGAAGTTGATCCCGGTCACCACCATCGCCTCGGCGACTTCGGCACTCACAAGGTTGACGGCGAATTCACCCGTCCGCCGAATATTGACGCCCGTGTCCTTCGAATCATTCAGACCCCGCTCGCCGATCCCGATACCCAGACAGATCAGGGGTGGATCCTCGGCGAAGACGTTGAAGAACGAGAATGGAGCCAGATTCAGCTCGCTCCTCTCGTCCTCGGTGACGACCCAGGCGATGGGCCGGGGCACCACGGTCGAGATCAAGATCTTGTGCCGCTCTCTGGTCGACAAGCGAGCGAAATCGAACAACATGGGTTTCTCGGTGCCTCAATAGCCTTTGGCCGGATCGACCACGTCCTCCAGCTCGTCGCCGCAGGAAAACCGGCCGAGATTCGCCAGCAGCTTCTCGGTCAAACGCTGGTGGTGGGTTGCCGAATACCATGCCATATGCGGCGTCAGCCGCACCCTGGGATGGCTGTAGAAAGGGTGACCGGCGGGAAGCGGCTCAGGCTCGGTGACATCAAGAGTGGCCATGCCGACATGGCCGTGATCCAGGGCCTGCAGCAACGCCTGGTGGTCGAGCAGGCTCCCGCGCGCCACATTGACGATATGAAGGCCGGACTTGGCCCCCGCGAGGACCGCGGCATCAATGATGCACCTGGTCTCGGGCGTCGAGGGTGCGCAGAGAACAAGATGATCGGCTTCGCTGGCAAGCGCCTTCGCATCGGGTCTGAGTTTGACGAAGTCGAAAGGCGAAACGCCAGACGAACGACGGGCCGCTAAGATCCGCATGCCGAAGGCCGTGGCGCGCCGAGCTATCTCCCTCCCGATGCAGCCAAGGCCAAGAAGACCCAAGGTCTGACCCGTGAGGCCGCCCAAAGGAATCTTGGGCCAGTCGTGTTCGTTGCCCAAGCGCCGATAGTCATCCAGACTCCGCACCCACATGTCGGGAATTCGCTTCTCCTTCTCGAGCAGAACGGCCATGACATATTCCGCGATCGGACCTGCCGTGATGCCCCGCCCGCAGGTCACGACGGTGCCATGGTAGGCCCAGGCGGGAAGAGCATCGACGCCCGCCGAAGCCAGCTGGATCCATCGGAGATTGAAGGGCCAGCCTGCGGGCTCCTTATCCGGTGCTTTCGCCCATGCCGAGGCAAATGTGAACAAAGCGTCAGCCTCGGGCGGCGGCAGCCAGACCGGCCGGCCGGGCATGCCATCAATGAGCCGCGGCCGCGAGACGTGTTCCACGAACTGCCCGCGGCTTTCGGGAGAGAGGTGGTAAGCCACGACCGGCGACCGCCCTTTGGCAGCGGCGGCTGTCATTGCCGCCTCTCATCCCGCTCATTCATCCCGACTCGCATGTTCAGCTGCGGTAGTCCTTGGGGTCATTCTCGATCAACCGCAGGCAGGCCTCCCAGGCAAGCTCCTGATGGTGGGAAAAGCCCTCCGGATTGGCCTGCTTCTCCGTGAGGCGTCGCACCTCCTCCGGCGGAAAAACGAGGCTCATTCCACCCGCCAGCGCCGCGACTTGCGCCTGACAGGCGCGCTCCAGGAAATAGACCCAGTTGAAGGTCTGGGAAGCGGTCGGACCGCCCACGAGCAATCCATGGTTTCGCAGGATCATTGCGTTGTGCGGCCCCATGTCCCGCACCAAGCGCTCGCGCTCACCCAGGTTCAGGGCGATGCCTTCGTAATCGTGATAGGCGACGCGATTGTAGAACTTCAGGGCGATCTGCGTGATCGGCAGCAGACCTTCCTTCTGCGCCGAGACGGCCATGCCGGCAGCAGTATGGGTATGAACCACGAATTTCAGATCTTCCCGGGCCATGTGAATGGCCGAGTGAATGGTAAAGCCCGCCGGATTGACCACGCGGGATTCCCGGTTCGGCTGATCGACGACATTCCCCTCGACGTCTATTTTCACCAAATCGGAGGCCCGCATTTCGTGGAACAGCAGGCCATACTGGTTGATCAAGAAATGCTGCTCGGGTCCCGGCAGGCGGGCACTGATGTGGGTATAGATCAGGTCGGTCATGCGGAAATGGGCGACCAACCGGTAGAGGGCGGCCAGCTCACAGCGAATGCGCCATTCATCGTCGGAGATGCCGGGAAGAGGCGAACGGTTGAGCGGGATATTCATGAGGTCCTCCGGGCCTGTTAGGATGGTGCAAGTTCGAGCGACTATCACGGACCTGATTGCTTGATCTTGTTCATCGGGTTCCTGGGTGCCGGCATTTAGGCGCCTGGGTCGACGCGGATGGCAACCAACTTGGTCTCCAAATACTCCTCCATTCCCTCGCGGCCGCCTTCCCGACCGATCCCACTTTGCTTAACGCCGCCAAAGGGGGCTTCCGCCGCTCCGATGCGAACGTCGTTGACGCCCACCATGCCGGTTTCCAGCCGCTCGGACACGCGGATGGCGCGCGCCATATCCTCCGTAAAGATGTAGGCGGCCAGGCCATAGGGCACGTCATTCGCCGCCACTACCGCCTCGGCCTCGGACTCGAACTTGAAGAGGGGCGCCACGGGACCGAAGATTTCCTGACCCGCCATGCGCATGCCGGGCTTCATGCCGGTGAGGATCGTCGGCGCATAGAAGAGGCCTCGGGCGTAGGTCCCACCGGTTAGACGCTCCCCGCCCACGAGGAGCTCGGCGCCTCGTGCCCGTGCCTCGTTCACCAGCGTCTCGACTTTTTCGACCGCTTGGGCCTCGATAAGGGGGCCCATCGTGATGCCCTCCTTCATCCCGTCGCCGACTCGCAGCTTGGCCACATAGGCCTTCACCCTTTCGGCGACGGCATCATGAATCGACGCGTGGACGTAGATGCGGTTTGCCGAGATGCAGGCCTGGCCGGCGTTGAGGAATTTCAAGGCGCAGAGAGCAGGGATCGCTTTGTCGAGGTCGCTGTCCTCGAATAGGATCACAGGGGCGTTGCCACCGAGCTCGAGGGAGATGCGCTTGATATGCTCGGCGGAGCCGCGCAACAAGAGTCGCCCGACCTCCGTCGAGCCTGTGAACGATATCTTGCGTACTCGTTCGTCGCCGAGCATGGCCTGACCAATGGCTGGCGCGTCACCCGTTACGACGTTGAAGACGCCCGCGGGCAGATCTGCTTCCAGGAAGGCCTCTGCGACGAGGAGCGCGGTGATGGGCGTCTGTTCCGCCGGCTTCAGCACCATCGTGCAGCCAACGGCCAGCGCTGGCGCTGCTTTCCGGGTAATCATAGCAGCGGGGACGTTCCATGGAATGATGGCGCCGCAAACCCCCACTGGCTGACGCATGGACAGGAGCCGACGATTGGGCACCGGATCGGGAATCCAGCTCCCGTAGGCACGGCGCGCCTCTTCGGCATACCAATGAAGGCTGTCAATGGTCAGCCGCATTTCGTTGCGCGATTCGGCGAGCGGTTTGCCTTCTTCCATGGTTATGGTTACGGCAATTTCTTCCCGCTTGGCTTCCAGCCTGTCAGCGACACGATGCATGAGAAGAGCGCGATCGGCGGCGGTCCTCCGCGACCAGGCGGGAAAGGCCGCATGCGCGGCGTCGACTGCGGCCCGCGCGTCCGCGGCACCTCCGAGAGGCACCTGCGCCACCACTTCTGCATTCGCCGGATTGACGGAACCGAAAGTGGCGCCGTCCAGTGCGGAGTGCCAGCCTCCGCCATACATCATCTTGCGATCGGGAATTTTTTGCGACATGTGCGTCGTTGCTCGATCCAGATAGTTGTCCTGCTCTGACCTTTAGCTTCCGCGAACCGGAACGGCTCGTCGCCATCCGGTGAGAACGGCCGCAAATAAGGGCTGCCCGCCCGGGCGACAGGAAGCCCGGGCGGGTTTCTCCTAGGGACGAGGCATCACTTCGCCGTATACCACTCCAGCCAGCGGCGATTGACGGCATCATTGTTCTCGGTCCACCACTTGGCGTTGATGAACAGCTCCTGTGACAGGTTCTGCGGTGCCGTCGGAAGGCTGGCGGCCACCTCCGGCTTCATCAAGGCATAGGCCTTCTGATTCGGGACGCCGACGGGGAAGAGCGAGACGAAGTCCGCCTCGATTTGCGCCTGGGCCATCCACGCCAGAAGCTTCATGGCGTTATCCGAGTTGGGCGCTCCCTTCGGGACGATCCAGTAGCTTTGCTCCCACATCCCCTCGTTGAAGGTAAAGTCGACGGGGAAGCCTTTTTTCTTGGCGCCCCAGGAACGTCCCAGGCTTCCCAGCAGCAAGTCCACCTCCCCGTTTTGCTGCAGAACGTCGTATTGCCCGGTGTCGGCCACCCAGACGTCGATATGTGGCTTGATTTGCTGGAGCTTGTTGAACCCCCGATCGACATCGAGCGGATACATCTTGTCTCTCGCCACGCCGTCGGCCATCAAGGCCGCTTCAAGGAGTGGTTTCGGCTGGGCATAGGCGGCCCGCCGACCTTTGAATTTTTCCACATCCCAAAAGTCGGCCCAGGTCTGCGGGGGCGCCCCGCTGACGGTTTTGGTATTCCACGCCAGAACCCAGCCGAAAGCGACCGAAGGCAGGCCATTCGGATCCAGGGCGTCCGCGATCAGATCATCCTTGGGCACGACCTTGTAGACCAGGTCGTAGTCCACCGGCTGAAGTTGCCCTTGCTTCGCCGCCAGATACATCATCTGTCCTTCGGCATCGATGATGTCCCATTCGACGTTGCCGCTTTCCTCCATCAACTTCAGCTTGGCAGCATCGGGCGTTCCGGTGATCACCACTTCGATTCCCGTCGCCTGGGTGAACGGGTCGTACATCGCCTTTTTCTGAGCGTCGGCATAGGTACCTCCCCAGGTCGAGACGACCACCTTCCCCGAGCCCTTCAGCATGTCCGCCACCATGTCGGCCCGCGCAAAGCCCGGCGCCGCGAGCGCGGCAGCCCCGGCCACTGATCCAGCCAGAAATCCACGTCGTGTCAGGTTGTAGGTCATCGTTCAGTCTCCTGTCTGTTGCTTGATGTTGTTATTACGCAAAGCCCGTCCAATCATTCGTTCCTCCGCTCTGCTTCTCTCGCTCCCCTTTCAGTCATCCATCACGTGGGTGAGCTGGCTGGTCCAGGAAATGCGAACCTTCGAGCCCACCTCGGGCGACGCTGCCGTCGATGTGATCTGCCGCGTTGCCGTCAGCGACCCCAGGGCGGTCTCCAGCTGAAGCCGCAGAATGCTGCCTTGAAAGCGCGTGTCGACGACTTGGCCTTCGACGACTGGGAAGCCCTCTGCCGGCGGGCCCAGCTGAACCAGCTCCGGACGCACGCAGAGCACCGCGGGGCCGGAGTGGGCGCGGGGTAGCGGGAGTCTCCCTCCGCCCGGCAGCGTCAGGATCTGGCCGTGGGCATTGCCACGAAACAGATTGGCCTCGCCGAAGAACCTCGCCACGAAGGCATTGCGTGGCTTGAGGTAGAGATCGCGGGGAGAATCGACCTGCTGCAACCGCCCGCCCTGCAGGACCGCGACACGGTCCGAAAGATTGAGCGCCTCTTCTTGGTCATGGGTCACATAGACAACGGTCTGGCCCAGCGAACGCTGCAGACCGCGGATTTCGCCCTGCATGTCCAGTCGCAGATTGCGATCAAGAGCAGCCAGCGGTTCATCCATCAGAAGCGCGCGCGGCCCGAAGACGACACTTCGCGCGAGCGCCACCCTCTGCTGCTGGCCGCCAGAGAGCTGAGATATCCTTCGGTCGGCGAACCCCTCCATGTGAACCAGTGCAAGGGCCCAATCCACGCGCCGCTTGATTTCCGACGGGGCAGTTCCCCGCACCTCCAGCGGAAAGCCGACATTGCGCCGCACGTCAAGATGCGGGAACAAAGCGTAATTTTGGAACACCACGCCGATGTCGCGCCGATAAGGCGGGATAGAGGAAATGTCCCGGTCGCCCAGCAGGAGTCGCCCCGAATCCGGCGTGACGAATCCCGCGATCAGCATCAACAGCGTTGTCTTGCCGGAGCCGCTAGGTCCCAGCAAAGTGACGAACTCGCCGGGCTCGACCTTCAAATTGATCTCGTCCACCGCAATGTGCTGCCCGTATCGCTTGGTCAGCCGGTCAAAGCTGATCCCGACCCCGTGGGTCTCGCCGTCGTCCACCTTCCCAGGCCCGCCGGACCGGTCGAATTTGCGCCCGGCCCCTGGAGCAGAGCCGAAATCCCTTTTCTCGCTCCCCGGCCTTTTCTCGCTCCCCGGGTTCGCCCGCTCATCCGCGGAGCTGGCCGAACCGACCACGTTGGCCAGGCGCACCGGCCGGCGTTGCCACGCCTGCACCATCAGAATAATCGCGACCGCCACTGCGATCTGGACCGAGGTCACGGCCGTGATCGTCTTGTCGAGACCACCGACCGTGATGCCTTCCCACATCAGGCGCGGCAAAGTCTCCAGGGTCGCCCCAGACAGAAACTGCGCGACGACCACCTCGTCGAAGGAGAAAAAGAAAGCGAAGACGAAGCCGGTCAAGATCGCCGGCGCCAACAGCGGCAGGACGACGCGGACAATCGCGCGGAAGGGGCTGGCTCCAAGAGACGCAGCCGCCCGCTCGAGAATTGCGTCAAGGCTCGTCAAGCGCGCCGAAACCGGCATGACGACGAAAGGGAGCACCAGGACGGTGTGGGCCAGACCGAGCGACAGGAACCCGCCCAGCATATGAAGTCGAGCAAAGACGACGTAGAAGCCGACTCCGATGACCATCAGGGGCACGATCATCGGAGAGATGAACAGCAGCTTCACATAGCGGCCATAGCGCGACGGCATGCGGCTCAGCGCGATTGCGGCCTGAGTTCCCAAGATGATCGCGAGAACCGACGCGAATACGGCGACTTTCAGGCTGAGGAGCGCGGCATCCCGCCAGCGCGGATCGTCAATCAACCGCTGATACCACTCGAAAGAGAGCTCCTGAGGTGGGAAGACGAAGCTCGATTGACTGCTGAAGGAAATCGGAATCAGGATCGCGGCTGGGGCAACGATGAAGATCAGCAGCAGCCAACTATAGCTGTGCAGGAGACGGCGCCCCACCGGGCCCAACAGGAACTCGCTCATTGCCGACCGGTCCCGAAGATGCGATCGACGCCTGCCGCCTTCTCATAGACGAGGAGGATGCCGATGCTGACGACCAGAAGCATGACCGAAGTGGCCGCTGCCAACTGCAGATCGACCAGCACCTGCACCTGATCCTTGATCGCCATGACGATGGTCGATGCGCGCCCGCCACCCAAGATTGCGGGCGTTATGAAGAAGCCCAATGCCATCGTGAAAACCAGGATGCTGCCTGCAACGACACCCGGCAGGCTCAAGGGAAAATAGACTCGCCAAAATGTCTTCCGCGGATTGGCGCCAAGACTGAGGGCCGAGCGAAGCAGCTGGGGATCGATGGCCCGCAACATGGGAACCAGGGTCATCACCATGAAAGGAAGCAGAATATGGACCATGCCGATGTATACGCCGATCTGGTTGTAGACGAGGCCGAGCGGCGCATCCGTGAGACCGCTCCAGATCAGCATGGTATTCAGCAGACCGTTGCGCTGCAGAATGATGATCCAACTGTAAGTACGGGCGAGGACGCTAAACCAGAGGGTCACCAACAGCGCCAGGGTCATCCATCGCGCGCTGGTGCCGGGCATATTTGCCAGCAGATAGGCGATCGGGTAACCGATGACCACGCAGATAAGCGTGACGCTGAACGCAAGCCGCAGCGTGAACAGCATCAAGTTGACATAGACGGGCCTGGTCAACTCGGCGTAGGCCTGGATGGAAAATCCGTCGTCGCCGAAGAAGCTGAGCCAAAGGAGGACCGCGAGCGGAACAACGAACAGCACCACCATGACCGTCAGTGGCGCGATGAAGAGAATCACGGTCACTCGACGCCGCTGGCGCTCCCAGCTCCTGCTGGCCGTCCGCGCGCGCGAGGGCGCCGGCGAGCCGACGGGAGTTCCAAGCGCCGTCGTCACGTCAGGCCCGCCCGCGGCATGGTACAGGAGAGAGGAACCGTCTCACCGTCATCCACGTCAACTTGACCGACCCAGAACGCGCACCTCGATGTCGCGGGCGTCGATTTCGGTTCTCTCCGTATTGACTGCCGTGGAGAGGTCCGGAACTTCCCCGTCAAGATAGAGTCCCACGGCATTCTTTCGAACCAGCGGATCGCAAGCCGGCGCATGGCACTCGATGATCGTGCAATCACCGTCCGACCGATTCCATGCCCAGTGGAGCGCGTTGCGGGGAATGCGGCAAAAGTCGCCCTTTTTCGTCAGGAACCCGTCCTC
>Ga0209060_10003391_pt1 | contig 13420 bp, 14 predicted proteins | sample Coa_R1_8_FD_187155 | JGI IMG/M metagenome (GOLD analysis project Ga0209060, IMG submission 187155) | Surface soil microbial communities from Centralia Pennsylvania, which are recovering from an underground coalmine fire - Coalmine... | ecosystem: Environmental > Terrestrial > Soil >...
CGACGCAGGGGTTTTCCCGGCTGCTCCGTCCGTCTTTTACGCATTAGACGACGCGGAGCGGCGATTGTTCAGAGGCCGGCGTTGGCATGCCGTGCAGGGGGCATGGGCGCTTCGACGAGCTCTACGGTATCTTCCGCGCGCTTCGTCGTCTCGCCGTTGTTGAGTTCGACATAGACCGTGTGCTTGCCGAGATCGGTCGGCAGTTTCCATTCATGCTGCGGTTTGAAGGGTTCCCACACCGTCCAGGTCTGCCCATCGTTGCTGAGGCGCAGTTTTTTGGCCCAGCCATCGCCATAGAGGGTCAATTTGACGTCGGGGGAGTGGGTCTCGCCGGATTCGTCGTTGATGACCACCGGGTAGCCGTCGAGGCGTGCCCCGAAATCCTGCACCCAGTAGCGTTTGAAGCGGGCGTTCTGGTTTTGCGCATAGCCGACGCCGATCTCGCGGAGGTGCGGATCCAGGAGGTTGGCACGGTGATCGGGGCTGCGCATCCACTCGGCAAAGACCTCTTCCGGTGTGGTATGGCCCGCCGCAATATTCTCGCCCAGGGTCTCATAGTCTTTATAACCGAAATCGGGGAGACGCGGATCGATGCTGCGCCCCTGGCGGTCGGTGTGGCTGAAGTAGTCGTGGTCGGCCATGTCCTGGGCCAACCAGCGGGCGGCGGTGCAGAGCGCTTTGTCGAGCTTGAGGGGGGGCAGCTTCTGCTTGGCACGCTCCGTGTTGGTCAGGGCGACCACCTGGCGGATGAAGCGCGCTTCCGATTTGGAGGGTTCGTCGGCAGGCCCAGGCGCGGAGAGGGCGCTTCCTGTGAGCAGAGGAAGGATAAGCAGGAGCAGGATTCGACGGGTGAGCGATCTCATGTGCGCAGGTCTCCTTCTACGCCCGGTCCGGATCGGGGCGCATGGAGTAACTATCGGCTTCTCTGGTTGGTAACGTTAACGGACGAACAAGGTAGGGTCGAATGGCAAGTCGGCAGTTAGCGGACTGCCGGATTTAAGATACCGTATCGCTTGCCCGGAGTGCAAGCACTCCAAAGGAGAAGAGAATATGCATTCGGAGCATACAAACCGCGTTTTGAGGCGGGGGAGAAGGCGAAACTTCGCCCTGAGAGGCAAAACTTCGCTTTTCCCCTTGACATATGAATTCAGTAAGGGTACACTAACGAGGTTCGCGCAGGAAACCTTGGCGCGGCAGGTAAACGACCGACACGGTGAAGGAGGCGGCTCCGAAAGGCAGTGACCTTTCCTCTGGTGTGGCACTCAGTGCCGAACTCAATTCCAGGTCTTATCCTGCCCTGCCCCTCCCACTGCGCTTGAGGGGCTTTTTTCACGCCCCGGCGCTCTCAAACAAATTTTCTCGCCCCTCCGCTCGCCTGTATGGCGTGCGAAGGCGTGACACCATCAAAGGGGACTGGCAAAAAGTATGCCCACGATCAATCAGTTGGTCCGCAAGGGCCGGAAACGTGTGATCAAAAAGACCAAGGCTCCCGCATTGAGAGGCAACCCGCAACTGCGCGGCGTCTGCCTTATCGTGCGAACGACCTCTCCCAAGAAGCCGAACTCCGCGCTTCGCAAGATCGCTCGTGTGCGCCTGACCAACAAGACGGAAGTGACCGCCTACATTCCGGGCATCGGGCACAACCTGCAGGAGCACTCCGTCGTGATGATCCGCGGCGGACGCGTCAAGGACCTGCCCGGCGTGCGTTACCATATCGTTCGCGGCACCCTGGATACCGCCGGAACCAAGGACCGCAAGTCCAGTCGCTCGAAGTACGGCACCAAAAAGGTTGCGGCTGTCGCCGCGAAGAAGAGATAAGGAGACCCTGCTATGCCCCGTAATACGCCCATGGGTGGGCTGCGCCCGCGCCCGATTACGCCCGACCCCATCTATAGCAGTGTCCTGGCGCAGCGCTTTATCAACCGACTGATGGTAGACGGTAAGAAGAGTGTGGCCGAGCGTATCTTCTACGCGGCGATGGAGCAGTTGGAGAACCGCGCCAAGGCCCCGGCGCGGGAGGTGTTCGAGCGGGCGATCCATAATGTGATGCCCGTCATCGAGGTGCGCCCGCGCCGTGTGGGCGGTTCCACCTACCAGGTGCCCGTCGAAGTGCGCCAGGAGCGCAAAGTCGCCCTCGCCCTGCGCTGGGTCGTCACGAACTCGCGCAAACGCGCCGGGCGCTCGATGGCCGATAAGCTTGCAGGAGAGCTCTATGACGCCGCCAACAATACCGGCTCTTCGGTGAAGAAGAAGGAAGATGTCCACCGTATGGCCGACGCCAACAAGGCGTTCGCCCACTACCGGTGGTAATAAAATTCGGTGATTATAAAATCGGGTGATCGCGAGTGAAAATGACATGGACGCAACGATGCGCCTATGCCGGACGTAGAAGAGAGCCGGTGTGCCCGACGGATGGGCCATGGAAACCGGCGACGCGATTTTGAGGAGAACCCAGCACACTGCTGTGGGGCGAGAACAACAAGGATTTCACGGATTAAAACATCATGGCACGAGAGTACGCTTTAGACAAAACACGAAATATCGGCATTGCCGCCCACATCGATGCGGGCAAGACCACCTGTACCGAACGCATCCTCTTCTATACGGGCCGCACGCACAAGATCGGTGAAGTGCACGAAGGCGCGGCCACGATGGACTGGATGGCGCAGGAGCAGGAGCGCGGCATCACCATCACTTCCGCCGCGACCACCTGTTTCTGGGGACTGGAGGTGGATCCCTCGTCTCCTATCGGCAGCCGTAAGCGGACACACCGCATCAACATCATCGATACGCCCGGTCACGTGGACTTTACCGTCGAGGTCGAGCGCTCCATGCGCGTCCTCGATGGCGTCGTCGCAGTCTTCTGCGCCGTCGGCGGTGTGCAGCCGCAGTCCGAAACCGTCTGGCGTCAGGCCAACAAATACAAGGTCCCGCGCATCGCGTTCGTCAATAAGATGGACCGCATGGGCGCGAACTTCTTCAGCGTGGTCGAGAAGATGGTCGAGCGCCTGGGCGCGAACGCCATTCCGATCCAGATCCCCATCGGCACGGAAGCGGATTTTATCGGCGTCGTGGACCTGGTGGCGATGAAAGCCGTTCGCTACCTGGACGACTCCGGCCAGAAGTTCGAAGTGGTGGACATCCCCGCCGACCTGCTGGACAAGGCGAACGAGTACCACACCAAAATGGTCGAGGCCGCCGCCGATGTGGACGACTCCCTTATGGAGAAGTACCTGGAAGGCGAAGCGATCACTACCGAAGAGATCCAGGCCGCCTTGCGCCAGGGCACCATCCTCGGTAAGGTGATGCCCGTTCTCTGCGGCTCCGCCTATAAGAACAAGGGAGTGCAGTTGCTGCTCGACGCGGTCATCAACTACCTGCCGTCGCCTGTGGATGTAAACGGTATTCCCGGCACCAATCCACATACGGGCGAAGAGGAGACCCGGCAGCCAGCCGATGACGCTCCCTTTAGCGCCCTGGCCTTTAAGATCGCGACGGATCAGTATGGCGTCCTCACCTTCTTCCGTGTCTACTCAGGTACGCTCGCGACCGGACAGACTGTGCTGAACGCCACCCGCGATAAGAAGGAGCGCATCGGACGCATCGTCCGGCTGCATGCCAATACACGCGAGGATGTTGATGCCGTTTATGCCGGAGACATCGCCGCCATCGTCGGGCTGAAAGACACCCGCACGGGCGATACGCTCTGCGATGAGAAGCACCTCATCCTGTTGGAGAACATCTCGTTCCCGGAGCCGGTCATCTCGATCTCCATCGAGCCCAAGACCAAGAGCGATCAGGACAAACTGGCGACCGCGCTGCAGAAGCTCGCCAGCGAGGACCCGACGTTCCGCGTCAGTACGGACCCGGAGACCGCACAGACCATTCTGAGCGGGATGGGCGAACTGCATCTGGATATCAAGGTGGACATCCTGAAGCGCACTTACGGCGTGGAAGCCAACTTCGGCGCCCCCCAGGTCGCCTATCGCGAGTCCATCCACCAGAAGGCTATCGCCCGCGTGCCGTTCAAGCGCCAGACGGGCGGCTCCGGCCAATATGGCGACTGCGAGCTGGAAGTCGAGCCGTTGGAAGCCGGTCAGGGTTATGAGTTCGTCAACAAGGTCGTGGGCGGCTCCATCCCGAAGGAGTATATCCCCGGCATCGAAAAGGGCGTCAAAGAAGCGCTGGAGAGCGGCGTCGTGGCAGGCTTCCCCGTCGTGGACATCCGTGTCTCCGTGATCGACGGCTCGTTCCACCAGGTGGACTCGTCGGAAATCGCGTTCAAAGTCGCCGCCAGCCAGACCACGAAGGAAGCCCTGCGCAAAGGACGCTCCTATCTGAAAGAGCCGATCATGGCGGTCGAAGTCTCGACGCCGGAGCAGAACCTGGGCGACGTCATCGGCGATATCAACCGCCGGCGCGGACGCCTGGAAGGCACCGACTCGGAGCCGGGCAACAAACAGGTCGTGCGCGCTCAGGTGCCGCTGTCCGAGATGTTCGGCTACGTGAGCGACCTGCGCGGGTTTACACAGGGTCGCGCCTCCTTCACGATGACGCCTTCCCACTATGAGGAAGTGCCGCGTAACGTCGCGGAGGAGTTGGTCGCCAAGGTACAGGGGAAACAGCCCGTCCGGGCCTAACTCCCCATAAGATAAGCCCGTAATCTTACGGGATGATCATGGCTAGTCTGATCTGGGCCTCCTCCAACCGCTCTTCATGCGGAGAGCAGGGGAGAACGGCGCACGAAAAGGCGAATGGCGCGTTACAGGGAATCCTGTACGCGCCAGTTCCTTGCTGTTAAGAAAGAACGCCAGGATACGCGTCGTTTTCCCGCTGAAGGGAGCAAGTGGGTGAATAATCAGATTGGCAACACGCAACCCTGTCCGCGTTGTGGGCAGGCTGTGGGGATTCCTGTTAAATTTACCTGGTGGGGTGGTATACTTGGCCCCAAAATATTTCATCATGTCCGCTGTCCTGCCTGCAGATATGAATATAATGGAAAGACAGGCGCCTCCAATAGCACGGCCGTCACGATCTACTTAGTCGTCAGTGTACTGATTGGCCTGCTAATCGGAGTGGTGATTTTTATGTCTGCAGGAAAGATGCATTGATAGCTTCACTCCCTGCCTATGCAGGTTCATACGATCTATTCTGCCCTTAACCATAACGGAGAGGAACCACTTTCATGGGAAAAGCACGTTTTGAGCGCACGAAGCCTCATGTCAACATCGGCACCATCGGCCATGTCGACCACGGCAAAACCAGTCTCACCGCCGCCATCACCCGCATGCTCGCCGCCTACAACGGCAGCAAAGCCATGTCCTACGATGAGATCGACAGCGCCCCCGAGGAGAGAGAGCGAGGCGTCACCATCAACGTCGCCCACCTCGAGTACCAGACCGACGCCAGACACTACGCCCACGTCGACTGCCCCGGACACGCCGACTACATCAAGAACATGATCACCGGAGCCGCCCAGATGGATGGAGCCATCCTCGTCGTCTCCGCTGCCGATGGTCCCATGCCCCAGACAAGAGAGCACATCCTGCTGGCTCGCCAGGTCGGCGTGCCCTACATCGTCGTCTTCCTCAACAAGTGCGACATGGTCGATGATGAGGAGTTGCTGGAGTTGGTGGAGCTGGAAGTGCGGGAGCTCTTGAGCAAGTATGAGTTCCCCGGCGACGACTGCCCCGTCATCAAGGGCTCGGCGCTGCTGGCGCTGCAGAGCGAGACCTTCACCCGCGAGGATGCGGCGCACAAGCCGTTGTGGGAGTTGATGGATGCGGTCGACACCTGGATCCCGACGCCGGTTCGCGACAACGACAAGCCGTTCCTGATGAGCATCGAGGATGTGTTCACCATCACCGGACGCGGCACGGTGGTGACGGGTCGTGTGGAGCGGGGGACCTTGAAGATCAACGAACAGGTGGAGATCGTGGGTCTGCGTCCGACGCGTCAGACGATTGCCACGGACCTGGAGCAGTTCCACAAGAAGTGCGACCTGATCTATGGCGGCGACAACGCGGGGATGCTTTTGCGGGGCGTGAACCGCACGGATGTGGAGCGGGGTCAGGTGGCTGCCAAGCCGGGCAGCATCAAGCCGCACACCAAGTTCCAGGGGGAGTTGTATGTGTTGACCAAGGAGGAGGGGGGCCGTCACACGCCGTTCTTCACGGGTTACACGCCTCAGTTCTTCTTTCGGACCACGGATGTGACGGGGAAGATGAACTTGCCGGAGGGTGTGGAGATGGTGATGCCTGGCGACAACATCAGCATCACCGGGGAGTTGATCCAGCCGATCGCGATGGAGGAGGGTCTGCGTTTCGCGGTGCGCGAAGGCGGACGCACCGTCGGAGCAGGCGTCGTTACCAAAATCTTCGAATAGATCGCTGCGGCGGCGCATGGGGTGAACCATTCGCCGCCGCACCTGCGTACTGTAATTAAGGAGACGGGAGCAGGAGGAAGCCTCCTTTCGATTTCCCGTGGAGTGGGGGCGTCGCCCCTGAGAATGGATTGGTCCCATGGCTCAAAAAGAGACCCGTATCATCATTACACTGGCGTGTACCGAGTGCCGTTCGCGCAACTACGTCACTTCCAAAAACCGGATCAAGCATCAGAACCGTCTGGAATTGAAAAAATATTGCGCCCGGCCCACCTGCCGCAGACATACCCTGCATCGGGAAGCCAAGTAGTGTGCATTTCCATCGTAGGGGTATAGCTCAGTTGGTAGAGCGGCGCTCTCCAAAAGCGTAGGTCGGGAGTTCGAGTCTCTCTGCCCCTGCCATTTTTCCAGTGCGCCCATTTTTCGGGCGGGAGGGCCAGGCCCGCATCGGGTCGGATGGAGCCTCCCGCCCATTGATGCGCTTTTAGAGAGGCTCCAAGGTATCAGGTGCAATCATGGCGAAAGCAAGTGAGATGAGCAGCGGCGGCGGCGGGGATCAATCGGTCCAGCGTGCAGGCAATTTTCTAAAGGAGACTTACGAGGAGCTTCGCAAGACCAAGTGGCCCACCACACGGGAAGCCTGGCGACTGACCTATGTCGTCATCGCGGTCATTGGGGCGCTCGGCGTCTATATGGGCGTTCTCGACTATCTGCTGAGCAAGATCATCGAAAGTCTCAGCCTGTTGAAATAGGCGATGGCGCACGGCGGAGAGCCGCCCAGGAACGCAAAGGATGGGCGGACCGGCGCTGCCATCGTATTCGGATGGCACGGTTTTGAGGGAGACGGCGGAGGCAAGATGCAACGACACTGGTATGCGGTTCATACCTATTCCGGTCACGAAAACAAAGTGATGACCAACATCCTGCGACGTGCCGAGACGATGAACCTACAGAGCAAGATCGGGCAGGTGCTTGTCCCGACGGAGATGGAGACGCGGACCCGAGGCGGCAAAAAGACCGAGGTGAAGCGCAAAATCTATCCCGGCTACGTTCTGATCGAGATGGTGCTCGACGATTCCACCTGGTATCTGGTGAAATCCACCACCGGAGTGATCGGCTTTATCCCGCCGGGCAGCAAGCCGGTGCCCCTGCAGGACAAAGAGGTTCGCGATATTCTCGAATCGGAAAAGAAAGAGGCAGCGGTTCCGGTCGTCAAGTTCGAGCGCGGCGAAGTCATTCGCGTAATTTCCGGACCGTTTACGGAGTTTACCGGTAAGATCGAAGAGGTGAATGCGGACAAGGAGAAGCTCAAGGTGCTGATCTCCATCTTCGGTCGCGATACGCCTGTGGAACTGGATTTCCAGCAGGTCGAAAAAGTGATTTAGCAGAGGAGTGTCATGGCAAAGAAGATTACGGCCGTCGTCAAGTTGCAGATCAATGCCGGAAAGGCGACGCCCGCGCCGCCGGTCGGTTCCACGCTTGGCCCGTACGGCATCAATATGATGGAGTTTATCAAGGGCTACAACGAGAAGACGGCGGCGATGATCGGCACGGTCGTTCCGGTCGAGATCACCATCTTCGAAGACCGCTCGTTCACCTTTATCACCAAGACGCCTCCCGCCCCCGAACTGATCAAGAAGGCGGCGGGCGCGGCGAAGGGATCGGGCAAGCCCAACAAAGAGAAGGTCGGCAGGCTGACGCAGGAGCAGTTGCGCCAGATCGCCGAAACGAAAATGCCCGATCTGAACGCCAATGATATCGAGGCGGCCATGAAGATCATCGCCGGAACCGCCCGCTCGATGGGGATTGACGTTATCGGGTAGCAGGGTGACGCGACCCTGGGGCTCGCCTGCGAGGCAGGCCACGGTGCGCGACCCCGGAAGGAAAGACACAATGCTACTGCTGCCGACGATGATCGAACTGGGTGTGCTGGGCTTGCTGAGTGCTGTCTGGCTCACCCTGCACTACCAGGCGAAGCGCCTGAATGAGAGCCAGCCTTATCATCTGGCCTCCTATCAGCGTGACCGCCGTCAGGCGCGGTTCTACTTTCTGTCGGTGTGGGTCGGCCTGATTACGGCGTTTCTGGGCTATCGGTGCCTGGAGGCGACGTCGGGAATGAGCTTTGAGACGAGCCTGACGCGCTTCTGGGTGGTCGGTACGCTGCGCGGACTGACGATGTGGGGGCTGCTGATTATCGGCGCGGTCTGGACCCAGGTCGGACAGCGGGCCAGCCAGCCCAACTCGGACGGCAAATCCCTGCTCCCAGTGCCGGAAGAGAAGAAGAACAGGGAGTAGGCTATCTTATTTACGGGGATGAATCCCCGTTCTGAAATACGAAATAGAAGGTCGCGCTTCGCGCAGTCCAAATCCGCTATCCTAACGCGGATTTCCTTCGCAGGTTGCAGGATGCAGTCCACGGAGGTGGACTTTGCGTTTCAGAACGGCGTTTCAACGCCGTAGAATCTAGCGTGGGAGGGGCGCTAACGCCCCGCCAATACCACAGGAGACAAATGACATGGCGGATGTAGTGACACAGGCGCCTGCCGCAGCCGAAGAGGCGGCAGAGAAACATGGGCTTTCGACCGCGGCGCGGCGCAAAGCGAAGATCAACCGGGCGAAGCATAGCAAACGCTTCCTGGCGCTGCAGAAGGCGCTGCCGAACAACCAGGTCTATGAACTGGACGCGGCGCTGACGAAGGTCAAGGAGCTGGCGACCGCTAAGTTCGATGAGACCGTCGAAGCGGCGATCAACCTGGGAGTAGACCCACGCCACGGCGACCAGATGGTGCGCGGTACGACGACCCTGCCGTTCGGCACGGGCAAGTCCCAGAAGGTGTGGGTGTTCGCGCGGGGCGAAAAGGCCGAGGACGCGAAAGCGGCGGGAGCCGATGTCGTCGGCGCGGAGGATCTGGTGGAGCGCATTCAGAAAGAGGGCGGCGCGGCCTGCGATCTGCTGGTCGCCTCCCCGGATATGATGCCGCTCGTGGGACGCCTGGGCCAGATCCTGAAGGCGAAGATGCCCAATCCGAAGGCCGGAACCGTCTCTCCCAACGTGGGCCAGGTGGTGCGCGACATCAAAGGCGCGACCCGCTCCGAGTACCGCGTGGATAAGAACGGGATCATCCATGCGCCCATCGGCAAGGCCAGCTACCCTGCCGAGAACCTGCATGCCAACTTTGTGGCGCTGCTCAGTGCGCTGCTCAAGGCCAAGCCGGCGGCAGCCAAGGGAAAATACCTGCGCAAGATCAGCGTCACCTCCACGATGGGGCCGAGCCTGGACGTGGATGTGGCCTCCGCGCAGAAGTTCGCCGAACGTCCGTAAGGGGCTACGCCCATGTTCGAGACACGCACCTATACCAATCCGGTCTATCCCCACGATTTCGCCGACCCCTTCGTCTGGCGTTATCAGGGGGAGTACTATGCGATAGGGACCGGACCGCTGGAAGCGAGTGGGCAGATTGAGGAGGCCGAAGCGGCGGCCTCCGGCTTCTCCTCGCAATTCCGCATCTTCCCCCTCCTCCGCTCCGATGACTTCGTCACCTGGCATGCCGTAAGCGGCGCCCTGACGCCGCCCGACCCCGATCTGGGCGATACCTTCTGGGCGCCCGAAGTCGCCTATCACGACGGTACATTCTACCTCTACTACTCCGTTGGGCACTCCGATAAAGACCACCAGTTGCGCATGGCGACGAGCCGGCACCCGCTGGGGCCGTATGAAGACCGGGGCGTGACGCTCGTCAATAACCGCGTGTTTCCGTTCGCCATCGATCCCCACCCGTTTCAGGATGACGATGGGCAGTGGTATCTCTTCTATGCCAGCGACTTCCTGGATATGGAGAATGAGGCGCGCGCGGGAACCGCGCTGATGGTGGACCGCATGGTGAGCATGACCACGCTGGCCGGCGAGGCCAAAACGGTCTTGCGCGCCCGCTCAGACTGGCAGCGCTTCCAGAAAGAGCGCTCGATGTACGGCCAGACCTGGGACTGGCATACCCTCGAAGGGCCGTGCGTGCGCAAGCACGAGGGGCGCTACTACTGCTTCTACAGCGGCGGGCGCTGGGAGACGGAGAACTACGGCGTGGACTTCGGCGTGGCGGACCATGTCCTGGGGCCTTATACGGATTTCGGCAACGAGACGGGGGCGCGGGTGCTGAGTACCAAGCCAGGGCATCTGCTCGGACCCGGCCATAACTCCATTGTCGTAGGGCCGGATGGGGAGACCGAGTTTTTAGCCTACCACGCCTGGAACCCCGGCTTTAACGCCCGCTTGATGTGCCTGGACCGATTGCTCTGGACGCCGGACGGCCCGCGCTGCGATGGCCCCACCTGGACGAAACAGACCCTCAACGCCCTCGTATCTCCCCAGGACGCGCTTTAGATACGGGGATAAATCCCCGTTCTGAAATACAAAGTCCGCCTTCGCGGACTGGCCCCCACCCCAAACCCCTCCCCATTCTGGGAGAGGGGCTTATGGAACCCGCGAAGGCGAGTTTCGCATTTCAGAACGGCGTTTCAACGCCGTAAAGAATCTCCTTATTGAATTCGGACCTGCTGTACCTGCGTCTCCGCCTGCGGGGGGCTGGTATAGAGCGGAAGTTTGTCCTTCAACCCGCGCACCAGCTTTGCCGCTCGCTCCTTGTAGTAGTCCAGGGCATTCAGGCGCAGGATCTCCTCGCACAATGCCTCCGTCCGTCCGGCATTCTGCCGGTTCGCAAAGACCTCCGCCTGAACCAACAGCGCACGGGCCTGCGCATTGGGATTGGGGTCCAGCGGGTAGGCCCGCTCGGCCAGGTCTCGGGCCCGGTCGAGGTCTCCCTGGCGCAGGGTTAACCGGGCGACCATGCTCAGGATCGCAGACTGGACATAGTTGGGCGCCTCCGACATGCGGGGCATGATCTGGACTTCGATCTCCCGTGCGGCATCCAGGTCGCCCAGTTCGATCAGAGAATTCAGGCAATTCGCGAGCGCCAGGGTGGTGATCCAGTGCCAGTTTACGGTCCGTGATGCGGCGCGCCGGGCCATCTTTACCGCCTCAGGCAAGTCTCCCTCGAAGAAGTGGCAGACGCTCATATTGCTCTCCGCCAGGGCATGGGAGATCGTGTTGGGCCGGGTCGCCTCGATGACGCCTGTCAGCAGGCGCTTCGCCTCCGCAAAGCGCCCCTGATTGATATACCCGGCGGCGGCGCACGCCTCTACCTCGATCCGCAGGCGCGCACTGAGCTGGTTATCGGCGAGGATCGCGGTGAAAATGCTCTCCGCCTCCGTGAATTGCCCCATGCGGGCCAGCAAAATGCCGCGATAGGCGCGTGCAATCGCCAGATTGCGGGAGGATTCGCCGCGTCGGCTCAGGCGCTGCAGGGCCTCCTCGTTAAAAGGAAACGCCTGATCGTAATTCCCCAACTGCGTATGGCAGGCGCAGAGGTGCAGTGCGGCGGGCCCCCGCAGCGACGGGATCACCCGGCTCACCGCGTAGCCGTAGCGCAGCCAGGGCAGCGCCTCGGTGTTTCGACCGCGTCGCAGCAGGTGGCTGCTATAAACAATCGGCCCCAGCACAACGATCTCGATGCCCAAGGCCCACAGACAGATCGTTAACATCATCGCCCGCTTACTCTCTTCTTTCCGCTCATCGTAGCGCCGGCTCTTCGAGAGGACGTGCTACGGGCTGTCGCTCGAACAGCATACGCAGCCCCTCCAACGTCACCAACTGGTCTACAACTTCAATGGTACGGCTTTCGGTATGGATGAGTTCCGCCAACCCGCCGGTCGCGATCACCCGTGCGCCCGGCCCCAACTCCCCACGAAAACGCTCCACCATGGCGTCCGTCTGGCCCGCAAAGCCGAAGACCAGCCCGCTCTGCATGGCATGGACCGTGTTGGCGCCGATAGCCTGGGGCGGAGCCACCATCTCGACCCGATAGAGCCGCGCCGCCTGCCGGAACAGGGCGTCCATCGAAATACCGATGCCGGGCAGAATCGCGCCGCCGAGGTAGTCGCCGTTGGCGGCGATGGCGTCGAAGGTCGTTGCCGTGCCGAAGTCCACCACAATGCAGGGGCCGCCGTACTTGGCGAACGCGCCCACCGCATTGCAGATGCGGTCCGCGCCCACATCGGAGGGAGGCTGGTAGTGGATCGCGATGCCTGAGTCCGATTTTGGCCCGACAAAGAAGGGTTCGGCGTGCAGGTAGCGTCGAGAGAGATCCGCCAGGGTCTCATTCATCGTCGGGACCACGCTGGAGATGGCAACGTGATGGATGTCGCACAACTGCACGCCCTTGTGCTCCAGCAGATGCTTGACCAGCACGCCATGCTCGTCGGTCGTACGGTCCCGGTCGGTGCGGATACGCCAGTCGCCGATCAGCCGCGCCGTATCGCCGGTTCCCCGATAGACGCCCAGCCCGATATTGGTGTTGCCCACATCCATTGCCAGCAGCATGGTTTGCCTCCCTCACAGCGTTATCTACAGTATACCCCTAGCCGAAGGCTCGCTCCTCTGCTATAATGTAGACGCACCGAACGGCCCGATATAAGGGAGAGTACCCTGTGCAATACTGCATAGGATGCAATCATTCTGCGCGCAGGACTCGTACTGAGAAGAGAGCGCGGGCGAAGACCGCGCCACTTCCATCATAGGAAACCTTAACGATGAGTGCAAATTACACAACAAACCGCCTGATGTCGGAGATTGGCCCTGCACCGCGCCGCGATACGCGGGGACTGCTGTTGCTGGCCTCTCTGGTGACGCTGGGACTGTGGTTTATTCCCTATAGCGACTATCTGCTCTACCCGTTGCGCCTGTTTATCACATTCATCCATGAGAGCGGCCATGCGACGGCGGCCCTTATCAGCGGCGGCGCGGTGGATTCGCTCCATGTCGCCCCCAACGGCAGCGGCGTCACCTGGACGAGCGACTCGCCGATATGGGCCTGGCTAACGCTCTCCGCCGGATACCTGGGCACAACGCTCTTCGGGGCGCTGCTCCTGCAGGTGGGGCGATTTACCCGCTGGCAGAATGCGGGGCGCACGGCGCTCTATGTCGCC
>Ga0209060_10003394_pt1 | contig 13412 bp, 9 predicted proteins | sample Coa_R1_8_FD_187155 | JGI IMG/M metagenome (GOLD analysis project Ga0209060, IMG submission 187155) | Surface soil microbial communities from Centralia Pennsylvania, which are recovering from an underground coalmine fire - Coalmine... | ecosystem: Environmental > Terrestrial > Soil > Unclassified...
GCGGGGTTGGCTTCGAAGGCGGAAGTGCAACTCGCTTATGCGATCGGTGTAGCTGAGCCGGTTTCCGTCATGGTGGACAGCTTTGGCACGGCGACCGTGGACGAAGAGAAGATTACGCAGCTTGTCCGCGAGAATTTTAAATTGACGCCGAAGGGAATCATTGAGGCGCTCGATTTGCGGCGGCCGGTGTACAAACCGACGGCGGCTTACGGGCACTTTGGGCGCAGCGGCGCGGGCTTCACCTGGGAGAAGACGGATCGCGCGGATGTGTTGCGCAAGGCGGCAGGCTTGGGCGCGGCGGCGACGGCGGAAGTCGGCGCGCGAGCATAAGTTTGCAGAAGATTGAAGAGGGCCCGCGGAATTGTCCCTCCTTTTCCACGCGGGCCCGTTCTTCCGGCTCAGCAGTTCGCAGGATAATTCGAAGTATTTTTTAAGGAGAAGTTTGTGACGACGAGTGCAGAACTGAAAAAAGGCGACGTGAAAGATATTTCGCTGGCCGATGCCGGCAAGCGGAAGATTGAGTGGGCACAGCAGCAGATGCCGGTGCTACAGCAGATTCGCAAGCGGTTCATCAAGGAACAGCCGCTGAAGGGATTGCGCGTTTCGGCTTGCCTTCACGTGACGAGCGAGACGGCGAATTTGATGATCGCGTTGCGGGATGGCGGCGCGGACATAGTTTTGTGCGCGTCGAATCCGCTTTCGACGCAGGACGAGGTGGCGGCGTCGCTGAACCGCGACTTCAATATTCCGACGTATGCGATCAAGGGCGAGGACAACGATACGTATTACACGCACTTGAGCGCGGCGCTCGACCACAAGCCGCAGATGACGATGGATGACGGCGCGGATCTCGTGACGATGCTGCTCACGAAGCGCACGGATTTGATCAAGAACGTGATTGCCGGAACGGAAGAGACGACGACGGGCGTGATTCGGCTGCGCGCGATGGCGAAGGACGGAACACTGAAGTATCCAGTGATTGCGGTGAATGACGCACAGACGAAGCACTTCTTTGACAATCGCTACGGCACGGGCCAGAGCACGCTGGACGGCGTGATTCGCGCGACGAATTTGCTACTTGCGGGATTGAAGGTTGTGATCGCGGGCTACGGCTGGTGCGGCCGCGGCGTGGCGATGCGCGCGAAGGGCTTGGGCGCCGATGTGATCGTCACGGAAATCGATCCGGTGAAGGGAATCGAAGCGGTGATGGACGGTTTCCGTGTGATGCCGATGAGCGATGCCGCGAAGGAGGGCGACGTGTTCATCACGGTCACGGGCAATAAGAACGTAATTCGCGCGGAGCATTTCGAGCACATGAAGTCCGGCGCGGTGATCTGCAACAGCGGCCACTTCAACGTAGAAATTGATATTCCGGCGCTGGAACGGCTTTCGAGCGGCAAACGGGAAGTTCGCCCGCTCGTGGACGAATATGCACTGAAAGATGGACGGAAGATTTGCCTGATTGGCGAAGGCCGGTTGGTGAATTTGGCGACGGCGGAGGGGCATCCCGCTTCCGTGATGGACATGAGCTTTGCGAACCAGGCGCTTTCGGCGGAATACCTGGTGAAGAATTCGAAGGACTTGAAGCCGCAGGTTTACGTGGTGCCGGAGCATCTCGACAAGGAGATCGCGCGGCTCAAGCTGGATTCGATGGGGCACAAGCTGGATAAGTTGACGCCGGAGCAGGAGCACTATTTGGCGTCATGGCAAGAGGGAACGTAAAACCGGAGTTAAGGAAGCTTAGTTGATTCGACAGGGGCACGAACTTCGTGCCCCTCTTTTTTTGATAACCTAGGTGCGCCATGTGGGACCTTGCTGGACATTCTCTGGATGTTGCGAAGCTGCGCGGGGCGACGTACGCGGACGCGCGCGTGATGCATTTGCGGCAGCGGGATTTGACGACGAAGAACGGCGAGGTCGGGACGCTTGCGCAGACCGAATCGATTGGCATTGGCGTGCGTGCGTTGGCCAACGGCGCGTGGGGATTCGCGTCGACGGATCGGCTGACGAAAGATGGCGTGGCGGCTTGCGCGGCTGAAGCCGTGAAAATTGCGCAAGCATCGGCGCTGGCGAAGCGCAGCGACGTCGTTATGGCGCCGGAAGATGCGTATGTGGACAGTTGGCAAAGCCCGTTTCGAAAAGATCCGTTTGAGATTCCGCTGGAAGCACAGCTGGATTTGCTGCTGAAGGCCGACGCGGAGATGCGGCGCGTGAAGGGCGTGACGCTGACAGAGACGGATTTACAGTTCCGCAAGATTGATTCATGGTTTGCGTCGAGCATTGGTTCGCGGATTCATCAGCGGAAGGTGATTTCCGGATGCGGAATCGTAGCGACGTCGTATCAGGGGGAAGAGATTCAGAAGCGGTCGTATCCAAACAGTTTTGGCGGGCAACATGCGCTGCGCGGGTATGAACTGGTTGAAGAGACGGATTTGGTGAAGCATGCGCCGCGCGTAGCGGAAGAAGCGGTGGCGCTGCATTCGGCGGCGCAGTGTCCGCGCAAAACGGGAACTTTGATTTTAGGCGGCAGCCAGCTTGGATTGCAGATTCATGAGTCGGTAGGGCATCCGATTGAATTGGACCGCGTTCTTGGGCAAGAAGCCAATTTTGCGGGAACGAGTTTTCTGACGCTGGACAAGCTGAACACTCTGAAATACGGCACGGAGATTGTGAACGTGGTGGCCGATGCGCGGCTGGATCATGGACCGGGTCTCGGTACGTTTGGGTACGACGATGAAGGCGTGCCGGCGCAGTGCACTGACATCATCAAGGACGGACAGTTCCGCGGGTACCTTTCGAATCGCGAGACGGCGCATCTGGTTGGCCTTGCGCGGTCCTCCGGAACGATGCGCACGGAGAGTTGGAACCGGTTGCCGATTATCCGCATGACCAACATCAGCTTGAAGCCAGGAACGTGGCGGGAAGATGATTTGATCGCGTACACCGACGACGGAATCTGGATGGATACGAACCGCTCCTGGTCGATCGACGACCGGCGGTATCAATTTCAGTTTTCAACGGAAATTGCGTGGGAGATCAAGGGTGGCAAGAAAGTCCGGATGCTTAAGAATCCCAGCTACAGCGGAATCACGACGGAATTCTGGAATTCCTGCGATGCAATTTGCTCGCGCGATTATTGGACGCTCTGGGGCACGCCGAACTGCGGCAAGGGGCAGCCGATGCAGACGATGGGAACCGGCCATGGCGCGGCTCCCGCTCGCTTTCGAAATGTGAATATCGGCACGGCGTTCGGTGACAAATGAGGAATCGGGCCGGTGTGCATGCTAATGAGAAGGCCGGATTGTCTCAGGAGCGCAGGCTGAAAGAGCTGATCGATTCGGTGATTCGGTTGGGGAAGAAGTCCGGCGCGGAAGAGACGGAAGTCCATGTGGATGAGACTGTCGACGCACTGACGCGATTTGCGAACAACGGAATTCATCAGAACGTGGCGGAACATGGATTGACGGTTTCCGTGCGCACAGTGCTCGACGGCAAAACGGCGCGTGTGAGCACGAACAAATTGGACGAGGATTCGCTGCGCGCTGCCGTGGAATCGGCACTGTCTCTCGCACAAAGCCAGCCGAAGGCACCGCACCTGCTGCCGATGCTGGGCAAACAGCGCTACCGGACTGTGCGGCGGTTCATCCCCGCGACTGCGAAATTGAGTGCCGCGGACCGCGCGCGAGCGGTGCGCAGGGCGTGCGATCTTGCCGTGAAAAATGAACAAATAGCCGCCGGGATTTTTGTCAGCGGACAGATGCAATCGGCGGTTGGAAATTCGCGCGGATTGTTTGCACCGTACCGGCAAACGCGCGCGGAGTTTTCCATCACGATGCAGCAAGGGGCGGCAACGAGTTGGGCGAAGGGCAATGCGGCGGATGTGAGGGACCTCGATCCGCAAGCGCTGGCAGAACGCGCGAGCAAGAAGGCGAAGCTGGCGACGAACGCAGTAGAGCTTCCGCCAAACAAATACACCGTCATTCTGGAGCCCGCGGCGGTGCTCGACCTGGTGGGATTTCTTTTTTATGATTTCGCCGCGACCGCTCTGGAAGACAAACGCTCCTGTTTGAACGACCGCATTGGCAAGCAGGTATTCGGCAAGAATATTTCGCTGGTAGACGATGTCTACCATCCGGGGCAACTCGGTGCCCCGTACGATGGCGAAGGCATGCCTCGGGAGCGCGTCGTGTTGGTGGAAGACGGCGTGCCGCGCAATCTGGTCTACGGCCGTGCCAGCGCGAAGCGGGCGCGAAAGAAGCCGACGGGACATGGTTTCGCTCTGCCGAACGAATACGGCGAAGCACCGATGAATCTGGTATTTGCGGGAGGGAAGGCGTCGCTTGAGGAGATGATTGCAACGACCGACCACGGGCTGCTGGTGACGCGGCTCTGGTACATTCGGGAAGTGGACCCCTATGAAAAGGTGATGACGGGGATGACGCGGGACGGCCTTTTTCGAGTAGAAAAAGGCAAAGTGACGACAGCCGTTCGGAACTTCCGGTTCAACCAATCGGTGCTGGAAATGCTGCGAAATGTGGAGATGATGAGTCACGCGGAACGGGCGACCGGCGAGGAAGCGTTCGAAATGGTGGTCCCGGCGATGAAGGTCAGCGGCTTCCAATTTACCGAAGTGACCAAATTTTAGCCTTTCTCACGCAGTGGAAACCCCCGAAACGTCTGTTGCGAGAAATTCAATTCACTAAATCAATTTTCTGCGTTGTACATACCCCCGCTCGACCGCCTATAAACGTTGCATATGGGGCAGCGCCACCCGAATTGGGGCCATCCCGACCATGATGCCTGTGGTACGGGCTTTATTGCGCGTCTGGGCGGTGCTCCGCGGCATGACATAGTCCAATATGCCCTCAGCGCACTTGAAAAGCTGACGCATCGCGGCGGAGTTGATGCCGATGGCGCGAGCGGCGACGGCGCCGGACTTCTCACGGCAATTCCTCACGCATTTTTCACGGCAAAAGCCGCTGAACTTGGAATTGATCTTCCACAGCAATTCGGTCTTGGTGTCGCGTTTTTATCCAAAGACGAAGTTACACAGGCAAAAAGCGCGATTGAAGAAGCCGCTGAAATAGAACGACTGCGTTTGCTCGGATGGCGGCAAGTTCCCACGAATCCCGCGTGTCTTGGGCGGCGAGCGCTGGAGACGATGCCGGAAATTTGGCAGTTTTTTGTGGCGCCGTTTCATCCGTCGCGCAGCGATGCGAAGTTTGAGCCGCGCTTGATGCTGCTGCGGAAGCGCGCGGAATCACTGATGCCGGTGCGATGTTACATTGCGTCGCTCTCTTGCCATTCGGTTGTATATAAGGGTCTGCTCACGCCCTGGCAGTTTCCCCAATTTTACGCCGACCTTCGCGACTCCTCATACGAAACAACTTTTGCGATTTTTCACCAGCGCTATTCGACGAACACTTCGCCGTCCTGGCATCTGGCGCAGCCGTTCCGCTACGTGGCGCACAACGGAGAGATCAACACAATCGTTTCCAACCGGCGTTGGTTGCGGGCAAAAGAGCGCCAGATTCGCAATGAATTGGCGGTCGGACCGTGGTTCCACGCGCTGGAGCCGGACGTGAGCGATTCGGCGAGTTTCGACAACGGATTCGAGGTTAAGTTGCTGCAGGGTTTTTCGCCGGAAGAGGCGATGCTGGCGATGGCGCCGCCGGCGTTTGAAAACGATCCGCTGCTCTCGCGAGATGTGCGCGCCGCATTGTCGGCGCTTTCGCTGCACAGCGAACCGTGGGACGGGCCGGCCGCGCTGATTTTTTCCGATGGCCAGACGGTCGGCGCAAAGCTCGATCGCAATGGATTGCGGCCGCTGCGTTACACGGTGACGCACGATGGGCTGGTGGTAGCCGGTTCGGAAACCGGTTTGATCGATTTTGAAGAATCGCAAATCGCCGAACGGCAGCGGCTTGGACCGGGCGAAATGATTGTCGCGAATCCCGCGGCAGGAACGTTCTACCGTTGGCGAGAAATTTTGAAGCGGCTGGCGACGCAGCAGTCGCGGAGGCCTGCGCCGCAGACCCGCAGGCTCGGCATTTCCGCGGCGGCTTCTCCTCACCCGGCAATCGAAGCGCCCAAGCGCGTCGCCGCCGCCTGTGGATGGACCGAGGATCAGTACAAAATTCTCTTCTCCGGACTGGTGCACGGAAAAGAATCCGATTGGAGCATGGGCGACGATGCGCCGCCCGCGTTTCTCTCTTCGCAATTGCGGACGCTTTGGGATTACTGCAAGCAGCGCTTCGCGCAGGTGACAAATCCTCCCATCGATCCGTTGCGCGAGACGCATGTGATGTCGCTCGAAGTGAGCCTGCCTGCTGGAATTTCGCTGCCAACACCGATTCTTACGCAGGCAGAACTGGAAGAGCTGCTCGATGCGTCGGGTCCAGTTCATCGTGAACCATTTTCATTTCCCTCCAAACTAGGAGTCCCGGGGGCGCGCCGCGCTGTCGCTCAGTTGACTACCCCTCTGAGTGGCGGAGCGCGTCCGGGGCTCTTCCTCCTTTCGGATCGCGGAGTGGATGCGGAGCATGCCGCTGTGCCCGCGTTGCTTGCGACCGCGGCGTTTTGGAAACGCATGGTGGAGGATGGGTTTGCAGATGTGCCGCTGATTGTTGAGACGGCGCAGGCGTTCGACACACATCATGTCGCGCTGTTGCTTGCCGCGGGAGCCTCGGCCGTCGTGCCTTATCTGGCGGAACAATTTGCGGAATCGCAGGCGCCGGGCGGCATGGCGCAGGTTCGCACGGCGATTACCGCCGGTTTGCGGAAAGTTCTGGCGCGAATGGGCGTATCGACGCTCGCGAGCTACCGGAACAGTTGCTTATTTGAAATTGTGGGACTCTCGGAACAGCTCTGCGCCGATTTTTTTGAAGATGCCGCCGATTTTGCGGGCCAAAAATCGTTGGATGAATTGCTGGGCGATTATTTGAAGATGCATGAAAACGCGTTCGCTGCGGCGACCGAAGAGATGCATGATGCAGGTTTGTACCGCTTCCGCAAAGGAGCGGAGCTGCATGCGAATTCGCCGGAAGTGGTGCGCCGGCTGCACTCACATGTGAAGGCACCCGACGCGAAGAAATACAGCGCGTTTGAAGAACTGGCCGACGCACAGGGGCCGGTTTTCCTGCGCGATTTGTTGGAGACGGTGGTGTCGGATCCGATTCCGCTGCAGGAAGTGGAGCCGCTCGAATCGATCGTGCGGCGGTTCAGCACGCAGGCGATGTCGCTTGGTTCGCTGAGCCCCGAGGCGCATAAGACGCTTGCACTGGCGATGAACCAACTCGGCGGGCGCAGCAATACTGGCGAAGGCGGGGAAGATCCGAAGCTCTATATTGAAGAGCCGGAAGCGGCGAACAAGATCAAGCAAGTGGCGTCGGGAAGGTTTGGCGTCACGGCAAATTATTTGGTCCACGCGCAGGAACTCGAAATCAAGATGGCGCAAGGCTCGAAGCCGGGCGAGGGCGGGCAGCTTCCTGCGAAGAAAGTAACGGAGTACATCGCGCGAATCCGGCACGCCACGCCGGGCACACCGCTGATTTCGCCGCCGCCGCATCACGATATTTACAGCATCGAAGATCTGGCGCAATTGATTCACGATTTGCGCGCCGTGAATCCGCACGCGCGCATCGGCGTGAAGCTCGTTTCGGGCGCGGGAGTGGGAATCATCGCGGCTGGCGTCGCGAAGGCCGGCGCGGATGTGATTACGATCAGCGGGCACAACGGCGGCACGGGCTCTTCGCCGCTGACGTCGATCAAAAACACGGGCTTGCCGTGGGAAATCGGATTACGCGAGACGCACGAGACGCTGGTCCGCGCGGGATTGCGGGCGCGAGTCGTGTTGCGCGTTGACGGCGGACTGAAATTTTCACGCGATATTTTGATTGCGTCGATTCTCGGCGCGGACGAATTTGGCTTTGGCACGGCGTCGCTGCTTGCGATCGGCTGCGTGATGGCGCGGCAATGCCATTTGAATACGTGCCCGGTGGGAATCGCGACGCAGGACGAGACGCTGCGTGCGCGTTTCACTGGGAAACCGGAAATGGTCGTCGCGTATTTCCGCGCGTTGGCCGAAGAAGTTCGCAACAAGCTTGCTGAGCTTGGCGCGCACTCGCTTGGCGAATTGAAGGGTGCGTACGATTGTTTGCGCCCGCGTTCCGTGAATTACGCCGAAACACCGGCCCTGGCACTCGAATCGGACATGTCGTTCCGCATCGCGCCGCAACAGGCGCCGGGATTGCACGCGTCTCTTGGCGAAGCACTGGTTGTGCCTTCGATGACTTTTGCGGCGGCCGGACCCCAGCACATCCGAAATTCAGATCGGAGCGTTGGCGCAGGGCTGAGCGGCGAGATCATGCGGGCGCGCATGACTTCGAGTGCTGCAGTCGAGCCTTCGGTCCACGAATTTGCGGGGGCTGCGGGCCAGAGCTTCGGCGCATTTCTCTGCGATGGCATGACGCTGAAGTTGAGCGGCGAAGCAAACGATTACGTCGGCAAGGGACTTTCCGGCGGCACGATCGCAATCAGCGCGGGGCAGAGTGCTTCTCGGCGCGGCGATGTGCTTGTTGGCAACACGGTTTTGTACGGAGCGACATCGGGCCGCTTGTTTGTCGCGGGCCGCGCGGGCGAACGGTTTGCGATTCGCAACAGCGGTGCACTGGCTGTCGTGGAAGGTGTTGGCCAACACGGCTGCGAGTACATGACGGGGGGCGTCGCGATTGTGCTTGGGCCGCTCGGCCTGAATTTTGGTTCGGGCATGACTGGTGGGCTCGCCTACGTGATGCGGGCGGAAGCCGTCGATGTTTTGCACAAAGATTTCGTAAGGCTGGAAGAGGTCGAAGCAGCGGAGGAAGTATGGCTGCGCAGGGCGCTGCAAGAGCATGTGAATCATACCGGGAGTCCGCGGGCGGCTCGTTTGCTTGCGCGGCGCGGTTCGATTGGACTGATGCGAGTGCAGCCGCTGCATTTTCAGGGAACGATTGAAAAGACATGGACTCCGCTGCTCGGCGCGCAGGGCTGTTCCGAATCGAACCAGCCGGTTGCGCTTGCGGTCACGGCGGCTTCTCAGGCCATCCATGCCTGAACGTGCAATCTTTCGCACCGGGCCACCCAAATTCGCTATAATTCGCACTCGACGGGACGGTTATGGATTTTGACCAACTTACAACTTTTGTTTATGTAGCGAAGTTGAAGAGTTTTTCGCGAGCCGGACAAAAAGTGTTTCGGTCCCAATCGGCGGTGAGCGCGCAGATTCGTCAACTGGAACAGGCATATCGCGCGAAATTGCTTGATCGGTCTGCAAAGTCGGTGGAATTGACCCCCGCCGGAGAAGTGTTGTTCGACTACGCCGAACGGTTGCTGCGCCTTCGCGATGAATCGGTGCAGGTCGTGGCGGATCGCGGGAACGTTGTGCAGGGGCCCGTTGTTTTTGGCGCGAACGAAGCAACGTGCCTGTATCTGTTGCCGGACATTTTTGCGGAATTTCAGCGCCGGTACCCGCAGGTACATATCAGTATCTATCGCAACTTCAGCCACAAGATTTTGCAGCGAGTGGAAGATGGCTCGGTGGACGTTGGTATCGTCACGCTTCCGCTGAAATCGCCGAATTTGAAGGTGCACAGCATTTACAAAGACCGGTTGCGATTCATGGTCAGCGTGCGCAATCCACTGGCGCAGCGCACGAAAGTTACGCTGGAAGAAGTGGCGTCGCAGCCTTTGATTTTCCCGCGCACTGGTTTTACGCGCCAGGTGCTCGATAAATTATTCCGCCCATATCGTTCGCGCGCACACGTTGCCATGGAACTGCCGAGCATCGGCATGATCAAGCGGTTTGTCGGCGCTGACGCGGGCGTGTCTTTTATCAGCGAAAGTTTTGCGCGCGATCAAGTGAAAGCAGGCGAAGTTAAATTGTTGAGTGTCGAAGGTGTGGATCTGTGGCGCGAATTAGGGCTCGTGTATCGGCGCGACCGCAGCCTGCCGCGCGCGGCTCAGGCGCTGATCGGGCTGATTCGCGAACATCGCAAGGGCGCAGAGGGTTCGGAAGGGAACTAAGGGATTTTTCGCGCGTCTTGTGACGACTAGTTGTGGACGGTGAAGTCGAGGCTTGAGATCGAACGCGAAATTACGTTCTCCTGAATTTGGATCAGGTCGGATTCCGCAAACGTCATTCCCAGCGCAGTGAGAATGTCCTTCCCGCGCCCAATCACTACCAGAGTTCCGGACCAGTCGTGGTCGTCCGCCATGCCGCGGTATTTGTATTCGACCGCGGGCATGCCGCCAACGGTTGTTTTTTTCTGAGAGATCAGTCGGTAGTTGACATAAATTTCGCGCAGCCGCTTTTCGACGGAAGCTGCCGCGGTTTCCAGCGGCTCTTTGGTTTTCTCTTCGCCGATCACCATCAGCGTCGATTCGTTCGACGTGCCCATCGCCACGATTGCGTTCGGCAAAGCCTTGCGCGCGTCTTCAATTAATGCCCAGCTTGGCGCCTTGTACATTTTGAAGCCGTGCGTGAAGTTCGTGTATTGATTGCCTTGAATCTCTTCTTTGACCGGCGGTGGTTCGTCCTTTGGCGGCGCGGGGGCTGCGGCCGTCGTTGATAGCTCGGTGGCCGTCGCAGGAGCAGCCGATTTTACGTTCGGTGCCGGAGCGCTTGTTGTTGCGGAAGCCGTGGGAATCGCGGGCCGGACGTTGGCGTTGGGAATTTTGGTCTTTGCTGAAGTTTCCGTAGCTGCCGGCGTGGCCGCGGCATTATTCGTTGCGGGTGTCGCGGCTGGTTCAGATTTCGGCGGTTGCGATCCCGATTTCGACTCTGATCCTGCGGGGGAGTTGGGGACAATCGCCGCGATCTTGTCTTTTTCGACGAGCACATATCCATAGTCGGTTTTGACTTTGAACATGTTGTCTTCGTACGCGACGATCACGCCGTAGAGTTTTTTGCCGTCTTTCAGACGAATTTCGTCGGCAAAACTCGGCGCGGCAATGCACGTGGCTATGGCCAATGCCAACCAGGCAGCCCTTTTATGCGCGGTACTCGGCATAAGGAAAGTATGCGACCCGGGACGGCGGCTCGCAATGAGGTTGGCGGATGGGCGTGTCCGGCGAGCCAACGGGACGGAGATTTCAGAATGGGCCCAGGCTTATTGATTGGCAGCCAAGGCGAATTCCGGCGTAGCGACGGCTTGCGTCGTTTTCTGTGCGGACACGGGTTGGGTAGCTGTGCTCACACCGACAAACGCCACAGCGACTTCGCGAGTGAAGAGTGCTCGCAGAAGTTGCTCGGCAGAGGCAGCGAGACACCGCGAATCCGCCGTGGGCGCCAAAAGTTTCACCGATTGCTGCGCCGCAAAGCGATCCACGTAGCGAATTGCCAGATCGATTGTCTTGGCCTCGCGGCCAGTGCGACTGAGTTCGCGCTCGATGCGTTCGCACAGGTATTCGATCGCGCCGCGAAGCTCCTCGCAGTCGTGCGTTCCGCCTTCGATGGCCAACTCGCGGGAAAGGGAGCCTGGCTGCAAGCGGCGTCTCACATCGGCCCAATCGCGGGCTCTCGCTTGGTGCCAAATATCGCTGCCGGCATGTTTTCCAAATGCCGATTCGAGGGCGGCTCGGGGGACGCGGGCCAATTCACCTACGTTGTTTACTTCAGACGACGCCAACTCCGCCGCTCCGCCGGCGTCCATCGCTGGAAGATAGGTCGTCGGCAATTTCGCGAGAAAGCCCCGTTCGGCCCCGCGCAAAATTAGTTTCATCCCGCGCGGCCCTTCGACGCGCGACGCCGTAGCCGCAACCGACCTCGTGCTTCCCGCGCCTATCGAAACGCTGAGTCCCAGCTTGTTCAGGATTTCCAGTTGCATCCGCAGCAGAGTTCCTCGCGGATCGGCAAATCGTGTTTCGTCGCCTGAAAAGTCCAGGAAAAAATCCGCGCGAGCTCCACATTCCACTTTGGAAGTGAAGCCGCGGAGAATCTCGCGAACCCGTTCGGCAAACGCAGCATAGCGATCGAAACGAGCCGGCACAACGGTCGCTCGCGGACAAGCGCGCGACGCAGCTTCGATGCTCATCCCCGGCTTCACGCCAGACAAGAGCGCCTCCTGGCTCGCCGAGAGGACGTTGCTTCGCCCGACGAGCACGGGCCTTCCCTGCAACTTGGGATTCAGCTGCTGCTCGACGGAGGCAAAAAACGAATCGAGCGAAACATGCACAAATCGGGGCATCCGTTCCTGCGTTGCGACGGAAGGCTCCGCCGACGAAGGGCCCGTTTCCGCCCGTTCGCTCGAAAAAAGGGAAGCAATCCAGCGGGGGAATACGGATTCGACACAGGCTTCCATAAAAGCTCCCGGCGAGGAACGGGCAACTGTAGGATTTAACGGGTGACGCCCGGCTCGTGAGAGCCTGCACGGCAATGGAACCGAGCGTCACATTTTCCCAGGCCTGTTGTTCAATGCCCGGGCCGTTCCCGTTTTCCTCTACCGCCCCGCAGTATAGCGAACAAAAAGCGAAAGTCAAGCAGTGTTTTCTTCGGTGCTGGGAACCATGAAGCCACTCCAATTCATTTCATCGTTACGCTTGACGTAACACGTAATCGTTGCTAACGTTTGCCTATGATCCTCGGCTACCGGGATAAGCGGACCGGTGATTTCGCCGCCGGCAAGCGTGTGAAGGCATTCTCAGGCATTGAGCGATCAGCACGGTTGAAGCTCGATCGCCTGGAAGCTGCCGTTTCCGTTCGAGATCTAAGTTCATTGCATGGCAATCGATTTGAAGCATTGAAAGGCGATCGTGAGGGTCAATACAGCATTCGTGTTAACGACCAGTGGCGAATCTGTTTTGAATGGGCAGATAAGGCATTGGGGCCGTCGAACGTGGAGATTGTCGATTATCATTAGGAGATAAAGATATGGCCATTCCTGCAATCCATCCCGGCGAACACCTCGCCGAAGAACTCGACGCCCTGTCGATGAGCGCGGCGGAACTCGCGCGCAACATCAGCGTGCCAACGAATCGCGTTACGCAGATTTTGAACGGAACGCGCTCCATTACCGGCGACACCGCGCTGCGCCTCGGTCACTTTTTTGGCACTAGCGCGCAGTTTTGGCTCAACCTCCAGACACTCTACGACCTCCGCATCGCACAGGAAAAATCGGGGAAATCAATTCAGGGTCTTCCAAGGCTGAAACGTTCAGAGCTCGTTCCCGCCCACTGAAAATAATCTGAAAAGCCCTGTTGCCTTGGGGCAACAGGGCTTTCCGTTATTTGTTCGTTTCTTCCGGTGATCCTTCGAGCGACGAAACCGAACCGGTAAGTTTTGGATTCCTTTTTGTTCTCTAAGTACCGAATTTTCTGCGAGTTTGCTTGACAAATGGCGCCAGCCGGAGCAACGTGTCCGCGGGGAATGCTCAGTG
>Ga0209060_10003396_pt1 | contig 13406 bp, 10 predicted proteins | sample Coa_R1_8_FD_187155 | JGI IMG/M metagenome (GOLD analysis project Ga0209060, IMG submission 187155) | Surface soil microbial communities from Centralia Pennsylvania, which are recovering from an underground coalmine fire - Coalmine... | ecosystem: Environmental > Terrestrial > Soil >...
AGGAACATGGCTGCCTTCGACACGCCGATGGCACAGCAATATGCGCTTCAGGCCAAGATTGCAGGATCTATCGCCAAGTCAAATCAGGCGCAGGCCGCACGCGACTCGATCCGTACCATCATGGGCGACCCATTGGTGCGCGAAGCCATTCTCAAATAGGATCGTTGCGCTTCCGTCTCGCCACCCGTTCGCCCGGTCACAGGAGGACATTCTTGGCGACCGCGCACAATTTTTGTGCACGGTCTGCGAGGGATATGTGAATTGTCATGATTTGCCGAATGAGCAGTGGGCGCGCCTCTATCTCGTCCGCCCCTGCGCGGAATATCTATCAGTTCATTTGTGCGCAGGCGCGCGGCATTCACGAACGGAAGTCGTATTGAGGCTCTTCAGATCGGTGATCAAGCGCGCGTCCCATATCGAGCATTAGCACACCCTAAAGCCAATATCGTTCAGCCCGTGGGCAACGCGATCGGAGGTTTCGGGCGCGGGCGACGAGCGGTAAACCCGCAGGACGGGGTCGTATTCGGCTGGGCGCAGCACGGTCCCATCGATGGCCGAATAGCTGAACAGAGAGCCTTTCGTACAGGCGCGCAAGCCACAGCATTTGTGGAGCAAGTCAACGCCAGACGATACGGGTGTATCTAGCAGGTCGTTGAAAAACTGAGACTAACCGAACGCGACGTTTCGATCCTTGCGCTTTGTGACGAGAGGCGTTCTATGTCCAGAGTGCTGGCAAGCCTTTCATTTCTGGAAGAAAATCATGATGCCATGGCTAACACGGACAAGCGGCGTAGCCTTGCGATTGCTATGAGCGTTATCGCTAGAACGGCAGCGAGCGCACCCCACTCCAGATAGAACGGCAGATCCAGCCCTGTCTCAGAAATCGGTCGTTCTGAAAATCTACCCGCGATTTGTGTCCACCAATAGGCGAACATTCCGATATCCATGAGCGTGTGGCCAATCATGCAGAACACTAGCGATCGCGAAGCCCATGCGAGCATCCCCAACAGAACGCCCCAGCCAAATATGATCGGCACCACGCCGATAAGCGACCAGTCCTTGTTCAGATGTACGAGTGCGAAAAGCAGAGACGAAATGGAAATCGCAACCACAACGCCATGACGTTTTTCCATTGGCCGCTGCATGTAGCCGCGAAAGCCTGTTTCTTCACAGATTCCCGCGGAGAGAGCTGACACGAATATCGCAAGCCAGCGTAGGGGCGCGGATGAAATGAACGAGATATCGTAGCCCGCGTGGAATGCCGCCGCTGGAAATTGTACTAGGCGGAATAGCAGAATGAACGCTGCATGCGCGGTGAGCGCGAAGAAGAGCGCTGCGGCGAGCCCCCAATACCATTCCGCTCGGGACAGTTTCCTTGTGCGAAACGAATCCTTGCGTCCCGCTTGAAGTGAATGCGGTGGTCCACCACCGCTGGCCCACCAGACATACGTGGTCAGGAATACTGCTTCGGCGGCGGCGGCAATCGGCATTCCCAGTTTGACGAGAAGCAGCGGCCAAACGTTTGCCGCAACGAGTCCAACAACTGTGCCGACGATGACAGCTTTCAGGATTACAGGCAGTCGCCGCCACGAAGCGCTACGATGTTGTCCTTCAGCCATGTTTGTTCAGACTTCGCCTTCAGGAAACGAAACAGTGGTATACACCGTGCAGGTCGCGCCAGATACCGCTTTAGCTCCGTCGCTGCGTACCATCCGATTGCGCAATCCGCTGGCGGACGCGGGCATTTGATGATTTTCTCAGGGCAGAATCGGGATGAGGTCTGATCGATGCGCGGGAGGGACGAACGCTCAGGATCACTTTTCTCCTACGTTGATCGTGAGACCCGAGTACCGAAGGATCATCCCCCTTCGTGCGATCCGCGAGATTGTGTGAATGCCGCGTTGTCCGACCCGAGCGCGGACTTCGCGGCGATGTACGCGCCACTCGGACGGCGATCCCGCCGGAGAAGCTGCTGCGAGCCTCCCTGCTGCAGGCGTTTCACACGATACGTTCGCAACGCCAGTTGATGGAGAGACTGGAGTTCGACTTGCTGTTCCGCTGGTTCGTGAAACTGGGCATTGACGATCCGGTTTGGCATCACTCGGTGTTCTCGAAGAGCCGGGACTGTCTGCTCGAAGGTGATCATCTGGCAAGCATGACACGTCCGGCATCTCGAAGATGCCGGACGTCATTACGCGCCGATCGCGTTACGCGAGAGAATGCAATTTTCGCGGATCAACTATGCCAGCCTTTGTCGCTGTCACGGTCGTGCTTCCAGTCATGGTACTTATTGCCCGGTGCTCTTCTGTAGTTCTGCATTTCTTCGTCATTCCGCCATTGGTGCCATCGATGGCCGCTATCCCAGTAACCGTCCTGATAGCCGAAGGCGATGTTGCCAAAGCCGACGCCAACACCAACACCAACACCACCGACATGGACACCGACTCCAACGTCTTGAGCGTTTGCGGGGGCCGTCATTGCGAGGGTGGCGGCGGCGAAGCCCAAGACAACAATCGCGCGATTTAGGGTCTTATACATTTTCAAGGCCTTTCGGATCGCCGACAACGTCGCGTTTGGCGCCGTGTCAGCTTGGGGGAACGCGTCTCGGTTAGGGAGGAGAGGAAACTGCCGACCTGACTAGCGGATCGCGCTTAATCTGATAACGCGCGAATGATCTCTTCGGCCCCGCAATCAACGACCACGCAGCCTGTCACACGTGCAGTATAGCGGAAACGCTACGTGCTGTCCGTACGACATGACAAAGGACTAGTCGCCAAGGCACCGCGACTGTTCAACCGACATCCCAGTTGGCAGGTTCCGGAAGTGAGCAATTCTGCACAGGTTGTTAGTAGCTCGACGAATTCGCTTCATAGTGGCGCTCGCACGATGGCGGTTAAGCCCGAGAATCGAACCTTCTTACGTTCAATTCTTGATTTCGGGCTGTTCGTGCAAAACGAGGTTCAACAGGGAACGGTGCACCTCGATCTGACCGTTGTAATCGATGAGACCCAGCTTGCGGAACTTGTTCATGAAAAAACTCACGCGTGATCGCGTGGTGCCGATCATCTCCGCCAATGTCTCCTGGCTGATTTTCGCCAGCAACGGCTCGGGTCCGCCTGCTTTGCCAAAATTCGCCAGAAGGAGAAGCGTTCTTGCAAGACGTTTTTCGCTGGAGTTGAAAAGCTGATCGACAAGGTCGGCCTCGATGCGGCTGTTGCGAGTCAGGAGATGAGAGATGAACAGTTCGGCGAAGGCCGGTTCGGTGTGAATTATGTTGACAATTTCGGTCTTCGGCATTCGCGTGATCGCACATTCGGAAAGCGTGGCGACCGTCGCCAGACGCCGAAGCTGCCCGGCGAGGCAGCCTTCCCCGAAGAAATCGCCGGCGCCAAGCACCGCAACCACGGCTTCCTTGCCCTGCTCCGATACGACGGTGACCTTGGTTTTTCCCGATTGCAGGTAGAAAACGGCATCGGCGGGATCGCCCTGATGATAGACGATCTGATTTTTCCGGTATTGGACAATGGTTCGCTCCCCGTTCACTTTCGAGAGGAAGGCTTTGGGATCGAACGGGGGCTTTGCCTTCGCGGACTTGACAGGGGGCTTACGCATCCGAGCGACTTATTCAACAGAACGTGCCAGTTTACCGCCAAGCTTCAGTTGCCGCAATCCGGGCTGCTGCGTGCCTCACTCGCTCACGGCTCTCCATCGCCGCCGTCCCGTATTTGACCGGCCGCGCATCTTGACGAGCGCCGTCTCCGGACTTTGCGGGTTTGAGTTTTGGTGAGCGAATTAGGGAGATGTGTACAGGCCGGCTTCACTATTCGAGCCGCGTTCGCGCCAGCCCGATCCACATTTGAGCAAGTTTCAGATATTCCGTTTTGCGGTAGTCATTGGGTGCGGTGATGGCGAGCGCCTGACATGGTTCTGCGCGGCCAAGGCGACTCGTCGGAGGGCTCGTCGAGTTCAACCATCCATTTGGTTGGCGTTGGAGTTGAATAAAGCAGCTAATTGTAGCCGCGTTCGAACTGCATGTCCTCGACCATTCCCAGATCTGTAACGCCGGTCAGCTTCTCAGCTTTGGTGAGAATGTCGACGCAGGAAAACAGGTACGCGCGTAGCGCGACTTCGGATTTGACGTTCTTCGCTGCTATATTGGTTTTCGCTGACATATCAATTGGCTCCTGAATGCCCTTTGCCGGATATGCTTCGAAGTCACCCGACGATCTCCACCGACGGCGAATGGGGCGGAGTATTCCGCCCCATGCCGTCATCTGGCGCGCGCCGGGTCTGGACCGACGACACGTCCTTCAGTGCAGACCAGCCGACTTCACTGGAATCTTCACCGCGTTCTGTTTGATCGCAGCCGCCTTTGGGAGTGTGATCTTCAATATGCCTCTGGAGAAGAGCGTCTTCACTGACTTGGGGTCGGGTTCGAACGGCAGAGTGATCGAACGTGCAAACTTGCCGAACGTCCGCTCCTGATGGCAGTAGTCGCTGTGCTGCAGGCTACTTTCCATCCGCTTCTCGCCTTTGATGGTAAGAACGTCGTTGCTCAACGCGATCTCCACGTCCTTCTCTTCGACGCCAGGCAATTCGGTCTCGATTTCGACCGAGCTGTCGGTCTCGTTCACGCTCATCCGCGGTGTCGCGCTATGGGACATTGTTCCCCGCGGGGATGAGGACGAGTAGGAACCAAACCCATCGAGGACCTGGTCGATCTCCCTGTTCAAGGCCGAGAGGAATCCCCGGTTTGCATCGAAGCTTGACGAGGGTCTGAACCACGTAGACTGCGGGGTTAAGTAAGACATTTCGTAGGTCATAATGTTTATCCTTGTGATGATTGAGCATAATCTGAATATTCGCCATTCAAACTGCTGGTCACTATATGGTGTTTTATAATGAAGAAACCATATTTCTCAGTGACATCATGAACAAATCGACGGTATATATTTCGCTTTCTTTTTGTTTTATCCATTTACATCCTGAGATCGGAAGCGTTTTTTTGAAATCGCCTCGGGACGCTTGAATCACGCTTTTTCAGACCAAGAGCGCATGAAGCTAGGAGTGGGCCCACCAGAGCAAGACCGATCCCGAGGCCAAACAGTATCGGAAGGCAAACGACCGCGAAGCCAAGCTCAGCTTCATGGGCCAAAGCAAAAGCGGCGCCCAGTTAGAGCACCCATTTTCATCCACTTTAAGGTCGGCATCGGCGAGTGCTGTTGAAGACCTAGCCGCGAAGGCGTCGATGAGTGACTGGCTATTGGGTATCGATGGCCGCGTCGTAGGTGAACGTTTCCCCGTCCAAGGTGTCGACGAAATTTATCGGCGCGCTCGCGCCGGCGGCGTATTCCGCAACCAACGAGTCTGATACGGCATACAACGTGTCGTTAAGCGTCGCGGTTATTCCATAGACATTGAAGCTCGTTGGGATGGTTCGCGATGGCGACGTCGCACCCGGCGGATACACCGCGATGAAACCGTTGCCGCCGCCCGAATACAAATTGCCGTCCCCATCGACGGCAATCGCTGAACCGCCATAGCCTTGGAGACCGAGGTCGGTGGCCGTTGACGAGCCAGGGGCGATCTTGAACACATGGACTTCGGTCGCGTTTCCGAAAGTTGCGGCCAGCAGGTTGCCCTGTCCGTCGAAGGCCATGCCTCCGGCGCTCATGCCGTATTCTGGCGTCGGGTTAAGATCGATCGTTCGCTCGGGCTTGTTCTTGCCAGGCGCATACACGACGACCACGCCGATCACGCCACCATCCGCTTCTCCCAATTGGTTGACATAAACAGTGCCGTCGCTGCCGACCGCAACCGCACCCGGGGAATTGAGACCATCCGTTATCGCGAAAGATGGCGAAGTTGCGCCATCCTTATACACTTCAATGTTTGCTTGGGTCGGATACTGCGCCCCGTTCTCCACGTACAGCGTGCCTTTCCCGTCAATCCAGATTCCTTCGGGACGGGTCGCGCCGTTCGTGATCGTAGCCTTGAGCTGCACATCGGATTTGTGGATGTCCGCCGAGTAGACACGAATACTGCCATCTAGATTGGAGACGAACAGCAGACGTTTGTGGTGCGCCTGCGATGCGCCGACAGCTGAAATCGGCAACGCCGCCATGAGGGCGAACACAGCCGCGGCCGTAAGCGCGCGACTCCGGCTCGAATGCATCATGGAAAGTCCTCCCCGCGATCGGCAGCGACAATGCTGGCGCATCACCAAACATCCTATCCGAGCTATGACGGTGGGCCACCGGTCTTTATTCCCAAGTCCCCGGTTCGGTTGTCGGTTATTGTTGGCACCCCCCGACGGTGGGTCTGACGACATGGCGGCTGGCGATTCTACAAAATCTAGGTGACGGCGCCGCAAGAGACGGCTATCGGCGCATATTCTGTGCCGTAGCGAACGCTGGCGGATTTGACTGCGGCAACGAGATGGCCGGTTTCGTCGTTGGCGAGCTTCGCGAAAAGAATGATTTTCCGCTCGCGAGCTACCAGCCGAAATTCCTTGTCGATCAGCTGCGCGCCGCTGCAGGTTCCGCGGTGTTCCCCCGCAGTTTCGGACGGAAATGCTCGAACGCCCTCAAGAAACCCGTACACGAAAAGACTCGCCGGGTTACGGCGCCGCCAGAGTCAATCGCCCCGTCCCCGCCGCCCGCGCCGCATAGCGTTGCCGGGTCCTCGGCTGGGTAACCCCCACCACGTCACCGGCCCAACAATTGTACGAAAACAAATAGAGCAAAACGCACTATTCACACTATTAATGTGCAACGCAACGCGTTGCGCATTCGCCGCTTGAAACGGCGAAAGCGGGCCCGGATGAATCAAAAACCCTGCGGCCATCGGAGCAGTCGAATCGCGGGCTGCGGTGTCCGGCGCGATACGCTCTGGTTTTTGCTTTGGCTTTCACTGGGCGCAGAGCAGGTCGCGTCGCGCTATTGCCTGACGGGGAGCAGCGGGCACCAAAAAGGCGAATAATTTCTCGTCGACCAAACATTGGCAAATGATGGCGTTTAATTTTCATGATTGCAGCGGAGGCCTGTATGCCGACAAATGGACGCCGATTTACCTGGCTAACTCATGTTGTCACTTGCGTCGTCGCGAGAAGAAAACCGGCGTCCGCTTTTCGCAGACGCCGGTCCAGTTTGCGCACAAGGGGTGCGTTGGTTCAGCGTTTCAGGCCGCCGACTTCATCTTGCGAATAGCTGCCGTTTCGGCAGTCGGTCCATGACGCAAACAAGTCTTTTCCGAACCACGCATTGCCACTGTAATCGCCCATAAACCCGCCGCCGAAGCCGTCGTCGTCCGGATTGGACGCCGTGTCGGCAATCTGTACGTTGGTATGGAACGACTTTCCGCCATCCGACGACCAGGTGGCAAAGGCTTCGTATTCGAGGTTGTTCGGATCGTTGCGGCGGTCGAGCCAGGTGACGCCGACATTGCCCTTGCTGTCCACGTTCAGCCACGGGAAGAACTGATCGTGGTTGTCGCTCTTGGGCGCCACATTGACCGGCTTGCTCCAGGTGTTGCCGCCGTCGGTGGATGTCAGCACGTGAACCTGCATGAACGAACCGGTCCAGTTGTAGTCGACGACATAAAGATTGCCGTCGTTTGGGCCGCCGCTGTTGTCGATGCCGATCGACGGAATGTCGCTGACGCGCTCGCAGGTGTTGGGCAGGCTCCCGTAGAAGCCGCAAGTGCCCGTTGCCAGCGTCGGCGTGTCGACCGCGACCTGATTGGACCAGGTGTTGCCGCCGTCGGTCGATTTCTGGATGTACATGGTGGATTTCTGGCCGATGCACTCGCTTGTCGCCGGGCAGTTCAGATAGGTCAGGTAGACCGTCCCGTCCTTCCCGATCGCGAGGTCGCTGAACTGGTTGACAAAGTCGGGATAGATCGCCGTCGGACTGGCCGCGACGATGGTCCAGGTCTTCCCGCTGTCGGTGGAGTGCGAGACATAGATCGTCGAGTTGCTGCCGCTCCCGAACATGGTATTAGAAACATAGAGGTCGTTCTTGAAGGGGCTGTTGGCGTTCGTATCGATCTGCAGCCACGGTTTGTCGGCGGACTCGCCGCTCACCGGACCGATGAGCACCATCGCATTCCAGTTCTTGCCGTTATTGCTGGAGCTTGCGATTCCGATGCCGTCGGATTCGATGCCGCCCTGGTAGACGTTCCCCTTCAGGTCGTATCCGACGACGGGATCGCCGTCGCCCGACTCGCCCGTCACGTCGAGTCCGCAAGCGCCCGACCACTTCTTCCCGCCGTCGTCGGAGACCCAGAAGCCGCGATAGCTTCCCGATGTGCAATTGTAGTCGTTGCCGCCGGTGATCAGCTCTTTCTTGTTCAGAGGATTGACCGCGATCGGCGTCTCGTCGACCGATGCCGTGGCGCCATTCGAGCCTTCGACGTTGGGCAGCGCGCAGGGGGCTGGCGTACAGTTCAATCCGTGGGGTGCTCCCGCCGGAAAGTTCTGGTTCCAGACCGGGGCGCGGATCGAGCCGTCTTTCAGGCCGTGGATCAGCAGTGTGCTCGGCGAAATCGGCGACTTCGGCAGTTGCACCGGACGGATATCGGAGGCTGCCTGTGCCGAAGAGACAAGGCAGAGTGCCGCCACGGCCGGAATCCCGGCCATCAAAATAGACTTGAGCTTCATGGATGACTTCCCCTTCGCGTCCAACGAGTTTCACGGGAACGGCAGCCAGTCAGCCAGCGCTCATGACCGGGTTCGCTCCGCTTTTCCTTCGAGGACCCCATCCATTCTCGTGGCGCCGCGATATCTGCGCGCTGGCCCGGAACCTTCCCCCCAATGGCTCGGCAAAGCAAGCAATTCGTGCGGACGGACAACGAGCCGCAGCGCGACGACAGTCATTGCCCAAGCTCGAGCAAAGCGTTTGCGATGGAAGACCGGTTGGAATAAGCGGCGGCGGTCCGCCGTCTGGTATCGGGAACCCGAGCGCCGAGAAGCAACAATGGCAAGCATCTGGAAGGTAGCAACGGCCCGAATTGGCTACATGGCCGCGCGCAGCAACGTTGCCCGGGCCTCGGCGATGGCTCTTGTTGCCTGTCTCTGCCTTTCGGGCGCGAGCGTGGCGGGAGAAGCCCCGGCAGTCGCCCGGTCACCCGGTAAGGTCGGTCTCGGCAAAGTCCTCACCAGCAAGAGCGGCGGCCAGATTTTCGGTTTCGACATCGACCAGTCGGGCGACGACGGCGTACTGGCCACAGCCGCCGACGTCGAAACGTTCGATCAGGACAGCGGGAAGATCAAACGCTCGTTCGGCAAGAACCTCGGGCCCGACAGCGATTACGTCGTCAACGGTATCGCCGGCGGCGACGTCGGCCTAATCGAGGTCGAGAAGGTGCCGCAGGGGCACCTTTACCCGCGCCGGTCGTACAAGGTGATGAATCCCGTCACCGCCAACAAATTCACCGGCGAATGGACGCCGCCGCGCAAGGGGCTGATCGCCCAGGCGATGTCCACCGATCAGAGCACGGAGACCAGCCTGCTGTTCGCGCTTACCGACCTGAAGTCGGGCGAGAAGCCGGTTCTGGTGGTCTCCGATGTCGGCGCGAACACGTTCGGCAAACTCATTTTTCTCGATCCTAACCTGTTCTGTCTCTGCGACGGGCCGCAGCTTGGCGAATACACGAAAGACAACGCAGCCGTCTTCGCGCTCTCGCCCGACGGCGGCACCGTCGGTGGCGAAGCGCCGGTCAACGTGCTCGTCGACCTGAGCACCGGAAAGGCGACACAGTTCAACGGCTACAACAACGGATTCTACCATGCGGGTTACGTGAACGGACTTGCGGTCGATCCCCAAACCGGCGTCGCCGCGACGACGACGGAGCTGAATTCGCAGGTCGAATTCTACGATCTGAACAAGCAGGCGGGGATCACCTACGCACAACTTCCCTGTACCGACGATACGGACCAGACGAACAGCGGATCGGGGATCGCGGTCGACCCGGTCAACAAACTTTTCCTCGTCACCGACCAGTTCTACTGCGACGGGAGCCAGGGCAGCGCCATCGTGGTGTACGATGAAGCCGGCAATCTCGTGGAGACGATCACCGGCTTTAATCTTGCCATCGGCGAGGGGGCGCCGGCGCTCAATCCCGGCAAGCGCATGGGCTGGGTATTCAGCGGCCCCGACGGCTTCAACCAGTTGCAGCAGTTCTTCTATTGACGCTGCGAATTCGGTGGGTAGCCAGCGAACCAGAGTCTACTTCTTGACCCTGAATATCGTGCCGCAACCATATCCCTGACAGCCCGTTCCGCCGCCCAGATGCGTCGTGCCGTAGAGGTAGCCGTTCAATTCGAGCAGGCTGCCGGTCGGTGTGCTGCCGTCGCTTCCCGCGGCAAAGGCATGGAGAACTTTCTCGGTTCCGGCCGGGGTCACCGCGAAGACTGTACCACAGCCATAGCCGGAGCAATCGTTCCCGCCGAGTCCGCCGCCCTCCTCGGTCGTGCTGTACAGGTTGCCCGCTTTATCTTCGATCAACGCCGCGAAGGGTCCGTTGCCGTCCTCTCCGCCGACGAAGGAATGAAGCACGGTTTCGGTGCCGTCCGAAGCAAGCTTGAATACCGTGCCCATGTCGCCGCCGTTATCCCCGCCGCTTACGGTGGTACCGTAAAGATTGCCCGTTTTGTCCATGATCAGACTGGCGGCGGGGTACGACCCATCGGAACAGCAGGCAAACGAATGGAGTACAGTTTCAGCGCCGCCGCCCGGTGCCAGCTCGAAGACGATGCCCTGGCCATGGGCGCCGCCGCCTACCGTTGTACCGTACAGATTTCCTGCCTTGTCCATGATGACGCCGGCCCGCGGACCGTTGCCGTCGTGGCCGCTGCCGAAGGCATGAAGCACGGTTTCACTGCCCTTTTGCGTCAGCATGAAAACCGTGCCGCCGCCGTACGTACCGCCCTGAATGGCGGTACCATAGAAAACGCCGTCTTTCAGCAGCAGGCCCGCGTAAGGCGCGCCGCCATCGTTTCCACCCGTGAAGGCGTAGAGGATCTCTTCTTTTCCCCCCGGCGTGACTCTGAAAGCTGTCCCGGCCCCGTAAACGCCGCCCCCCTCGGTCGTGCCAAAAAGATTGCCGGTCTTATCCGCGATCAGATTGCCGAACGGAGCGGCGCCGTCGTCCGCATTGCCGAAGGCATGGAGGACGGCCTCGGTTCCATCCGGCGCGAGCTTGAAGACCGTTCCGCAGCCGTAGTTGTCGCCGCAGCCATTGTTGCCGCCACCGCCGCTTGTGCTGCCATAGAGATTGCCGGCAGCGTCCGCGTACAGTCCCCCGTAGGGGCCCATGCCATCGCTGCCACCCCGGAAGGAATAGATGATCTCGAACCCAGCGGCGCGAACATCATCAACCGGAAGCACCGCACCGAGCAACAGCGCACATGCCAGGATGGGTTTGCACGAAACGAGAGGACATCGAAGCATGGGATTATCCCCCCAAGACTCGCGACTCACGGAAGGAACTCTAGGCTATTCCCTTTGCCGTACCAACCGCTGTGACTATCCAATCCAATTCGAATGAAAGCGGACAGACGCATGAACATTTCCAAGGCCATTGCGGCGCGGCGCTCGGTGCGCGCCTTCCTGGACAAAGAGGTACCGGAAGGCGTGTTGCGTCGCGTTCTCGCAGAAGCCGCGCGCGCACCGTCGGGCGGAAATCTTCAGCCCTGGCGCATTTACGCCTTGCGCGGCGCGCCGCTCGGCAGGCTTAAGGAGAGGTTGCGCGCGCGGCTCGCCGATCCATCGCCCGACCCGCCCGAATACGACATCTATCCCGAAAAACTCTGGGAGCCGTATCGCACAGAGCGCTTCCGCGTCGGCGAAATGCTTTATGCGGAACTCGGCATACCACGCGACGACCGCAAAGCGCGCCTCGCCCAGTTTGCCAGGAACTACGAATTCTTCGGCGCGCCCGTGGGCCTCTTTTGCTATATCGACCGGCGGATGGGGCCGCCGCAGTGGTCCGATCTCGGCATGTATCTCGAAAATGTGATGTTGCTGCTCTGCGCGGAAGGTCTTGCGTCCTGTCCGCAGGAATCCTGGAGCACGTACAACCGAGTCGTTGCCGCGGCGCTGTCGCCGCCGCCGGAGCTGATGCTGTTCTGCGGGCTGGCCATCGGCTACGAAGATACCGCTGCGCCGGTGAACCGTCTGCGAACGGAGCGCCTGCCGCTGGACGCATTCGCGACGTTTATCGGGTTCGACGGTTGAAGCAGGAGCGCAAGGAATTCTTTTGCGCCTCGGTGCGATCGTGGATATGGTGAGGCCCAAGCGTTCCCGGCCCCGTGGCCGGAAAGAACGCGCCAAGAGGGTGTCAATCCATGCTCAATCGTTTTCTCGCCGCCGCGGCAATCGTGGCGCTGCCGGGACTTGCGTCCGCCGCTGGCAGCATTACCCAACTGAAAAACCAGTCGCCGGACGGCGCGCAACTGACTTTTCTCCTGACGGACGGGACGGTTCTCGCCCAGGGTTACGGCAACAGCGACTTCTATGTGCTTACGCCCGACAATACGGGGAGTTACGTGAACGGCACATGGAAACAGGTGGGGAGCCTGCAATCGGGCTATTCGCCTTCGGCCAATTCCTCGCAGGTGCTGGCGGACGGCCGCGTGCTGTTCGAGGGCGGCGAATACAATTTCGGAAGTTTCGCGCTGACCAATCTGGGTGCGGTCTACGATCCCGTCAAACAGACCTGGACGGCCGTCAATCATCCGCCGGGCTGGGCCAACATCGGCGATTCTCCGTCGGTGGTGCTGTCCGAGGGGACGTTTTTCCTTGGCGACAAGCTCCACAAGCGCGGCGCGTTCCTCGATCCGTCGACGATGACGTGGACGAAGGCGGGTTACCAGGGCAAGAACGACTTCAACGCGGAAGAAGGCTGGACGCTGATGCCGGACGGTACCGTGCTCACGTTCGACGTGAAGGACCATCCGCAGTCCGAAGCGTACAACGTCAAGCAGCAGAGATGGCTCAATCTCGGTAGCACGGTCGCCGACTTGCAGGCCCCGGATTGCTCCGGCAGCTGCTGCCTGAATTATCCGCCGAAGAACAAGTGCTATTATCCGCCGGGTGAAGTCGGTCCCGCAGTCCTGATGCCCGATGGTACGGTTTTCGCCACCGGGGCCTCGAACCACACCGCCGTTTACACGCCCGGCAAAGGCTGGGCGGCAGGCCCGAACTTCCCCAACGGGGACTCGGCCGGCGACAGCTTTGCAACTCTCCTGATCAACGGCGAAGCCATGGTCGAGGGTTACGGAGACATGTACGTGTGGAACGGCAGCACGCTCGTTTCTGCCGGCGTGGGAGGACAGTACGGTATCATGACCGCGCTGCCGAACGGACAGATCCTGATTGGCGGATCCGAGGTGTATACGCCGTCTG
>Ga0209060_10003398_pt1 | contig 13401 bp, 14 predicted proteins | sample Coa_R1_8_FD_187155 | JGI IMG/M metagenome (GOLD analysis project Ga0209060, IMG submission 187155) | Surface soil microbial communities from Centralia Pennsylvania, which are recovering from an underground coalmine fire - Coalmine... | ecosystem: Environmental > Terrestrial > Soil >...
ACGGTCCAGGACCAGGACGCGTTCTCCCACGCCTACCTCGTGAGCGGGAACGTCGTGGCCGTCTACAACACGAGCGGCGAGCTCGTCGGCCCGGCGCTGTCGAGCTTCCTCGCGAACACGTCCTGGACCGCCACGCTACCCAACGGCAACGTGACGACGTCGACCGGGACCGGCGCGTTCTCGAGCCCGGCCCTGCAGTACTTCGCCGTGGGGGCCGGGGACTCGGTCACGTTCCCCGTGATGTTCTCGAGCGCGCTGCCCCTGGTGGTCACCATCAGCCTGGTGGTCGAGCAGCTCTGCACCGGCGGCCCGAGCGTATCTCACACGGTCCAGTTCACGGTGGGCTAGCCCGGCGGCGCCGGTAGACCCGGAACTCCCGGGTGAGGCTCCGGTGGACCCGGTCGGGGACGCACACGACCCGCTCCCACGGGTCCGGTACGGGGTCGGGACCCCCGGGGACGACCACGGAGATACGGGCGCCCGGCGCGAGGAACGGGAGCCAGGCGGGCAGCACCCGGCCGATGAGGCCGGTGGGGTCCTCCCCGCCCGACCCGGAGGCACGGCCGTACGGGGGGTCGGTCAGGATGGCGTCCCACCGCCCACCGTCGGGCGGAGCGAACGCGTCCCCGGCGTCGCCGACCGTGAGGGCCTCCGCGCTGAACCCGAACCCCGCGAGGTTGCGGAGGGCCCCCCGGACCATGTCCGGGTCCCGGTCCATCCCGCTCGCTCGCGCGCCGAGGAGCGCGGCCTCGAGGAGGAGGGCCCCGGTCCCCACGAACGGGTCCACCACCCGGTCCCCCGGAGAGATCGCCGCCAGGTTCGCCGCCGCCCGCGCCTTCCGGGGGGGCAGGCTGACCGGGCGCTGGTAGGCCAGGCGGGGCATCCGGCGCGCCTCGTACGCTGTGCGATCGACCGAGGCCACCTCCTCCGCGAGACGCCACCCCGGCCCTTCGCCCGCGACCGCCCAGAACCGGCGCTGAGGATGGACCAGATCGATCCGCCCGCCCCCGGCCTTGTACGCGGCGGCCAGCGCAAGCAGCTCCGGGGCCGGCAGCGGGCTTCGTCCCCCCCGCAGCGGCCGGAAGCAGGCCGAATGGCCGTGGGACCCTTCGAGACGGAGCCGTTCGGCGAGCTCGTCCAGGTGGCGGATCGTCCACGGGGAGAGGACCCGGCGGCCGAACGCGAGCCGTCCCGCGAGGGCGGAGGCCGCCGGGGCGTCCGGGAGGTCGACCGGCACGAGGGCCCCCTCCGTGCCTGCCACAGGCGGACCGGCGACCCGGCCGCCCAACGCCTCGAGCGCCCCCTCCAGCTCCGCCCGAGCGAGGGGCAGGTTCTCGAGCGAGAGCTCGACCCACGCGAGGGTCACACCGGTACCCCCGAGAGCCAGCCTCGGACCCTGCGTCGAACGTCTTCGGTGTGGGTGCCCTCCCAGTAGAGGTGGGCGCACTCCGGGCATCGGAAGAGCGGGGGCGGGGAGCCCCGGCGATCCGGCGCACCGGCCGGCCGCTCCCCCCGGGGAACCGGGGCGAGCCGACCGTTGCATTCGGTGCAGCGCTCGAAGGAGGGGGTCCACCCGGCCCCCGGGGCCACGGCGTGCACCGCTCGAACCTGGTCCGCGATCCCCGTGCAGACGAGAAGGACCGTCCCCGGGGCCCGGGCGGCGAGGCCGCGGTCGCGCGTCAGGACGGTGCGACCTTCCCGCCGCGCTTGCTCGATGATCTCCGCGTCGGAGATCCCGTGGGCGTAGGCGGTGTCCTGGCCCACCATCCTCAGGTAGCGGGCGAGGCGGCCCAGCATCTCATCGGCCAGCCAAGGGGGTCCGGCCACCCGGCGAGAACGCGGGGTCGGCGCTAAACGGTTTCCAAGGCCCCCGGCGCCCCGCCAGGGACAACTCTTTATCTTCGGGGCACGCCCGGACCCCCCGTGCGGCTGTTCGGGACGAACGGGATCCGGGAGGTCGTCGGCGAGCGACTCACCGCCCCGTTCGTCACGGCCGTCATCGGGGGGATCGCGAAGGGGCTGCCGGTCGGCCGCCCGATCGTGGTCGGGTGGGACGGACGGACGTCCAGCCCCGCGCTCGCCCGCCTGGCGTCGGCGACGCTCGCCCTCGCGGGCCATGCGGTGATCGAGGTGGGGGTGCTGCCGACCCCCGCGATCCAGTACAACGTGACGGCCCTCGGAGGGCAGTTCGGGGTGATCCTGACCGCCTCGCACAATCCCCCCGAATTCAACGGGGTGAAGTGCATCGCCGCCGACGGCCTCGAGGTCCTTCGACCGGTCGAGGAGGCCATCGAGGCCGCCGTCGAGGCGAGCCAGGGCCTCTCGGCGCCCTACGACCGGATCGGCGAGATCGTCCAGGACCACCAGGGAGGCCTCCGGTACGTCGATGGCATCGTCGCCCAGGTGGACGCCGCGGCGATCGCCCGACGGCGGCTGCGAATCGTCCTCGACTGTGGCAATGGGGCTTCGGTGGAGACGAGCCCCCGCCTCATGCGACGTCTCGGGGTCCGGGCGGTCACCCTCAACGGTCAGCTCGACGGGACCTTCCCAGGACACCTTTCCGAACCGACCGAGGCGAACCTCGCCGACCTCGTCCGGACGGTCCCGGCGATCGGGGCGGACCTCGGGATCGCCCACGACGGCGACGCCGATCGCGCCGTCTTCGTGGACGAGAAAGGCACGTACCTTCCGGGAGAGCGCATCCTCACCCTGATGGCACGGGAGTTCGTCCGCAAACATCCCGGCGGCATCGTGGTCACCCCCGTGTCCGCCTCCCAGTCCGTGGAGGACGTCGTCCGACCGCTGGGCGGGGAGGTCGTCTACACCCGGGTGGGTTCGCCGGTCGTGACCCGCGAGATGCTCCGGCGGAAGGCGGTGTTCGGCGGGGAGGAGAACGGCGGGCTCATCTTCCCAGCGTTCCAGCTCGCCCGGGATGGGGCCATGACCGCCGCGGCGGTGCTCGAACTGCTCGCCCTCCGAGGAGAGACGCTCTCCGAGGCCGTGAAGGACCTGCCCGTGTACGCTCTCGTGAAGGAGAAGGTTCCCTGCCCCGTCGACCTGCGGGCGAAGGTCCTGGAGTCCCTCGCCCAGGAGGTCGCGGCCGAGGGGGGGACCCCCATCACCCTCGATGGGCTCAAGGTCACGCGCCCGGGCGGATGGATCCTCCTGCGTCCGTCGGGCACGGAGCCGCTCATCCGGGTCTTCGCCGAAGCGAAGGACCTCGATCGCGCCAAGGCCCTGGCCGAGGACGGGCTCCGAAGGGTCCGGGCCGCGATCGAACGGCTCTCCTCCCGTTGATCACCGGCCCGGAAACGTGGGCCGTCGGCCCGTTTCATGCCCCCGCCGATGTACCTTATCCCCGACCGCAGTGGCCCGGCCATGGCGAAGCTCCAGCTCGCGTCGGTCGCCGTGTACGTCCGGGACCGGAAGGCCGCGGCCGCGTGGTACGAGAAGACCCTCGGCGCCAAGATCGTCAGCAACGATCCCAGCCACTGGACCACGGTGCGGCTGGGGACCCGGGGCACCCCGGAGCTGCACCTGTGCGAGAAGGAGGACGGTCCCCTTACACCGGAGACCGACCTCGGGGAATCCGGCATCCTCCTGCTGACGCGAGGGACCGTCCGGGCGGCCCACAAGGAGCTCACCGCGAAGGGGATCCGATTCGTCCACCCGCCGGAGAAGGCGTCCTGGGGGTGGTTCGCGAAGTTCGCGGACCCGGATGGGAACGAGTTCTGGCTCATGTCGCAGCAGACCGCGTAGGGCGGTGGGAGACCTGCCGCCGCCTGGCGGGGACGGCCCGGAGCGCCCGGGGCCGGGTCGCCGCGGGGAGCCCACCGTTCAGGCTGTCGGCTCGAACCCGTAGTCGAGGGTGTACGTGTGGTTCCCGCCCCGACCTTCCAGGGTCATGGTGCCGACGATGCCGGCCAGCTGCCCGGTACCCGACCCAGGCACCACGGTCACCACGAGCTTCTGGCCGGCGGCTCCGGAGGTCCCGGTATGCTGCAGGACGAACGTCCCCCGGCGGCCCGCGAGGCGAGCGTTCACCCGCTCGATGGCCACGTACGCCGCCGCCTGCGTGGCCGGGATCATGGCCGTCAGCATCTCGCCCCGGCTGGTCCCATCGAGGTCCCCCTGGAACTGCTTCTCGATCTGGTTTCGGCCGGTGCTCACCCCGTCCTGGTCCACGCTCGGCTGCAACGGCGTGATCTCGACGTCGAACTGTCCGAAGGCCCGGGCCATCGCCGGCATGATCCGCCCGAGGCGCTCGCCCCCCATAACGAGCAGGTCCGGGGCTTCGGGGGCCGACCCTGGGCCTCCGCCGGCCCACCCTCCCACGGGCGCGGTGCGCAGGGCCACTTGGGAGGGTCTCCCTAAGGTTGGTACGCGATGCCCACAGGTTTGATAGGCCGGAACGGTTGAGGCGACCGTATGGCCGGATGGAACGGGGCCGCCGTGGGGATAATGAACGCCATGACCAACCAGGGGACCCTCCTCATGAAGATGAAGATCCTCTCCATGGGCAAGAACTACGACGTCATGGACAAGGACCAGCGGGTCCTCGCCACCATCGGCCTCGACGCGAACCAGAACATGACCGGCGCCGCCATCGGCGCGGCCGTCGGTGCCATCGCCGGCGATTACGTGGGTCGGTTCGCGCGCCGGAGCCTGAGCTACACGTACGACGTCAAGGACCCGGCGGGCAACCTGGCGCTCCAGATCAAGAAGGGGAGCGGCGGGAACACCGCCCAGTTCTCCGTCGTCGACCCGGCCACCGGGGCGACGGCCGGCACCATCGACATGAAGCGGAGCCTCTTCGGAGGACTGAAGGCCCACTGGGTCGCCCCGACCGGGCAGTCGCTCATGACGACCAAGGGGAACATCATCCGCCGCAAGTACTCGATCACCAACCCTTCGGGGCAGGAGATCGGTCGAGTCCGGCACAAGATGCTGGCGATCCGCGACGTCTGGCAGCTCGAGCTCAACCCCGGCACCAACCACCTCTACTCGGCGATCTTCGCCGTCATCCTGGACTTCGAAAAGAAGATGTGAGCACCCGGAGGGACGCGACCGAGGCGCCGGATCCCGGCGGACGGGTCTACAGGCCGGGGGCGGCCAGGCCCGGTGGGCGCGACCCGGCGGGGGCGAGCCGCAGCCCCAGCAGCACCTCGCCATAGACGAGCCGCATCCGGCTTCGCAGGCCCCAGGCCCCGAGGCCCCCCTCCTGCCATCCGAGCTCCTTCCGTTCCACGGGACGGAACCCCCGCGACGTGAACAGCCGAAGGGAGGGGAGGTTGTCCTCCTCCGCCGCGGCGTACGCCACCTCGAGGCGGGCTTCTCGGAAGATCCGAAGCGCGTCGTCGAGGAGGAGTCCCCCGATGCCGGTCCCCCGCCGAGCAGCGGCCACGGCGACGTAGTAGACGTACCCGACCTCGGGGACGAGGCGTTCCAGCATCGAGACCCCGAGGATCCCGGATCCCCCGCGGACCGCGCGCACCCGAGGGATCTCGCGAAGGGTCCGTGTCGCGTGCCACCGGTAGATCCCCTCGAACGACTCCCGGATCACCGGCACCGCCTGTTCGCGCTCCGACGGGGAGAGGTCCAGGACCTCCATCCGAGGGACTGCCGGCATCGCTGCCCCCATGGTCTCGAGAGGGGGATCCCTGGGGAGCAATTCAGCTCTGCCCGGCCCGCCTCCCACGGGCGGAAGGGACCCAGCCGTCCCGAGGGTTCCGGGGATCGGGGGCTGCCCGGGACCTACCGTCCCACCCGGGGCCCCCCGGTAGGCCCAGAGGTGGGGCCGGGCCCCCGGACCCGGGACGGACCCTGTCCGCCCCCGAGGCTAGGACGCCCGCATCCGGTTGTTCCGAAGATTGTGCTCTACCTCGGCCATCCCGAGCACTTCCAGGACCGGCGGCAGGTACATCCCGAACCGTCCCCGGAGCCCCTTCTTCAGGCCGTACCACCCCGCGACCGGGTTCGACGGGTCGCGGCCCCACGCCTCCACCGTGCCGGCCGGGGCCGGTTTCTGTTCGTCCGCGCTGCCCAAGAGAACCCAGTCGCCGCGCTCCTGCAGCATCGCCCGGAGGTCCTCGATGGCCCGAAGATGGTAGCGGAGTTCCGTTGAGCCGACCGTCACCACGAGCGCCGGAGGGGTCGCATCGGGGTCCCGGTACGCCCGAAACTCGGATTGGCCGCTGGGGGTCTTGAGGACCCACGGGTTCGCTTTCGTCCCGGCGCCACGGACCGCGGCTTTCGCCATCGGCGGACGGGGACGGGGGCCCGGGGGATAAACCCCGAGGGAAACGGTTGAACCTCCGACGCCCTGACCTAGTGGTCCCGATGGCCCGGGTGGCACCCATCTGTTAAGGTCCGGGGGGCTGGGGACCCCGGAGCTCCGGGGTCCGGAGCGCCGGCGGTCCCCTGCATCCATGAACGCCCCGATGGGAGGCCGGCCACACGTCCTGGTCGCGGGGGGCACGGGGTTCGTCGGACGCGCCCTCGTGAGGCGGCTCGTCGCCGGCGGTCCCCGGCCCCGGGTGACGTCCCGGGACGCCGGAGCCGCGGTGGCCGCCCTGGGTACCGGGGCCGAGATCCTCCGGGCGGACTGGGTGTCGGGGGAAGGGACCGAAGGGGCCGGCGATGGGATCGACGTGGCGTACTACCTGGTGCACTCTATGGGCAGCGGATCGGACTTCGCGGCCTCCGACCGGGCCGCCGCGCACCGGTTCGTGGAGGAGATGGCTCGGGCGCGGGTGGCCCGGATAGTATACCTAGGCGGACTGGGGGAGGATGCCGGCGACCTGTCCCCGCATCTCGCCAGCCGGCGCGAGGTGGAACGGATCCTCCGGGACGGGCCCGTGCCGGTCACCACGCTCCGGGCGGCGATCATCCTCGGCGCCGGGGGCTCCTCGTTCGAGATGCTGGTCCAGCTCGTCGAGAAGCTCCCGGTCATGATCTGCCCCCGGTGGGTCTCGACCCCGTGCCAGCCCGTGGCCCTCGAGGAACTCCTCCGATACCTGGTGGGCTGCGCCACCGAACCCCAGGCGATCGGTCAGACCTTCGATGCGGGGGGCCCCGAGGTGCTCACGTACCGGGAGATGATGCAACGGGTCGGGGACCACCTGGGACGGCGTCCGTGGATCATCGAGGTGCCGGTGCTCACGCCGTCGCTCTCCTCCCACTGGGTGGGGTTCATCACGGAGGTCGCCTCGGGGGTCGCACGACCGCTGGTCGAAGGGATGCGGAACCCCGTGGTCTGCCGGGACGACCGCCTGGCTCGCCTGTTCCCCGGCCCGCGGCTCGGGTTCGATGCCGCCTTGGACCTCGCCCTTGAAGGACGGTCGCCGGTGCACCGGCGGCCCCGGGGTCCCGCCACCGGGCCGCGTCGGTCCGGAGGGTTCAAGACCCCCCGGGTTTAGGGCCCCGCGGCGATGAAGTCCGCCTGAACCGCCCGCCCGGGGCTGATGACTTCTACCGATCACCGGGCGACGGAGGCTGCCCCGAAGGCAGCCGAGCAGGAAGGCGACCGATGGACCTGACGCAGGCGCGACTGGTGGGATTGGTGGCGCTCGGGGGCGCCCTGGGCAGCGTGGCCCGGTACGGGGTCACGGGCGCCCTCAGCCGCGGCGACTTCCCCTGGGGGACCTTCGCCGTGAACATCTCGGGGACGTTCGCCCTCGGGGTCCTCTTCTTCTACGCGCTCGGTCGTGGGGACCTGTCGACCGAGGTCCGGGTGTTCCTCTCGATCGGGTTCTTCGGCGGGTACACGACCTTCTCGACGTTCGGAGTGGAGACGGTGGCGCTGTTGCGGGACGGGCAGCTCTGGCTGGGGCTCTCCAATCTCCTCCTCAACGCCGGCGTCTGCGTCGTCGGCGCCTTCCTCGGGGCGGCGGTCGGGATCTGGATGGGGGCCGTGAGCCTTGGAGGTTGAGGAGCAGGCCGTGCGGCTACGGATCTACCTCGGGGAATCGGACCGGTTCCAGGGGAAGCCCGCGTACCAGGCCGTCGTGCACCTGATGCGGTCGAAGGGCCTCTGGGGGGCGACGGTGACCCGCGGGATCTACGGGTATGGCAAGGAAAGCCGTCTTCATACCGCATCGGTGCTGCGGCTCAGCGAGGACCTTCCGATCGTCGTCGAAGCCGTCGATTCCGAGAAGAAGATCCGGGCACTCCTGCCCGCGATCGAGGAGATCGTCAAGGGCGGGCTCCTCACCATGGAGCCCGTGAAAGTCCTCCGCCGGATCGACTGATCCCGCGCGATCCGCGGGGCCGGTCGACCTCAGGGGGCGAGGGGTTTGGCCATGAGGACGTTCGTTTCCGAGTACCCCAGTTTCTGGTAGAGGTTGCGGGCCTTCCGGTTGTCCCCGAAGACGTGGAGGAGGAGCTTCCGCGCCCCGCGCTCCCGAGCGAAAGCCTCCACGAGGCGCATCGCCTGCTCGGCGTACCCCTGGCGGCGGTACCGTGCGAACACCTCAATGTCGTAGATGAACGCGCCCCGGGGCTCGATCGCGACCCACAGCGCCCCGACGTTCTCGCCCGCCTCCGAAACGATCCAGAGAAGGTGGTGGTTCGGGGTGGCGGCTCCCTGCGGAAGGAGGCCCTCGACCTCCTTCCGGGACTCGGCAGCCGCCTCTTGCTCGGTCCACCGGCCGGCCTTCACGTTCTCAGCGGCATACTCGCGCAGGATCGGTTCGATGTACGAATCGAACTGGGCGGGATCGATCGGGACCAGGCGGACCATCGACGACCCATCCTGTCCAAGGCTTGAATGTACGGGGGCGGGGCGCCCCCCGGGGGGACGCGTGAGGGAGGGAGCGGCCCGCTCAGACCTCGACCAGGAGGTGGGTCAGACCGCCCGGCTGGTACTGGACGCCAGACTCGCCGTCCGGGGAGATCCAGGTCTGCCAGAGCCGTGGGCCGGGCGCCGAATGGAACCGCGGCTGGACGAGCGTGTAGGAGTAGTGGGCCCCGGCCGGCTCATCGGTCGTGCCGCACAACAGGGTATGGGGGTACCCCGTGCAGTCGACGAGGAAGTGGAACGTGACGCCCGCGTACGTGAACGTCGAGGCATGCGGCCCCCCGCCGTAGATCCCCACCGCCCAGAACGAGTAGAGATGGCCATTGACGACCGAGAAGCCGGACGACTCGACCGCGATCGGGGCCCCGAGCACGATGCTGGTAAGGATGACGCCGACTCCCACCGCCACGACCGCGAGGGAGATCCGCCGGCGCGTCCGGGCAGGGGACATGGCCGGCCCAGCGACACGCTTCTTCCGATATGGAGGTTGGGCAAGGCCGCGCCGGGGTCCTCCGGCGACCGACTCCATCCGGAGGAGCAGCGCTCCACCGTCGGGCCCGCCGGCCCCGGGCCGGGGCAGAACGGCGGCGAGGGCCGTTCGGATCATGGACGAGGCCGGGCCGTCCAGGCGGGGACGCCCGGTCCAACGATCGGGCCCGGGGGTCCCCCCGCGAACCCGGCGGACTTCGTGAAGGTGATGGCCACGGTGACCGAGGTCCCGTTCACGGTGACCGACCCCGACGAGGGCGCGGCCGAATATCCTGTGGCCGACACCGAGTACGGGTAGGTCCCGTTGGCGAGGTTCGTGGTCCCCGAGGGACCCGTGAGGTTCGTGCGCTTGTTGTTGACGATCAGCGTCCAAACAGTCGACTTGGCGAGCCCCGTCTCCGTGAACTTCACGGAGTACGTCAGGATCAGTGAGTAGGTCACGTTCACGCGCACCGGCGACCCGTTCACCCGGAGGAGGCCCCCCGGGGGCGTGGCGTAGCCGGCGACGGCGCCGAAGGAGTACGAGTACGACCCGTTCGAGAGCCGGAACGTGATCGTCGAGGTCCCGGAGGTGTTCGAGGTCGTCCCGACGGTCACCTTCCAATGGCTCCCCGAGGGGAGCCCGGACTCCGAGAAAGTGGCCACGTACACGACCGCGGTGAACGCGATGTGGATCGTCTGGCCGGCTCCGGCCACGGTGATCGACCCCGAGCTCGGCGCCGCCTGGTACCCCGCGATGGCGCCCACCGCGAAGGAATAGGCCCCGTTCGGGACGCTGAAGCTCACGACCGCGGGCGACGAGGCGTTCAGGGCCCGGCCGCCGAGGGTCACGGACCAGACGAGACCGGCCTTGAGCCCGGCCTCGCCGAACTTCACGGAATAGTCCACCACTTTCTGGAACGTGACCGAAACCCCGGCGGCCGCCCCCGCGACGGTGACGCTGCCCGGAGAGGAGACCGTGAACCCGGCGACGGCACCGATCGAGTACGGGAAGGTCCCATTGGGGAGGTCGATCACGGTCGATCGGCTCGTCACGTTGTACGTGATCGCGAGCACCGTCACGGACCAGCTCGAGTGGGTCGGTAGCCCCGATTCGGTGAACGTCACGGGGTACGAGACCAGCGAGAACGCGACCGGGACCCCCACCGCCTGGCCGTCGACGGTGACGGCGCCATGGGATGGCGTAGCGGTGTACTCCGAACCCGCCCCCACGGAGTACGGATAGGTCCCGTTCGGGACCGTCAGCTGAAGGGTCGGGCTACCGGTGGTCCAGTTCGTGCCCGCGAACCCGACACTCCAGGCGGTCCCGACGGGAAGTCCCGTCTCGGAGAACGTCACGACGTAGACGGGGATCCACTGGAAGGACAGTGTGACCAGAACGGCCCCGTCCGCGACGATGACGGTCCCGTTCCCTGGCGGTACGTACCCCGGGACCGCGGCGACGGAGTAGGCGAACGACCCGTCCGCGCTGGTGAAGTCGATGGACGGGCCCATCGAGGAGTTCGTGGTTCCGTCGAACGTCACCGACCAGAGGGTCCCGTTCCTCAGCCCGGTCTCATCGAACTCCACCGGGAACAGAGCCAGCGCGAAGGAGATGTTGACGGTGACCCCGGCGCCGGAGACCGCCACCTCGCCGGCACTGATCGAGGTGTACCCGGTGACGGGGACCACCGAGTATGAGTAGCTCCCGTTCGCGAGCTGCCACTCGATATCGCCGCCATCGGACACGGTGGGGTCGCCGGCGATCGCCACCCCCCAGAGGGTCCCGTTCGGGAGACCCACCTCGCAGAAGGTGACAGGGAAGGTGGCGACCCACTGGAACGTGATGTTGACCCACAGCAGGCCCCCGACGACGCTGAGCTCGCCCTCCGAGGGGGTGGCCAGGTACGGGTCGACGCTTGGGATCTCGAACGGGTACGTCCCGTTCTCCAAGTCGACCGAGATCGACGGACCGCTCGCGGAGTCGTTGCCCCCCGGAAGATCCACCTGCCAAGAGCTCCCGTTCGGCAACCCGGATTCGTTGAAGTAGACCGGGTAGAACGCCGGAAGAACGAAGCTCACGTTCACCGCCACGGGTCCCCCGGCCACTACGACGTCTCCGCCGGTCGGGGTCGGGTCCCCGCCCCCGGCCGGCGCCACGGTGTAGGTGTAGGTACCGTTCGGCACTTCCAGGAGGACGGAGGAGGTGTTGGTCGACGAGAGGGTCCCGTTGAGGCTGACCCCCCAGGAGGATCCCTGCGGAAGTCCGGTCTCGTTGAACCAGAGCGGATAGACCGTGAACGGGACGAAGGTCACCGGAAGCTGCACGGCGGTGCCGTTGACCAGGACCGTCCCTGGGGCGACCGACGCGAAGCCGGGCTCGGGCGTGACCTGGTAGGAATAGGAGCCGTCCGGCTTGGCGAACTGGATCTCCGGGGAAGAGCTCCGGAGGCTCTGCCCATCCAGGGTGACCTCCCACGGGGTCCCGGGGGGGAGCCCTACCTCGGTCACCTGGACCGGGTAGGTCGGCGGGGGAGGCGGACGGTACGAGAATCCTGTCTGGGGCGTGACGGGCCCCATCGGATACCCCTGAGCGAGGTAGTAGCCGCCGGGTACCTCCCCCCCAAAGAACGCGAGGAAGTCCGCCGGCAGCATCTGTCCCAACCCGTGGCCCGCGGACGGCTCGTACACGAACCGGAACGAGAAGTTGGCCGGGTCCCTCTGGTTGAGGCTCGCCATGGTGGTGGTGCAGTTCGGGGGTTCTCCCAGTCCGGTCGCCACGAGGCATGTAGAGTTCACGAACGTGTTGTTCACCTGGAGGTACGGCCAAGAGTGGAGGTTGTCCGGGGTGGTGGTGTCTCCGCCCCCCGCGGCAACCCAGACCGGGGTCCCGTTGAGGCCCTGTGGATCGAGCCGCGCCTCGCTCAGTTCTTCGAAGAGGTCCACCGCCGAGGTGTTCGAGGGCGACGGGTACACCCCGCAGTCGAGTCCCACGATGGCGTTGATGTTGTCCTCGGCTCCGGTGTTGTGGTGGTTCGCGAGCATCAGGAGGAACTGGAACTCCTCGAACAGATCGAGGGCCGCGTCCGAGATCGCGAGCCCGGCGATGACGTGCGGATGTTGGACCACGTACGCGACGGCGCCATCGGCCCCCGCCGAGGTCGCCACGAGGTAGACCCGGTCGGTCTGGATCGATCGCATGGCTTCCTCGCGGTTGATCGCATCTTGAAGGTCCTGCCCCTGCGGTCCTCCGCAAGGGGAGTTCACGGAGAACCCGGCACAGGTGCGCGTGTTCGGGGCGATCAGGATGTAGCCCTGGGCCGACGAGTTGGTCACCAAGCCCCGACTGGCATTTGAGATGGGCGAGCTTCCCGAGAGGTGGTCCAGCAACTGGCTCGGGCGCCCGCCGGTGACCCAGGTCTGGTTGTTGCACGACAGGCCGTCCAAGTAGACGATGAGCGGATACGCGTTCTCGGCGGTGTAGCCCGCCGGGAGCCATTCTTCGTAGGAGAGCGGCCAGCCGTCGGAGCTGGCGTTGAACGACTGGACCGTGTAGGTCGGGAGAGACGTCACGAGTGGGTGGGGCGAGAGCCCTCCCCCGCTCGGAGAGCGGGCGGCGCCCCCCGGCGCCCCTCCGGTCAGGAGCGAGCCGAGGAGGAGGCCCAGTACCGCCCCAATCGCGAGTCGGTGGACAGACCGTGCCGTTCGGCGGAGATGCATCGGCGAGGGCCCCCGGATGGGGTGGGATAACGGATTTGGGGGATAAGGCCCGCCGTTGGATGAGATTGACTCGGTGTTCTTTTCTTTGATTCGAAGAAAATGGGAACGGGGTGGTTCGAAAGCGTAGCTCCGGGGGTCTTCCTGGGACCTCCGGCGATCCTCCGGCTCGGCATCGGCGATGCGCCGCACCTTCCGGCGTCACACGGCCCGTCGCGGCCCATCCCCTCCGAAGATCCGCTAGATATCCCGTGGGTCAGGGCCCGCAGGCCGGAGGCTTGAGAAGGACGGGCGTGGGGGGATTTGAACCCCCGACCACCGGGTTAGGAACCCGGTGCCCTATCCAGGCTAGGCTACACGCCCCCGCACGACTGCCCGGTACGCCCATTTGAGCCTACCGCTCCAGCCACCCCCCGGGG